>WBZU01002324.1_pt1 | contig 13243 bp, 14 predicted proteins | sample 5204311 | NCBI WGS metagenome assembly WBZU01 (sample SAMN12344359, study PRJNA552823) | activated sludge metagenome | biome: Activated sludge suspended growth; feature: Nitrification reactor; material: Wastewater; isolation source: activated sludge from nitrification reactor of wastewater...
CGGGGCGACCAGCAGCGGCGTCTGGAACGCGGTCCACGGTTGGCGCAGCGCGGTCGACAGGTTGTACGAGCGGCTGGAGTGGTGGTTGACGTGGGACGCCCACAGGATCCGCAGCTCGTGGCTCCAGCGGTGGTCCCAGTAGTAGATGAGGTCCCAGCCGAGGAGGGCGACGAGCCAGCCGGCCGGGCCGGTCCCGAGGTCGACGAGGCGGTGGCCCCAGAGCCAGGTGGCCAGCAGCCAGCCCACCGCCGCCATGGCCAGGTTGATCGTCACGAGGCTGCCGAGGCCGACCAGCAGCGAGGCGCCGTAGTCGCGACCGTCGATCCGCCGCCCGCGTCGGTGGGAGATCAGCGCCTCGGCGGCCATCGCCACCGCGAACGCGGGGATGGCGTAGACGGTCAGGTCCGGCGGGTGGGCGACGGCGGTCATCGGCCCGGCTCCCGGGCGAGGAGGCGGTCGGCCACCCACTCGTGGAGGAGCGCTCGCACCCGGGCCTCCACCTCGGGGTCGGGGACGGCGATCCGGTTGATCACGAGGCCCTGCATGGCGGCGGAGGCGAGGTCGACCGCGTCGTGGAGACGGCGGCGATCCTCGACGAGCACGTCGGGGAAGAGGACGTCGGCGAGGGCGTGGAGGTTGGCCTCGTGAGCCCGGACCACCGGCTCGAGGTCGGCCTGGAGGTCCACGTCGGTGCGGGCGGCGGCGAAGAGGTCGTAGGCGGCGAGCAGCCGCTCGTCCTGGAACACCTCCCAGAGCAGGTCGAGCCCGACGCCGAGGCGGGCCACCGGGTCGGCGTCGGCGACGAGGCTGCCGCCGCCGGCGCGGGCGGCGAACTCGCCCTCGTAGCGGGTGACCAGCCCGGCGAAGAGGTCGGCCACCACCGCGGCGAGGAGGTCGGCCTTGGTGGCGTGGTGCTTGAACACCGCCCCTTGGGAGCAGCCGGCCCGCCGGGCCACCTCGTTGGTGGTGAAGCCGGCGGCCCCCCGCTCGACCAGCACGGCGGTGGCGGCGTCGAGCAGGCGCTGGCCGGTGGCGGCGCGTCGTTCGTCTTGGGTGGGCACGGCGCACACCGTACCAGATAGTTAGTGAGCAGTCACTACCTAGTTGGCGGACGGTTGGCCCATCGCCCCGAGGCTCCCGACCTCGCCGAGCCCGTGGATCCCGGCCTCGCGGTCCTCCTCCTCGGCGCGGGCCTGGTCCCGTCGGTCGCGGGAGATCCCGAGGTGCTGGACGACGGCGACCACGAGCACGAGCACCACGAGGGACACCCAGGACGCCCGGTTGAGGCGCAGCGCCCAGTCGGAGATCGTCGGCGTCACCCGGTGCTTCACGCCCCGTCGCCCCTGGTCCTGGAGCTCGAAGAGCCCCCAGATGTCGACGATCAGGAGCCAGCCGACCCCGACGAGCATCGGCACCCAGGTGACGATCGAGACGATCGAGCCGGGGAGGTGGCCGGCCGACCAGAGCTTGGAGGCCAGCCACGCACGCAGCACCAGGATGTTGACGAGGAGCAGGGCGAAGGCCAGACACTGGCGGGCCAGGGCGCCGTCGACGGTCTGGACCTTGTCGATCAAGGTCACCGGCAGGGTCCACCAGGTCAGGAGGGCACCGAGGGCGAGGGCGACGCCGAAGCGGTCCTGCACCGGAGCGTTCAGGCCGAGCCGACGCAGCAGGGCGGCGACGGCGATGGTGGCGAGGACCAGGCCGAGCACCACCGCCCACGCCCGATCGCCGGCTCGGTAGGTCCAGGCCCGCTCGCCCTGGAGGATCAAGCCGTCGATCGCCGACTGGAGGCGGGACGAGGGCCCGCCGGTCTGGCCGGCCGGCGTACGCGCCATGAAGCGAGCCAGGCCGTAGACGAGGACCCCGGCCAGCGCGACCAGCGCCACCTCCGGGAGCGGGGTGCGGGCGTCGCGGCCGAAGCGGCGCTCGATCGAGGCCGCCCGCGTTCCCGCCGGCGAGAAGCCGTGGCCGAGCCGGGTGGTGCCGAACGCCGACGGGCTCCAGGCGCCGTCCTCCGCCGGTGACTCGACGTGGTCCTCGTAGCCAGGAGGACGCCGGCCCGCGGGCACCGAGGGCGTGTCGGCCCCGCCGTTCGCTTCGGTCACCTCGTGCGCCCCCCTCGCCCCAGTTGCGCCCGGACCCTACTGCCGCAGCCCGCGCCCCCGACGAGCCGATCCCGGCCGATCACCCGACCGGGTGACGGTCAGGCTCAGAAGGCCGCCGGCCGGCGCCGCCCGAGGGTGCGGCGCTGCTCCTGCTCGGCGGTGATCACCCGGTGCTGGTTGACGGTGACGACGAGGAGGATCACCACCGTCGCCAGGTAGCTGAACACGATCAGCGAGCGCCCGATCAGCAGCGTGGAGCTCGACACGGTGGGCAGCTGGTAGCCGTCGTCGTCGAGGTTGAGCAGCAGGCTCCAGAGGATGACCTGCGTGCCCACGAACTCCGGCAGCCAGGCCAGCGTGGACAGCCCGACCATCGGCAGGTCGCCGGCCCGCCAGATCCGGGCGAAGAGGATCCGGCGCAGGCCGAGGCTCAGGCCGCCCGACACCAGGATCAGGAAGATGAGCAGCGGGCGCATCGACGTGAGGACGTCGAACTGGAACTGCCCGACCTGGGCGACCGAGCCGAAGGTCAGGTAGCCGACGGTCACCCAACCGAGCCCGAAGCTCCCGTCGTTGGTGCCGATGCGGGTGACCCACCAGATGACCATCACGAACGGGATGACCACGAGGATCGGTGAGGTCAGGACGGCGATGACGGTGACGATCCCGTCGCCGCCGTCGGCCCCCACCAGGAGCTGGAGGAGGGCGCCGAGGATCGTGCAGCCGACCACGGCGGCCACCGCGGCGATGCCGAGCGAGAGCGGCGAGCGGGCGTTGCGGGCGTAGCGGTAGGTGGGGGCGCGCCCACCCGGGGTGCTGGTGGCCGGCGCCAGGCCGCCGATCCCGGCGGGCTGCGCGGCGGTCGGCACCCACGGGCCCGGGGTGGGCGTGGCGCCGGCGGGCGCCGGCGGCGGCTGGGTCGGCACCGCGGCGAATCCGGGAGGCACCGCCCCGCCGGTCCGCAACCCGCCGAACCCGGGCACGGGCGCAGGCGGCGATGCGGGCGGACCCGCCGGCGCCGTCGGCGGACCCGCGGGGGCCATCGGCGGAGCCGAGCCCCAGGGCGGGACGGTCGGCGGAGCGCCCGACGACGCGGCCGGCTCGACCGGCTCGCCGTCCGGCGCGTCGTGGTGCAGTGGTCGATCCCCCACCGTGGTCCCCTCCTCGCTCGCTTGGCGTGGCGAGCGCCGGGACCTTAGCGAGGGAGCGGGCCCGAGGGTGCGGGCGGCGCGGTGGCGATCAGGCGGTGACGACGCCGGCGACGTCGAGTCGGACCTCGGCGCGGCGGAGGGCGGCCACCGCCTCGGCGTCGGCGGGGTCCTTGGCGAGGGCGTCCTTCGCCGCGGCCCGGGCCGCCTCGGCCCGGGCGACGTCGACCGCGGCGGCCGGCTCGGCCACGTCGGTCAGCAGGGACACCTCGTTGTGGGAGATCTCCACGAACCCGCCGTGCACGGCGAAGACCACGTCGGCGCCGCCCTCGGGCCGGACGGTGACGCGGCCGGTCTCGAGCGCGCCCACGAACGGCGTGTGGCCGCTGAGGAAGGTGATGTCGCCGCCCTCGACGGTGCGGGCGGTGACGAGCTCGGCCTCGCCCGACCACAGGATGCGCTCGGGCGACACGACCTGGACCTGCATGGTCACGGCGGGCTCACTCCCCCGCGGTCTTGCGCAGCTCGGCGGCCTTGGCCCGGGCCGCCTCGGCGCCGCCCACGTTCAGGAACGCCTGCTCGGGGAGGTCGTCGAGGTCGCCGTTGACGAGGGCCTCGAACGAGTCGACCGTCTCCTCGACCGGGGTGGTCACGCCGGGGAGGCCGGTGAACACCTCGGCCACGTACATCGGCTGGGACAGGAACCGCTGGACCTTGCGGGCCCGAGCCACGGTGATCTTGTCCTCCTCGGAGAGCTCGTCGAGCCCGAGGATGGCGATGATGTCCTGGAGCTCCTTGTAGCGCTGGAGGATGCGCTGCACCGAGCGGGCCACGTTGTAGTGCCGGTCGCCCACGATCTCGGGGGCGAGGATGGTCGAGCTCGACGCCAGCGGGTCCACCGCGGGGTAGATGCCGAGGGCGGCGATGTCACGGCTCAGCTCGGTGGTGCCGTCGAAGTGGGTGAAGGAGGTGAACGGCGCCGGGTCGGTGTAGTCGTCGGCGGGCACGTACACGGCCTGGAGCGAGGTGATCGACCGGCCCCGGGTGGAGGTGATGCGCTCCTGGAGCACGCCCATCTCGTCGGCCAGGGTGGGCTGGTAGCCCACGGCGGAGGGCATGCGGCCGAGGAGGGTGGAGACCTCCGAGCCGGCCTGGGTGAAGCGGAAGATGTTGTCGACGAACAGCAGCACGTCCTGGTGCTGCACGTCGCGGAAGTACTCGGCCATCGTGAGGGCCGAGAGGGCGACGCGGAGGCGGACGCCCGGGGGCTCGTCCATCTGCCCGAAGCAGAGGGCGGCCTTCTCGAGCACGCCCGACTCCTCCATCTCCAGCATGAGGTCGGTGCCCTCACGGGTGCGCTCGCCCACGCCGGCGAACACCGACACGCCGCCGTGGTTCTGGGCCACGCGGCGGATCATCTCGGTGATCAGCACGGTCTTGCCCACGCCGGCGCCGCCGAACAGGCCGATCTTGCCGCCCTGCTTGTAGGGCGTGAGGAGGTCGATGACCTTGATGCCGGTCTCGAACATGGTGGCGGAGGGCTCGAGCGAGTCGAAGCTCGGGGCCTCGCGGTGGATCTCCCAGCGGTCGGCCACCTCGCCGAGCTGCTCGGAGGTGATGTCGAGGGGCTCGCCGATCACGTTGAAGATGTGGCCGAGCACCTTGTCGCCCACCGGGACGGTGATGCCGGCGCCGGTGTTGCGCACCGAGGTGCCCCGGCGCAGGCCGTCGGTGGGCTTGAGGCAGATGGCCCGGACCCGGTTGTCGCCGATCTGCTGGGCCACCTCGGCCCGCACCTCGACGGCGTCCGCACCGTCGCCGATCGTCATCGACAGGCAGGAGTTGATCTCGGGGATCGAGTCCGAGGGGAACTCGACGTCGACCACCGGCCCGGCGATGGTGACGACCCGGCCGTCCTTGCGCGCGGTGCCCGGCTCGTTGGTGATCGTCATGACTGGTCTCCTGCGAAGTGATCGGTGCGGTGGGTGGTGACGTGCTGGGGGTTGAAGATGTCCTCGACGTTGACGCGATCGACGAGGAGGTCGGTCGAGTCGGTCTGGGCCTGGCGGAGCGCCTCGGCGCCGCCGACGATCTCCATGATCTCGGTGGTGATCGAGTCCTGCCGGGCCCGGTTCATCACCCGGCTCAGCTTGACGATCATCTCCTCGGCGTTCTCGGTGGCCGACTTCATCGCCCGCTGGCGGGCGGCGTGCTCGGACGCCGCCGAGTCGAGGAAGGCGGCGTAGAGGCGGGCCTCCGCGTAGCGGGGCAGCAGCCGCTCGAGGATGTCGGCGGGGCCGGGCTCGAACTCGTAATCGGCGCTCGGGCCCGACGACGCGGCGTCGTCGATGGCCGAGGTGTCGAGCGGCATGTACGGCGCGACCTCGGCGATCTGGGTGCCCATCGAGAGGAAGCGGGTGTAGGCGAGGCGCACGGTGGAGTACTCGCCGGACTCGAACCGCTCGGCCACGTGGCGGGCCACGGTCCGGGCGTCCTCGTAGGACGGGTCGTCGGAGAAGCCGACGAAGGAGGCGGCGATCTCGTAGCCCCGGAACCGGAAGTAGCCGGTGGCCTTCTTGCCGACGGTGATCAGGGCGGTCTGGCGGCCGGCCTCACGATCGGCGGCCATCGCCCGCTCGGCGCCGCGGATGACCGACGAGTTGTAGCCACCGGCCAGGCCGCGGTCGGCGGCCACCACCACGTAGGCGACGGTGGTGACCTCGGGGCGCGGGTTGAGCAGGGCGGAGTCGCCGCCGGCGCCGGCCGCGGCCAGGTTGCGGATCACGTCGGTGATGCGCTCGCTGTAGGGGCGGGCGGCGGCGACGCGCTCCTGCGCCTTGGCGATGCGGCTGGCGGAGATGAGCTCCATCGCCTTCGTGATCTTCTTGGTGCTCTGGACGGACTTGATCCGCCGCCGGAGCACCCGTTCCTGGCCACCGGCCACGGTGCGCTCCTCAGGCCTCGGCGCCGGCGGTGGCCGCGCTGGCCACGAAGTCGTCGACGAACTGTTGAAGGGCGGCCTTGAGGGCGTCCTCGTCCATGGTCCCCTGGTCGCGGATCTGGTCGACGATCCCGCTGTGGCGGGCCCGCATCCAGTCGCGCAGGTCGGTCTCGAACCGCGCCACGTCGGCCACGTCGACCGAGTCGAGGTAGCCGCGGGTGCCGGCGTAGATCACCACGACCTGGTCCTCGACCGGCAGCGGCGAGTTCAGGCCCTGCTTGAGCAGCTCGGTGAGGCGGTAGCCCCGGTCGAGGGTTGCCTGGGACACCGCGTCGAGCTCGGAGCCCATCGAGGCGAACGCCTCGAGCTCGCGGAACTGGGCGAGGTCGCCCTTGAGCGTGCCCACCGCGGTCTTCATGGCCTTGACCTGGGCGGCGCCGCCCACCCGGGACACCGACTGGCCGACGTTGATCGCCGGGCGGATGCCCGACTTGAACAGGTCGTCCTCGAGGAACACCTGGCCGTCGGTGATCGAGATCACGTTGGTGGGGATGTAGGCCGAGATGTCGCCGGCCTTGGTCTCAATGATCGGCAGGGCGGTCAGCGAGCCGGCGCCGTTCTCGTCGCTCAGCTTGGCGGCCCGCTCGAGCAGCCGGCTGTGCAGGTAGAACACGTCGCCCGGGTAGGCCTCGCGCCCCGGCGGGCGGCGCAGCAGGAGCGACACCGAGCGGTAGGCCTCGGCCTGCTTCGACAGGTCGTCGTACACCGCGAGGGCGTGCTGGCCGTTCTCCATCCAGTGCTGGCCGAAGGCGCAGCCGGTGTAGGGGGCCAGGTACTTGAACGGGGCCGGGTCCGAGGCCGGCGAGACCACGACGACCGTGTAGTCCATGGCGCCGTGCTGCTCGAGGGTGGCCACCGTCTGCGCCACCGTGGAGGCCTTCTGGCCGATGGCGACGTACACGCAGTTCACCCCCAGGCCCTTCTGGTTGAGGATGGTGTCGATCGCCACCGAGGTCTTGCCGGTCTTGCGGTCGCCGATGATCAGCTCCCGCTGGCCCCGGCCGATCGGGGTCATCGAGTCGATGGCCTTGATGCCGGTCTGGAGCGGCTCGTGCACGGGCTTGCGGCCCATGATCCCGGGCGCCTGCACCTCCATGCGGCGGCTGCCGACGTTGGTGAGCGGGCCCTTGCCGTCGACCGGCTCGCCCAGGGTGTTGACCACCCGGCCGAGGAGCCCGTCACCGCACGGCACCGAGAGGATCTCGCCGGTGGCCCGCACGACCTGGCCCTCCTCGATGGAGCCCACGTCGCCGAGCACCACGGCGCCGATGGAATCCTCGTCGAGGTTGAGGGCGAGGCCGATCGTGCCGTCCTCGAACTCGAGCATCTCGTTCACCGCGCAGTCGGGGAGGCCCCCGACGGTGGCGATGCCGTCGCCGACCTCCAGCACGCGGCCCACCTGCGCGGCGGCCAGGTCGGGCTGGAAGCCCGCCAGGTTCTTGCGCAGGGCGGCGGTGATGTCGTCGGTGTTGATCGTGAGCTCGGCCATGTGCCGTGTTCTCCTGGTGCCGTGGTGGCGGGTGGTGTGGTGGGGTCCCCGAGGAGCGCCGCAGGCGCTCCTCGCTAGAGGGCGTTCTTGAGCTGGTCGAGCCGGCGACGGATCGAGCCGTCGATGACGGTGTCGCCGACCTGGGCCACGAGGCCGCCCTGGATGGACGGGTCCACGATGACCTTGACCTCGACCTGCTTGCCGGTGGCCGTGCCCAGCGCGGTGGCGAGGCGGGCCTTCTGGTCGTCGGTGAGGGCGATGGCCGAGCGCACCTCGGCCACCTCCTTGGAGGCCTGGCGGGCCGAGGTGGCCACGAGCTCGTCGACGATCGCCGGGAGGTCGCGGACTCGGCCGTTGCCGACCACGAGGCCGACCAGGTTGGTGGTGGCCGGCTGGGCCTTGCCGCCGAGGAGGTCGACGACGATCTGCTGGCGGGTGGCCACGGGGATGTGGGGGTCGGCGAGCGTGTCACGCAGCTCGTCGTTGCCCCTGATCACCTGGGCGACCCGGAACAGTTCGTCCTCGATCTCCGCCAGCGGGCCCTCGGCCTTGGCGACCGCGAAGAGGGCCTCGGCGTACGCCGTGGTGCGGTCGTCGGCCATCAGCGTCCCGCCCCGACCTGGTCGATGTAGGCCTCGACGAGCGCCCGGCGGGAGTCGTCGTTCAGGCTCTGGCCCACGACCTGCTCGGCGGCGCCGATGGCGAGGTTGGTGACCTCGCCGCGCAGGTCGGCCACGGCCTGGGCCTTGGCGGCCTCGATGTCCGCGGCGGCCTTGGCCCGCTGCTCGGCCACGTCGGCCTCGGCCTTGGCCACCAGGTTCGCCTTCACGTCGTCGGCCGACTTGCGGGCCTCCTCGATGATGGCGGCGGCCTCGTTGCGGGCGTTGGCCAGCTGGGCCTCGAGGTCGGCCTTGAGGGCCTGGGCGCTGGTGCGCTCGGCCTCGGCGGTGTCGAGGTCGGTGCGGATGCGCTCGGTGCGAGCCTCCATGCCGGACTTGATGGCGGGGAGGCCGAACTTGGCGATCATGCCGAAGACCACGAGGAAGCCGACGAGGCCCCACAGGATCTCGTTCTTCTCGGGGATCATCGGGTTGGGTGCCTTCTGGCAGTCCTCGATGACCCCACCGGCTTCGAGCTTCTCGGCGCATTCCTCGGCCGCGTGGTTGGCGAAGGTGCCCTCCCCCTCGGCGTGGGCGATGCCCGACGTGCCGAACAACCCGAGGAAGACGATCGCCGTCGCTGCGAGGAGCAAGCGGGTACGTCGCATGGGGATCCTTTCTGGATCGTGAGGGCGATCAGGCGCCGGCGAGGAAGAAGACCACGAAGCCGATCAGGGCGAGGGCCTCGACGAACGCGATGCCGAGGAACATCGTGGTGCGGACCATGCCGGCCGCCTCGGGCTGGCGGGCCATGGCCTGCACGGCCTGGCCGACGAGGTAACCGATCCCGATGCCGGGGCCGATGGCGCCGAGGCCGTAGCAGAGGGCGGCGACGCCCTTGTTGGTGAGGCCGCTGGCGGCGGCCTCCTGGGCCAGGACGAGTGCGCTCATTGGGTGAGCCCTTTCTTGGTGGTGCTTGGACTTGCTGGAGAACGGTGGAGGATCAGTGCTCGTGGCTCTGGGCGGCGTTGATGTACACGCCGGTGAGCAGCGTGAACACGTAGGCCTGGAGGAAGCTCACGAACACCTCGAAGGCGGTGAACATGATCACCCCGGCGATGGGCAGCGGGGCGAAGACCACGTACCACTTGGCCACGGCGAGGCCGCTCGAGAGCACGGCGAAGGTGACGAGCAGGATGTGGCCGGCGAGCAGGTTGGCGAAGAGACGGACCGTGTGGCTGAAGGGCTGCACGATGAACTTCGACACGAACTCGATCAGCATCACCAGCGGGAGCATGCCGACCGGCACGCCCGGCGGGACGATGGCGTGCTTGATGTAGCCGAAGCCGTGGGACTTCACGCCGGCGCCGTGGTACACGGCGTAGCTGAAGATCGCGACCACCAGCGGCAGGGCGATCCGGGCCGACGCCGGCATCTGGAAGATCGGGATGACCTCGAAGATGTTGGTGAAGAAGATGAAGAAGAAGAGGCTGAGCAGGTACGGCGTGTACTTGCGGCCCTCGGCGCCCATTGTCTCCACGGCGATGCCGTCCTCGACGAACTCGACCGCCATCTCGGCCAGGTTCTGGGCCCCGGTGGGCACCAGCTCCTTCTTGCGCCCGCCGAGGAAGAACAGCAGGAAGGTGAAGAGCACGGCGAAGCCGTAGATCACCACGACCTTGTTGATCTCCCAGACCGCACCTTCGCCGGCGAGACCGGGCCAGTCGACGATGTGGCTCAGCGGCGGGAACTCGAGTGCGAGCACGCTCACTTCTCCTCGGAGGAAGGCTTGAGGCCGGGGAAGGCCAGGGATGCGGACACGTAGCGGGTCTCCCAGAACAGGAGGCCCAGGTGGGCGACCACGAGGGTGATCGCCAGGGGGATCGGCTCGACCCACGCCTGGTCCTTCACGAGGAGGACGGCGGCGGTGATCAGGCCGAGGCGGACGAGGAAGCCGAAGAGGCTCACGCCCATCAGGAGGCCGAGGCTGATGCGGGCGGCCCAGCCGAGCAGGGCGGCCGACAGCCAGAAGTTGGCGAGGACGAGGGCGGCGGCGAAGGCCACCGAGGCCACGCCGTGGACGCCCCAGCCGACCAGGCCGGCGAGCAGGGCGACCGGCAGGGCCATCGCGCCGCGGCGGATCAGGTCCTTGGCGACGTCACGCTCGGGGGCGGGGCCGAGGTCCCGACTGGTGAGGACCGACGGCTGCGGGCGCACGGCGGTCACGACGCCAGCCGCCCGTCGGCGTCGAGGGCCTCGCCGGCGTCGGCCCCAGCACCGGCAGGACCGGCCGGCTCGACGGGCAGCGAGCCGCGGTTCCAGATGGCGCCGTCCTCGTGCTCGGCCATCTCGCGGTCGTAACCGAGCCACAGCTTGGCGCTGATGCCGGCGAAGCCGGCGACGGCGAAGACCAGGGTGAAGAACGGCGAGGTGCCGACCACCCGGTCGATCCCCCAGCCGATGGCGCCGACGACCACCAGGGTCAGGGCGAGCTCGATGCCCCGGCTCATCGTGTCGGCGTAGCCCTTGCCGAGGGTCTGGCCGACCGAGGAGTCCTTCGGGAGCAGCTTGCGGGCGAGGATCGTGGACGCGGTCCGAGCCGACGTCCCCGGGTGGGGAGCGGTTCCGAGGGGGGCGTCGTTGCCCGTGCGGCGCGAGGTGCGATCACTCATCGGTGGAAGGGGACCCGGAGGCGGCGGGCAGTCTTCCAGACCGTCGACCCGACCGCTTGTGAATCCGAGCGCAAGCTACCAACCGGCTCGGGACCCGGCAAATCCAACGGCTCCGCCGCGGTGGCGCCCGGGCGTCGGCGTGCTACGACGCCCCGCCCACCGTGGCGTCCCGCTCCTCGGCGGCAGCCTCGGCCGCGTCGTCCTCCCGGGCCACCCGGCGCATGCCCGGGTAGAAGAACGTGAGCAGCACCAGCAGCAGGGCGAGGATGCCGGCGGGCACCAGGCCGTTGCCGCGGTCGGTGTACACGGGGTAGAGCACGAACAGCGACAGCAGCCCGGTCCACAGCCAGAGGATGGCCACCGCCCGCCGATGCCCGTGGCCGAGGCGCATCAGGCGGTGGTGGATGTGGTCCTTGTCGGCCTCGGACATGCTGCGGCGCTGGCGGGCCCGCCGGAGGATGGCGAAGGCGGTGTCGAGGATCGGCACCCCCAGCACGAAGAACGGGATGAACAGCGGGGCGAAGAAGAAGAAGACCTGCCCTGACACCTCGACGCTGGTCTGGCCGCCCACCAGGACCGTGGACGCCGCCATCAGCCCGCCGAGCATCAGCGCCCCACCGTCGCCCATGAAGATCCGGGCCGGGTTGAAGTTGTGGGGCAGGAAGCCGAGGCAGATCCCGGCGACGACGATCGCCACCAGCGGGCTCGGGTTCTCGGGCTGGAGCACCCCGAGGTCGACGGTGGCGAGCTTGTGGCCGTAGAGGAAGAACGAGCCGGCGGCGATGGCCACGATCCCGGTGGCCAGGCCGTCGAGGCCGTCGATGAAGTTGATCGCGTTGGCCATGCCGAGCACCCAGATCACCGTGACCAGCGGGGCGAGGTCGGGGCCGAGCACGAACAGCCCGTCGTAGAACGGGATGCGGAAGTAGAGGAGCTGCACGCCGAGCAGGAACATCGCCGAGGCGCCGAACACGATCCCGGCGGTCTTGGCCGGCGCCGACACGTCACGGATGTCGTCCAGGGTGCCGACCCCGCAGAGGATCACCGCCCCGAGGGCCACCCCGAGGGGCAGCGACGGCGCCGAGAACATCGCCGAGAACGAGCCCGACGCCCACGCCACCCCCATCGCCACCAGGAAGCCGACCAGCATCGCCACGCCACCGAGGTAGGGCATCGCCGTGGTGTGGACCGCCCGATCGGTGGGCGGGGCCACCACGCCGAGGCGCACCGCCAGGCGCTTGCACAGCGGGGTGACCAGGAAGGTGACCACGACGGCCACCCCGAAGACCGCGCCGTAGGCGGCGGTGGTCGGCATCAGGCGATCGCCTCCCCTGCCACCGCGCCGCCCCCGGCCCGCATCACCCGGGGTAGGGCTGGAACTTCGAGCAGAGCTGCGCCAGCTCCTCGCGGGCGCCGACGATCACGTCCTCGTCGTCGCGCTGGGTCAGCACGCGGTGGATCTGGAACGCGATCTCGCGCATCTCGCGGGGACCCATGCCCTGGGTGGTGACCGCCGGCGTGCCGATGCGCAGGCCCGAGGTGATGTAGGGCGGGCGGGGATCGTCGGGGACGGTGTTCTCGTTCAGGCTGATGCCGGCCCGGTCGAGGGCGAGGCGGGCCTTCTTGCCGGAGAGCTCCTCGTCGAAGGAGCGCAGGTCGACGAGGCACAGGTGGTTGTCGGTCCCGCCCGACACCAGCCGGAACCCGTGGCCGGCCAACGCCTCGGCCAGCGCCGCCGCGTTCTCGACCACCGCGTGGGCGTAGGTGGAGAACTCGGGGGCGGCCGCCTCGTGGAAGGCCACCGCCTTGGCCGCCACCACGTGGTCGAGCGGGCCGCCCTGGAGGCCCGGGAAGACCGCCTTGTCGATGGCGGCGGCGTGCTCGGCCTTGCAGAGGATCGCCCCGCCGCGCGGCCCGCGCAAGGTCTTGTGGGTGGTGAAGGTGACGACGTCGGCCAACCCGACGGGGTTCGGGTGGGCGCCGCCGGCCACCAGCCCGGCGATGTGGGCGGCGTCGAACATGAACAGCGCACCCACCTCGTCGGCGATCTCGCGGAACGGCGCCGGGTCGATCGTGCGGGGGTAGGCGGTGGCGCCGGCCACGATGATCTTCGGCCGGTGGGCCTTGGCGAGGTCACGCACCTGGTCGAAGTCGATGCGCTCGTCCGACGGCGTCACCCCGTAGGAGACGAAGTCGTAGAGGATGCCGCTGGCGTTGACCGGCGAG
>WBZU01001894.1_pt2 | contig 13229 bp, 15 predicted proteins | sample 5204311 | NCBI WGS metagenome assembly WBZU01 (sample SAMN12344359, study PRJNA552823) | activated sludge metagenome | biome: Activated sludge suspended growth; feature: Nitrification reactor; material: Wastewater; isolation source: activated sludge from nitrification reactor of wastewater...
TTATGAGCAGATGGGCTTGTTAGCACTGTCAGACGGCGAAGATAGCGACATGTCCGCGCTGGTAAAAAACAGTAGCAAGTGCGCGCAGTTTGCGGTGGAATTTTTCGCACACCAGGTGCGTGGTGCGATTGGCAGCTACGCCGCCAAAACTGGCGGCATCGATGGTCTGGTTTTTACTGGCGGCATCGGCGAGCATTCAGCCCAAGTCCGTGCGCTGATTTGCGATCAGCTGGGATTTCTTGGGTTCGCTCTGAACAAACAGGCCAACCAGATGCATTTAACAAGATTAAACACACCCTCTTCCAAACCGGTTTTGTTGTTACCCGCCGATGAAGAAGCCGAGATTGCAAGGCTAGCCGGAGGCCTGATGGCGACTATTCATTCAAATAAAAACGACATGGAAATGCTAAAAAATACACAGGTGGTGACGTCATAACAACGAGAAATCTGAGGAGATGAATGATGACAGCTCAAGTGATGCATAACAGGCATAAACAAAAGAGAGAAAGCACGAATACGGCGCACCTCATCCTGCGCAGGATATTTAAGGGATATGAAGGTGCATTTACGATTAAGCTTTGGGATAACAGTCTGCTGCAAATAGGTAATGGCGTTTCTGCATTCACGCTGACTTTTCACTCTTCTCATGTATTGCGCGATTTGGTGCTGTTTCATGACCCGATTCGCCTGGCTGAGGCCTACTTTGACGGTGCCGTTGAAGTGGCTGGAGATTTTAATACCGCAATGGGCTTGCGGTATTATCTGGAAGATTTAAAACTACCCTTCCAGGAAAAGCTGTTGCTGGTTTTCCGTGCGCTTTCACTGGGCAATCAAAAGTCCAGACCACGGAAAAAGGCGAGGAAACCTGCTAATGCCATGCGTCAGAATGATATTGAATCAATCGCATTTCACTACGATGTTTCCAATGAATTCTATAAGCTTTGGCTGGATGATCACATGGTGTACTCCTGCGCCTATTTTGAGACTCCTGAGCAGGATTTGGAGGCCGCACAACGCAACAAACTGGATTACATCTGCCGCAAATTGCGCTTGCAGAAAGGTGAGTCCTATCTTGATATCGGTTGCGGCTGGGGTGCGCTAGTCTGCTGGGCAGCCAGACATTACGGCGTGCGCGCACATGGCATCACCCTGAGTCGCAATCAATTTGAGTATGCAAACGCAGAAGTAAAAAGACAAGGGCTGGAAGGCCAGGTCACGATCGAGATGCGCAATTACCGCGATCTTCCCCGTGAAGCGACCTATGACAAAGTGTCCAGCATTGGCATGTTTGAACATGTTGGCCTGAAGAACTTGCCGGAATATTTTTCAATCGTACATCAGGCATTAAAGCCTGGCGGCCTGTTTCTAAATCACGGTATTACTTCGGCCGAGCCTGACTGGGGCCACAGCACCTCGACCCAGTTCATTAACCGTCATGTATTCCCCGATGGCGAACTGGATATCATAAGCAATATTCAACGCCGCATGGAAGATGCAAAATTTGAAATTTTTGATGTGGAAGGCTTGCGGCCACACTATGCCTTCACATTGCGACATTGGGTAAACCGTCTTGAAGCAAGAAGCGAGGAAGCCATTCGACTGGTTGGCGATCGGACTTATCGTGTTTGGCGGTTATATATGACGGGGAGTGCCATGCAATTTGAGCAGGGCGCGACGGGTATTTACCAGATACTGGCCGAGCGCAAGGTAGACGGAATGCCGAATCTGCCGCTGACCCGGCGCGATCTTTATGTGTCAAAAAATTAACTGAATAACAAGGAGAATCATCATGACAATTGGAGCAATTTGTAATCGTGAGGTGATCACTGTGCAGCGAGATGCGACCGTGCTGCATGCTGCAACACTGATGCGTCAGTACCATGTAGGCGATGTGGTTGTGATTGAAAATCGCAAAGATATCACTGTTCCTGTTGGCATTGTAACCGACCGTGATGTGGTTGTAGAGGTGGTTGCAACAGAGCTTGATTGCAATGTATTTACAGTCGGCGACATCATGGTAACCAGCCTTGCTGTTGTGAAGGAGGATGCGGGCGTGCTGGATGCTATCCAGCTCATGACCAGCAAGGGGGTAAGACGCTTACCTGTTGTTGATGACGGTGGAAGCCTGATGGGTATTGTGACGCTGGATGATTTGCTGCTTTTGCTGGCAAAAGAGTTTGGCGCGCTTAGTAAACTAGTGGCTCGTGAACAGAAAAATGAAGCAAGTAAAAGACGTTAAAAATTGAAAATAACCCCGAAACGAAAGGAAACAACATCATGAGTATCAATAAAACACCCTCAGGCGTTCACGCTGTTAGCCACGACCGCCCGCTTTTTGAGCAGGATAACGATGCCTACAAAAGTAAAGGCAAATTACCCGAGCCAACGATCTGCCCGCAATGTGGCGCTGTGTATCATGAGGGTCGCTGGCAATGGATAGAAACCTCGGCCGATGCAAACAAAGAGTCCTGCCCGGCCTGCCATCGCATTCAAGATAACCATCCTGCCGGATTTGTCACTTTGCAAGGACCATTTTTTAATACCCATTGTGAAGAAATCAGGCGCTTAATTCAGCATCATGCAGACCATGAACGTGCTGAACATCCGCTGAAACGCATCATGGCAATGGAAAATCGAGGCGGTGCCATGTTAATAACGACGACAGATACCCACCTTGCACGCGGCATTGGTGAAGCCGTGCGCCATGCTTACCAGGGCGATTTGAAAGTAGATCACGTTTCAGGGGAAAACCTGGTGCGCGTTCACTGGAGCCGCTGATGCTAAAGCAAGGCACAAGGCGTTCTCTGGTAGCGGTGCTTGTGCTATTAGGGGCGGCCATGATTTTTCTGGCAACCGAAGCCTGGACCGGGTTGATACTGATCACGCTTGGTATTTTTATTGAGGCGATAGGCATTGCCATGAGGCACAAATGAAGGCAATGTTACTGGATTCGGCAAACAGCCCTTTGCGATTGGTTGAAGTGCCGGTTCCAGTACCAAAAGAAAACGAAGTATTGCTGAAAGTGCATGCCTGCGGTGTTTGCCGTACCGACCTGCATGTGCTGGATGGTGAGCTCGCACATCCGAAATATCCGCTTATTTTAGGCCATGAAGTCGTCGGGGTTGTCGTGGATAAAGGGCAAAAAGTTGAGCAGTTTACGATTGGCCAACGCCTAGGGGTGCCTTGGCTTGGTCATACCTGCGGGCAGTGCCGTCATTGCTTAACCTGTCATGAGAATCTATGTGACAACGCTTTGTTTACCGGCTACACCCTGAACGGCGGCTATGCCGAATATACAGCAGCAGATCAGCGTTACTGTTTTCCAATCCCGGAAAGCTACTCTGATGCGGAAGCCGCGCCGCTGCTATGCGCTGGCTTGATCGGTTACCGCGCTTTGACGGCTGCTGGTGACGCGCAGCGCCTGGGCATTTACGGCTTTGGAGCTGCTGCCCACATCATTGCCCAAGTCGCGCATTATCAAGGCCGTAAAATCTTTGCCTTTACCAAACCCGGAGATTTAGCCGCTCAACAGTTTGCTATTGCGCTTGGTGCAGACTGGGCAGGTGATTCGAACATCCCGCCCCCGGAAGAGATGGACGCCGCTATTATTTTTGCTCCAGTGGGCGCATTGATTCCGCAGGCGCTCAGTCATACGACCAAGGGTGGCATCGTGGTCTGTGCCGGCATTCACATGAGTGATATTCCTCAATTCCCCTACTCCTTACTTTGGGGTGAGCGCATGGTACGCTCCATCGCCAACCTCACCCGCCGCGATGGCGAGGAGTTTCTGGCGCTAGCGCCATCCATCGGCATAAAAACCGAAATAGAAACGTTTCCACTGCATGCTGCCAACGAGGCCCTTGAGCGATTGAGGCAAGGAAAAATACGCGGAGCCGCAGTTCTGGTACCGTAGTTTTACTGACAACCCAGTAAATTCATCAAAGTGTAGTGGCTGGCCTGTTCGCACGTGTTTTTTCACGCCGGCTCTGGCACGTGATGCAGCGTTTCGCCGTGGGATAAGCGGAGAGCCGCTCGAAGCTGATATCATCACCACAATCGATACATGTGCCATAAGTACCAGTTTGAATGCGGTCCAGGGCCGTGTTAAGGTCACGTGCTTTTTGTAAATGCAAGCCAATAATCGCATTGTCAACATCAACGATGGTATCAGCAACCGCTTCATCATCAACATCGGCAGCACCTCCGTCAATGTCATTGATGCTGGCCTTTAACTCAGGATCCATCTCCTGTTGCGTCTCGTCGACCAAGCTGTCAAGTTCCCGCTCCATTATTTTCTGCAATACATCAATTTGCTGCTTGTTGATTTTTGTCATCATATTCCCAATCATTATTTATGGCATTAAAGTTTTTACTTAATTTAATCGCTTGCCAACATCACGCAAGATTCACAAAAGTCTTTTCAAGCTAGACGCTAGAGCTCTCATCTGACTCTTCAGTTTCCTGTAAACGTTTTGGTTCATGCTGCTTTATTTCGCCTCGCAGCTTGTGTGCATAATCTTTAAGCTGGCGTATTGCTGCATCAAAGGCATCGCGCAAGGCCACATAAACATCTTCGGCGTGGTTTCTGGTCACGACAATCTCGTTGCCCGGCACGCCAATATCAATGCGCACACTAAATTGTTTACCTTGCTGACTATGTTTATGCGGCATTTCTACCGCAACACGGCAGGATGTAATATGGTCGAAAAATTCCTCGAGTTTTTCCACCTTGGCGCGAATGCGGGCTTCCAGCGCCTCCGAATGATCAACTCCATGTACAGTTAATTTCAGTGGGCTTTGCATGTTTTTCTCCTAATAATTCGAACCAGATTAACAAAGGTTTATTGATTGGTTTACTTTCTATTTGATTCAGACATTAATATTCGCGCAAGGTCTGCCTGGACTCTTTGCGCTGAGACAAACTTCTCAGTTCTGTGTTCAAGAATTTGTAATAGCGAGCATTCAAATACAATGCAACATCGACGATATCTTCTTCACGCCAGCCTAGTTTGGCATAGGCCTGCCAACGGCTTACCTGCGCTTTAAGACTTTTCCAGTCAGTCACCAATTTTTGCTCACGCCAATGAATTTGCAAGGTATGGCATGTATTGCAGTGTGTTGAATAGAGCAATTCCCCGCGCGATTCATCAGGCGTTTTGGCTTGCGCTAAAGACACCATGCCACAGCATATGCATAATGCAAAAATCGACTGCTTGATTACACTCATCAAATATTCCTAATACACATCCATTTTCTGAAAGACCATGCCAGCAAAATAGCCAATCGAAACTTAATTATGTCTAGTATCAATATATATAAGTTTGACCGATGAAAAAATTAGTGCAAACACGTAGTTCCAGCACAAATCATCAGCGCAAATCAAACTGTACCCATCTCACATGGTGCTTTTGATTAAAGCGCGCAGTTCAGCCAGAGGATGGGTATTGAGCACATCATGTTTTTCCAGCCAACCACGCCGCGCCTGTCCGACACCATAGCGCAAATTGGAAAACTCAAAGCAGCTATGCGCATCCGAATTGATGCTGATTAAAACACCCTCTTCCTTCGCCATCTGGCAGTAAGTGTCAAGTAAATCGAGGCGTTCGGGATGGGCATTAAGCTCGAGGAAACAACCGCGGTTTTTGGCCTGCCGAATGATGCGCAGCATATCGACATCATACGGCGCTCTTTTCTCTATAAGACGCCCTGTAGGATGCGCCAGAATTGTGAAATATGGGTGCTCCATGGCGCGCAGAATACGCTCGGTCTGCCTGGCGCGCGATAGCTCAAATTTACTATGTACCGCACCCACCACCAAATCAAGGCGCCCCAATGCTTCATCCGGCAGATCAAGACTGCCATCGTCAAGAATATCAACTTCAATGCCTTTGAGTATTGTGATGCCGCTAAGCTCCGAATTAAGCTGGTCTATCTTATCGCACTGGCGCATCAACCGCGCCGGGTCAAGACCATGAGCAATGGCAAGACGGCGGGAATGCTCGGTGATGGCAAGGTACTCAAACCCCATTGCTTGCGCCGCCAGCGCCATGTCGCGCAGGCTGTCATGACCGTCGGTGGCTTTAGTATGCGCGTGAAGATCACCTTTAAGGTCCGCCATCTCGACCAGTTCCGGCAGCCGCCCGGCACGCGCAGCTTCGATCTCACCACGATCCTCACGCAGCTCTGGCGGAATATACGGCAAGCCTACCGCGCGGTAAACCGATTCCTCCGTCTCGCCAGCAATGCGAATTTCGCCGCGGAACACGCCATATTCACTGATCTTGAGTCCCAGTTTTTGCGCAGTACGGCGAATAGCGATGTTATGGGCCTTAGATCCTGTAAAGTAGTGCAAAGCCGCACCATAGCTTGTTTCGTCCACGACGCGCAAATCCACCTGTAACCCGCATTTAAGCAACACACTGGCTCGTGTACTGCCTGCGGAAAGCAATTGCGCAACCTCGTCATAAGCCGTGAAATACCGCATGACAGAATCAGGGGCAGAGGATGTTGCCAAAATATCCAAGTCACCGACCGTTTCGCGCATGCGACGAAAACTGCCCGCCACCTCGACTTGGTTGACGTTTGGGATCTTCTGTAAATAGGCAGTAAGCGATTCGGCGTATTGCGCAGCCGTCGCCAACTTAAAGCGGCGAACCTGGCTGGCGTGCGCCTCTACCGCTTGCAGAATATTTAACTCGGCTTTTTCGCCAAAGCCTGGCAGTTCTCTAATACGGCCATCGCGCGCAGCCCGCTGCAATTGTTCTACCGTCTGTACATCCAGATGATGATAGAGTGCTTTAACCCGCTTCGGGCCAAGTCCGGGGATATGCAATAACTCGGTGATGGCGGGAGGCAGTTCACTGCGCAGCCTCTGCAACAGACTACAGCTTCCAGTAGAAACGATTTCGATGATTTTTGAAGCAAGGTCTTCGCCGATACCCGGCAACTGGGTCAGATCAAAACCTTTCTTTAGCAATGCCCTTGCATCTTGCGGTAACTCGCTTAAGATACGTGCTGCTTTGCGGTAAGCAAGGATGCGAAACCGATTGGCGGCCTCGATCTCCAGCAGATCGGCAATTTCTTCAAAAATTGCCGCGATATCCGCATTATGCACTGGCATAACTGCTTTTTAATTGCATCTAGCCCGGCATTGAAACTTGAAGCCTTGGTTTTCACCCGCTCGCTAACACCTGATGGTGTTGGCGAAACTAGACGCAAGACCTTTTACTGAACCGCGATATTGCGCTTTTTAGATGATTCCAGCTTGGGCAACGTAATTTCCAGAATGCCGTCTTTCAGGTTTGCAACCGTTTTAGAGGCATCTACATTTGCAGGCACCGTAATGGAACGTGCAAAAGAGGAGCTTGAAATTTCATGCCGATGATAATCGCCCTTTTCCTCTTTTTTCTCGCTACTGGATTGCCCTTTAATGGATAACACATTATCGGCAAGCGACACGCTGATGTCTTTCTTTTCAATCCCGGGAATCTCGGCACGTACCAGCACTTCATTATCCCGATCCACCACATCCAGACTAGGCATGCGCAGCCCTTCAGCCTCAAACAAATTGTCCAGCGTCCGAAAGTCGCTCCAGTGTCTTAGTGATGGCCAGCCGCGCCCAAAAAAGCGGTCAAATGCACGTTCCATCTCGGCAATGGGATGCTGCAGCGCAGGCCAGGAAGTTTTTGTTGCCTCTTTGCTTTCGCTCTTTACAGGAATATTTCCTTTAGTATCTGTATCCATGAGTTTCTCCTTTAAATATAAATAAAACTATTTAATAATCGCTTGTTTAATTCAAGTACCAATTAATTTGTTCGAAAGACAACCAATGTCAGCCAGAATCTTCGCTTCGACGCAGAAATGTTAACTCGGATTCAGCCGCCAGAAATTCATATCTACGGGGCCTGCGGGAGAGTGGGTACGGAGGAGATCATTGCTGCATCTCGGCTTCGGCTTCAAGCCAATCCTGAATCTCATGCCCTGGTTCATAGCCACGCGCTTCTGCTTTGTAATAGGCAGACACTGCAATACGGGAAACCATGTCTTCGTTATTGCGTGTTTTCTTCGACTCAATCTTGGTCTTAGGACTCATTGAGTCTTTTCCAGTAGTTTTTGAAGATTTCACTTTTAAAGGGTTCACTTTACCTCCTCTTTAACGTACTGACATCAAAATTGAAGTCGGCGGCACTAATCTCGTAGAGAAACTAGACAACTATACGTTGTTAGGCATGCGCCGCCGATTTATATAATGTAATGAACCGGTGAATACGTGTAAATTCGTGCAAGCACGTAAGGGCTAACCCTTATACGCTGGCAACTGGTTGCTGTGGAGTCTTGCTGTTATGATGCCAACGTTATATATCAATGATGTCATCCCAGGCTTGGATTGATAAAAAAGAGAGAATGGAATTGCGTTTTATATGGTCAGCCGTTTTGGCGTTCTATCTGCCTTTTGCAATGGCAGAATCGCTTGAATCTCCCGTTGCAGGTGGCGTATTTGAATACATCGTTCAGCCCGGCGATTATCTGATCAAGATCGGTGCGCGGTTTGGTGCGGCGGCTGCAGTGCTATCACGCGAGAACGGCCTTAAGCATGACGCCAAACTAATGCCAGGCAAGAAGCTGATGATCGACAACCGGCATATCGTGCCAGAGGCACGGGAGGAAGGTCTGCTCATCAATTTGCCGCAACGCATGCTCTATTATTTTCGTGACTGGGAACTAGCAGCCGCCTATCCGGTAGGGCTGGGCAAGCCAAGCTGGCCGACACCGGCAGGCGAGTTTACCATCACCAGCAAGGTGATCAACAAGACCTGGCGCGTGCCGAAATCCATTCAGGAAGAGATGCGGCGCGAAGGCCAACTGATCAGGACAGAAGTGCCGCCAGGCCCCGATAATCCTCTTGGCAAGCACTGGCTTGGGCTCAGCCTGACATCGATCGGCATTCACGGTACCATCGCGCCGGCCAGCATTTATCATTTCCAGAGTCATGGCTGCATCCGTTTGCATCCTGATGACATTGAAGCATTATTTGCACAGATAGAGCACGGGGTGACTGGCCGTATTATTTATGCTCCGTTGCTGCTGGCGGAATCGGACGGGCGCATTTTTCTTGAGACGCATCGGGATATTTATAATAAAAGCGATGTCTCATTTGCGGCGCTTGAGCAATTGGCACACGAGGCAATGCTAAGCGGTCGAATTGACTGGTTACGAGCCGCAGAAGTGCTGGAGCAGAAAGACGGCATTGCGCGTGACGTGACACTTTCATCCCAAATTCCATGAAATTAAGGATAAACTATCACAATGAATAATCAAATTTCCAAGACGCGACGGGATCTGCTTAAAGCAGGCATGGCGCTTGCACTCACCGGAATGGGTGCGCGCCCTGCTCTCGCGGCTTTCGGGCAAGGTAAAACTGCAATGCGCGAACTGGCTTTCTACAACTTACACACTGGCGAAAATCTGAAAACAGTCTACTGGGCCGAGGGCGACTACTTACCCGACGCGCTAGCTGATATCAACCATATTCTGCGTGATTATCGCAATGATCAGACACTCCCAATCGAGACGCCTCTACTTGATCTGCTGCATGGCCTCCACAGCACGCTAGGCACTGTACAGCCGTTCCATATTGTGTCCGGCTATCGCTCACCTGAAACCAACGCAGCTTTAGCTGCCAATACTGATGGCGTTGCCAAAGGCAGCCTGCACATGCAGGCCAAAGCGGTCGATCTTTATATTGAAGGCGTTCCTTTGGATGAACTGCGGCGCGCTGCCATTGCCTTGCGTGGGGGCGGCGTTGGCTACTATCCAAAATCCAACTTCGTGCATGTTGATATTGGTAGAATTCGCAGCTGGTAACTTGCAGTCAGCTTACGAATTATTGAGCTTAAATTGTCACTGGGGATGGGATGCAGACACTAACATATCTGGTCGTAAAATAAGGAAAGCCATCATTGCAGAAAAGGCAAGGCTTGCTGCCGCAACGAAAGGGATAACTGGGTGCAGCAACCACAGACCGCCTGCAATTAACGAAGCAGGCAGGTAGATCACGCCAGTCACAAAGTTATACATACCAATAGCTGACGCGCGCCGCTCCAGCTCAATATCGACAATAAACGCCTTGTTTTGGGCTTCGTCAATCGCATAAAACAACCCGTAAATAATAAACAGTGCAATCACCTGCCAATGCGTGGTAGCAAAAGCGAAACCCAGGCACATGACCAGATAAGTCATGTAGCCCATAATAATCATTCGCGCCCTTCCAACGCGATCACCAAGCCTGCCTATCAATGGTGAAGCAATGACACATGCAATGTTGAATAGCGCGTAGAGCAACACAACATCCTTGACCGTGAAGCCAACATGATGGGCGCGCAGTAACAAAAAACCGAAGCTGAAATAGGCCAGCGAAAAGATGCCTGCCGGAACGAGGTAGCGCTTAAATTGCGGGCTTAGCGTTTTCCATGTCTCAAACATATTCTCGTGCCGGCGTTTAGGTGCCGGTTGATCCTTCATTAAACTCAAGGTCACAACACTAAGTAACGCAGGCACCATTGCAACCCAGAACAGGACTAGGTATGTTGATGCATTGTCGCCCAGCCAAAAAAGCAGTCCATAGGCGACAAGTGGGCCGAAAATGGCCCCTGCTTTGTCGAGAGCTTTGTGTAAGCCAAACGAGTAACCTCTTTTTGCATTGCCTGCAACAGTTGAAAGCCAGGCGTCACGTGGTGGCCCTCTAAATCCCTTCCCCAATCGCTCAATGACGCGAAACACACTTAACGCGGTCACTGAAATTGAAACCAGCAGAATGATTTTTGCCAGCGTAGAGAAGCTGTAGCCTGCCAATGCGAAAATTTTGCGTTTTCCGGTACGATCCGATAACCAGCCAGAAAAATAATTCAAGGAAGACGCGGAAAGATCAGCCAGACCCTCAATCAATCCCAGCAAGGCCGCCGAGGCACCAGCGATTGTAGTGAAAAATACCGCAAAGACAGAAAATATCATCTCCGAGCTGAGATCGGTCAATAAGCTTACAAGTCCCAGTTTAAGCACGTCAGAATGCACGCCAAGCCTGCCTGTAGCAGGGTCTGGAGAAATTGCTTTGTTGCTGTCGCGCTCAGAGCTCATGATTTAGTGATTACTCGATGATAAAACGCCTAGGAGTTTTATGCCATACTTGTCGCACAATAAATAACTATCGTTTCAAGCATATATCTTACTTAGTAGCTGCTTTTGTAGCTGTAACCTCTATATTTTGCCCGGCAGTGTGTTAATCTTTTATCACTCAGAAAAAGATGGAGCCTTGATGAACAACCGTATTCAGCAATTGCTTGACCAGATCACGGCGCTAGAGGATGAACTGCGTATCGCGATTAGCGAACAGCCATCCAGCATGTTCTTTCAAATCAAAGGCAAGCGTATCGAATTTGAGCAATCTATCAAAGAAACACACCGCCGGCTTAAAATGAATTTCTTTCGCTGGCTTGTGACCAATCGTCCGTTAAACCTGATTACCGGCCCTATCATTTACTCAATGATTATCCCGTTGGTCATTACAGACATATTCATTACCTTTTACCAATTCACTTGTTTCCCGATATACGGCATTAAAAAAGTACGGCGTGCCGACTATATTATCTTTGATCGACATCAACTTAATTACCTCAATTTTATCGAAAAATTCCATTGCACTTATTGTGCCTATGGCGCCGGCATGATTGCTTATATCAGCGAAATCGTGGCAAGAACCGAGCAGTATTTCTGCCCGATTAAACATGCACGGAAAATACTGGGCACGCATGCCCGCTATGCCCGCTTTTTAGATTTCGGCGAAGCAGAAAACTATGAATCGAAACTTGAGGAATATCGTCAAGCGCTAAATAAAGAAAGCTAAAAAAAGAAAACCAGCAGAGGAAAATAAAATGGAATTAAAATTTCTTGGCGCTACAGGTACTGTCACAGGCTCTAAATATTTACTCACTTGCGAAACTGAGTCTGGTGGTGTCAAGCGCATTCTGGTTGATTGCGGGCTGTTTCAGGGGCTTAAGCAGTTACGGCTTAGAAATTGGGCGCAGCTGCCAGTGAGCCAAAAAGATATAGATATGGTGGTGCTGACACATGCGCATATCGACCACAGTGGCTACCTGCCGTTGCTGGTAAAAAATGGATTCTCAGGCAAGGTATATTGTACTGAGGCTACGCGTGATTTATGCGAAATTTTGCTGCCGGATTCGGCGCACCTGCAAGAAGAAGAGGCAGAATATGCCAACAGGCGGGGCTTTTCTAAACATCACCCGGCATTGCCGCTATATACGCAGGAAGATGCGCAAGCGGCGCTTGAGCTGCTCACCCCCGTTGATTTCGAACAGGATGTTAATCTGGGCGATGGTTTGACGCTAAGATTTTCTCCTAACGGGCATATCCTCGGCTCTGCCTTTGTGCGCATTCACAACAACAAAACCTCTATTTTGTTTTCTGGCGACATAGGGCGACCCAATGACATATTGATGAAAGCGCCTGTACGCATTAAACAGGCTGACTATCTGGTCCTTGAATCCACTTATGGGAACCGCCTGCACGATCGTGATGATCCACAAATCAAACTGGCGAAGATTATCAACAGAACCATAAAGCGCAGAGGCATTATCCTTATTCCTGTGTTTGCTGTAGGGCGTGCGCAAGAGCTGCTTTATTACATTCACTTGCTCAAGTCATCAGGCGCTATACCGGACATTCCCGTCTATTTGAATAGCCCGATGGCGGTGGATGCCACAGAGATATTCCGTCATCACTGCGGCGGGCATCGCCTGACTCCGGAACAATGCAGTGCGTTATGTCACACGGCACACATGGTGAATAGCATTGAAGAATCCAAACGCCTGAATGAAACCAAAGGGCCGATGATTATCCTGTCTGCAAGCGGCATGGCTTCTGGCGGGCGGGTTGTGCATCATTTGAAGGCATTTGCACCCAAGCCCAATAATACGATTCTGTTTGTTGGGTTTCAGGCTGCTGGCACGCGCGGTTCTGCCATGCTGGATGGTGCTGAAAGTATCAAAATCCATGGCGAATATGTTCCCGTACGCGCTAATGTTGAATTTGTTTCAAATCTTTCCGCACACGCAGATTATTCCGAGATTCTGGATTGGCTGGGTGGCTTCGAAAAGCCGCCTAAGCAAACCTTTATTACTCACGGTGAACCGATTGCGGCAGACACCATGCGG
>WBZU01002329.1_pt1 | contig 13224 bp, 11 predicted proteins | sample 5204311 | NCBI WGS metagenome assembly WBZU01 (sample SAMN12344359, study PRJNA552823) | activated sludge metagenome | biome: Activated sludge suspended growth; feature: Nitrification reactor; material: Wastewater; isolation source: activated sludge from nitrification reactor of wastewater...
AGTACCGCGTCGATGCCGAGTTCCGAGGCCAGGCCGAACAGCAGCGCGTTGATGCCGCTGGTGTCGGCATCGGTGAGCTCGGTGACGTTGCCGACGCCCATGAGGATGGCGACGTCGGGAAACTGCCGGCGCAGGCGGCGGTAGCGGTACAGCGAGTCGGCCAGGCCGAAGTGGATCGGCTCGAGGATGGGGTCGGCGAGGAAGGGCCGGCCGCGGCGCTGCATGGCGCGCACGGCGCGCGCCAGCGAGGCGTAGGAGCCGCGCCGCGCCGGGATCAGCACCGGCACGGCGGCGCCCTCGTCGGCGATGTCGAGGGTGTGCTCGGTGAGCGACAGCAGGTAGTCGGCACCGCAGCGCGTCGCGCGCTTGAGTTCGGCTTCGTCGTGCGAGTCGACGCTGACGGCGTGGCCGAGGCGCTTCAATTCGGCGACGGCCTCCTCCAGATGCGGGAAGGGAGTCTCCGGCAGGCAGCCGAGGTCGATGACGTCGGCGCCATCGGCAGCCAGCGCGCGCGCGCGGCGCACGATGGCCGCCATGCCCAGACGCGGCGCGTCGACGATCTCGGCGAAAATTTTCACGGAATAGCGCGAGAGGTCGCGGCTGCGTGTCCCGTTCGTCTTGTCGCCGAAATATTCGGGCAGATCGGCAAGTTCCTCCGGGCCGCGCCGCACCGGCAGGCCGAGATCGGCCGAGAGGGCATCGAGATCGCCGCGGCAACGGCCCGGGACCATGACCCAGTCGAAGCCTTGCGGGGACGCCAGGCGGCGGCGGATGAGGTCGGCGGTCATCAACGCCGCCACCTGCACGCCGGGTTGGCGCACCTCCCACCCGAAGCGGCCCGGTGCAAGGCGCTCGAGCGTGGCGCGCAAGGCCGGTTCGGCCAGGCGTCCGGTCAGGAAGAGGATGCGCTGCATGCGCCCTCCCATTCGCGGATGCGCGCGCGCAGCGCGGCGGCCAGCTCGGCCGGGTTGGCGACGACGGTGGTGGCCTCGAAGCCGCGCAGGCGCTCGCTGTTCTCGAGATCGATGCGGCGCGGATAAAGCACGACGCGGCCACCGGGCGCGTCGGTGACCACCACCGGCTCGGTATCGCAGGCGAAGACGATGCAGGGGATGCGGCACTTGCCGGCCTGCGCAACCATGTTGGTGGCCAGCGTGTCGGAGAGGCCTACGACGCACTTCGCCACGGTGTTGGAGGTGGCCGGCGCCAGCACCACGGTGTGGTAGCGGCCGCGGTAGAGCAGGCCCACCGGCGCCGAACTGTAGTTGGTCTCGCGCAGCAGCCGGCCGTTTGCGCCCAGCGCCTGGCGCAGCTGTCCGAGCGGCCAGCCGTACATGGGCAAAATCTCCTCGGCGGCGCGGCTGAGGAAAAGATCGACGGCGGGAAGTGCGAGGGCGATGTCGAGCGACTCGCGCAGGAAGTGGCCGGAGCCGGTGAGCACCCAGGCGCAGCGCCGCTCGGCCGGCGGCGGAAAGTCGGCCTGCAGCAGGGTGGCGAGCTCCTGCTCGGTGGTGAAATGCGCCTTCTCAGCCATGGCCGCCCTCGGCGGAGGCGAGGATGCCGAGCCGGTGCATGCGCCGGTACAAGGTGCGGCGCGATATGCCCAGGCGGCGCGCCACGGCGGAGAGGTTCCAGCGGTGGTGTTCGATGCTGGCGAGCAGTGCGCCGCGCTCGTCGCCAGGAGCGCTGGCGACGCCAGTCGCGATGGCCGGCGGCAGGTGCTCGGGACGAACGATGTCGTCGGCGCTCAGAACGATGGCCACCTTGACGGCGTTGCGCAGCTCGCGGAAGTTGCCCGGCCAGGCATATGCGTCGAGCAGGTCCAGCGCAGCGGGGGCGAATACCGCCCGCCCCTGCGATTCTTCGAAAAGCACGCGCAACAGCAGGGCGCGGCGGTCGGCGCGGCGCCTGAGCGGCGGCAGCTCGATGCACATGCCGGCAAGACGGTAATAAAGGTCCTCACGGAAGCGGCCCTCGCGCACGCCGGCCTCGAGATCGCGGTGCGTGGCGCTCACCACCTGCAGGTCGACATTCACCGGCTGTTCGCCGCCGAGCGGCACGATTTCGCGCGTCTCCAGCACGCGCAGCAGGCGCGCCTGCAAGGCGATGGGCATGTCGCCGATCTCGTCGAGAAACAAGGTGCCGCCGTCGGCCTGCAAGATGCGGCCGCGATAGCCTTCGCGCGCGGCCCCCGTGAACGCGCCCTTGCGGTAACCGAACAGTTCGGACTCGATCAGCGCCTCGGGAATGGCGGCGCAGTTCACCGCGACGAAAGGACCTGCGTAGCGGTGCGAGAGCTCGTGCAGGGCGCGCGCGAAGACCTCCTTGCCGCTGCCCGTTTCGCCGGCGAGCAGGAGGGGGATGCCTCGCTGGGCGAGGTGCTGGGCGAGCTTGAGGCTGGCTTTCATGGCGGGGTCGTTGCCGCAAACGCGCTCGGCGGCACCGAGGCGGGCGCGGTGGGCGAGCAGCTCGGGTCCCTCGGGAAAAGGTGCGGCGCCGGCGGCGCAGCGGTAGGCGATGAGGCGCGCCGCCATGCGCGCCAGCGCCGCGGCGTAGGGCGCGGTCGCGTTCGAGCGGCTCAGCACCGACACCATGCCGGCCAACCCGGGGATGCTTTCGGCGTGACAGTGCAGGCGGTCGACCACTTGGCTGCGCCCCGGCTGCCAGTGCTGGCCCGGGCGCAGATCGGCGACGATGTCGCCGGCCATGGCCTCGCCGATATGCGAGAAAAGAATGGTGCCGCTGGCGTCGGTGCACAGCACGGCAAGGTCGCTGGCGCGGAGATCGGCGGCGAGCTGGTCGAATTCGGCGGCGGCGCAGTCGGACGGACTCACTGGCGTACCTTCCCCCCAAACCGCTTCCCGAGGAGAAAGGGGGTGACGTCGGTTCGCCGCTGCGCGGCGCCGGTTTGTGGCTGCTGGCGCCCCTTCGGACGGCCGTGCGGTTCGCTCATGGATTCAGGCGCGGCGACCGCGCTCCAGCACGATGCCGACCTCGGCGCCCGGAAAAGGCGCCAGCTTGGTCAGCGTCAGGCGCAGCCAGGGCACGCCGAACTCGCGCTGCACGAGCAGGGCCATCGCCTCGGCGAGCGCTTCGACCAGCTCGAAATGACGCGTCATCGAAAGCTCGCGCAGGCGCGCCACCACTTCGGCGTAGTCGACCGTGTCGCCGAGGCGGTCGGTATGGCAGGCGAGCAGGGACGCGGTATCGAACTCCAGGTCGATCAGCAGGGGCTGCGGTTCGGTCTTCTCCCAATCGTAGACGCCGATGCGCGCGTCCATGCGCAGGCGCCGCACGAACAGGCTGCTGCGCGTCGGCTGCGGCGCGGGATGGGTCAGCAACTCGCCGCGCGGCGCGTGGCCGGCGGCAAGGGTCAGCCACGCGTGGGGATGCGCATTGTCATGGCGCGGCTCCTGCAAGGCCAGGACCAGGTCGCTCTGATTCATGCTTCGCTCTCCTCACGGTTCGATGGCAAGGACCCAAGCATGTCCCGTGCCGTCCGCTGACGCCGGAAAATGTTGCAGTAACGGAACACTCTGCGCAGGAATGTCACGCTTTTCATGCGCTGTGCGGCGAAGCGTCCAGACGGGCGGACCGGCGTACTCCCGCGCTACCGCGGGGCGCGGCGGGCCGCGCTGGGCAGCTTCGACCGCATATGTCGGGAAGAACCTAGTTTGCCGATGACGGCAGGCCGGGGACGGGCTCGGGGCGCCTGTCGCCTTCACCTTCATCTTCGCCTTCGAAGGGGTCCTTGCCGAGGATCGGCCGCGCCGCGTTCGCCACCACCAGCAGGCTGCTCACCGACATCGCCACGGCGGCGACAAGGGGGCTCAACAGGCCGGTGGCCGCCAGCGGAATGGCGATGGCGTTGTAGGCCAGCGCCCAGCCGAGGTTCTGCCGGATGCGCCGGCGCGTGACGCCGATGAGAAGAAAGGCCTCGAGCACTCGCTCGAGACGCTTGCCGGGAATGACGATATCGGCGGCTTCCGCCGCCAGCGCGGTGGGGGCGCCGAAAGCGATGCCGAGATCGGCCTCGGCCAGCGCCGGCGCATCGTTGCTGCCGTCGCCGATCATGGCGACGCGCCCGCGCGCCTTGAGCCGGCGGATGACGGCGGCCTTGGCCTCGGGCGGTACGCCGGCATGCACTTCGTCGACATGCTGGCGGTAGCCGTTGGGATGCTCGGCACCCGTGAGCAGCACGATGCGGCAATGGCGGCGCAGGGTCTCGACGACGCGGTCCCAGGCCGGACGCGAGCGGTCGCGCGTGAGGATGGCGCCCTCGGCGGCACCGTCCCAGCCGACGTAGGACACCACGCTCTCGCCGTGGCGGCGCTGTTCGGCGTGGGCAGCCAGCGACGCGGGCACCGTCCAGCCGAGCGCGGCGAACAGCGCGCGGCTGCCGACGGCGACGCGCTTGCCGCCGACGGTGGCGACGGCGCCGCGCCCCGGATGCAACGCCGCCTCGCCGGCGCTGCGGCCGGCATCGATCTTGGCGATGGCTCGCGCCACCGGGTGCGGCGAGTGGCGCTCGACGGCGGCGGCGCGGGCGGCCAGCTCGGCGGAGCCGATCACCTCGACCACCGTCATCTCGCCGGTCGACAGCGTGCCGGTCTTGTCGAGGGCGACGACGTCGACGCGCGGCGATTTCTCGAAGACGCCGGCGCCGGTGACGATGATGCCGCGGCGCAGCGCAGTGCCGATCGCCGCCGCGGTGGTGAGCGGAATGGCCAGGCCGAAGGTGCAGGGGCAGGAGACGATCAGCGTGGCGAGCGCGGCGAGCAGCGCCTGCTCGGTCGATGCGCCGGCGAGCATGAAGCCTGCGCCGACCAGCGCCGCCAGCGCCAGCACGGCCGGCACGAAGCCGCGCGCAAGGCGATCGACGCGCGCCTGCAGGCCCGAGCTGGCGCTCTGCGTGTTCCACAGGATGCGTGCCAGATTGGCCATGCGGCTTTCCACCTGCGGCCCGGTATCGATCTCCAGATTGCCTTCCAGCAGGCGGCTGCCGCCGAGCACTTTTTCGTTCTCGCCGCGCGCGACCGGAAAGGGTTCGCCGGTCATCAGCGACTCGTCCACCGCGCCGCGTCCGGCGACGACGGTGCCGTCGACGGGAACGGTTTCGCCCTGGCGCACGAAGACGCGATCGTGGGGCCGCACCTCGTCGAGCGGGCAGTCGAGATACTGGCCGCCGCGCAGCACGCAAGCCCGCGGCGACCAGGCCTGCATGATGGCGTTGAGCGCTTCGGCGGCGCGCAGGCGGGCGGCGCGCTCGAGGTAGCGGCCGATGGTGATGATCATGACCAGAGTGCCAGCCACCTCGAAGTAGAGGTCGATGGAGCGGTTAAAGAGCTGGATGACGCTGTAGCCGTAGGCCGGGAGGATGGCGAGGGCGAGCAGCATGTCCATGTTGGGCAGGCCGGCGCGCAGGCTGATCCAAGCCCCGCGCAGGATCGGCCAGCCGACGAAGAAGACCAGGACGGTCGTCAGGAAAAACAGGAAGAACGGCACGGCGCCGAAGGCGAGCCCGCGCATCTCGCCGTAGTCCTCTACCGTCAGCCAGCCGCCATGCACCGGATAGATGAACAGGAAGGTCAGCATCATCGCCAGCGAGGCGGCGGTGACGCCCGACACCAGGCGCAGCAGATCGAGCCCCTCGTCGTTCGGCGGCGCCGGCTCGCCGCGCAGCCGGGCACGGTAGCCGTGGCGGCTGAGCAGCGGCGGCAGGTCGGCCTCCTGTATCCGCGCCGGGTCGTAGACGATGCGCGCGGTGGCGGTGGCATAGCTGGAGGCGGCGGCGAGCACGCCGGGAATCTTCAGCGCGAGTTTCTCGGTGAGGAACTCGCAGGAGGCGCAGTGCATGCCGTCGATCCACAGGAAGGCCTCGCGCCCTTCGGGCGCCGGCGCCGTCTCGCAGCGGCTGACTTTCCGGGCGGCGAAGACCTCCTCGCCAAAGACCTTGTACACCTCGCGGCAGCCGATGCAGCAGAAGTCGTGGCCGCCGTTGGAGACCGGCGGTTTCGGCAGGGGCAAGCCGCAGAGCTTGCAGGGCATCCTGTGTTTCGGAAAAGAAGCGCCCGCAGCGGTGCGGGCGCTTCGGGTTGCCGAGTCGCTCAGGCCCGGGCCAGTTCGCCCATGGGCGCGGAGATCTCGCGCGACTTCATCAGGTTATAGAGATACACGACGAACGAGGCGCCGAGGATGAGACCGAAAATCAGGATCAGGTGGCCATAGAGCATCCAGCCCTCCTGGTTCCAGGCGGCGAAGCGCCGCGGCATGCCGGCCGCCCCGCCCGCCAGCATGACGATCGCCGCGCCAAAGCTGCCGATAGTCATCATCTTGATGTACAGGCGACCCAGCGCCGGGTCGAGCTTGCGGCCGGTGAGCACCGGGTAGTGGTGATAGAGGACGCCCATCCACATCATGGACATGGCCAGAATGACCGTCATGAAGTGGCCGCTCTGCCACATGGTGCCATGCAGCTGGTAGGTCCAGACGATGTTGGAGGTGACGATGGCGCTGGCGCCGTCGAGGATGTAGAGCGCCCAGCCGACCAGCACGGCGATGATGCCGGGCTCGGCCTTCAGGCCGTGCTGCCAGATGGTGGCCAGGACGGTGAAGATGCTGATCGCGGCGCCCAGGCCAGTGCCCCAGCTCATGATGTTGCCCCAGTAGGACAAGGCCGCCGGCTGGTTCGGGTAGAAGGTGATGAAGTGATGCAGGCCGGAGGTCACCGAGGTCACCAGCAGGATCCACAAGGCCAGGTTGGCCAGCTTCTCGCTGTAGAGCTTGCGCGAGCCGTCGGCCAGATAGAGCGGCAGCGTGGCGTACATCGCGCTCGCCACCATCAGGGCCATCGCTTCCATCAGGTTGTGGGCGAAGAGGTAGAAGGTGTATTGGAACACCACCGGCTCGGCCGCCCAGGCGGCAAGCGACATGGGAATGATCTTGTACAGCGCCAGCAGCAGCGTCGTGCCCACCACCACCAGCGGCAAGCCTGTCAGCAGCAGGGTCGCGGCGGCGAGGATCATGCCCAGCATGCCGGGCTCGTTGAGCGAGCGCTCCGAGAGGACGAGTTCCGCGCGCTTCTTGCCGAAGAACAGCATTTTGAACACCAGCAGCGGATACCAGAGGATCATGCAGGACAGCACCAGATAGATGCCGGTGAAGCCGACGATCACCGACTCCATGCTCCAGATGCCCATCTGCGCGCCCACCAGGGGCAGCGGGAACATCACGACCACGCTGACCTTGAGGCCCATCAGCACGGCGACCGTGAGAATGGCGGCGCCGAGGTTCATCGACAGCCAGGACAGCGCCGGCAGCCAGCCGGTGATGGCCTTGCCGACGCAGCCGCCGGAGCGGTGCAGGCCGACGCCCATCATGAGCTGGAACGAGAAGGGAAAGGTCAATGCCGCGCCATGCAGCGTCAGCGTGGTGTAGAAGTGGTCCGAACTGAGATCGAAAATCTGCGTCGTGGGCATGACCAGACCGAGCAGGCCGGCCACGGCGAGCCAGACGAACGAGCTCATGATCATCAGCGCCGGCCAGGCGTTGATTTCCTCCAGACCGGTGCTTTTGTCGACGGTGAACATCTTGCCGAAGATCGGCGTGTTGTTGACGATTGCGCTGGCGATACTCATTTTTGTCTCCTCCTCGGGGCGGGCGCTCAGTTGCTCTTGACGACGGTCAGTTCGTCCTGCATGGCATGGTGGGCGATGCCGCAGTACTCCAGGCAGCGCACCTTGTACTTGCCCGGTTCTTTGAAGGTATAGACGACTGACGTGGGCTTGGCGGTATTCGGCATCATCAGCATGGTGAACAACACCCTGCCGTCCGGGTGATAGACGGCGAAACCGTGCTGGGTATCGCTGCTCCTGCCCGAGAACCGCACCGGCTTGCCGGCCTCGATCTGGCGGTTGGAGATGTCATAGGACCAGGATTTCGCCGTGAAGTCGACATGTACCTCCGGCTCGCCGGTGACCGCGGCGGAAGCGGTGGCCCACGGAATGAACTTGAGGCTGGCCAGATTGACGACGACGAAGAAAATGAACGCGAACGTCAGCCAGATGCCCTCCAGGGGCGCGAATTCGCTGGGCTGCAAACTCGTCGGTCCCGTATCGACCAAGCTCTTTCTGCGGATGACATAGTAGGCCATCAGGGCAAACGGGACGAACATGAACATGGTCGCCGAGAACGCGCCCCAGCCGGTATAAACGTAGTCCAACATGGCAATCGACTCCTCCTCTGATTTATCGATGCGGCCGGACCGCCAGGCCGCTTTTGGCGTGGACGAACGATAGGCGCCACCCCCGGGAGCGACAATCAGGATGTTTACTTAGTCGGACTGAGGATGTTCCTGATTGAACGAAGCCGGGGTCGAACTACACTGGCCAGGCCTGTTTTCAGCCTGCAACGCCAAGGAGGTCACCGCCCATGGCCGGAACAATACTGACCCTCCCGCCTGGCCCGTTCGAACGCCTGCGCCGTTACTGGCGTTTGACCAAGCCGCGGGTCAACACCCTGATCGTGTTCTGCGCCGTCATCGGCATGCTCCTCGCCACGCCGGGCATGGTGCCGCTGCAGGCGTTCTTCGCCGGCACGCTCGGGATCGCCCTGGTCGCCGGCGCGGCCGCTGCGGTGAACTGCCTCATCGAACGGGAGATCGATGCGGCGATGGCGCGCACGCGCGGCCGTCCGTTGCCGAAAGGCGAGCTGAATTCACTGGAAACCCTGTTGTTCTCCGGTCTGATCGGCGGCACCGGCCTCTTCGTGCTGGACGTTTTCGCCAACCCCTTCACCATGTGGCTGACGCTGGCGACCTTCGTCGGCTACGCCATCGTGTACACGGTGATCCTGAAGCCGCGCACGCCCCAGAACATCGTCATCGGCGGCGCCTCCGGCGCTATGCCGCCGGTATTGGGCTGGGCCGCCGTCACCGGCCAGGCGCCGGGCGAGGCCTGGCTGCTGTTCCTCATTATCTTCATGTGGACGCCGCCGCATTTCTGGTCGCTGGCGCTCTACCGCGCCCACGAATATGCCGACGCCGGCCTGCCGATGCTGCCCGTGGTACGCGGCCGCCGATACACGGAGCGCTGCATCTTCGCCTACACCCTCGGCCTGACGGCAGTGACGCTGATGCCGTTCGCCATCGGCATGAGCGGCTGGCTGTATCTGGCGGCTGCCATCGCGCTCGACGCGGTCTTCATCGGCCACGCCTGGCGCGTCCTGCGCTCGCACGAAGACCGGGCAGCGCGGGCCGCCTTCCGCTGGTCGATCACCTACCTTTTCCTGCTGTTCGCCGCGCTGCTGGCGGATCATTATCTGAGATACTGAAAGTCAGGCGTGGCGGCACGCCGCCGCCGGCCTGCCCCTTAGCCGGGCTGGTTCTGCATCGCCAGCTTCACCAGGTCGGAAAGCGAGCGGGCATGCAGCTTCTCCATCACCTTGGCGCGATGCACTTCCACCGTCTTGGCGCTCAGGCCGAGCGTGTTGGCGATGGCCTTGTTCGACATGCCCGCCACCACCAGGTCGAGGACTTCGCGCTCGCGCGGCGTCAGGCTGGCAAACAGCGCCTTCAGCTGTGAGCGCAGTTCCTCCTTGTCGCGCTGGCCGGCGTCGTGGGCGATCGCCCGCTGGATGCGGTCGAGCAGATCCTGGTCGTTGAACGGCTTCTCGACGAAGTCGAATGCGCCGGCCTGGACCGCGCGCACCGCCATCTGCACGTCGCCGTGACCGGTGATGAAGATGATCGGCGGATGATAGCCGCCACGCGCGGCGAGGCGTTCCTGCAACTCGAGCCCGCTCATGCCCGGCATGCGGACATCGAGCACCAGGCAGCCCGGCTTGCTGGCGTCATAGTGGTCGAGAAAGGCCTGCGCCGAAGCGAAGGTCTCGACCTTCAGCCGCACCGTCTCGATGAGCCAGCGCAGGCTGCGCGCGACGGCCTGATCGTCGTCAATGATGAAAACTGTAGCGTCGCTCATTGGTTAACAGTGTGCGCCCGATGGCGCGCAAGGTGAAGCGGAAGGTGGCGCCGCCGCCGGCCGCCGACTCGGCGCGCAGACCGCCGCCGTGCGACTCGACAATCGAGCGGCTGATGGACAAGCCCATGCCCACCCCTTCGGGCTTGGTGGTGAAAAACTGATCGAAAACCCGGTCGATCAGGGCGCCGTCGATGCCGGGCCCGGTATCGCCGACCACGATTTCGACCGTGTCGTCATCCGGCCGGCTGGTACTCAAAGCCACCAGGCGCACGGGTGAACGCGCCTCGGCCATGGCCTCGACCGAATTGCGGATCAGGTTGCAGATCACCTGCTCGATCATGATCGAATCGGCCCAGACGCGCGGCTGGCCGGACACCAGGTCAAGCATGATTTTCGCATGGTGCTGCCGGCACTCGAGCTCGGTCAGCCTGGCCGCGCTTTGCACGACGCGGTTGATGTCGACGGCGGTCATGCGCGTGTCGCGCTTGCGCACGAAATCACGCACGTGCCGCATGACTTCGCCGGCGCGTTCCGCCTGCGCGCAGATTTCCTCCAGCGGCTGGAGCAGGTCCGCCGGCGCCACGTTGCCGCCGCGCAGCCGGCGCAGGCTGCCGCGGGCAAAATTGGCAATGGCGGCAAGCGGCTGGTTGAGTTCGTGGGCAATGCCCGTGGCCATCTCGCCCATGGTCGACAGGCGCGCCACGCGCGCCAGCTCGGTCTGGTGGCGCCGCGCCTGCTCTTCGCCCCACTTGCGCTCGGTGATGTCGCGCGTGATGCCGAGCAAGGCATAAATGGCGCCGCGCGCGTCGCGCAAGGGCACCGCATGCGTTTCCATCCACGTCGTATGACCCTTCAACGTAATCGACTTGAATTCGTATACGACAGCCTCGCCGGCGAAGACCCGGCGCATGTTTTCGCGGTAGTGATCTCGGTACTCGGGGGCGACCACCGTGTAGATCTTCTTGCCGACGATGTCCTCGTCGCGCTCGGCGCCGACCAGAGCCAGGCCGGCCGGGTTGATCTCCAGGACGGTGCCATCGGCAGCCTGCAGCTTGACGCATTCCGGCTCCGATTCGATGATGGCGCGCAGGCGGCACTCGTTGTCGCGCAGCCGTTCCAGCACCACCGCGTGCGCTTCGTCCTTGTCGCGCTCGCGCTGGCGGGCTTCGCGCAGGCGCAGCGCCATGACGAGCGCGCCGATGAGGGTGGAGGTCAGAACCCAGCCAAGCACCACCGCAGCGAGCAATAGCGACTCGTTTCCGACTGCCATATGGCGGGAACTCCGGGACGTGAACAGGCGTTCGATGCCTCGCATTATGCCAAGCGCGGCGCGACCGCGCCGGCAAGATATTGCCGGCCGTGGCAGACTGGCGCCCCAACCCCTGACTGACGGAGAAGCCATCATGACCGCAAATCTCTACGACATCCCGGTAACCACCATCGACGGCCGCGCCACCACCTTGCGCGAGCACGCCGGGAAAGTGCTGCTGATTGTCAACGTCGCCTCGAAATGCGGCCTGACGCCGCAGTACGCAGCCCTGGAGAAGCTGCATGAAACCCTCAGCGGCCGCAGCTTCGCCGTGCTCGGCTTCCCGGCCAACGACTTCGCCGGCCAGGAGCCCGGTAGCGAGGCGGAGATCCAGGCCTTCTGCACCGCGACCTATGGCGTGCGCTTTCCGATGTACGCCAAGATCCGCGTCACGGGTCCCGACCAACACCCGCTGTATCGCCATCTGACGATGGCGGCGCCCGACGCGACGGGTCGCGAGGCCATGGAGGCCAGCCTGCGCGGCTACGGCCTCGAGCCGGCGGCAAAGCCCGCCGTGCTCTGGAACTTCGAGAAGTTCCTGGTCGACCGCCATGGTCGCGTTGTCGGACGCTTCGCTCCCGATACGGCCCCCGATGCACCGGCGCTGTTGTCGGCGATCGAAGCCGAGGTCGCGAAGGCCTGATGGCCGTCTTGCGCCGCCAGGCAACCGCCGCACGGTAGTACGATAGCCGCTCTCCAGGCCAACCACATCGGAAGGAACGCCCATGCCTCAGATCAAGCTACTGGGAATCGCCGGCAGCCTGCGCCAAAAATCCACCAACCGGGGACTGCTGCGTGCGGCGCAGGCGCAGCTGCCCGACGCCACTACCATGGCGATCGCCGACCTCACGGATATTCCCTTCTACAACCAGGACATCGTCGAGAAGCCGGCCGCCGTCAACCGGGTCATGGCGCAACTCGCGGCAGCCGATGCGCTGGTGCTGGCCAGCACCGAATACAACTATTCGATGGCGCCGGCGCTGAAGAACATCCTCGACTGGGCCTCACGCGAGCCGGACAATGCGCTGCTCGCCGGCAAGGCCGTCGCCATCATGGGCGCCGGCGGCGGCATGGGCACCTCGCGGGCGCAATACCACTTGCGTCAGGTCTGCGTATTCCTCGACCTGCAGCCCTTGACCAAGCCGGAAGTTTTCGCCAACGCCTTCGCCGGTGCTTTCGACGCCGACGGCAATTTGACCGATGCGAAGCTGATCCAGCTGGTGCGCGACCAGATGCAGGCCTTGGTGCGCAAGATCGTGCGGGCGCGCGGCTGACCGCGCGCTCCCAGCTTGCGGTGGATGTCGCGCGGAAGCCCTGCAGGGGAATGGCGTCGCGTCAGCGGGTCGCCCAGGGCAAGGGCGGCGCAAGGAGCCGCCCTCCCTCATCGTGCTTGACGCGACCGAAACGCGAACCGTCGCCGGATTCCCATTCGCGTTGAGCGGCGGCGATCGCCGCCTTGCTGTGGCCGACAAAGTTCCACCACATCACGATCGGTTGTTCGAACGGTCTGCCGCCGAGAAGGAGCACCCGGGTCCGGGCGTTCAGGGCAAGTGGCAGCTCGCGACGCCCTTGCCCGAGGTAGGCGAATTCGTCGGTATGGAAATGCTCGCCTGCGAGCGTCAGGTCGCCGCACAGCGGCAACAGGCCGTACTCGAAATCCGGGTCCAGCTCGAGCTTTAGCGCCGTGGCCCCATCGCTGGCGACATCGAGGCCCAGCAGCGGGGAAAAGAGGCGCGTCGGCGCGGTTGCCTTGCCATAGGTACCGGCGAGCAGCGTCAGTTGGGCGCCATGCGCCTGCCATTGCGGCAGCACCGGGTGATGGGCGAAATCCGGTGGGCAGTCCTCCGCTTCCGGCGGCAGGGCGATCCACAATTGGGCGGCATGCAGCCGCTGGCCATCGGCCACGGAGTCTTCGGTGTGGACGATGCCGCGGCC
>WBZU01002330.1_pt1 | contig 13219 bp, 9 predicted proteins | sample 5204311 | NCBI WGS metagenome assembly WBZU01 (sample SAMN12344359, study PRJNA552823) | activated sludge metagenome | biome: Activated sludge suspended growth; feature: Nitrification reactor; material: Wastewater; isolation source: activated sludge from nitrification reactor of wastewater treatment...
TGATTTGCCGCTGCCAAAATCGCGCTGGGCGGAACTCCAGGTGAGGGCGATGAAGGGAGATGAGATGCTGGCGAGCAAAGAGGTGCACGCGAAGCAGGCTTCCTTCGTGATGCTGACTCCAGCGCGGATCGCCGCACTGCCTGATTCGCAACAGGCGGCCTGGAACGCCTTCTTGAAACGATCCGCTGAGAGGCGTGAAGCCGAGTTCGATCTTCTGGCCGCCGAGTGCCGCGGCCTGGGGCAGCCGCACTCACGGCCCGCTCCGGACAATCGCGCCGAACTCGAACTGCACAGCGATACTCCTTCAGCCTGGTTCGGTAGCGCCGAGGCAGGGCGGAAGGCGGATGCGATCATTACGTATCAGACGCCGAGCGGCGGTTGGTCGAAGGCGGTGGACTACACGGCCGGCCCGCGCCAGCCGGGTATGCACTGGACCTCCCAGACCGGTGAGCCGTGGCACTATTGCGGGACCATCGACAACCGCACGACCACCGAGCAGATCAAACTGCTCGCCGGCGTCTATTCGGCGACACAGCGCGAGGATGCGAAAAAGGCAGCGCTGCGCGGACTCGACTATCTCCTGGAAGCGCAATATCCCAATGGCGGCTGGCCGCAGAATTATCCGGTGGAGCCTGGGTATCACGAAGCGATCACGCTGAACGACAATGCCATGCTGCACGTGCTGGAGTTGATGCTGGCGGTGGTTGATGGCAGGCCGCCGTTTGCCTCCCTCGATGGTGAATACAAACATCGCGCACAGGCAGCTTATGACAAAGGGGTTCATTGCCTGCTGGCCTGTCAGGTGCGAATCGACGGAAAGCCTTCCGTCTGGTGCGCGCAGCATGATCCGCTGACGCTCGATCCAGTGGGGGCCAGGAAGAAGGAGCCTCCCTCGCTCAGCGGCAGCGAGAGCGCGGAGTTGCTAAAGTTCTTCATGCGCACAGCTCCGCTGTCGCCGGAAGTGACTGCGATCATCCCATCGGCCATCGAATGGCTCGACGCTCACCGTGTAACGGGATTGCGCAAGACGAAGAATGAGCGGGGTAAGACGGACTACATCGGTGACCCCACATCAGATGAAGTTTACTGGGCGCGCTTTTATGATGTGAAGACGGGCAGGCCGATGTTTGCGGGTGCCGAGGATGGAATCGTGTATGAATCCTTCAGCGAGATGGCGGCGAAGAATCACGTGGGCTATGATTACTTCACCACGAAGCCAGCCGATCTTGTTGGAAAGGAACTGGCGCGCTGGAAGAAGAGGCTGGCGAAAGCGAAGTGAAACTGTCCGGGTGTCGTAATGCATGTCTTGTTTGGACAGACAATAAAGCTCCGCTACGATCAGGCGATGATCCGCTCGTTATTCGCCCTATTGTTCCTTTGCTCCTTCGTCGCGCCCGTGTTCGCGGGCACCCTGAAGTTTGAGAATGAAACGCTCGATCAGTGGCATGGCTTCACCCGGCACACGTTCACGATCGACGGGTGCAAGGCATGGGTGGTGGAGCCGAAGCAGGCGAGGGCAGGCAATCCATGGTCCTGGTGCATGGAGTTCCCTGATGCGTTTACGGACCGCTGTGCGGCACCCGCCTTGCTGGCGAACGGCTTTCATCACGCGCACATCGTCGTGGGAAACACCTTCGGCTGCGATGAGGCGCAAAAGCATTTCGATGCCTTTTACCTGGAACTGCAGAAGCAGGGGCTCGCTCCGAAGGCGGTCTTGATCGGCATCAGCCGGGGCGGCCTCTATGAATACCGCTTCGCGGCAGCCCATCCAGAGCGGGTGTCCGTGATCTATGGTGATGCTCCTGTGTGTGATTTCAAAAGCTGGCCGGGAGGGAAGGGCAAAGGCAAGGGGAGCCCGAAGGACTGGCTTTCGCTGCAGAAGCTGTATGGATTTGCCGACGAGGCTGCGGCACTGGCTTACAAGGGAAATCCGGTCGATGTGCTGGCAACGATCGCACAGGCAAAGATTCCGATCATCCACGTCGTCGGTGATGCGGATGATGTGGTGCCCGTGGCTGAAAACACGCAGATCCTGGAGGATCGATACCGCGCACTTGGTGGTGAAGTGCAGGTGATCCACAAGCCTGGCGTGGGCCACCACCCGCATGGTCTCGATGATCCCGCCCCAGTGTTGAAATTCATTCTCGATCACACCAAATAGGTTCCCGTGGGCCGCCCTTGCGCTCGCGTCGTGTAGCACGCTGGTTCTTCTCCATTCGCATGAATCTGACTTTCGCTCCCGCCACCGATCCGACAGGCATTTATCGTTATCGCGATGGGCTCTATGCCGTGGATTTGCTCGCTGCCGCGATGGTGCACTTTGACTTGTTCACGTGGCTGAATGCGCTTCCATCTTCGCTGCCTCGAATCTGCGATCATTTTGGCTTCACGCCGCGGCCTGCGGATGTGCTGATGACACTGCTCGCGGCCAATCAGCTGGTGCAGAGCGACAACGGCGTCTTTCATCTGACACGCATGGGACAAGAACATCTGGTGGAGGACTCTCCGTGGTGCTTGAGGCCCTACTTCGCATCGCTGCATGAGCGGCCCATAGCGCGTGACTTCGTGGAGGTATTGCGCACCGGTAAACCGGCCGGCTGGTCTGGCGACAAAGCGGCATTCGACTGGCACAAGGCGATGGAGCAGGAGGACTTTGCACGAAAATTCACCGCCGCGATGGATTGTCGTGGCGTGCTGCTCAGCCAGGCGCTCGCTGCAAAGCTCGATCTGTCAGGCCGGAGGCGCGTGCTGGATATCGGCGGTGGATCCGGCATCTATGCGTGCGGCATCGTGGCGAGGCATGCACACGTCAGTGGCTGCGTGCTTGAGCAGAGTCCGGTGGATCGCATTTGCGCCAAACTCATTGCTGAGCGCGGATTCTCAGGGCGGGTTAGTGTCGCCACGGGCAACATGTTCGACGGGATGCCGGACGACTGTGATGTGCATCTATTTTCCAATGTGCTGCACGATTGGGATGTGACTGAGGCCTCGGCATTGCTCGCCAGGTCCCATGCGGCAATGCCTGCTGGCGGATTGCTGGTAATTCACGATGCCTTCATCAATAGGGATAAGACAGGGCCGCTGCATGTGGCTGAGTATTCCTGCCTGCTCATGCACTCTACCCAGGGCAAATGCTACTCCGTGCGCGAGTATGCGGAGATGATGGATGCAGCCGGCTTCTCACCCGGCGAGTATCAGGATACCTCGGTCGCGCGTGGCTTTATGACCGGTGTGAAACGCTGATCGGCATCCGATCTGTGTTCGCATCCGGATGCTCTTGGAGCGCGTAGAGAAGGGCGATGGCAATTCATACCCTGAGCACCACCCAGATCATCCGTGCGAGCCTTGCGGACGCGTGGTCCTTCTTTTCCGATCCGCGCAATCTGTCCAAGATCACACCTCCAGAGATGGGCTTTGAGACCCTGACATCCGGCATGCCATCGAAGATTCATCCGGGCATGGTGATCGAGTATCGGGTGCGTCCGCTCGCCGGAATACCGATCTCGTGGCTGACTGAAATCACTCACGTAATCGAGGGGCAGTATTTTGTCGACGAACAGCGTGTCGGCCCCTATGCAATCTGGCATCACGAACACAGCTTCCGAGCCGTCGATGACCATCACGTGGAAATGGCCGATCGAGTAACCTATCGCCTCCCATTCCAGCCGTTTGGTGAAATCGTGCACAGGCTCTTGGTGAGGCCGCAGCTCGATCGGATATTCGCGTTCCGCGAGCAAGTGATTCGCGCCATTTTTGAATCGTGAGTATTGCTCGCATCATCGCCGAGACCGGGCGCCGAGCGCGCGGCGGTGATGATACAGCCTGGGCAGCGGCCGAGCGATGCCTCGCTGTCACATCGATGGGCGCGTAAAAGCTCCGATCTTGTTTCGTGGCTGCTGTCGGGTGCTTTTGAGCGCGTTCGCCCGTGTCGTCTGCCAAAGATGAGAACAAAAGGGCCGCCCCGGCGGATCAGGAGATCAGGATTGCTTTGCTCAAATCCGCAACATCCGCCCGTTTCGGCCAGTTCTCACTCATCCGATCATCGTATGAAACGCCGCTTCATCACCGCCCTCTGTCTCGCTCTCTGGCCTTTGCTCTCTGCTTCAGCAGCGAAACCCAACGTCATCTACCTCATGGATGACGAACTCGGCTACTTCGAGCCGGCGTTCATGGGCAGCACGACGATTCAGACACCGAACATCGACCGCATGGCCGCCGAGGGCATGCGCTTCAACAATCTGCTCGCGGGCTCATCGGTGTGCGCGCCGACGCGTTGCTGCTTTCTCACGGGCAAGCACAGCGGTCACACCAGCGTCCGTGCGAACGGCGGCGGCACGCCGATGCGCGCCGATGAACAAACCGTCGCTTCGATCTTGAAGCCGCTCGGCTATGCCACGGGCGGGTTCGGCAAATGGGGCAATGGCGGACGCGACTCGACCGGCGTGCCCGAGAATCACGGATTCGACATCTTCTTCGGTTACTACGATCAGGTTCACGCGCACAGCTACTACCCGCCGTATCTGATTCAAAACAGCGAAGAGGTGCCGCTCAAAGGCAATCACGGCGCGAGCGGCGAGACCTACTCTCACTACGCGATTCACGACGCGGCGATGAAGTTCATCCGCGAGCACGCGAAGGAGCCGTTCTTCGCCTACCTGCCCTACACGCCGCCGCACGGTAATTTTCAAATCCCTGACACCGATCCCGCCTGGGCGCTCTACAAAGACAAGCCTTGGCCGGAAGATGCGCGTCGCTATGCCGCGATGGTTACGATGATCGACCGCGACGTCGGCGAGATCATCGCGCTGCTCAAGGAACTGGGCATCGACAACAACACGCTCTTCCTTTTCAGCGGCGACAACGGCGCGAACGACTACTTCAAGTCGAAGGAATACCCGCGCGGTGTGCACAGCGGCAACAAGGACCCGAAGTCCGGACTCGAGTATCGGGGCACGAAAGGCACGCTCTATGAAGGCGGATTGCGCGTGCCCTTCGTCGCGCGCTGGCCGGGCAAGATCGCGCCGGGCAGCGTCACCGATTTCCTCGGTTACTTCCCTGACCTGCTGCCGACGATTGCGGACGTCACGGGTGCCACCGCGCCTGCGGACATCGACGGCGTTTCGTTCCTGCCCACCCTGCTGGGCAACAATGCGGAGCAGAAGCAGCACGAGTTTCTTTATTGGGAAATCGGCGGCTGGACCGCGATCCGCCAGGGCACGTGGCGTGCGGTTCGTGCGAAGGCGAACGCGGCGTGGCAACTCTACGATCTCGTCACTGATCGCGGCGAATCCAAGGATGTCGCCGCGGCAAAGCCCGACGTGCTGGCATCGCTTGTCGCACTCGCGAACAAAGCCCACGAGCCTGTGCGCGAAGGGGAGTTCTTTCGCACCGACCGCCATGAGCGCGATCGTCGTGCGAAGTTCGGCAAGCAAGACGACACTTCGCTCGAAGGCGCGCCGGGCGGATTGAGGAAAAAGAAGGGGGCCGCGTCCGCGGCCGTCATGCCGACGAAAGACATGCTTCCGCAGAAAGGCTGGAAGATCATCCGCGTGAGCAGTGAGAACACCGGAAACAAGAAGTTCGCCACCAACGCCATCGACGGCGATCCCGAAACGCTGTGGCACACGAAGTTCAACGGGGGCATCGCGAAGCCTCCGCACGAACTCGTCATCGATCTTGGCGCGTCGCATCGCGTTCGCGGTTTCGTATATTTGGGCCGTCAGGACGCCGGCTGGAACGGTGCAGCGAAGGACGTGGAATTCGCCGTCAGCGACAAGCCGGATGCCTTTGGCGAGCCTGCCGCGAAAGCATCCATCAAGAAGATCAAGACACCACAGACCGTCGAGTGCGCCCCGACGACGGGCCGCTACGTGATGCTTCGCATTCTCTCCGAACAACGCGACGGCGGTGAATTTGGCACGGTCGCGGAACTCGGTGTGCTGGGCCAATAACTACTCCGAACCATGAAGCATCTCGTCACTTTCCTTTCGGCATTCATCATTTGTCATTCGTCATTCGCGGAGAAGCGAAACGTCCTCTTCATCATCTCGGACGATCTGACTTCGACCGCACTCGGATGCTACGGCAACAAAGTTTGCCAGACGCCGAACATTGATCGTCTCGCCGCGCGTGGCATGCGATTCACACGGGCATACTGCCAGGGCACCTACTGCGGGCCGTCGCGCGCGTCATTCATGTCCGGCTACTATCCTCATGCGACGGGCGTGCAGGGCTACACGAATCCGCGTCCTGCCATCGGCGATCGCGCCACGTGGTCTCAGCACTTTAAGAACGCAGGCTACTATGCCGCGCGGGTGAGCAAGATCTTCCACATGGGCGTGCCCGGCGGCATCGAGGATGGCAGCGATGGCGCAGATGATCCGGCTTCGTGGACGGAGCGCTTCAACAGCCAGGGGCCGGAATGGAAATCGCCTGGCGTCGGCGAGACGCTGGAAGGGAACCCCGATGGCAAGAAGCCCGTGGTCGGTGGCAACACGTTTGTCGTCGTCGCCGCGGACGGCGACGACATGGTGCAGTCCGATGGCAAGACCGCCGCGAAGGCGCGCGAACTCATCGAGAAACACGCGCAGCAGCCGTTCTTCCTCGCGATTGGTTTTGTGCGACCGCATGTGCCGTTCGTTTCGCCTGCGAAGTATCACATCTATCCGCCGGACTCGATGGAGCTGCCGGAGAAGGTGCCCGGCGACTGGGATGACATCCCGAAGCCCGGCATCAATTACAAGACGAGCCTGAACATGAAGATGGACGTGGCGAAGCAGAAGAAGGCCGTCGCTGGATACTATGCGGCGGTGAGCTTCATGGATGCGCAGGTCGGCAAGGTGCTCGACGCGCTGGAGAAATCCGGGCAGGCGGACAACACCATCATCATCTTCACCAGCGATCACGGCTATCATCTGGGCGAGCATGATTTCTGGGCCAAGGTCAGCCTGCATGACGAATCCGCGCGCGTGCCATTGATCATCAGTGTGCCCGGCAAGAAGCCCGGCGTGAGCGATTCCTTTGTCGAACTGCTCGACCTCTATCCCACCACCGCAAAGCTTTGCGGTCTCGATGCGCCCGCTCGCCTGCAAGGCAAGGACATCACGCCCATTCTCGATGATCCGACGGCGAAGGTGCGCGATTATGCCTTCAGCGTCGCCGGATCGAGCAAGGGCCTCATGCTGCGAGATGATCGCTGGGTTTACATCCAATACGGTGAGGGCGCGAAAGGCGGCATCGAACTCTTCGACATGCAAAACGATCCGCGCCAGCTCACCAACCTTGCTTCGTCACTCGACCATGTGTCGCGCGTCGAAGCATGGAAAGCAAAGATGGCCGCCAAGCTGGCAGCGGTGCGCAACAATGATCTCGACAAATGAACTCAACATCCATCGCAAGGCTTGCCCTCGGTCTCCTCTCATTCGTCAGCGCCGCCTTAGCCGGTCCGACTATCATCTACGTCTCTGAAGGCGGTGAGAAACGCATCGCCGTGTGGACGCTCGATGAATCATCCGGCGGACTTACGCGCCAAAGCGATGCCGTGTTGCCCGGCTCGCCCGGCAGTCTATCGATGAGCCCCGATCGCCGGCACCTCTATGTTGCGGTGCGCTCGGCGAAGCAGTTCGCTACGCTCGATGTCGATAGGAAGACCGGCGCGCTCTCGAATCCGACCGTGGCGGATGCCGGATTTAATGCAGCTTACGTTTACGCCGACAAGACCGGCCGCTGGCTGCTCGCCGCGTCCTACAGTGAGGGCGTCGTCGGAGTGTCGGCGATCAAAGACGGTCGCGTCACCGGAACGCCTGTCTGCACACTCACGGCCGGCCTCAAGGCGCACAGCATTCAGACCGACGCGGCAAACCGATTCGCCTTCGTGCCGCATGTGGGTGAGGTGAACAAAGTCGATCAACTCCGCTTCGATGCCACCACCGGCCAGCTCACACCCAACACACCTGCGCAACTCGCGGGTGGTGAAGGGGAAGGCCCGCGACACTTCGCCTTCCACCCCAATGGCAGGTGGGCCTACTTCGTGAACGAGCAGGGCAAGAGCGTCACGCTCTGCGACTATGATGCCGAGCATGGCACGCTCAAATCGCGCAAGAGCGTGCCCACCGTCCCCGACGACTGGCGCGCGAAAGGGTCCTGCGCCGACATCCACATCACCGCCGATGGACGCTTCGTTTATGCCTCCAATCGCGGCCACAACAGTCTCGCCGGCTTTTCCGTGAATGCGCAGACTGGCGAACTCACCTCGCTCGGTCAGACACCCACCGAAACGACACCGCGCTCCTTCGCGCTCGTTCCCGGCGATCGCTTCGTTGTCGCTGCTGGCGAGACGTCGCATCAGCTCATCGTGTATCGCAGTGATGCAGCGAACGGCTCGCTCACGCCGCTGAAGTCGTATCCCTGCGGCAAAAGCCCTGCCTGGGTGATGGGTGTGAAGTTGGACTGAAGCGGTGAATTGCCAGATCGAATCACTTCCGCGTCCCGCTTGCAGACACGATCGCTTCCATTCGCGCCGTGAGTTCCTTCAACTTCTCCGGCTGCTGCGAACTCACGTCCTTCAATTCGGCGGGATCGTCGGGCAGGTGATACAAACGATACAAGCCCGCGCCCGCGTCATTGCGCTTCTTCATCGACACCACGGCCTGCGATTTGCCCTGCGGCTTCATGCGCACCAGCTTCCAGTCGCCCACGCGGAGGCCGAGACTATTGCCGTTGTTGTCTTGTTGAAGCAGATGGTCGCGACCTTTTGCGCCGGGCTCGCCGAGCAGTGCGGGCAACACGTTGAAGCTGTCGCGGCATGAGCCTTCGCTCAATGCGGTGCCTGTGAGCGCGGCAAAACTCGCGGCGAGATCCACGGTGCAAACGACCTCATCCGAGACGCCCGGCTTGATCCGCGCCGGCCAGTGCGCGATGAACGGGATGCGCGTGCCGCCTTCGAAGACGCTGTATTTGCCACCGCTGAAAGGACCCGCAGGCTGATGGTTGCCGAGCTTCTCCACGGCACCATCGGCATAGCCATCATCAAGCACGGGACCGTTGTCCGAGCACAGCACGATGAGTGTGTTGTCGGCGATCTTCAGGCGCTCCAGCATTGCCATGATGGCGCCTACGCTCCAGTCGAACTCCACGATCGCATCGCCGCGATGGCCCAAGGGCGTCTTGCCTTGGAATCGCTCGTGCGGCATGCGCGGCACATGGATGTCATGGCTGGCAAAGAACATGAGGAAAGGCTGCTTCGTATGCGATTCGATCCACTGGTTCGCCTCCTTGATCCACGCGTCGCCGAGGTCTTCATCGCGAAAGCGCGCCGACATGCCGCCGGTGTAGAAGCCGATGCGACCGATGCCATTGTGGATCGAGTTGTTGTGTCCGTGGGTCCAGTTCAGGCGCAGCGTGTCGCGATTCTTGATGCCGTTGGGCAGGTTCTCATCGGTCGCTTTGTCGCCCACCCACAGCGGGTCCTTTGGATCGAGATTCCGCACGCGATGATCGTCCACATACACCTGCGGCACGCGGTCGTTCGTGGTCGGCAGCAGAAAGCAATGATCGAAGCCGATCTCCAGCGGGCCCGGATTCAAATCCCCATTCCAGTCCGGTTTCGGATCGCCGAGGCCGAGATGCCACTTGCCGATCACCGTCGTCGCATAGCCCGCCTTCTTCATCAGCGTGGCGATCGTTTCTGTGCCCGGTTTGATCAAGGCAGGGCCATTGGGCGGAGCGACCCCGGTGCCCTTTTGACGAAAAGCATACGTGCCGGTCAGGAACGAAAAGCGCGTGGGCGTGCAGGTGGAAGCACTGCAGTAGCCGCTGGTGAACCGCAGTCCCCCGGCTGCCAGTTTGTCAATGTTCGGCGTCTTCACCGCCGTGGCTCCATAGCAGCCTACATCGCCATAACCGAGGTCGTCGGCCATGATGACGATGATGTTTGGGCTGGCGGCGAAAAGCGATGAACAGAGAGCAGCGAGGAGCGTGACGATGATTCGAGACATGCCGGACAAACGCTGCGCCGCATCGTGGCATTGCGCGGAAGTTCGGGACGAATTCCGAGATTGGCGCCGGTTCACGCAAGTTAGGAGGCTAATGCGCGCATTCTCTCTGTCTGCGTGAATTGCTCTGCCTCATTTGTATCTTGCTGGCAGCCGCAACTCGTATAGTCGATTTGCACTGGATCATGAATGCCCGCCACCTTTCCACCGAAGAACTTGAAGCCGGTCTCGACGTTGTGCGCCAGTCGCCTCGCGATCGAGGACGGCTGGAAATGATCGTGATCAGGCCAGCGACTGACGAGCGATTGGTGCTCGAAGCATGCGAAGCGAGTGCGGAACGCGCCTTGCACGGTGATTGCTGGGAGCTCGGCAGACGCAAGCCGGGCACGGAGATCACGCTCATGAACACACGCGCTGCCGATCTGATCACGCAAAGCCGCGAGCGCTGGCCGCTGGCGGGCGATCAGTTGTATGTCGATTTTGATCTGAGCGAAGATCATCTGCCGCCAGGCTCGCGCATTCGTGTCGGCGAGGTCGTATTAGAGATTGCCGCGGAGGATCACACTGGCTGCTCAAAGTTCGCGCATCGCTTCGGCAAGGATGCGCTCAAGTTCGTGAACTCTCCGGAAGGCCTGCGCCTCAATCTGCGAGGCATCTACGCGACCGTGGTGCAGGGAGGCACCGTGCGCGCAGGCGATATCGTGGAGTGCGTAGGCGAGTAGGTTTTCCTGGGTGGTAAGCGACTCACAATCGAAGCTACAAATACGGCCCTCTGGCGTTATCAGCGCCATGCGCTTCATTGCTCTTTTCCTCTTCGCCCTTGGTTCACCGCTTTTCGCGAAGCAGCCGAATGTGCTCATCGTCATGGCCGATGACATGGGCTTCTCCGACCTTGGTTGTTACGGCAGTGAGATTGAGACACCGAACCTCGACAAACTCGCGGCGAACGGCGTGCGCTTCACGCAGTTCTACAACACCGCGAAGTGCCACTCCTCGCGCGTGAGTTTGCTGAGCGGTCGGTGGTGTCGGCAGGCGGGTGACGAGGGTTTGCAGCGCGCGGTGATCATTCCCGAGGTGCTGAAACCCGCGGGCTACTTCACCGCGATGACCGGCAAGTGGCACCTCAGCAAGGAGCCGACGGACTTCGGCTTCGATCGCTACTTCGGTCATCTCTCCGGCGCGACGAACTACTACCTCGGCGACAAGACGTTTCGTTTGAATGGCAAGCCCTTCACCGTGCCGGACAAAGGTTTCTACACCACCGTGGCGAACGTCGATCACGCCATCGACTTCCTCGCCGACGCGCGAGCAACGAAGAAGCCGTGGTTCCTGTATGTGGCGTTCAATGCACCGCACGCGCCGCTGCAACCGCTGGAGCAGGACTTCAAAAAGTATCTCGGACGCTATGATGCCGGCTGGGACGTGATGCGTGCAGCACGCGTTGCGAAGCAAAAACAAATCGGCCTGCTGCCCGCGAGGATGGTTGAGTCGCCGCGACCCGCTCACGTTCCTGAGTGGTCAAAGCTCAGCGATGCGCAGAAGGCAAGCGAGTCGCGGCACATGGCCGCGTATGCGGGCTTGATCGATCGCATTGATCAGGAGATGGGCCGGCTCATCGGGATTCTCACGAGCGCGGGCGAGTTGGAGAACACGCTCATCGTATTCGTCTCCGACAACGGCGCGTGTCCCTTCGGTCGCGGCGGCGCGACGCCTGGCACCGAGCCGTATGATCCGCACACGCACTGGGGCGACAGCACCGGCTGGGCCTGGGCACGCAACACGCCGTTCCGCTTCTACAAGCAGAACCAGTTCGAAGGCGGCATCTCCACGCCCGCGATCTTCCACTGGCCCGCTGGTTTGAAACAGAAGCCCGGCAGCGTCATCGACACGCCAGCGCATCTCGTCGATCTGCTGCCCACCGTCGCCGAGATTACTGGCGCGAAGGTGCCTGATGCCTTCCCCGGTCGCGAGCCCACACCGCTCGCGGGCATCTCGCTCGCACCGATCCTCGCAGGCGGCGAAATCAAAGCGCGACCACCGATTCACTTGCTGTTCTCCACCGACCGCGGCCTGCGCGATGGCGAATGGAAGCTCGTCAGTTTCCAAAGCCAGCCCTGGGAGTTGTATCACGTCAGCACCGACCGCACCGAGCTGCATGATGTCGCCAGCGAGCACCCCGACATTGTGCAGCGTATGGTGAAGCAATGGCACGACATGGCGGAGAACGTCCTGCACGCGACCGCCAAGGAAACCAAACCCGTTGCCACTGAAGCCGCGCCCAAGCTCAATCCCGGCTGGTCGCAATACGACACCGCCGCCGAACGCAAAACGAAGGGCAAAGCCAAACGCAAAGCCGTAAAGTCCACCAGCACCAAGGCCGCAGTCCCCCGCGCCCGCAAAGGCACCACGCTTACCGTCGAAGGCCCGCAACTCATCCTGCACTGCACCGGCGATGATCCCGGCCTCGCCTTCGAACATCTCAACCTCGAAGCCCCCGGTCCCTACACGCTGGAGTTCCGTCTGCAAAGCAAAGCCAAAGGCGCTGGAGAACTCTACTGGACCACCGACGCCGAAACGATCCTGCCCAAAGGCAAACACCTCGACTTCGACGTGAAACACGATGGTGAATGGCACGACATGACGCTGCGCATCAATGAAGCGAAGCCCCTGCACGGCTTGCGATTCGATCCGTGCGGCGGCGAGGGTGAGGTGCGGATCGAGGGGCTGGTGCTGAAGGGTGCGGACGCGAAGGTGCTGGCGAAGTGGCCGTGACTCGCTCAAAGGAACCAAAGATGAGTGAATCAACTCCAAGACATCGAGATTCTCGCACCAAACTGGTCATCGAACTTGCCATTGCTTGTGGCGTCTTGTTGGTTGGCCACTGCTCCTTGTTCGGATTTTGCTTTCCGTTTCACGGATACTTGTCGCTGGAATACCTCTTTGCTGTTGTGATCGCCTTACCGGCTGGAACGATTGCCGGGGTTGTTCATTTGGTCCAAAAGCGAGGGTGGTCGTGGGGGCCTTCGATGATGCTCGTTCTGTTCTCCCTTCTCATGTCCTTCTTACAGTGTCTCATTTGGGCTGAATCCGTGGCTTCCGTTTGAATCTGACGGTCATCGATCATGTTTCACCACGCACAACGCGCATGAGTTTCCCGGCAAAATCACCAGCCTGTCGAATCGCCTCATCAATCTTCCTGGCAAATGCCACATAATCCCGGTTCTCGG
>WBZU01002332.1_pt1 | contig 13212 bp, 9 predicted proteins | sample 5204311 | NCBI WGS metagenome assembly WBZU01 (sample SAMN12344359, study PRJNA552823) | activated sludge metagenome | biome: Activated sludge suspended growth; feature: Nitrification reactor; material: Wastewater; isolation source: activated sludge from nitrification reactor of wastewater treatment...
GGGGCTGTTCGGCGCGACCATCTGCGCGGCGAGCATGGTGGTCAGCTCGTCGTAGAAGACCCGCGCCGAGTCCTCGTCGCTGAAGTAGCCGTGCTTGAAGCCCCAGTAGGTCCAGCAGCCGGCGAGGCGCTGGAACAGCTGGCGGCTGTCGGTCTCGCCGACGTGGCGCTGCTCGCTCGGCAGCGCCGCCATCGCCTCGGGGTCGGGCTCGCTGCGCCACAGCCACTCCGGGACGCCCGCCTCCTCGACCTTGCGCAGCCGCGCCGGCACGCCGGCCTTGCGGAAGTACTTCTGCGCCATGATGTCGACGGCCACCTGCGACCAGCCCTGCGGCACCTGGATGTCGCTCGCCTCGAACACCACGGTCCCGTCGGGGTTGGTGATCTTCGAGCCGCGGCGCTCGAACTCGACGCCGGCGAAGGGGCGGGGCTTATCCTTGGTGAACAGCCGGGACAGCTTCATGACCTGACGGACTCCGGAGATGAGGGAAGGCGCAAAATGCGCGGCCGTCCTCGAAGCGAAGACAAGGACTGACCGCGTCCGTGCTCGCTCCTCCAGGTGGAGCCGAGCGCGGTTCGAGGGGGGCGGGAGGAGGTAAAGGAAGGTGGAAGATGGACCGGGGTATGCGCGAAAGCAAGCGTCCCGGCGGCGCCGAGGCCGTGCCCGGGAAGCATCCCTGCACGGCCGACGACCCCCACATCTTGTGGGTGACGGGGTGTGTATCACGACATCTTGTAGGTTCCCAGCTTCGCGCTCCGCGCGGACCGCCCCCCTTCGTGCTCCAGGAGAAGGCGCGGAACCGCGACCGCTATCCACAGGAATTCGGCGGTGTGCCCGCCTGTCCCGTGCGGAATTGGAATGGCGTTTTCACGCCGCTCGGAACGCATCGCCGGGACCGCGCGCACTGCGCATTCTCGTTGTCGAGGGGCGAAGCGCCGTTCGCGCTGCACAGGTGGGTCGGCCTGGAAATCACACCTTCGCGCGCGGACGCGTACACCCCGAAGTGCGCGGGTTCACGCGGACGGGCGCGGGCGCGAAGAGATCTCTCCAGCCCGGAAAGAAACCACGATCGGTTCGGAAAATTGGTCCCGGGTGGGGAGAGGTTCGGCTTGCGTGGATCGGCGCGATCGGCAATATCCGCGCTGGTACCCCGATGACACGTGAAGCCAGCGCCATCTTCCGCGCAGAGAGCGGGGCGCTCGAGCGCCTGAGCGCGCTCGAGACCCTGAAGGGGCTCAAGAACCGCGACGCCGTCTCCCTGGGCGATCTCGTCCGCTTCCTCGAGGCCCGCGGCCTGTGGGCGCAATTCGGCAAGATCACGCTCGGAGACCTGCGCGACGGCTTCGGCGCGCCCGAGCCCGCGCCGGTCGAGGCCGACCCCGCGCGCAAGAAGAAGCGCCGGATCCTCGAGGACGAGCTCGCCGACGTCGAGGCCGAGGTCAAGGCGCTGAAGAAGGAGAAGGAGGACGCCGCGCCGGAGGACGGGGGGCTGTCGACCGACGAGGTCGCGCGCCAGGTGCTCCCCTTCATCGAGGGCAACGGCGACGTGACGATCGAGGACATCGCCGAGTATTCGCGCATCGATCGCAAGGTGCTGAGACACCATCTCGGCGTCCTCGTCAAGCAGGGACGCGTCGAACGCATCGGCGTCGGCCGGCACGCGGTCTACTCGACGCTGTGAGCGTCCGCGCGGTCCGCGGGGCCGCGAAGGGTGGCCCGAGGGGCATGGCCCGAGGGGCAGGCTCTCCGGGGCAGGTCGTCCGGGTGACCCGCGGAACATGGTCCAGGGGGAATGACCCGAAGGGCAGGCTCTTGGGGGCAGGTCCGGGTGGCCCGGAGGGCATGGCCCAACGGGAATGACCCGAAGGGCAGGCTCTCGGGGGCAGGTCCGGGTGGCCCGCAGAACATGGTCCAGGAGACAGACCGCAGAACATGACCCAACGGGAATGGCCCGAAGGGCAGGCTCTCGAGGTCAGGTCCGCGGCCCCGGGAGCATGGCCCGAAGGGCAGGATCTCGTCGCCGAAGGCTCGTTCGCGGGAGCCTACGGGCTGGCCGGGGCCGCCATGACAAAAAGCCCCGGGACTCGCGTCTCGGGGCTTCTCGCTGGCTGGGACCAGTTGTTTGCGGGGCGGACGGGGCTCGAACCCGCGACCTCCGGCGTGACAGGCCGGCGTTATAACCGACTTAACTACCACCCCGACCTCTTTGCCTTGCGGCGCGAGGGGCCGTGAAGATGCGACAGCCCCGGGAGGAAGTCAAGGGTTTTGTGGGGCGGTCAGGCGGGGGCGCGGACGATGGCGACGAGGTTCGCGCCCCACGGACAGGAGGCGCCGAACAGCCGCTCCAGCCACGGAGAACCCCAGGAATCGAGGAGATCGAGGCCGCCGACGACCAGCGGGGCCAGCGCCCGACGCAGGCCGGACCCCTGGGGCGCGCTGCCGAGGCGGGGCCCGGCGACGCCGACGGACGTGTCGGCGGAGGGATCTCCCCGGAGCCGCCGCCGCAGCGCGAGGCCGAGGTCGACGGCCGTGAGCAAACTCGGAGCGACGGTCGTTCCGACCTGAGGGGCGCTCCACAGGGCCGCGACCTCGAGGCCGGCCCGGTCGAGCGCCGCGGCGAGGGTCGCCCGCTCGAAGAAGCTGATGTGATCGCCGAGCTCGAGCGGCCGGAAGCGTCGGCCCCACAGCGGGCGCAGCAGGTCGTTCCAGTTCGGCACCTCGATGACGCCGAGGCCGCCGGGCGCGAGGTGGCGGCGCAGCCAGACCAGCCCGCGGACCGGCTCGCGCAGGTGCTCGAGCACGTGGGTGAGGGTGATCAGCTCGAAGCGGCCGAGGCCGAGCTCGGTGACCTCGATGTCGAGCGCGTGGACCTCGTGGCCGGCGGCCTGCGCCAGCGCGCCGGCCGGCGAGCGCTCGATGCCCTCGGTGCGGTAGCCGAGCTCGCGCAGGGCGTCGAGCAGGAGGCCGGTGTCACAGCCGATGTCGAGCGCGCGCGCCGCCCGGTGCGGGCGAGCGAGGACCCCGCCGCTGAGGCGGTCGTAGAGGCGGAGCGCCCGGCGCTTGCGGGCGACGCCGGGGCGCTCCGCATGAGTCGACTGGGCCGGCCCGGCCCGGCCGCCGTAGTACGACTCGCTGAGGAATTGCGAGGGATAGATCGCGGTCGCGTGGACGAGCCCGCAGCGCGTGCACCGGACCACGCCGATGCCGGCGACCTCGGGCAGCTCGACGTGGCCCGACGGCTCGCCGCAGACGGGGCAAGCGTCGACCGATTGAGCCGCAGGCGGGGCTCCGTGGTGCGCGGGTGAGGTCGCGTTCATGGTCGTCCGGTCGCGCGGCCGGCCGCGCGGACCTCGACATTGTATGCCAAGCTCGCGGGCGATGCCGCCGCCCTGCCCTGTCGTCGCGCCCCGGCGCTCGCACCCGGAGCGGGCCTGATGTGCGGGATCGCCGGCATGGTCGGCCTGTGCGACGAGGGCCTGCTCGCGGCGATGACGGCGAGCCTGCGGCACCGCGGCCCCGACGGGGAGGGCACGCACGTCGAGCCGTCGCGCCGGGCCGCGCTCGGGCACCGGCGGCTGGCGATCGTCGACCTCGCGGGCGGGGCGCAGCCGATGAGCACGCCCGACGAGGCGCTGCACATCGTCTTCAACGGGGAGATCTTCAACTACCAGGCGCTCCAGCGCGAGCTCGTCGGGGCGGGCGCCGCGCTGCGCACCCGCAGCGACACCGAAGTGATCCTGACCGCGTGGCAGCGCGAGGGCCGGGCGGCGCTGGAGCGGCTGCGCGGGCAGTTCGCGTTCGCGCTTTGGGACAGGTCCTCGGGGACACTCCACCTGGTCCGCGATCGCCTCGGGCAAAAGCCGCTGTACTACGCGACGCTCCCCGGCGGGGCGCTGCTGTTCGCGTCGGAGCCGAAGGCGCTGCTGTGCTGCCCGGCGGTCGACCGCGGGCTCGACCTGGCGGCGCTCGACGCCTACCTCGACCTCTACTATGTGCCGCCGCCGCGCTCGATCTTCGCCGGGATCCGGCAGGTGCCGCCGGGGCACGTGCTGACCTGGCGCGAGGGACAGGTGACGATCGAGCGCTGGTGGGACTGCGAGCCGCGCCCACCGGACCCGCGCCTGACGACCGTCGAGGCGTGGGCCGAGGCGGTCGCGCCGACGCTGCGCGAGGCGATCGAGCTGCACACGGTCGCCGACGTGCCGGTCGGGGCGTACCTGTCGGGCGGGCTCGACTCGTCGACGATCGTCGCGGCGCTGGCGAGCCGCGGGGCGGCGCTGCACACGTTCTGCGTCGGCTACGGGCCCGAGGGCGCGTCGTACGAGGAGCGGCCGCAGGCCCGCGCGCTGGCCCGGCACTTCGGGCTGTCGTTCCACGCGCTCGAGCTGCGCGCCGACATCCTCCGCGACCTCGAGCCGCTGGTCCGCGGGTTCGACGAGCCGTTCGGCTCGTGGGCCGCGCTGCTCGGCTACCACCTGGCCCGCTTCGCCCGCGAGCGCGTGACCGTGGCCCTCGCCGGCGACGGCGGCGACGAGGTGTTCGGCGGGTACCCGCGCTACCGCGGGCTGCTGCTGTCGCAGGGCCTGGGTCGCGTGCCGGCCGGCGCGACCCGGCTGGCCGCGCGGGCGCTGCGGCTGCTCGGCGAGCCGACCACGGCGCGGAGCGTGCGGCGGTGGGCGCGGATGTTCCTCGAGGGCTGCGCGCTGCCGCCGGGCGAGCGCTACGCGGCGTGGGTGGGCACGGCGACGCCGGCCGCGCGCGACCACCTGTACACGCGCGAGGCGCGGGCGCGGGTGGCGGCGGTGCGGGGCGAGAGCTTCGTCGCCGCGGCCTTCGATCGACCTGTCCTCGGGGACATGGTGGCGCGGGCATGGTACGCCGATCTGCACGGGTTCCTGCCGGAGAACATCCTGCGCAGCACCGACCGGATGAGCATGGCGCACTCGCTCGAGGTGCGGGTGCCGTTCTGCGACCACGTGCTGATCGAGCAGATGGCGGCGGCGCCGTCGCCGATGCGGGTGACCGCGCGCGCGTCCAAGCGGGTGCTCCGCGCGATCGCCGGCCGCTGGCTGCCGCCCGAGGTGCTGCGGCGCAAGAAGCTCGGCTTCACCGCGCCGTTCGGCGCCTGGCTGCGCGCCGCCGAGCCCGCGATCGCCCGCGAGTGGCTCCACCCCGACGTGCTCGCCCGCCGCGGCCTGTTCGACCCCGCCGCCGTCGCCGAGCTCCTCGCCGAGCACCGCCGCGGCGTCCGCGACCACAGCCACCGGATCTGGTCGCTCATGGTGCTCGAGCAGTGGATGCGCGTGTACCAGGACGCGGCGTGACCTCCAGGGCATGTCCCGCAGGGCATGTCCGAGAGGACCTGCGCGTTCAGCCCTGTCGCATCGAGAAGGTGCGGAGGACGATCCGGCCGGCGAGGGTCCGCAGGCCGGGGACGAGGCACCACGGGTAGGTCCACCAGAAGCCAGGGAGCACGGCGATCAGCGCGCGCCCGGCGGCCGCCCCGGCGCGCGCCGACGGCTCGCCGGGGACCTGCACGCGCAACGACTCGGACGGCACCGACGGGTCGGCGACGAACTCGACGCGCGCGCCGAGGTCCCAGCAGCGGACGAGCGCGGCGCGGCGCACCGAGGCCTCGTCGGGGTTGTGGCGGATGACGTAGGTCGGCCGCGGCGCGCGGTGGCGCAGGCGATCGATCGGGGACAGGAGCAGCGCGGCCCAGGCCTGCTTGCGCTGCGGGCGGGCGCCCTCGCCGGGCGCGAGCGGGCGCGACATCAGGGCCCGCCAGCTCGCGGTCAGCTCGGCGCCGGTGAGCCAGGGGATGTACACCGCGATCATCACCTGCACGAAGGTGCCGACGTTCATCATCACGTCGATCGCCAGGTGCATCACGAGGCCGATGCCCAGCCACAGCCGCTTGCCGCACAGCCACCGCAGCGCCCACGCGTGCGCGCGCGGGCGCCGGCGCACCCACAGGTAGAGCCCGACGAGGCCCGCGGCCATGAACAGCGCCGCCGCGGTGACGAGCGCCTGCGCCTGCTCCTTGCCGATCGCGACCGGCGACTCGGCGGGGTCGAAGAAGTAGCGCGCGGTGAGGCCGCCGAGCACCGCGACCGCGACGACGACCGCCGCGACCATCGCGTAGGAGGCGTACCGGCGCCAGCGCGCCTCGACCGGCCACACGCCCGCGAGCCGCTCGCGCTCGTACACCCGCAGCGCCGCGCCGACCAGCGCGAGCGGGAACAGGGTCTCCCACGTCTTCGTGATCCACGTGGCGAGCGGCAGGACGCCGATCATCTGCAAGAACGTGGCGACGCGGATCTGGAACGGGTGGCGGTAGAAGTGGTCGAGGCTGAGCGCGTAGTACAGGGCGGTGCCGTCGAGCCACATGAGCCCCGACTTGAGCGCCCCGGTCGCGCAGTAGATGATGGCGAGCTGCAGCATCATCAGCCGCAGCGGCCAGGCGGGGATCTGGCGCAGCGCCGGGATCTGGCGCGCGCCGGCGAGGATCTCCTTTTTGCGCCGCCGCCACGCGTCGAGCGAGTACGCCTCGCCCCAGCGCGTCAGCAGGCCGAGGAAGAGGAAGCAGCGGATCACCGTGTCGCCGCCGCTGTAGAAGATCGGGCTGTAGGAGTAGATCGAGTTGACGAGGAACCAGCTCGCCAGGGTGGCGAGCCGCGTGCGGACGCCGAGGATCATCGCCGCGACGCTGGCGCACGCGAGCGCGAACACGGCGTGGACGAACGGCGGGTCGGCGCGCAGGTGGAACAGCGAGAACTTGCTCCACAGCGCCGGGAAGACGCTCCACCAGTGCTCGAGGCCGTGCTGGTCGTCCCACAGGTTGCGCAGGTCGCCGCCGTAGTGCCGTCGCGCGAGCTTCGGCAGCCACAGGCCCTCGTCGGTGAAGAGGAAGCGGATCAGCGGGATCAGGTCGAGCAGCGTCCACAGGACGACGATCCCGAAGACGATGCGGAACAGGCCCGCCGGCCGCGGGTCGACGCGCACCAGGAACAGCCGCCGCCACAGCGCCGGGCGCACGAGGAAGAACGCGACCAGGCAACCGGTGACGAGCCAGAGGAGACCTGTCGCGAGGGACAGGTGCGGAGAGAGGTCGACCGGCGGGCCCTTGGGCGGGGCGAGCAGGAGCGCGGCGAGCATCAGTCGCCCCCCTCGGCGGCGGCGCCGACTTCGGCGGGCGGCTGCGGCTCGTCGTCGACCTCACGGGCGTCGGCGGCCCGGCGGCGCTCGATGATCTTCTGCTTGTGCTGGACGCGGTCCCACCAGGTCGTCTGCGGGATGTCGACGAAGGCGCCCTCGGGCAGCGGCGGCAGGCCGTGGCGCGCGCGCACGTGGTCGGGGAGCTGGCCGTGCGGGATCTTGGCGCACTCGAAGGTCTGGACGTCCTCCTTGTGCAGCTTGAGGCGGAACGGGTCGAAGCCCATCGTCTTGTAGACGCGCGCGGGCGGCGGGACCTTGGTCCACATCTTCGTGAACTTGACGCGCACCGGGGCGACGCCGCCGTGCGACTGGGCCCAGTCGCGGCACACCCACCCGGCGTAGGGCCGCTGGTAGCGGTCCTGCTCGAGCAGGCGGCGGTTGATCTTGCCGAAGCGGTCGTAGAAGAAGTAGGGGAAGTCGCGCCGGCCGTAGATGTCGTGCAGGAGGTCGTACTCGTCGCCCTCGACGGTCTCGATCTTGACCTGCAAGAAGGCGTTGGTGCGGTGCGGGTTGGGGGCGAACATCGCCCAGCTCTGCACGCTCGAGGTGAACCGCATGTACTGCGGGATCTTCAGCGCGGCGCCGAGGGCCCGGCTCCACGGCGCGGCGAAGCCGACCGACGGCGTGGTGTGCTGCAGCAGCGCGACCAGGTGGTAGAGGATGAACAGGCTGACGAGCGCGGCGACCCGCGGGGTGTAGGCCCACGGCTCGTCGCGCCTGTCCTCGGCGACAGGTCCGCGGAGCAAGGCGTCGGCGTGGTTACTCTCCATCGCCGACCTTGTCGCCGCCCTTGTCGCCGTCGTCGCCGCCGTCGGCCGGGCGCGTCGCGGCGGGCGCGGGCGCCAGCGGGACCGGCTTGCCGCCCCAGTCGCGCCGGGCCTCCCAGGAGCGGCGGCGCTGCTCGGCGAGCTTGTGCTGGCGCTCGGCGGCCTCGGCGAGCTCGCGCTCGTCGGCCTCGGTGAGCGGGTGGCCGTAGCGCTGCTTCATGAACGGGGGCAGGTCGCCGGCGCGCGGGCAGGCGTGGGTCTCGACGAGCGTGACCTTGGCCTTGAGCTCGCTCGGGCGGTACCAGCCCTTGCTGCGGACCTGGTCGGGCGTCGGGATGTTGGTGAGGATCTGGAAGATCTCGACCTTGCTCGGGCGCGTGCCGTACTGCAGGTGCCACTCGCGGCACTGGAAGTAGGCCCACGGCCGCAGGTACCACTTGCCCTTGTGCAGCATCCGCCGGTGCATCTTGCGGATCCTGTCGTTGAAGATCCAGGGGAACGGGCGGTAGTCGTAGGCGTTGCCGCCGATGTTCCAGCGCCGGCCGTCCTCGTCGGTCACGACGGTCTTGAGGAAGGTGTTCGCGCGCGGCGGGTCGGGCGCGAACATCAGCCAGCTCTGGGTGGTGCCGGTGACGGTCAAATAGCTGCCCTGGATCGCGCGCGCCTGCGAGCGCCAGGTCGAGAACAGGTTGCCCGCGGGGAACAGGTGCAGCGCGACGCCGTAGACGTGCCACAGGACGAAGCCGAGGGCGAGCGCGCGGTACGGCGCGCCGCCGGCGAGCGCGGGTGCGCCGCCCGCCGCGGCTGACTGTTCGGACATGCCCTTTCGGCCACGCGCGAAGCGGGGCACGACCCAGCGGTAGACGGCGGCGACGGCGAGGGTGAGGGCGATCCAGCCGTAGACGAGGGCGCCGACGTCGCGGTCGCCGGAGAGGCGCTTGGCGACGATGGCGAGGAGGATCAGGCCGAGGCCGAGGACGAGCTCGTCGGGGATCGTGCGGCCGCGCGCGGGCAGGTCCTCGGGGCGCTGGGCGGCGGCGGTCCACGCCTCGGCGCCGGGCGGCATGACCCGGCGCAGGGGCGTGCGCATGGCGGCCCGCACGAGCCAGCGCAGGCCGGCCGCGAGCTCCTCGCCGGTCAGCCACGCGGCGTAGAACATCAGCATGATGAAGGGGAACATGCCGATGTTCATGAAGAGGATCAGGAAGCCGTGGAAGAAGGCGCCGAGGCCGAGCCACAGGCGACGCCCGAGCAGCCAGCGGCGCACGGCCGCCTGATCGACGGTCCACCGGCGCACGCGCAGCGGCCAGCGCCCGAGCGCGTACCAGGCGGCGACCAGCAGCGGGACGTAGACACCCATCCACAGGTGGACGTTGCGGACGCCGCTGGCGACGATCGCGGCGGCCTCGTCGGGCTTGTTCTTGGGCAGGACGACGAGGTAGCCGTAGCCGAGGACGGCGATCCGGTAGACGGCGAGGTAGCCGACGAGCAGCGCGAGGCGGCCGAACCACACGCGGAGGCGGCTCGCACTCTGGGCGCGGTACCACGGCTGGTCCTTGTGCTCGAGGCCGAACTTGAGGGCCATGCCGAGCGCGGCGACGGCGAAGTAGACCTCCCACCAGCGCGTCACCCACGTCATGACGCGGAACACGTTGGTGCCGAGGACGGCGGAGACCTGCTGGGTCCAGTCCTCGAAGCGGTAGAAGTGGTCCATGTTGAGCGCGTAGTAGAGCGCGTCGCCCTGGGCCCAGATCCAGCCGGTCTTGGCGAGGCCGGTCGCGGTGTAGATCGCGAGCAGCTGGCCCATGAAGAGGTAGCGCGGCCAGCTCGGCACGAGGCGGTAGATCGGCTGCTTGCCGGGCTGCGGCGCCTCGAACGCCTCCTGCAGCTGGCCCTTGCGGCGGAGCCGGCGGCAGCGCCACCAGTTGTCGAGGCTCCACGCGTCGCCGGTGCGGGCGAAGATCAAGATCCACCACATGCAGCGGTACACCGTGTCGGTGCCCTCGAGGTAGAGCATGTTGTGGTTGTAGACGCTGGAGAGCATCAGCCAGCAGAGCACGCCGGTGACGCGGCTGAAGGCGCCGGCCGCGTACACGAGCAGCAGCGCGAAGAAGGCGTACATCACCCACTCGACGCCGGCGGGGTCGCTGTAGAAGTAGAACAGCGAGTGCTTGCCCCACAGGTACTTGAGGACAGCCCAGCCGTCGAGGAAGCCGTCGTCGGGGGTCCAGCCGGCGAGCGCCGAGCTGCCGTAGCGGGTGCGCGCGTCGTCGAGGTCGAACAGGCCCTCGTCGCTGAAGAGCATCCGCCAGTGCGGCTTCAGGTTCCAGAAGCACTGGATCGTCATCAGCGCGACGCCGATCCGCAGGACCGCGAACATCCGCGGGTCCTCGAGCGCGAGGAAGCTGCGGCGGATCGACGCCATCCGCGTCGCCGCCCACGCGAGCGCGCACACGACGACCGCGAGGCACAGCCACCCGACCTCGGCGCTCAGCGCCGGCGCCACGTGGTCGAAGTCGGGCGTGTCGGGGGCGAACAGCAACTTCGGCGGACAGTATCACGGCGGCGCCCATCGGCCGCGCGGAGGCGCCGCGCAGGATTTGCGCGATTCGCGGATTTGAGGCGACCGGAGGCGGTGGACGCGAGAACTGGCGAGGCGCGGCGGGCCGCGGGGAGGTGTCTCTTCGGACAGGCGGGCGGGGGCTATCGCGGGGCCGCGGATTGACGGACCATCGGGGCGTGCGAGGGCTCTGGCTGGTGGCGCTGGTGACGGCGCTCGGGTGCGGCGGGGCGGTGGTGATGCCGCCGTCGGCGCCGACGTCGCTGCTGGGGGAGGCGGCGCCGGAGTTCTCGCGGAGGAGCCTCGGCGGGTCGTCGGTGGACACGGCGTCGCTGCGCGGGCGGGTGGTGGTGGTGGAGTTCTTCGCCCGCTACTGCGAGCCGTGCTGGAAGCACCTGCCGAAGCTGCAGAAGTGGTCGCGGCAGCACCCGGACGTCGCCGTGGTGGGGCTCGCGGCGGACGAGTACGCGAGCGACGCGCAGGAGATGGTCGACGCGCTGGGGGTGCGGTTCCCGGTGGTGCACGACGCGGGGCTGCAGATCACGGCGCGGTTCCGGGTGGACAAGATCCCGACGACGCTGGTGCTGGACCGCGAGGGGCGCGTGCGCTGGCGGTCGTTCCCGGGCGACGGCGTCGGCGAGCTCGACCGGGCGGTCGAGGCGGTCCGGCGCGGCGGCGGTTGAGGTACCCTGGCGGGGTGGACGCCCCGCGCTCGCTCCGGCCCGCCGCCCTGCTCGGGCTCGGCTTGTGGATGTCCTTCGGGACAGGTTGCCGAAACGACAACCTGGCCGGCGCGCTGGCGCAGGCGCCGAGCTACGCGCCGGCCGACCAGGCGCGCTGCGGGGTGGTGCGCAGCCGGGCGCGGCCGCTGATCATCGAGTGGCCGGCGCACGACCGCAGCCGGCTCGAGTCGATGATCGAGTCAGGGCGGTCGCTGGTGGCGGTGCGCTACGAGGGCTGCGAGATGGAGGTGATCGCCGGGTGCGGGGCGCCGGGCGGCTACCGCTACCAGGGGGTGCAGCCGAAGCGCGACGACTACACGTTCAAGCGGGCCGACGACCTGTACGCGAAGATCCCGCTCGGGGCGGCGAGCCTCGAGGCGGAGCTCGAGCGGCACGGCGCGCTCGAGCTCGAGATGACGGTGGTGGGCCGCTACGAGGGGCCGCACGAGCCGCCGGCGCGGTCGGAGCTGCGCGGGCCGTGCGAGCGGGCGACGCACGTGATCACGGGGCTGTCGGTGGGGGCGTTCCGGCTGGCCTCGGGGGCCGACGCGAAGATCCGCGGCGAGGTCGGGTGGGGCAACGTCGGCGGCGGCGCGGGGTCGTCGGCGGCCCGCGGGTTCGCGCGCAGCGACGGCGAGCCGGACGCGTGCGGCGGGTCGCGCGAGGAGAGCCCGCCGGACCGCTGTCGGGCGCTGCTGCGGGTGGAGGTCGAGGCGGTCCGCGAGGCGCACGAGGTGGCGGCGGCGCGGGCCCGCGTGGTGTGCCCGCGGGGCTCGGCGCTGGTGGAGGGCGGGAGGTTCCGCGCGAGCGTGGGCGGGCAGGTGGCGATCGACGACTTCTGCCTCGACCGCGAGGAGGTGCGCGTGGTCGACTACGCCGAGTGTGCCGAGCGCGGGCCGTGCTCGGAGGCGGCGACGACGGCGCGGTGGGACGGGATCTCGGCGGAGGAGCTGCGCGAGCAGGGGCCGCTGTGCAACGGCGGGCGGGCGTCGCGGCGGCGGCACCCGGTCAACTGCGTGAGCTGGCATCAAGCGGAGGCGTACTGTCGAGCGGCCGGCGGGCGGCTGCCGACGGAGTTCGAGTGGGAGTGGGCGGCCCGCGGCGGCGAGCAGGAGCGGACGTACCCGTGGGGCGAGCAGGAGCCCGGGGCGCGCCAGGTCAACGCGTGCGGCAAGGAGTGCGCGCGCTACCGGGCGGGGCTGTCTGACTCGAAGGACATGTCCGAAATGATCTGGCCGAAGTTACACGAGGCGAACGACGGCGCGGCCGGGACGGCGCGGGTGGGCAGCTACTCGGCCGGGCGCGCGCGCGGGAAGATCGCCGACCTCGCGGGCAACGTGTGGGAGTGGACCGCGACGGCGGAGCACACCTACGTGACGGGGGAGTCGGAGCAGGTGGGCTGGGGCGGTCCGGACACCGGGCGACGCGCGACGCGCGGCGGCGGGTTCTGGTCGGCGGACGACAAAGAGGTGCGGGCGACGGCGCGGAGGCTGCGGGATGTCAAGGACCGGCGGCCCGACCTCGGGTTCCGCTGTGCGTACGATCCCTGAGGTGTGCGCGCGTCGCAGGGTCGGGGCGTCAGTCGCAGTAGATGGGGCAGTCGAAGGAGCGGCACTTGCCCAGCTCGATCGAGAGGAGGCCCGATGGGCCGTAGACGCCGCCGTACTTGTTGAGGATGTCGCTGCACGGGCCGTCGCACAGGATGCCGTTGCAGCCCCAGAAGTCCGCGCACTTGCGGATCTCGGTGCAGCCCTCGTCGGCGGCGCAGGCCATCTGCGCGGCGAGGCACTTGTCGCACAGGCACTCGCCGCACTCGTCGCCGGGCTCGAACAGCGAGATGCACTCGTCGTGTGGGTCGCCGGTGGTGGTGGTGTCGGGTGCGGTCGTGCCGGTGGAGGCGTCGGTGGTCGAGGTGCCGCTGGTCGAGGTGTCTGTGGTCGCGTCG
>WBZU01001147.1_pt1 | contig 13182 bp, 10 predicted proteins | sample 5204311 | NCBI WGS metagenome assembly WBZU01 (sample SAMN12344359, study PRJNA552823) | activated sludge metagenome | biome: Activated sludge suspended growth; feature: Nitrification reactor; material: Wastewater; isolation source: activated sludge from nitrification reactor of wastewater...
AGATCATCAAAGGCATGCGCGACCGCGGCACGCAGCTGCCCGTGCTCATGCGCTTTGGCGATCTGCTGCGCTGGCGTATCGATGAACTCAACGAAGGCTTCGCCACCGCCATTCGCGAAGCGAAATACCAGGGCGGCTATCGCGGCGTGTATCCGATCAAAGTGAACCAGCAGCAGGAGGTGATCGAAGAGATCACACGCTACGGACGCAAGTATCACTACGGTCTCGAAGCCGGCAGCAAGCCCGAACTCATCGCCGCGCTGGCCTACATGCATGATCCCCAGGCCTATATCGTCTGCAACGGTTACAAGGACGAAGAGTTCATCGACCTCGCTCTCTACGCCCAGAAGATGGGCATCCAGGTCATACTGGTGCTGGAGATGCCAAGCGAGCTGGATTTGATTTTGAAACGCTGCAAGAAGATGGGCGTGCGGCCCACGCTGGGTGTGCGCTTCCGGCTGTCCGCGGAAAGCGCCGGGCACTGGGCCGGCAGCGGCGGCGATGCCAGCGTGTTTGGTCTGAACATCTCGCAGGTCATGCAGGTCGTGGATCAGTTGCGGGAGGAGTCGATGCTCGATTGCCTGCGCATGCTCCACTATCACCAGGGTTCGCAAATCCCAAACATCCGCGCCATCCGCAGCGCCGCCACGGAGGCCGCTCGCGTCTATGTGGGACTCGTGCAGGAAGGAGCGCGCATGGGCATTCTCGATCTTGGCGGCGGTCTGGCCATCAGTTACGACGGCCTCAAAGGCGGCACCGTGGGCAGCAGCGACTACGGCACGAAAGAATACTGCGCCGATGTCATCGAAGCCATTGCGGAGGTCACCGATGAAGCACAGGTGCCGCATCCCGATCTCATCACGGAGTCCGGCCGCGCCGTGGTCGCCTACTACTCCGTGCTCGTAGTCAACGTGCTCGATGTGAACCGCTACGAAGGCAATGGCGACATCGACGTGCACGACGACGCGCCTTCGCATCTTCGCAATCTGGCGTTGCTGCATGAGGAACTGGACAGCGGGATCAAGAAGCTCAGCCGCGACCGCGTGCAGGAGATCTACAACGACGCCGTCTATTATCGCGACAAACTGCGCAGCGAGTTCAGCTATGGCAAAGTGCGCCTGCGCGAACGCGCCCAGGGCGAGGAACTCTACTGGAAGGTGCTCACCTGGATCAGCGGACGCATGGACGAATTCGGCATCGACCGCGAACAGATGGCCCGCGTGCAGCATGTGCTCACCGATTACTACTACGCGAACTTCAGCGTGTTCCAGAGCCTGCCGGACTTGTGGGCCATCGGACAGATTTTCCCAGTCATGCCGATTCACCGGCTCAAGGAAAAGCCCACACGCAACGCCGTGCTCTCCGACATCACCTGTGACAGCGACGGCAAGATCAACAAATTCGCGCATTCGGGCCAGCTTTGCTCCAGCCTGCCGCTGCACGAGAACGTGCATGCCTCCGGAGAAGATTACATGCTCGGCGTCTTCCTGGTGGGTGCGTATCAAGAGACGCTCGGCGACCTGCACAACCTGCTCGGAGACACCAACGTGGTCAGCGTCAGCCTCGAGAACGGCAAGCTTAAGTATCGCAACGAGCTGGACGGCGACACCGTCTCCGAAGTGCTCAGCTACGTGGAATATGATCCGAAGGATCTGATCACGCGGTTCCGCAACCTCGCCGAAAGCGCGGTCGTCTCGAAGCGGATCAGTCCCAACGAACGCCGCGAAATCATGGACGCCTTCGAGAGCGGACTGCGCGGTTACACGTATTTTGAAACGTAGTGAAGGCGCTGCGCTCTCGATGATTCGGGTGTGCTTGCAACGGATTGACATAGCTCAGACTCTCCACGAGTGAGGGCGGGTCGCCCTCACAACGTCATGCCCATTCGCCCCTGGATCATCGCCGAAACAAACTGGAAGCACGTCAAAGACTGCAAGTATGAAGTCGCCGTGCTGCCCATGGGGGCGACCGAGGCGCACAACTACCACCTGCCCTACGGCACGGACAGCTATCAGAACGAATACATCTGCGCCGAGGCGGGCCGCATCGCATGGGAGCGTGGTGCGAAAGTGGCGATCCTGCCGAACATGCCGTTCGGCGTGCAGACCGGACAGCTCGAGATTCCGTTCTGCATCAACATGAATCCCAGCACGCAGATGCGCGTGCTGGATGATGTCATCTCCTGCCTCGAAGACGTCGGCGTGCCGAAGTTCGTGGTGCTCAACGGCCACGGCGGCAACGACTTCCGGCAGATGTTGCGCGAGCTTCAGGCGAAGCATTCGCGCATCTTCTTGAGCACGGTTTCCTGGTTTCAAGTGCACAGCGGCCAGGGCATCTTCACCATTGTCGGCGATCATGCGGATGAGCGTGAGACCAGCATGATGCTGCAGTTGCACCCTGACCTGGTATTGCCAAAAAGCCATTGGGGCCCGGGCACGAACAAGCTGTCCACACTCCAGGCCGTCCGCGAGAAATGGGCCTGGGCGCAGCGCGACTGGCTGAAAGCGCAGCCTGACACCGGCTCCGGCGACCCGCAGCACAGCACCGCGGAGAAGGGCGCGCAGTATCTGGATTCCGTGTGCACGAAGCTGGCGGGATACTTTGTCGAACTCGCAGCGGCGGACGTGAAGAAGCTGTATCAGTGACACGGTGCCGCCCGCCTGCGGGGTGCTTCGCTACGCAACGTGCTCTACCCAAAGCCGTGCAAGATCCGGCACGCTGCGCGCAAGCATTTCATGCCACGGAGGCGCTGTATCGCTTTGCCTGCAAAACGGTGGTTGGATTGGACGCCACGAACATGAGTGCTCGCCCTCGCCGCCTGTGCTGCGGTGCTGCCCTGACGTCTCGAGGGCGCTGAACAGAATATCTGCCGATAAACACCGGGCGTTGCTTGCACGGTTACGCGGAGGCCTTAGATTTTCCGCGCCAAACTTCTCCCATGCTTATCTGCCTCGATTCGTCTCTCATCAGCGGCTATCTCACCAATGAAGTGCCGGGGCTCGTCACGGGCATGCTGCACCTCGCTGGTCAGGACCGCCCCCTGCGTGTCGAATTGACGGGCAATTTCCTGCGGGACATCGCGGGCTGCAGGCTGGAAATGCAGAATCCGGTCCCGGAAGCGAACCCCGCCCAGTTCTCCAAGGCGAGCGATCTTCAGCGCGGATGCGTGGGCCAGATGACGGCGTCGTATCGCGTGCTGCGCGGGCCTCGCAGCAGGAAACAGGCGGGTCCGTTCACCGAACCGGAGGGGCTGAAGAACCTGCTCTTTCTGGAGTGGTATAATCAGGAGAAGCAGCGCGTGCTGATTCAGAGCTGGCACATGCATCTCACGGTTTCAGCTCCGCGCTGGCAGCTTTCGGCGCAGGCTGAGAAGGCGCAAATCAGGCAAAACCGGGCGCGGCGGAAGGAGTTCCTCCTCGGCGGGCAATCCAGTGCGGGGCTGGGCGCGAATGCGTTCGATGACAGCGAGCCGTTCACGAGTTTCGACAAGCCGCCGGCGTCCATGCAGGGCCTGATGGAGGCCGATCCGCATTCGCCGGAGCACGAGCCGGCCTTTGCGCTGATCAATCAGGCTAGCGGCGAACTGTCGCTGGAACTGCGCCGCTTCGAGATGCTCCTGGCTTCGCCTGGCGACATGGCATCGAGGCCGGCAGTGCTTCGTTTGCTGACGACAGCCGGCGATCTCGCCGCGCATTTGGCCCACGCGCTGAAGAATTTTGCGGCGCTGAAGAGTTCGCAGTGGCAGTTCTTGCTGACGGATCTGGAGCAGTCGCTGCCTCTGTTTCATGCGGCGTTGACGGCGTGTGACAAACTGATCGATCAAACCGCGCCCGGATCGGATCTGCGCTGGTTGATGAACGTGCAGCGATCGCTCACATCGATCACGAGCAACATCGAGCAGCTCATGAAGTGGCTCCGGCATGGATGAGGCGTGCGGGTGATGGCAGCTACTCCGCGGTCTCTGCCTCGGCGGCGTGAATTGCGTTCACGGCTTCGTGGGCGGCGGCGGCGAGCGCGGGGCTGTCATCGCGCGCGGCCACGCGCATGAGGCCGCGCAAGGCAGCCGGATTGCGGATCATCGCCACGGTTCGCAGCACTTTGTGTCCCTGCCCTGCCTGCACGCTGGCCTGCCAGTGCAGTGCCGCGAGGTCCTCCACGGTTTCGGGCAGCGCGAGCCGCCCGATGGTGTCGCTGATCTCATTGAGGATGGTGTTGCCTCTGCCGTAGTTGTTCAGCAGCGCGGGCAGCAGGGCTTGCAGGCATTCGGGATCGGATACTGCACACAGGTTTTTGGCCAGCGCCGCACGTGTGGACCAGTCTTTGATCTTCTCGATTTTGTTGAGCAGCGACTGCACGGATTGTGCGGTGTTCTGTTCGGCAAGCTGTTGTGCCAGAGGATCCCATTCCTCCAGGGTTCTGGCCCTGCTCCATGCCAGATCCAGGGCTTCTGGCGATTCGAGTTTCCCTGCGTCCTGTGCCTTTGTGGCAATGTCCGCGAGGGGGGGCGCGGCCAGCGTTTGATGTCGTGGAGGCACCGCATCCATGGTGGTGTGAGCGACCGGTGTGATGGCGGGCTTTCCACCAAGATGTGTGCCCACTGCGGCGGCGAGTGCGATGGCGGGCGCGACGATGAGCGTGATCTTGAGTGCGGTGTTCATGTCAGGCGAACGGTTCATGCTTGGAGCTGTGGTGGCGGGTGCGGCGGCTGCGCCGCACCCGCTTGGTGAGGATTACTGCACCACCAGGGTGTAAGAGCCGGTGTCGGCGGCCGAGTAGCCTTCGACCGAGACGTAGTAGGTTCCGGCGGCGAGCTTGCGTGTGATCGAGAAGTTGTAGTCCGTGCTGTCATCCGCTTCCACGAGCACGCGGCCCGTGGCGTTGTAGAGCGTGCCCCAGGTGTCGAGGCTGCCGGTGGTGCGGAGCGTGACGGTGCGCGAGGCTGTGAGTGTGAACTTGAAGAAGTCCAGATCTGTTCCGGTGCTGATGACGCCGTTTGTCGAACTTGGTATGCGGATGACAGTCGCGGTGGCAAGCGTGTTGCCATGATCGTCATCGGTCCCGCCCTGGCCGTTGCCGGTGAGCGAGAGCGTGAATGGATTCTCGTCCGGATCGTTGCTGGAGATCGTGAGCGTGGCGTTCTGCGGTCCCGCGCTGGCAGGCTTGAAGGCCACGACGAAGCTGGTGGTCTTTGCGGCGGCCACGCTCTTCGCGGGCTGGGTGACGATGCTGAAGCCAGCACCTGAGAGGGTGACACCATTCACGGCCAGTGCAGCCTTGCCAGTGTTCGCGATCGTGATGGTCCTGTTCAGTGCGGCGCCGTTGACGGTGCGTGTGCCGAAATCGATGCTGCCATCCATGGGCACGCTGGTGAGGCCATTGCGAACATCGATGTCACCTTCTGCCGTTGCCACGGGGCTGAATGCCGCGGTGACGCCGTATCCGCCGGTGGTGGTGGTCGTTTTGCCAGAGACTTTCACAAACAACGTGGTGGCCGCGGTGGCGGTGTAGGTGAGCCGGAAGTTCGGTGCGCCGGCGCTGCTGTCGTCCGAACTGATGGTCGCGCCGGTGCCGCTGAGCAAGGTGCCGACGACATCGGTGCTGCCGGATGAACTGACTGTGACGGTGCCCGCCGCGGTGAGCATGATCTTGAGCACGTCCACATCACCGCCGGTTTCCAGATTGCCCGATATGCTGCTGCCAAGTGCGAGCGTAGGCGCGCCCGTGGGCGTGTTCGGATAATCATCCACGGGCGTGACCACGCCTCCGATGTAGCTCTGAATCCATGGTTTCACGGCGATGGTGTTCCCGTAGATGCCGTATTCGCCAGGGCGTGCGCAGCCATTGCCGTAGCTGACGGTGCCGCCGTGCAGCCATGCGCCCGCTGCGTTTCTCACGAGCAGCGGGCCGCCGCTGTCACCCTGACAGGTGTCGATTCCGCCTGAGACGCGGCCTGCGGCAATGTGCGTGGCACCGAGTCCGGGACTGGTTTGCCCCGCTATGGCCAGCGAGACGATGGGGAGATCGACCTGAAGCAAGACGGATGAAGTATTGCCGCCTTCGGATGTGGCGCCCCAGCCGACGCCGCGCGCGGTGACGCCTGCGGCGACCTGGGATGCGGCTTCCACCAGTGGCAGGTAGGCGCGTTCTGTGACGGCGCGTGCGAGCTTCAACAGACAGAAGTCATACACCAGTGCGCCCTGTGCATTCTCGCCGAAGTTTGGATGCATGATGGCCTGCGTCACGCCCACGCGCACGCCTTCGCTGGCATTGCGCAGATCGCGGCCGCCGATCCAGACTTCGACTGAAGACGCGGGAGTGCCTTCCATGCAGTGCCCGGCGGTGAGCACCCATTGCGGGGCGACAAGCGCGGCACCGCAGAACTGCCCATTTGCAGGTGTTGCTCCTTTTTCAATGAGGGCCGTCATGAAGGGATACTGGCCGAGCGTGGTGCCCGTGCCGCCGACGATGCGTGTCTGCTGCGCGGAGGCGATCGCCGCGGAGCAGATGAGGATGAGCGAACAAAGTTTTGTGTTCATGGGATGAGGAGGTGGAGTTTCGAATGTGCCCGCCGCCGGGATTGGTGATGAGCGCGTTCACGGGGCCTGTTCGGAAAGCGGTGGAGGGCGTGACAAACTTTTTGAGGCAGGGCCGCCGAAAGCCGTTGGCTGAGAGTCCCTAAGGCGCTGGATGAGTTGCGTCACACTGTCCCGGCCATTGTCGGGCGCGCTCCAGTGGTGTGATGATGGCTGGCGTTCAAGAGCACCTGTCGCGGCGGCTTGGGCGCCGCGAGACGATCCAGCAACCTAACAACCAAACATATGACAACGCAGATCCCAATACCTGCGGGCAAAAAGCAATCGACGGCAACCATTCCGGTGGATGGAGTCGAACTGCAGGGCGATCTGATCATTCCGGCCGGCGCCCGGTCGATCGTGCTGTTTGCCCATGGCAGCGGCAGCAGCCGGCACAGTCCGCGCAACCGGTTCGTGGCCGGTGTCATTCGTGAAGCAGGCATCGGCACGCTTTTGTTCGACCTGCTGACGGCTGACGAAGAAGCGCGCGAAGCAGTGACGGGCGAACTGCGTTTCGACATCGAGTTGCTCGCGCGCCGTCTCATCGGTGCCACGCAGTGGCTGGATGCCCGTGCGCATACTGTCGGGATGCGCGTTGGCTACTTTGGTGCCAGCACAGGTGCCGCGGCGGCTTTGGTGGCGGCGGCGCGGCTGGACGGGCGTATCGGCGCGGTGGTGTCCCGCGGCGGCAGGCCCGACCTGGCGGGCGATGCACTGCCGCTGGTTGATGCACCCACGTTGCTTATCGTGGGCGGGCAGGACTGCGCGGTGATATGCTTGAACGATGATGCGCTGGCTCTGCTGCACTGCGAGAAGCAGCTGCGCATCGTGCCGCGTGCGACACACCTTTTTGAAGAGCCGGGCACGCTGGAGGAGGTGGCGCGCCTGAGCACGAACTGGTTCACGAAACATCTGACCGAGGACTGACGACCCACGCCATGCAAATTCTGTGCGCCACCGATTTCTCCCAGCCCGCGCGTGATGCTGCGGAAGTCGCCGCCGCGCTGGCAAAACGCAGCGGCCTGCCGCTGCGGCTCATGCACTGCGGCCCGGAGTGGGTGGTGGCGGGAGAGATTCCGCTGCCGGTCGCCGAACCCACTGCCGCCCGCGCCGAGCTGGAAGCGGAGACGGCGCGACTGCGCCAGATGGGCGTGGAGGTCTGCGCCGAGTATTGCCAGGGCAGCGCCAGCTGGGAAGTGCTGCGCGCAGCGGCGAAGCAGGCCACGAAGCTCATTGTGCTCGGCTCCACTGGCAAGGGGCGTGCGGAGCGTTGGCTGGTCGGCAGCGTGGCAGAACGCGTGGCTGAGGATGCATCCGCTCCCACCCTGGTGGTGAAACAGCCGAGGCGTCTGCTGGAGTGGCTGCATGATGGCGGCTCGCTGCTCATTCTCTGCGGCGTGGATTTCACGGGTGCGTCGGATGCCGCGCTGGAGGCCGTGCGCGAGTGGCATCGGATGAACGGTGTGGACATCGAGGCTGCGCATGTTGTGGGTGGAGATCTTCCCGCGGATGAGGAGCGCACAAGCATGGAGCGGGATGTGTGGGAGCGATTGCACGCGGCGCTCGGTGATCTGCCGGTGAAGGTGCACGTGCTCGGCGCAGCCCGCGGGGCTGGAGTGGCGGAGTTCGCGCGCCTGGCAGACGACCGGCGCGCCGGACTGGTGGTGGTGGGCACGCACCAGCGACATGGCTTGGAGCGTCTGGCCGAGCCTTCATTTTCACGCGGCACGCTGGCTCGTAGCGGAACGAATGTGCTGTGTGTGCCGGCATCCGCGTATCCGCCGGTCCGCCGCGTGCCGGATATCAAGCGCGTGCTGGTCGCCACAGACCTCAGTGTGGAGAGTGAGGCGGCCTTCGACCACGCCGTGGCGCTTCTGCATGCTGGAGGCGAGGTGCATCTGCTGCATGTATGCAGGCAGATCGATGCGGGTGTGAATCCATTGATCGCATCTGAAGTCTACTTCGATCACAGTCTGGCTTTGCAAAAGCAGAAGGAGGAAGCCGGTGCGCGTCTCAACGACTACCTGGGCAGACAAGTCCTTCCTGATGGCGTGCAAGTGAGTCACGAGGTGTGCGTGCATGAGAGCATCGCGGGTGGCATTTGTGATGTCGCTGTCAAATGCGGTGCGGACGTGATCTGCCTGGGAGGCAAAGGGCATTCGCGCATCGGTGCGGCGCTGCTCGGTTCGACTGTCCAGTCCGTGATTGCCGGCACGACAAGACCGGTGTTTGTCGTGCACGGAGGCGGCGGATGAGCGGCGCGGGGCATCGCGTGCCGTGAGCACCCGGACGCAATATCCGGTCAGTGATTGGTGTCGCGGCAGGCGCGAGCGGGATGATAAGCTCGCCTTGTCGAGACCAGTCATGTCTGAAGCATCTGCCAGCTCTCTCACGCGGCAACAGGCGCGGGAAACAGCGCTCGCATCCTCTTGCGATCGCGAGGAGTGTTTTCGTCTCCTCGCCGAGCACATCGACCAGGTATTCTGGTTCATGGAACTCCATCCTCCACGCGTGACTTACGTCAGCCCGGCGTTCGAGCAGATCTGGGGAGTGAAGGCGGAGGCGCTGTATGCTGATCACACTCTCTGGGCGCAGGCGATCCATCCCGAGGATCGTGATGGGGTAAGCGTCGCGTTTGACGACTGGGTGAAAGGCAAATCACAGGAATTTCGCGTCGAATACCGCATCACGAATGCTGCTGGAGAGGCGCGCTGGGTGGCGGATCGCGGAATTGTGACTGGCATGCAAGACGGGCGTCCCGACAGGCTCGGTGGCGTGGTGCGAGACATCACTGACCGGAAGCGTGTGGAGATGGCGCTGCGCGTGAGCGAAGCCGAGTATCGATGCACGTTCGAAAATGCGGCGGTCGGCATCGCCCATCTGAATTTGGAGGGCCGTTGGCTGAATGTGAACGACCGGCTGTGCGCGATTTTGGATCATACGCGCGAGGAGATTCTGGCGCAGAAAGTGTGCCTCATGCCTTCCCGGATGCGCGGGGGCGACGGGGCGCATGATGCGGAGTGCGAACTGTTGCTGGCGGGCCAGATCGGGCGCATCAAATCAGAAACCATGTTCCAGCGGAAGGACGGCAGCCCGGTGTGGGTGACCGTCACGCTCTCCGTCCTGCGCGATCACGGCATGGTGCCGCTGCAGTTCATTGCGGTGATTGAGGACATCACGCGCAGAAAACAGGCCGAGCAGGTGATCCGGACACTGAACGCGGAACTGGAGTCCCGCGTGGAGCAGCGCACGGCGGAGCTGAGCGCCGCGATCGCGGCGCTGCGCCTTCAGATCGCCGAACGGATGCGGCTGGAGGGCGAGATCATTTCCATCAGCGAGCTTGAGCAGCAGCGCATCGGCCAGGATCTGCACGATGATCTGGGCCAGCAGCTGGCCGGTGCCTGGTGCCTCGCCGTGGTGCTGGAGCATAGTCTGAAGGCGGCAGGCTCTCCGGAGGCTCCCTCTGCCACGGCGGTGGCCGAACTGTTGCAGAAGTCAGTGGGCATGACGCGGAGCCTCGCGCGCGGACTGCATCCCGTGGTGGCGGAGTCGGAGGGCATCATGGCCGCACTGCGCGATCTGGCGGCGCGCGCCGTGGAGATGTTCAAGGTGGATTGCCGGTTCCAGTGCCGGCGCACGATCGCCATCGCGGACAACAATTCCGCCACCCATTTGTATCGCATCGCGCAGGAGTGCGTGACCAATGCCGTGAAACACGGGCGTGCACGGCACATCATTATTCGCCTCGTCGCCGACCACCGGCGCTTGATCTTGCGCGTCCAGGACGACGGATCAGGATTTCAGCCCCCTGCTCCAGACTGGCAGGGCATGGGCTTGCGCATCATGCGCTATCGCGCGAACATCATCGGCGGCACACTCGACATACGACGATCGAGAGATGGCGGCACCCTGGTGACGTGCATCGTGCCCAAGAGTGATGAAAAAACCTCATCCGTCGAAGATCATGTCGAAAGCCAAATCTGACAAAAGCCCGGTCGAGGGCGCGCGCATCCTCGTCGTCGATGATCATCCCATCTTTCGTGCGGGACTGACGGGCCTGCTGAAAACGCAGCCTGATCTCATCGTGTGTGGTGAGGCGGAAGATGCGAGGCGCGGCATGCTGGCTGTTGAGGAGCTTCGGCCCGATCTGGTGCTTATGGACATCGGACTTCCGGACAAGAGCGGGCTCGAACTGCTGAAAGACCTGCACGCGCAGTATCCTGATCTGCCGGTGCTCGTGATCTCCATGCATGATGAAACCCTGTATGCCGGGCGTGTGCTGCGAGCCGGCGGGCGTGGCTACTTGATGAAACAGGAAGGCCCCGAGCACATTCTCCAGGCGATTCGCAAAGTGCTCGCCGGCAAGGTGTTCGTCAGCGAGCGCATGGCCGAGCTGCTCCTGGACAACATGAGCGCAGGCAGCACCCGCATCGCGACCAGTCCAGTGGCAAAACTGACTGACAGGGAGTTCGAAGTGCTGCGCATGATCGGCGGGGGTCGCGACACACACGAGATCGCCGAGGCGCTGCACCTGAGCATGAAGACAGTGGACACGCATCGTGCGCACATTCGTGAAAAGCTGGGCGTCAAGAACGGCACGGAGCTGATCCATTTCGCTACACGCTGGTTGAATGAGAAACAGTGCTGAACGGAGCGATTACTCCCGGCCTGCGCGCGATCTGTGGTCTCGGGGACGACAGGGGATCAGCCGATCAATGAGAACTCATCAGGCTATCCGCCGATTGTCGCGATGAGTGACTCTCATAACATCCGGAATCATGAACACCGGATCGATCGCCATCATCGGCACATATGCGCCGCGCCAGTGCGGAATCGCCACCTTCACTCAAGATCTTCGGAGCGCGATGCTTTCAGCGCGTCCCCATTTGGATGCCGGAGTGGCCGCCATTGAGCGAGATATGGAGGGCCATCACCCGGATGAAGTCCGTTATGTTCTGGATGAGCGCGACCGCGCCGCCTACGCCAGGCTGGCGGAGGCGCTGAACGATGCCGCTCCCGGCGCCGTGAGCCTGCAGCATGAGTATGGCATTTCGGCGGATGTGATGGCGCCTGGATTCTGGACACCCTGCGCGGACTGAATGTCCCCGTGGTGACCATCTGCCATACAGTGCTGCCTGATCCATCGCCGGGGCAGCGCCTTGTCCTGAGTGAGGTCGCGCGGCTGTCCTCGAGCATCGTCGTGATGAGCGAACGAAGCCGCGAATTGTTGCTGAGGGTATTCGGCGTGCCGGCCAGGAAAATACGAGTGATTCCTCACGGCATACCAGATGCCGACCCCGCGAGCATCGACAGGGAAGGCGCCCGCCATGCCCTTGGCTGGAAAGGGCGGAAAATCCTGCTGACGACGGGACTGGTGTCGCCTAACAAAGGATTGCAGCACACGATCGCCGCGCTGCCGCGCATCGCCGAACGGCATCCCGATGTGCTGTATGTGATCGCCGGCGCCACGCATCCGAACCTGGTGGCCCGCGAGGGCGAGGCGTATCGGGACAGTCTGATGGAACTGGCCGGGCATCTGGGCATTTCGGATCATGTCTGCTTTCTCAATCGCTTTGCCCGCAGGGACGAGCTGGTGCGCATGATCGTGGCGGCCGATCTGTTCGTGACACCGTATTTGAGCGAAGCGCAGTCCACGAGCGGCGTGCTCGCCTACGCATCGGGGCTTGGCCGGCCGGTGATTTCCACGCCGTATGCACATGCACGCGAGCTGCTGGACCAAAGCCGGGGCGTCCTCGTGCCGTTCGCCTCAGCGGAAGGCATCGCTGAGGCGGCGGTGGCTTTGTTCGATGATCCCCCGCGGATGGAACGCATGGCGGCGGCGGCGCGCAGAGCGGGGCGTGCCACGACGTGGCGCATGACGGGCGCACGCTATTTGGAGGTGATGGACTCGGCAATGGAACTCAGCTCGCAAGGATCGAGACCGGGCGAATCCGGCCATGTTTGCCTGGATCATCTGCACCGGCTGACGGGGCCGCTGGGTGTGTTTCAGCATGCGAAGGGAGGCGAGCCCGATCTCGATCACGGCTATTGCACGGATGCCAATGCGCGAGCGCTCATCCGTGCCCGCGACCTGCTTCGCCTGCAGCACCCGGATGTGATGCGCCTCGCAGCGCTCGAGCGGCTTTGTTTTGATTTTCTGGGGGAAGCGATGGATGAGGACTCGCACCGCTTCCGCAATTTTCGCTCCGCCGACGGAGTGTGGCTGGAGTTGCATGGGAGCGAAGACAGTCATGGCCGCGCGCTCTGGGCGCTGGGGCACATGGCGCAGCATGCGGATGAGCCGCTCCTCCGATACGAGTCCCTCTATCTGTTCCAGCGTGCGCTGCCGGTGCTGGGGGATTTTTCCTCGCCCCGTGCATGGGCCTTCACGCTTCTGGGTCTGGCCTCTGTGCGTGAGACGCCCTTCGCGCATGCGTTTGCATCTGAAATGCAGCAGCTTCTCGGAAGGCGGCTGGTGCGGATGTTCCATCAGCGCGCGGATGCGGCATGGCGCTGGTTTGAAGATGTGCTGAGCTATGACAACGCGCGCCTGCCGCACGCTTTGCTGGTTACGGCTGCGCAGACGGGGGACGCAGGAATGCGCTCTGTT
>WBZU01002067.1_pt2 | contig 13179 bp, 11 predicted proteins | sample 5204311 | NCBI WGS metagenome assembly WBZU01 (sample SAMN12344359, study PRJNA552823) | activated sludge metagenome | biome: Activated sludge suspended growth; feature: Nitrification reactor; material: Wastewater; isolation source: activated sludge from nitrification reactor of wastewater...
CCTGGTGCGCCGGCGTGACGACCCGGGGGCGGGCACCTGGTCGGTCCCCGGCGGCCACCTCCGCCGCGGCGAGACGCTGGCCGAGGCGGTCGTGCGCGAGCTGCGCGAGGAGACCGGCCTCGACGGCGTCTGCGGGCCGCTGCTCGGCTGGTCGGAGCTGGTGCCCGAAGACGCCGGAGGACCGCACCTGGTGATCCTCGACTTCGAGGTCACGCTGTTCGGCGCCGGCGACCCGGTGGCCGGCGACGACGCCGACGCCGACGCCGAACATGGTCGTCAACCTGATCCGCCGCCACGACCGGGAGCGGGCCCACGAACTGCTCGGCCGCTCGTTCGCCCAGTTCCAGGCCGACCGGTCCCTGGCCAAGCTGGCCCACCGCCGGGCCCGGCGCAGCGAACTGCTGGCCGTGGCCGAGCGGGGGGCGGTTTGCGAGCTCGGCGACGTCGAGGAGTATCGATCGCTCCGCCGGGCCGAACGCGACGCCCGGCGGGAGGCCCGCCGCAGCCGGGAGTCGGCCATCGAGGACGCGCTCGACGCCCTCGCCCCCGGCGACGTCGTCCGACTCGGCGGTCGGCGCCTCGCCGTGCTGTCCACCTCCTACCGCAAGGGCTCGGTGCGGCTGCGGGTGATCGACGAAGAGGCTCGGGTGGACGTGCTCGACCCGGAGCACTTCGACACCGTCCCCGAGCGGGCCGCCACCATCGACCTGCCCGAGCCCTACAACCCCCGGAACCGGATCTTCCAGCGCCAGGTGGCCAGCGCGCTGCGCAAGGCCCGACTGCGCCACGGCGATCCTCCGGTCGGCGCCGTCGACGCCGGGGTCCGGGGCGAGGTGGCCCGGACCGCGGGGCCGGCGGCGGCCGACCTGCCCGTGGCAGCCTGCCCGGACCTCCAGGCTCACCTCGCGGCGGCCGCCGAGCGGGATCGGCTGCGGGCCCAGGTGGCCGACCTCGACGACCGGCTCGATCGGCGCTCGAGCTCGCTCACCCGTCAGTTCGACCACGTGGTCGAGCTCCTCGCCCGCTGGGGGATGGTGGCGGGCTGGTCGCTCACCGAGCGGGGGGAGCTGCTGGCCCGGATCTTCCACGAGACCGATCTGCTGACCGCCGCCGTCCTCGCCGACGGGTTGCTCGACGGGCTGGGGCCGGCCGACCTCGCCGGGCTGGTGTCGACGCTCACCTACGAGCACCGGTCGAAGGACGCACCGCCGCCGCCGTGGTTCCCGTCTGCCCTCGTCCGGGAGCGGGCCGCGGCCATCGACCGCCTGGCCCGCCGGCTGGAGGCCGACGAGACCCGCCTCGGCCTGCCGCTGACCAAGGCGCCGGATCCCACCTTCCTGGCGCTGGCCCACGCGTGGGCGGCCGGCGGGTCGCTCCAGGTGGTGCTCGGCGACGAGGACCTCTCCGGCGGCGACTTCGTCCGCAACGTCAAGACGCTGATCGACCTCGTGCGCCAGATCGCCGAGGTCGCCCCCGAGCCCACCACCCGGCACGCCGCGGCGGCCGCCGCCGAGGCGCTGTTCCGGGGCGTGGTCGCCGCCTCCTCCGAGGTCGGCCCCGTGACCGGGCGGCCACGATGACGATCGAGAAGGGCCGCTCGTGGGGCGAGCCGGGACCGCTGGCCGCCGACGGCGTGGTGGTGCGAACCGATGCCGAGGCGCGGGCGGCGGTGGAGGCGGCCCGGCGCGCCGGCGGTCCGATCCCGGAGCTGGGGCTGCTCGGCGGCGACCTGTGCCGCACGGTCGGCGGGCGGGGCGACGAGGCCCGGCTGCGCTCGGTCGACGCCGTCCGGCTCCCCGTGGACGTCGGCTCGGTGCTGGTCGACGGGCGCCTCCACCGGTTCGTGGCCCACCTCGTGGCCCGCCGCTCGTGGTGGCGGGGGCGGGTGGTGGCGGTGATGAACGCCCAGTGGATCGGTGCGTGGGACGTGGCCCCGAAGTCCCACCCCAACGACGGCCTGCTCGACGTGTTCGACGGGGACCTCTCCCTCGACGACCGCTGGAAGGCTCGGCGCCGCCTGCTGACCGGCACCCACGTGCCCCACCCCGGCATCGCCCAGCGGCGGGTGGCGGCGCTCCAGGTCGACTTCGACCGGCCCACCCCGGTGTGGCTCGACGGCGAACGGGTGGGCGAGGCCCGCTCGCTCGCCATCCGCATCGAGCCCGACGCCGTCACCTGCGTCGTGTAGGCGGCTGCCGCTCGTTCGGCGGCGCCTCACCCCGTTCCTCGAGGTCGTCGAACGGATGCGCCGCCCGTCTTCGGCGGGATGACCGGCAAGCCGGATCGTCCCTCGGCGGGGGGCTCCGCACGCGCTGCCCCCCGAGCAGCGCTCGGGTCGCCCGCGCCCGGCCCGCCCGCCGCCGCCCGGGTCGGGACTGCCGTTGCCGTACGGTCTCGCCGATGCGCGCGTGGATCCTCGATGAGTCGCCCGGGAGCTACCGGTGGGGCGAGGTGGCCGAGCCCGAGGTCGGCCCGGACGATGTGCGGGTGCGGCCGGTGGCCAGCGCGCTGAACCACATGGACCTGTGGGTGACCAAGGGGCGGCCCCGGCCGCACCTGCCCCACGTGCCGGGCTGCGACGTGGCCGGGGTGGTCGAATCGGTGGGGTCGGCGGTGGTGGGCGTCGCCGTCGGCGACGAGGTGGTGGTCAACCCGGCGGTGTCGCCGCTCGAGCACGTGATCGCCCACGGCGACGACGCGCCGATGTACCCGGGGTTCCAGATCGTGGGGGAGCAGCGCTGGGGCGGCCACGCCGGCCTCGTGGTCGTCCCGGCCCGCAACGTGGTGGCTCGTCCCGCCGGCCGCTCCTGGGCCGAGTGCGCGGCCTACCCGCTGGCCACCCTCACCGCCCACCGGATGCTCCGCCGGGCCCGGCTGGTGGCGGGGGAGCGGGTGCTGATCGTGGGGGTGGGCGGTGGCGTGTCGATGGCCGCGCTCGCCCTCGCCCGCCACCTCGGGGCGGTGGTCTACGGCACCTCGCGCGACGAGACGACCCGGCAGGCCGCCCTCGCCGCCGGTGCCGTCGAGGTGTTCGATTCGGCGGCCGACGGCTGGCCGCGCTGCGAGGTGGTGGTCGAGAGCGTCGGGCCGGCCACGTGGGACCGATCGATCGGCGCCCTGGCGCCCGGGGGCCGGCTCGTGGTCTGCGGCGGGACCTCGGGGCCGGTCGTGGAGGTCAACCTGCCGCGCCTGTTCTTCAAGCAGCACGAGATCATCGGCTCGACGATGGGCGGCTACGGCGAGTTCGCCGCGGTCACCCGGCTGGTGGCCGACGGCCTGCCGGTGGCGGTCGACCGGGAGTTCGGCATCGACGAGTACCCAGCGGCTCTCGAGCGCCTGGCCGCCGGCGCCCACGTGGGCAAGATCGTCCTCCGCCACCCCTGAACGTCTGCACATGTGAACAGGCGTTCCGATCACGGAACCGATTCGGGCCGCCACGGACCGGCAGATGTCGGCGGCGTCGAGGGCGAACCCACCCCGAACGAGCCGCCGCTGACCAGCCCGTTCGTCGGTCCTCCCACCCACCGCAGGCCGCCGACCACGGAGCGGAGGGTCGGTCTCCGGAGGTTCGGCGTCGATTCGACGTCGATTCGACGCCGGACCCACAGGACCGCTCACCGGCGGTCGGCGGCCGCCTCCACCACCGCCGTGGCCACCGCTCCCACCGCCCGTCGCCACGCTGCGCACCGCAGGCGCCGACACCGTCGCCCCGGCCCCCGGCCCCGGGCCGCCACCGCCTTCGCCCCGACGCCACGGCCACCGACGCGTACGCTGCCCGCCCATGGTCGACCTCGACGCCGTGAAGGATCGGATCGATCGGGTGGTCGACGAGCACGCGGCGGTCCTGCTCGACGCCTCCCACCGCATCCACGCCCGCCCCGAGCTCGGCTTCGAGGAGCACCACGCCCACGAGGTCCTCACCCGGGTGCTGGCCGATGCCGGCCTCACGGTCACGCCCGGCGCCTACGACCTGCCCACCGCGTTCGAGGCGGTGGCCGGCACGAGCGGGCCCCGCATCGCCATCTGCTGCGAGTACGACGCGCTGCCGGTCATCGGTCACGCCTGCGGCCACAACGTGATCGGCACGGCCGGGGTCGGGGCCGGGATCGCCGCGGCGGCGGTGGCCGAGGAGCTCGGCGGCACGGTCGTCGTGCTCGGCACGCCGGCCGAGGAGGGCGGCGGCGGGAAGATCACGATGGCCGAGCGGGGCGCGTTCGAGGGCGTGGACGCCGCCCTGATGGTCCATCCGGCCGGGGCCGACCTGTCTCGGTTCGGCGCCATCGCCATCCAGCGCCTCAACGTCACCTACCACGGCCGGGCCGCCCACGCCGCCGCCGCCCCCCAGGCCGGCCGCAACGCCCTCGACGCCGCCGTGCTCGGCTACGTCAACGTCGCCGCGCTGCGCCAGCACATCCGGCCCGACGAGCGGGTCCACGGCATCTTCACCGAGGCCGGCGACGCCGCCAACGTCGTGCCCGAGCGGGCCGCTGCCACCTGGTACGTGCGGTCGCCCACCACCAAGGGCCTGGCCAGGCTCAAGGACCGGGTCCTGGCGTGCCTGGAGGCCGGCGCGACGGCGGCGGGCTGTCGGATGGACCACGAGTGGATCGATCCGGCCTTCGCCAACATGGTCGACAACGGCCCGATGATCGAGTCCTACCGAGCCAACCTGGCCCGCACCGGCCGCACCCTGCTCGACCCCGGCACCGACATCTCCGCCATCGTCGGCAGCACCGACATGGGCAACGTGAGCCACGTCGTGGCCTCGATCCACCCGATGATCGCCGTGTCGCCGCCCACCGTCGCCATCCACACCCAGGACTTCGTGCGGTTCGCCGCCGGGCCCGAGGGCGACCGGGCGGTGCTCGACGGGGCCAAGGCGATGGCGGCCACCGTCGCCGACCTGTGGGCGGCCCCCGGCGTGCTCGACGCCACCCGTGCCGCGTTCGCCGAGGCCCGTGCCGACGGCCGGGCCAGCGGGCGGGCGACGCTCTGAAGGACCGTTCCGCCCCGCCCGCAGCGGTCGCCGCCACCCCGCCCTCGGTCCCGCCCGCGCCGGGTCCCACCCCCTAACCTCGGCGCCCGTGACCACCTACGTCGCCGAGGAGTTCACGCCCGAGGAGGCCGACGTCCTCCGGCGGTACTTCACGAACCTCGACAGCCCGGTCTTCGCCCTGGTCAACCTGCCCGAGGTGGTCAAGGGCGCCCTGTTCGCCCGGTACTCGCGATCGCCCAAGAGCCTGCGCCGCCTCTTCCTCGACGAGTTCGTCGGCGAGCTCGACATCTCCGGCGATCTGTCGATCGACGCCACCATCGGCCTGCGTCGGGCCGAGGAGCTCTACGACAAGGTCTTCTTCGAGTACGGCGACGACTCGGTGGCCCAGCTCGGCGGCGTCCACCTGGCCTGCGAGCAGGCGTCGAACGTGCTGACCAAGGTGCTCGAGTGGGGACGGCTGATGTCCTACCTCGAGCAGAGCACCCGCTACATCGCCTACGACGCCCGCATCGGCGGCCGCTACCGCTTCTACCGGGATCCGGCGATCCTCGGCTCGCCGCTCGGCACCCGGTACGTCGGCGAGATGGACCGCCTCTTCGACACCTACGCCGAGCTGGTCCCCAAGCTGACCGACTTCTTCCGCGAGCACTTCCCGAAGGACCCGGCCGACTCGGACTTCGTGTACCGCCAGGCCGTGCGGGCCAAGGCGTTCGACTCGCTCCGGGGGCTGCTGCCGGCCGCCTCGCTGTCGAACGTCGGCATCTACGGCACCGGCCAGGCCTACGAGGCCCTGCTGTTGCGGATGCGCTCCCACCCGCTGCCCGAGGCCCGCACCTACGCCGACCTCATGCTCCACGAGCTGCGCAAGGTGATCCCGTCGTTCCTCAAGCGGGTGGACCTCGCCGAGCGGGGCGTGGCGTGGAGCACCTACCTCGCCACCAACCGCACCGCGATGGACGAGGTGGCCGCCCGCCTGTTCCCGACCGAGGACCCGGTGGACGACGCGCCGCTCGTCACGTTGATCGACCACGACCCCGACGCCGAGGTGCGCCTGGTCAGCGCCATGCTCTACGCCCACGTGGCCGCCCCCGAGCGCCAGATCGAGGCCCGGGTGCGGGAGATGAACGTCGAGGAGCGCCTGGAGGTCGTCCGGGCCTACGCCGGGGACCGCACCAACCGCCGGCACCGCCCCGGCCGGGCCCTCGAGCGCATCGGCTACCGGTTCGACGTGTTGGCCGACTACGGCGCCTTCCGAGACCTCCAGCGGCACCGCATGCTCACCGTCGAGTGGCAGGCCCTCAGCCCCCGCCACGGCTACACCCGGCCGGAAGCGGTCGATCTCGCCGGCCAGACCGAGGTGTTCGACCGGGCGATGGAGCGTTCCGCCGCCCTGCACGACCTGCTCCTGCCCCGCTTCCCGGCCCAGGCCCCCTACGCGGTCGCCCTGGCCTACAAGGTGCGGTTCGTCATGCAGATGAACGCCCGCGAGGCGATGCACCTGCTCGAGCTCCGGTCGGGCCCCCAGGGCCACCCCGCGTATCGCGCCGTCGCCCAGGAGATGCACCGGCTGGTGGCCGAGGAGGCCGGGCACCCGGCGGTGGCCGAGCTAATGCGGTTCGTGGACCACTCGCCCGAGCCGGGCCTCGAGCGGCTCGACGCCGAACGCCGGGCCGAGGCTCGCCGATCCGGCGCCTGAGGAGCCCGGCCCTCGTCCCCCGCGTGGCGGAGGCGGGGGGTGCCGCGCGTAGTATCCGCCCGCGGCCCGCCCCGGCGGCGGGCACCCGTTCGCAATCCGTTGAAGGAAGACATGGCTGACGACGACGTGCTCGACGACGACGAGCTGGTCGAAGAGGAGGATGAGGAACTCCTCGAGGACGACCTCGGCGACGACGAAGACGATCTCGACGACGACCTGGGCGACGACCTCGGCGGGGAAGACCTCGGCGAGGGCGACGACGCGGACGCGGACGGCGACCTCGACGACGAGGAGGAGGAGCCGCCGGCGCCCACCAAGGGCAGGACGGGCTCCGACGAGGACGAGGACGACGACGAGGAGGCCGATCCCGACGACGTCGAGGAGGATCTCGACACCATCCTCCGGGATCGGATCGCCGCCGGCGCCGACGAGGACGACGAGGACGAGGAGGCCGGCGTCGAGACGCCCGACACCGGCGACCGCGTCGCCCCCCGGGCGGCCGAGGAGCACGCCTGCCCGGAGTGCTTCCTGCTGGTGCGGCGCAGCCAGTTCAGCGCCCGCCGCACCGACTGTCCCGGTGGCCTCGACGGCGACGACTGCCCGATGAAGGCGCAGTTCTCCTGATCGGGCCGGCGCCCACGAGGTGAGCGACCCGACCCCCACCCCCGCACCGGCGGCCTGCGCCGGGTGCGCCACGGCGCTGCCCGCCGGCGCCCGGTTCTGCCCGGCCTGCGGTCGCGCCGTCGCCGCCGACCCGGCGGGGGAGGAGCGGCGCCTGGTCACGGTGCTCTTCGCCGACCTCGTGGGCTTCACCGCGCTGGCGGAGCACCGCGACCCCGAGTCGGTCAAGGAACTGCTCGACGCCTGCTTCGACCGCCTGGTCCCGGTGATCGACGAGCACGGCGGCCACGTCGACAAGATCATCGGCGACGAGCTGATGGCGGTGTTCGGCGCCCCCACCGCCCACGAGGACGACCCCGAGCGGGCGGTCCGGGCCGGGCTGGCCTTGGTGGACGCGCTGGCCGCCGTCGATCCCACGCTGGGGCTCCGCGTCGGGATCAACACCGGCGAGGTCCTGGCCGGCGCCGTCGGGCCGGCGATGGGCTACACGGTCACCGGCGATGTGGTGAACACCGCCCACCGCCTGGCCACCGCCGCCTCGCCGGGCCAGGTGCTGGTGGGCGACCGGACCCACCGGACCACCGCCGAGGTCGTGGGCTACCGCCTGGTCGGCGACCTCGAGCTCAAGGGCAAGGCCGACCTCGTGCGGGCCTGGGTGGCCGGCACCACCGCGGACGGCCCCCACCACCGCGGCCCGGAGGGTCGGGTGCTGCCGCTGGTCGGGCGAGATCGGGAGCTGGGCGAGCTGCGCACCCGGCTGGCCGGCGCGCTCGACCAGCGCCGCGTCGAGGTGGTGACCCTGGTGGGGGAGGCGGGGGTGGGCAAGACCCGCCTCGGCATGGAGCTGGCGGTGCTGCTGGCCGCGCCGCCGCTGTCGGCTCGGGTGCTGTGGGTGTCGTGTCCGTCCTACGGCCCGGGGGCCGACCTCGCGCCCTTGGCGGACCTCGTCCGGGCGGGCCTCGGGATCGGCACCTCCGCGGCGCCGTGGGCCCAGGAGGATCGGCTGGTCGAGGAGGTCCGGGCGGTGGCGCAGACCACCGGGTCCGACCCGGCTGTGCTGCGCCGGCGGCTCGGCCTGCTGCTCGGCCTCGGCGGCCCGAGCACCCGACCGGTCGAGCCCGACCCCGCCTCGCCGTGGGCCGGCATCACCGACCAGCAGCTCGGTGCCACCCGGGCGGTGCTCGACCACGTGTCGTCGATCCGGCCCACCCTGGTGGTGATCGACGACCTCCACTGGGCCGGCCCGGGCGTCCTCCGCTTCCTGGCCGGGCTGCCGGACCGCCTCGCCGGTCGACCGTTGGCCGTGCTGGCCCTGGGGCGCGACGAGCTCCTCGAGCGGCGCACCTCGCTCGTCGACGCCGGGCCGGGCCGCACCACCCGCTCGCTCGATCCCCTGGGCGACGCGGCCTCCGCCGAGCTGGTCGATCGCCTGCTGGCCGAGCACGACGACGCTCGCATCGGCCCGGCGGCGCTGCACCGCCTCGTCACCTCGGCCGGCGGCAGCCCGCTCCTGCTCGAACAGCTCGTCCGGTACCTCGTCGAGTCCGGCGGGCTGGCGGTGGTGGAGGACCGGTGGATGTGGACCGACGAGCGGGAGGGCAACGAGGCCAGCCTCCCCGACGGCATCCGGTCGCTGATCGGCGCCCGCCTCGACGGCCTCGCCCCCGACGAGCGCTCGCTGGTCGGCTGGGCCGCGGTGGTCGGTCGACGGTTCTGGCGCGACGCGCTCGCCGATCTCGCCCGACCGGACGTGCCCGTCGACGACGCCCTCGCCCGCCTCGACGCCCGAGGGTTCACCCAGCCCATCGAGGACACCGGCCACGGCGATCACGCCTTCCGCCACGTCCTGACCCGAGACGTGGCCTACGCCTCGCTCCCGATCGGCGATCGGGCCAACCGCCACGCGCGGGTGGCGGACTGGCTCGAACGCCGGGCCCCCGAGGCCGACGACGGCGCCGCCCTCGCCCTGCTGGCGTACCACTACGAGCGCGCCGTCGTGCTGGCGCGGGCGGTGGACCACACCGATCCCGGCCTGGCCGGGCGGGCCTTCGCCGCCCTCGTGCGGGCGGGCCGCTCCGAGCACCGCCGAGACGGCCTGCGCCGGGCCGACCACTGGTACCGGCGGGCCCGCGACCTCGGCTCGTTCGATGCCGCCGCCATGCTCGACGCCGTCGAGGAGCACGGCACCGTCCTGCTCGAGCTGCGCCAGCTCGACGCCGCCCGGGACGCCTTCGAGGAGGTCCTCTGGCGGGCCGAGGCGACCGATCCGGGACGCGCCGACCTCGCCGTCGCCCACCTCGGCGCCGTCGCCCGCCTCCAGGGCGACGCCGACGCCGCTCGGGACCGCTTCGAGACCGCCACCGACCGGCTGGTCGAGCGGGGCGATCTGGCCGGCCAGGTCGCGGTGCTGCGGCTCCAGGGCTGGGCCGAGATCACCGCCGGGCGACCTCGGGCGGCGCTCCCGAGGCTGCGGCGCGCCGAGCGGATCGAGGCCGAGCTGACCGAGCCGGAGCGGCGGGGCGAGACCCTGCGGCTGCTCGGCTGGTGCGAGTTCCTCTCCGGCGACCTCGCCGCCGCCCAGGCCCACCTGTGGTCGGCGATGGCCCACTCCGCCGACGCCGGCGACGAGGGCTCGGTCGGGTGGTGCTTCGGCCTCCTGGCCCAGTCTTTCCTCTACGCCGGCAAGGTGGCCCAGAGCCGTGAGGTGGCCGGCAACCTCCGGGACGTCGCCCGGCGCTACGGCGACTCGTGGGGGGAGTGGACCTGCGCGGTGCTCGACGCCGCCGGCCTGGTGGCCCAGGGCGACGCCCGTGGCGCCCACGCGCTGGCCGCCGAGGCCGAGCAGGCCTTCAAAGAGCTCGGCGAGGCCTGGGGCCTCACCCTGGCGCGGCTGGTGCGGGCGCAGGCGCTGCGGGTCGACGGCGACCACGCCGCCGCCCGCGCCGTGCTCGTGACCGCGCTGGCCGCCGCCGGCGGTTGGGCCCACGTGGGCGAGGACGCCCGGCTGCTGGCCGAACTGGCCCGGGTGGAGCTCGAGGCCGGCGAGGACGTGGCGGCGGAGCGTCGGGCTCGCGCCGCGCTGGCCCGGGTCCGTGCCGGCGTCGGTGACCACGAGAGCGGCCTGCGGGCGCAGGCGGTGCTGGCCGAGGTCGAGCGGCGGGCCGGCGCCGCCGATGCCGCCGAGCTGCTGCTCGAGGAGGCGGCGGCAGCGGAGGTGGCCCCCGCCGACCGGACCGACGGCTGGCGCAACGCTGCCGCCGCCCTGGCCGAGATGCGCCTCGACGCCGGCGACCGTGCCGGGGCCGCGGAGCTGCTGGCGCGCGCGCACGAGCCGCCCACCGAGGAGGTCGGCCTGGTCGCCCGCCTGGCGGCCCTCGAGGCCCGTCTCGGCGGCCGGGGGATTGGGGAAGGCGAGCCGGCGTCGGACAACATGGGCCGGTGACCGAGCACAAGTCGCCCGTCGACCAGGCCGTCGACCTGGTCGTGTTCGCCCCGCTGGGCTTCGCCCTCGAGGCCCGCAAGCTCCTGCCGTCGTTCGTCGAGCGGGGCCGCCAGCAGGTCCAGATGGCTCGGATGATCGGCAAGTTCGCGGTGGCCCAGGGCCAGCAGGAGGCAAAGGGGCGCCTCGGCAAGGTCCAGGAGCAGGCCGACGCCGTGCTCTCCGAGCTGGGCCTGCGCCCGAGCGGCGCCGTCGCCGCCCCGACTGCGTCCGCCGATCCGGCGCCGGCGCCGGCTCCCTCGGCCCCCCGTTCGAGCGCGGCGTCGGGCGCCCTGGCCATCGCCGACTACGACAGCCTCGCCGCCTCGCAGGTCATCCCTCGCCTCGCCGGCCTCGAGCCCGCCGAACTCGAGGCGGTCCGGGCGTACGAGGCCGCCCACCGGGGCCGCAAGACGATCCTCGGCAAGGTCGCCCAGCTCCAGGGCAGCTAGCCGGTGGAAGCGGCGCGCCTCGCCGGTCCCGACGACGCCTCCGCCGTCGTGGCGCTGGCCCGCCAGGGCCAAGCCGAGCTGGCGCCGAACCGGGGCGGCTCGGTCTGGAGCCGCCGCGAGGCCCACGGTGACCTGCCGTCGGTCGTGGCCGACGCCATCGACGGTGCGGACCGGCGGTGCGCGGTGGTCGGCACGATCGACGAGGCCGTCATCGGCTACGGCCTCATGCAGCTCGAGACCCTCCACGACGGCGAGACCCTCGCGGTGGTGACCGACCTCTACGTGGACCCCGACGCCCGTGGGGTGGGCGTGGGGGAGGCGATGATGGACCTCCTGGTCGAGCGGGCCCGCGCCGCGGATGCCGTGGGTATCGACGCCCTCGCGCTCCCCGGCGACCGGGAGACCAAGAACTTCTTCGAGACCTTCGGCCTCACCGCCCGGGCGATCCTGGTACACCGGGCGCTGTGAACGCAGACCCGATGCCCGTGGTGGCAGTCGGCGCCGTCGTGGTGGACGACGAGCGGCTGCTCCTGGTGCGCCGGCGTGACGACCCTGGGGCGGGCACCTGGTCGGTCCCCGGCGGCCACCTCCGCCGCGGCGAGACGCTGGCCGAGGCGGTGGTGCGCGAGCTGCGCGAGGAGACCGGCCTCGACGGCGTCTGCGGGCCGCTGCTCGGCTGGTCGGAGCTGGTGCCCGAAGACGCCGGAGGACCGCACCAGGTGATCCTCGACTTCGAGGTGACGCTGTTCGGCGCCGGCGACCCGGTGGCCGGCGACGACGCCGACGCCGCGGAGTGGGTACCCCTCGGTGACGTGGCCGAGCGCCGCCTGGCGCCCGGCCTCGCCGAGTTCCTCCACGATCACGACGTGATCGCCACCATCACCTGATCGAGCCCGGCGCGGCGGCGAGCCGAAGAGGACGATCGGCGCCGGCCGGTGATCGGCTCTACTTGCCCTTCCAGACCGGGTCGCGCTTCTCGATGAACGCCGTCAGGCCCTCGCCGAAGTCCTCGGTCGAGAACATCTTCATCATCCCCTCGCCGGAGAGCTTCCAGCCCACCTCGTCGGGCTGATCGGTGGCCTGCAGGATGATGCTGCGGCTCTCCCGAACGGCGAGCGGCGCCGCCGTGGTCACCTCGGCGGCGAGGGCGAGGGCGGTGTCGAGCGCCTGGCCCTCGGGGCAGAGGCGGTTGACGAGGCCGAAGTGGTGGGCCCGCTCGGCTGGGAAGTCGAGCCGCCCGGTCAGGGCCAGCTCCATGGCGATGTTGCGGGGGATCTTGCGGGGGAGGCGGAACAGGCCGCCGGCGCCCGCCACCAGGTTGCGCTTCACCTCGGGGATGCCGAACACCGCGGTCTCCGACGCCACGACCAGGTCGGCGGCGAGGACGAGCTCGGTCCCGCCGGCGAGCGCCGGGCCGTCGACCGCGGCGATCACCGGCTTGGTGCGCTCCCGCTGGACGAACCCGCCGAAGCCGCCCCGCTGGGTCATCATCCCGCCCGGGTCGGTGCCCATCTGCTTCAGGTCGGCGCCGGCGCAGAAGATGTAGCCCTTGTCGGTCTTGGCGCCGGTCAGCACGCCGACCCACGCCTCGTCGTCGCCCTCGAGCTGGTCGATGGCGGCCTCGATGCCCTGGGCGACGGCGGTGTTCACCGCGTTGCGGGCGTCGGGTCGGTTGATGGTGATCACGGCCACGTGGCCGCGGAGCTCGTAGTCGACGGTCATGGCCCCACCGTACTTGACCGATCGGTCAGGTTCGGACGCCGCCACCGAGACCCACCCGACGCGGATCTGGGGAGGGGCCTGGTGTCACGCCGGCGGCGACGTGGCCCTCCACGTTGGGTGGCGGGGCTGGGCCGCCCGGGAACGTGGGGGCGCGCGTCACGCGGGTGGTGACGTGGGCCTTCACGTTGGTGGCGGGGCGGGGCGCCCGCGTCGC
>WBZU01002334.1_pt1 | contig 13179 bp, 14 predicted proteins | sample 5204311 | NCBI WGS metagenome assembly WBZU01 (sample SAMN12344359, study PRJNA552823) | activated sludge metagenome | biome: Activated sludge suspended growth; feature: Nitrification reactor; material: Wastewater; isolation source: activated sludge from nitrification reactor of wastewater...
GTGGTTGGAGTCGCCACCCGCTTCCAATCGGGTGGGCGACCGAAACGAGGGTTGGAAGACCGATGGAGCACCGGCGAGCACAAGGCTCCCCCCGCCCGGCCGCCCGCAGGCATGCCAGACGACGATCGCTGTTGCCATGGCAACAGCGATTCGTCACTCCAAGTTCGGGCTTCCACCCCCGGCTGCCTTTGTTTCGGCAGCGTCGGCAGTGTGTGGTCAGTTCGGATTTACGTCAAGGCGGCGCGCGCGTGCAGGAGTCGCTTGACCGTGTTACCGCTTGTGCTGGCTTCGCTGCGCTATCTGGTCAGCCTTCTTTGGCCGCCCAAGAGGGCGTTGTCCAGAGGGGGGTGTATCGGAGCGGGACCTCATCCCGCTTCGACCTGCCACAGGTCAGTCAGGAGAAGAAATTGTAGCTTCCAACCGAAAAGATTACCGGCGGTAGCTATGCTTATCGATACCCGACTGCGGTATCGCTATCACAACCCGCACCCGGGACAGCAGCACGAGGACATTGAAACAGACCGTATCACCCGAGGACACATTAATTTCTGCGTCCCGGGTGCTCACCTGAGCACCCGCAATGTCCTCGAACGCACCACCGGAATTTCCGCCGCCCGCTATACAGACTGATGTCATATGCATCGAACCGAACATTGTTCTGAGTATCTCCTTTGCGCCGAGCGCCGAGAACCTCAGCGCCGCCGAAGCTGCGCTGGCCAGGGCGCTGTTCGATGCACTGGCCACGGAACTGCCGTTCGCTGATTGGGGAGAGTAAGCGTGGCTGTCGCCTTGTATGTCCGTGTATCCACCGTCCGCCAGGCCAAGGCGGACTTGTCCATCCCCGACCAGCTGAATCAGCTGCGTGCCTGGTGCCGGCAGCACGGATTCACGGTGGCGAAGGAGTATGTCGAACCGGGCGCCTCGGCTACCGACGACCGCCGTCCGGTATTTCAGCAGATGATGGAGGATGCGACGCGCAAGCCCTTCCCCTTTGAGGCCGTCATCGTGCACAGCCGTTCGCGCTTCTTCCGCGACATGTACGGCACCCTTCATTACGAACGGATGCTGCGGCAGGCGGGTGCCGAACTGGTTTCCATCACCCAGCCGACGACCGACGACGAGAACGGCCAGTTGCTGAAGAATCTGATTTCGATGATGGACGGCTACAGCTCGCAGGAGAATGCCAAGCATACGAGCCGGACGATGAAGGAGAACGCCCGGCGGGGTTTCTTCAACGGCTCCCGGGCGCCCTTCGGCTATCAGGTGGTTCCTACGGATGTCCCGGGTCACAAGGGCAAGGTCCGCAAGCAGTTGGCCGTCGATGACCTGGAGGCACCAGTGGTTCGCCAAATTTTCGATTTATATCGGCACGGCCTGGATGGCAAGCCGATGGGGATGAAGGCGATCGCCACCCACCTGAATGCTGCCGGAACGCTGATGCGCGGTCGGCCGTGGCGGATTCAGAAGCTGCATGACCTGTTGGGCGACCCGACCTACCGCGGCGAGTACCGCTACAACATGCGGGACTCGCGGACGGGATTGCTGCGTCCGGAGAGCGAGTGGATCCGCTATGCCGTCGAACCGATTGTCGACGCGGAGACCTTCGAGGCGGTTCGCCGTATCCGCGAGGGACGGGACCCGAATGGCGAGGCACCGGCCAGGACCAGGACATTGACCTTGCCGACGCTGCTGACTGGCCTGCTGACCTGTGAGCGCTGCGGCAAGGCGATGACGTTGGCGACCGGCAAGAGTGGGCGCTATAAGTATTACAAGTGCTGCAACAAGATGAGCATCGGCCCGGCGGTCTGCCAGACGCCGAACCTGCCGATGGAGAAACTGGACCGCCTGATTCTCGAGCGCCTGGTCGACAAGGTGCTGACCCCGGAGCGGGTGACTGGACTCTTGAAGGATTGGCTGCGCCATCAGGCGCTGTCACAGACGGCGGTCGACACCAAGGTGGGACAGCTGGGCCGCTCCCTGCAGGCGACCGATGATGCCTTGACCAATCTGTATCGGGCAATTGAGCGGGGCGTCGTTGACCTCGATTCGTCGCTGCAACTGCGGGTCAATGAACTGCGCGATCAGCGCGAACAGGTTCTCGCCGAGTTGGCGCTGACCAAACGGGAGAAACCTTCGGCCCGCAACGTGTCGCCCCGCCAGGTGGCATATGCATGTCAGCGCCTGCGGGATTTGTTGCTGGATCCCGACCGGGGTTACGGGAAGCAGTTGCTGAGCTTGCTGGTGACCGAGATTCGGGTGGGCACGACCAGCATTCAAATGAGCGGCGAAACAGCCGCCCTCAACGAAGCGGTCTCGAAAATGAAAATGGGCACGTCCTTGGAGAAAGTGCCCAGCTTCATATCTGATTGGCCTCCAGGCTGAGGGGTTCGCGCAACCCGAGATGCGGCGGCGCGCCATAGGTCGCGGTCAGGGCGTGGACGAGCGCCAGATACTGGCGGTGCGGCATCCCTTCGCCGCAACGCTCACGGGCGGCGGCCAGCCAGTGCTGCAACCGGTCCCGGTGCCCGACCAGGGTGGCCTCGGGAGCCATCGCGAAACAGCGGCGCGCTGGGTCGTAACAATACTCGTCGGCCTTCCCCGCATCATGGATCAGCCCGGCCAGGATCATGACCGGCAGCGACACCAGCGCATGGTCACGCGCCAGCGTCAGCACCTGCTCGGCCACCTCGAGACTGTGGCGGAAGTCGCCGTTGAGTCCGTTGTGGTGGTTTTCGAGGGAACTCGGACCCACCAGATAGCGGCGGAACCGCCCGCCGTTCCAGAACATCGCGTTGAACAGGTCGCGGAAAGCGGGGGGCAGGCTTTCCCACAGCGCCCTGCCCCGCTGCACCAGTTCGCGTTCGCGCACCCAGCGGGTCGGCACCGTCGCGAACAGGTTGAGTCCCGCCACGGGGCGCTCCAGCGGAACCAGCCGTCCGATGCGGACATGGCCGCCGATCGACACGGCATTTCCCTGCCAGCGGATGCTGGCGAGACAGTCCGCCGCGACCCGCGGATCGGCCCGGGGGGACAGCCAGTCGACCTGGATTGCCGCCGCCTCGTTGAACAGCGAGGCGACGTTGCGCACCCCGCCGCTCGGCAGCGGATAGCGCTCGACGGACTGCACCCGAAAGACCAGGGGAAGGCGCTGGCGCACGAGTTCCTGCGCCGAACCGGGCAGGGAGACGGCCACCGCCTGAACGGGGGGACGAGATTCAGGCATTTTGTACCTCCGTGGATTGGGTTTCGAGCTGGATTTGCGCTTCCCCGCTGCCCATGACGCCGGTCAGCATGCGCTCGAAGGCAGAGCCATCGCGGCGTGTCAGGTTGGGGACGTAGCGCGAATAGACCCGGAACAGCATTTCGGTCGTGCTGTGACCGAGTTGCCGGGCAATCCACTCCGGGTTTTCGCCGGACCCCAGCCAAAGTGTGGCCGCGGTATGGCGGCACTGGTAGGCGCGACGGTCCTTGAGGCCAAGATGGCGAAGCAACGGCTTCCACACCCGACCGGTGAAATTCCGGTTGTCGAGCGTATGGCCGTCGGCATTGCAGAAGACGAATGCCGAGCGCTGACCGGTGGCCTCCTTCTGTGCCTTGAGCGCATTGAAGACGACCTGCGACATCTGGATGTCGCGCTGCGAGAAATCCGTCTTGGTGTAGGTTTCCTCGCCGTCCACGACGGTCTCCCGGACGAGGATCAGGCGGCGCTCGAAGTCGACGTACTTCCACTTGAGGCCATGTACCTCGCCGGTGCGCATGCCGGTGAAGAAGCGCACCGTGAAGTAGTTGCGAAAGTCCGGGCGCGCGGTGTTGAGGATTTTCTGCACTTCCCCGAGGGAGAAGGGGTCAACATCGGTTCGCTTGACCCTGAGCTGTTTGATGTTCTGGAAGGGCGTGCGAAAATCATGGCGGTCGGCGGCTTCGCAGAGGATTTGCCGCAGCGGATTCAATATCTTGTTGATCCGCGGGTTGGACAGCAGTTGGGTCTTGCCCCGCGCCGGAGCTTTGGCGAGATCTGCGCGGTAAGCAAGAATGTCAGCCTTGGTGATTTCGCCGACCGCCATTTCCCCGAAGCGGGGTACCAGCCGTTTGTCGATATCGTCGCGGATGGTCTTGCGGTGAGAAGTTCGCCATTCGACGGATTTCTCGGAAAACCAGGTTTCGGCGAAATCCATGAAGAGGGGCGTCGGCTTCTTGATGTTCTGGCCGACGCTGGAAACCGCTTGGGCGATCGGCACCAGCGGAACCTCGGGCGGCGCCTGGTCGAATTTCAGTGCATTCTTGCTGGCGGGGAAGAACTGGCGGTAGTTGAAGGTGCCATCACGAATCTCTTTCTCAATCTTGTCCAGCAATCGCTGTACTTTCTTCCGGTTCGATGCGCTATCAGGGAGCGCGGTCTGTTCACGGCAACGAACTCCCAGATAGCGGAAATCGATGAAAAGCCAGCCCGTGTCCTGGCGAACTCGAATACTACCCATGGCAGACCCCTCCGTTGGCCATCGGGATGGTGAACGAACTCTTGGCGGCACGAGCCATGTCCTCCTCAATCTTTTCCCAGAGGTAGAGAATCTTGCGGCCGCCAAACGGGCGAATGTAATGGACACCTTCAAGGAGAACGCTGTCCTTGAGGCGCTCACGAATGGTTCGTGCGTCGTACTTGATGCGAACAGAGAGTTCTTCGGTCGTCAAATAGGTTTGCATGATTGCTCCTGAAGTAAAATGATTTAGGATTCACTTTGGTCGTTTTGCATGTCCAAATATCATCCTAAGTGACATTTTACATCGCGCAATATCATTGTCAAGAACTTTATGTCATTCTGTATGACGTTTTTTGATTGAGCATCTCATGATCAAATGCCACCTCTCCCGACTAATGGGTGAACGGAAGCTGAAGATTGCCGATGTGGCGCGGGAAACCGGCCTTCATCGCAACACCATCACTTTGCTCTATGACGAGACCGCGGCCCGTGTAGACCTCGTAACCATTGAGGGACTTTGCCAATTGTTCCACTGCGGTGTGGGTGAACTGTTCGAGTACATTCCCGGGCGCCGAGAACCCTGATGGTCGTTGCTGCCGCGACCGACCGTCATTCGCAGCCAGACTCCCAGACAAGAGGCCTCGCCCGCAATGAAGGCGGACCTACTCACACCGCCCGAGTGGCCGTCAGACAGATTCCGGGCACGGCAGGCAAAGGTCAATTTGCGGAACGCGACCCGGATTCAAACTTGGATTGGGCACAAAGCGGGCACGGGATAGGCACGGATTGGGCACAGGACAGCCCAAAAGACAAACGGGTAAGTTCAAGACGAACTAACCCGTTGATTTATTGGCGCGCCCGAAACGATTCGAACGTTCGACCCCTGCCTTCGGAGGGCAGTACTCTATCCAACTGAGCTACGGGCGCGCGGGAACAACGATTTTACAGCCTGTGCCGGTCCGCGTCCAATCTATCGACGCAGAGACGGTGTCAGTCGAAAAAGGTTCGCGCAGCCTCGAAACGCTGGGCGTAGTAGCGATCGCTCAGGCGGTCGATGCGGACGCGCCCGCTGGTCGCCGGTGCGTGAACAAATCGCGAATCGCCCAGATAGATGCCAACATGGGAAAACGGCTGGTTGCGGGTGTTGAAGAAAACCAGGTCACCCGGCCGCAGTGACTCCGGCTCGATCGGCCGGCTGCCGCGGGCGATGTCGGCAGCGCTGCCCGTGACCTTGAGGCCGGCGGCCTGGCCATAGATGAAGCTGACCATGCCGCTGCAATCGAGCCCGGCATCGGGGTTTCTGCCGCCGAAACGATAACCGGTATCGATCAGCCCCAGCGCATAAAGAGCGACCTCGTTGCCCTTCTCGCTGACCGGCAGGGGTTGCGTTATAGTTCCACCGAATGCGAACGGACGCGACGCCGGGCTGCCACAGGCGGCAAGCAGTGACACGATCAGCGTGACGGCAAACAGGGCGGGCAACTGCATTTCTTGAGACGCTTTCTGCAAACAATTCATAACTTACCGTTTTTACAGGATTTTTCAAGACCATGCACCTTCATAACCAGTCTTTGTTGCGGTCGACCGCCTTTTTGGGCGGAAAATGGATTGCTGCCGATGGCGGCGCGAGCATTGCGGCGCGCGACCCGGCTGACGGCTCGCTGCTGGCGGAGGTGCCGAACTGCGGCGCACCGGAAACGCAGCGCGCGATCGCTGCCGCCGCCGCGGCCCTGCCGGCCTGGCGGGCACAAACCGCCAAGCAGCGTTCGCAGGTGCTGCAGCGCTGGTTCGCGCTGATCAACGCCAACGCCGACGACCTGGCGCAACTGATCACCGCCGAGGGCGGCAAGCCGCTGGCCGAGGCCAAGGGCGAGGTGGCCTACGGTGCCTCCTTCGTCGAGTGGTTCGCCGAGGAGGGCAAGCGCGCCTATGGCGAGACGATTCCCGCGACCGCGGCCGACAGGCGCCTCGTCGTCGTCAAGCAGCCGATCGGCGTCTGTGCGGCGATCACGCCGTGGAATTTCCCGCTAGCCATGATTACGCGCAAGGTCGCGCCGGCGCTGGCGGCGGGTTGCACGGTCGTCGTCAAGCCGGCCGAGCAGACGCCGCTGACAGCACTGGCGCTGGCCGCGCTGGCCGAGCAGGCCGGTTTTCCCGCTGGCGTCTTCAACGTGCTGACCGGCGACCCGGTGGCGATCGGCGGTGCACTGACCGCCAGTGCGATCGTGCGCAAGCTCTCGTTCACCGGTTCGACCGAGGTCGGCCGGCTGCTGATGGCGCAGTGTGCGCCGACGATCAAGAAACTGTCGCTGGAACTGGGCGGCAACGCGCCCTTCATAGTTTTCGACGATGCCGATGTCGATGCCGCGGTCGACGGCGCGCTGATCGCCAAATACCGCAACACCGGCCAGACCTGCGTCTGCGCCAACCGTATCCTCGTGCAGTCGGGGGTTTATGAGGAATTCGCCCGCAAGCTGGCGGCGCGCGCCGACGAACTGAAGGTCGGCGCCGGCAGTGAGGAAGGCGTCGCGCAGGGTCCGCTGATCGACGATGCGGCACTGGCCAAGGTCGAGGCGCATGTCGCCGACGCGCTGGCCAAGGGCGCCCGCGTGCTGTGCGGTGGCGCTCGCCATGCGCGCGGCGGCAACTTCTACCAGCCGACGGTGCTCGCCGACGTGACGCCCGACATGAAGGTGGCGCGCGAGGAAACCTTCGGGCCGGTGGCGCCGCTATTCCGCTTCAGCACCGAGGTCGAGGCGATCGCGATGGCCAACGATACCGAGTTCGGCCTCGCCGCCTACTTCTATTCGCGCGACGTGGCGCGCTGCTGGCGTGTCGGCGAGGCGCTCGAATACGGCATGGTCGGCGTCAATACCGGGCTGATTTCCACCGAGGTGGCCCCGTTCGGCGGCATCAAGCAGTCTGGTCTTGGGCGCGAGGGGTCGAAGTACGGGATCGAGGACTATCTCGAGATCAAGTATCTCTGCTTCGACATCAACGGATGATCAAGCTCGTCATCGCGCTGGCGGCGGTCATTCTGGCATGGCTTGTCTGGCGGCAGTGGTCGGCGCGGCGACGGGCGGCCTTTATCGACCAGTACCCCTTGACCGGAATTCTTGACCAGCGCCTCGCGGCGCGGCGCCCCGAATTGACGCCGGAGCAGCGCGCCGAGGTCCTCGCCGGGTTGCGCGACTATTTCCAGATCTGTCACCGCGCCGGACGGCGCATGGTGGCGATGCCGTCGCAGGCGGTCGACGATGCCTGGCACGAGTTCATCCTGTTCACACGGCACTATGCGCGCTTCTGCCGGGGCGCCTTCGGCCGCTTCCTGCACCATACACCGGCCGAGGCGATGCATTCGCCGACCCAGGCATCGGACGGCATCAAGCGCGCCTGGCGGCTGGCCTGCGCGCGCGAGGGCATCGACCCGCGCAAGCCGCAGCGTCTGCCCCGGCTGTTCGCGATGGATGCGGCGCTGCTGATCGCCGGTGGCTTCATCTACCATCTTGATTGCCTGGCCTCCGGCCGCGACGGCGCGATGGGCGCCAGCTTCTGCGCCAGCCACATCGGCTGCGGCAGTGGCTGTTCTGGTGATTCCGGCAGTTCCGATGGCGACGGGGGAGGAGATGGCGACGGCGGGTGCGGCGGCGACTGACGCCGGCCTACTTGTGATAGACGCGACTGCTGCCGGAGCCGCCCTTCCCCGGATTGGCGACGTTGTCGAACATGTTCCAACCCTGGTGCTGGGCGTAACCGAACAGCAGCAGCGCGAGGATGCCGGTTACCAGGTTGAAGTTCTTGAACATCAGTCGTCCCCGTCCGAGGAATCGCCGCTCGCCGCCGGTGCATGATCGCTCTCGGCCCAGCGCCTGGCCTCGAAGGCGGCGAAGCGCAGGCGGGTGAATACCGGAAAGAAAACAAGAAACAGCATCACCATCACGAAATTCGACCAGCCTGCCCCGCCGCTGGACACTTCGATGACATCGCGCACCGGAACCGGCTTCTCCGGGGCGATATCGGGGTCGACCGTCAGGTAGTAGGTGCCAGGCGGGATATCGAGGAAAACCACCTCGTCGGTGCGGTTGCCTTCGGACCAGCTCTCGCCGCCATCGTTGCCATAGTAGTAGGCCAGCTCCCGTGCTGCCGGCCACGCCTGGCCGCTGGCCTTGTTGACCAGCATCAGATCGAGACCGATCCAGTTGTTGTCGAGCGAAGTCGAATTGCGCACCGTCAGCTTGCGCGGCCGGTCGCGCACCTGAAATTCGTTGGTAACGACCGAATCTTCGGCCATCTGCGGCGACAAGGTGAACTCCTGGCGCAGCAGGACCTTGCCGCTGCCGAGGACGCCAAAAATAGCTTGGAGCGCGACCGCAACCAGAGCCAATTTCCAGAACAGACTACAAACCCGCCGGTGCGTTTCGGCCCAGGGATTGGGCTGGTTGGCGAAGATGCCGACCGGCGCGATCATCCGTCCCGGCAGCTTGAAAGCTTCGCCGATCACCTCGGGCGCGACATACGTACCGAGCGACCAGTTGAGATCGTTATCGGTCGATTCGCGCGACAGCAGCAACGGCGGCGCGATGTAGTCGACGACCCGGTTGGTCTCGCCGCGGCGAACGCGCCAAGTGAATTCGCCGGCGACCTGGATGACCTCGGCAGATTGCGCGGTCGAATAGTGCCGGAAACGCTGCCCGGCGAAATTGACGTCGGCCAGTTCCAACGCGCCGCCGCCGGCCGGCGGGTTCGACAGCACGTCGGCGATGTTCCAGTGGCCGTTGTACTCGGTCAGCCAGCGGTAGGTGCCGCTTTCGCCGGCGAGCAGGTATTCGCGCCAGTCGTAGGCGATGCCGTCGACTCGGGACTCCTTGACGAGGAAACCGATGACCTCCACCGGTTTGCCTTCGAGAACCCCCTTGCTGCCAAGCGGAATGCGCGGCACGTATTTCTCGTCGCGCGCACCGAGCGCTCTCGACAGCAACTTGTAGTTCTGGTCGGCGGTATCGACTACCGCCCCGCAACTCACGCAGCCGACCGCCAGAATTTCCCTGGAACGCGCCTGCATCGGCGCGCCGCAACTCGGGCAGCGGAAGACCTGTGCCGCGACGGTCGCTGTCGGCAGCGGCATGCCCTCGCGCAGGTTGCCCATCTTCAGCGAGGCGAAGGCGACAGCTTCGCCGACGAAGAGCAATGGCGGCGTCTCGGAATAATCGAGGGTCGCGAAATTGGCACCATTTCGCAGGTCGACCGCGGCAACCGGGTAACCGGCGCCGACCTTGAACGGCAACTCGCCCTGGCCGGCGACGCATTCGGCGTTTTCGATATTGCTGACGGTCCACGGCTGGCTGGCCAGCACGAAGCGCTGGCCGATCTTCAGTTCCGCGAATTGCGGCAGCAGTTCCTGGACCTGCTGGGCAAAGGTGAGCACGTACTCACCGCCAGCTTCCGACAGCCAGCCGGTGCGCATGTCGTCGAACAGCAGGTGCCACTCGTTCCAGTAGCCTTGGCTGTACTTGATCTGGATGCGCCCGATCAGCGCGAAATGGACGCCCCTGTAGCTGCCTTCGGCCCCCAGTTGCAGCGGCGAGCGGTCCTCGACCAGCGCCGCCATCTTGCCGATGTCTTCGAGCGCCTGGTCGTGGCGAACCAGCGTGCTCTGGCAATACGCGCAGACGGCGAAGATCGACGACGCCGACTTGAAGACAACCGGCGCGCCGCACGAAGGGCAGGAGGCAGTCAGCGCCACGGTGTCGCGGTCAACTCAGTTTCTTGAGCAGTTCCGCTTTCTTGGCGTCGAATTCGGCCTGGCTGAGGATGCCCTTTTCGACCAGTCCGTGCAATTTTTCCAGCGTCGCGACGACCTCGTCGGCGCTGACCGCTACCGCGGCAGGCGCCGCACCTGCCGGCTGCATGGCCGATGCCATCGCCTGCCCCATGACCTGTCCGAAACCGACGCCGGCGCCGAGGCCGACACCCATGCCGGCCATCCCGCCCTCGTTCTTCGCCGCTTCGGGGATCGCGTTGGCAACCTGAAACTGGGTGTACCGTTGCATGTCGCCGATCATGTTCATGCCGATCCTCTGGTCGAGAACCTTCTGCAGCTCTTCCGGCAGCGAGACGTTCTGCACCACCAGCGAATCGAGCGTCAGGCCGTACTCGGCGAACATCGGCTGCGCCTTGGCGAACATCGCCTTGCCGAACTCGTCCTGGTTAGCCGCCATGTCGATGAAGGCGACACCGGATTCACCGAAGAGGTCGGTCATCCCGGCAACCATGGTGTTGCGCAACTGGCCCTCGAGTTCCTCGCGCGTGTAGGCGTCGCGGGTGCCGGAAATCTTCTGGTAGAAAGTCTTGGCGTCGCTCAGGTGGTACGAGTAAATGCCGAAGGCACGCAGGCGGACGATGCCGAATTCCTTGTCGCGGATGGTGATCGGGTTCGGCGTGCCCCACTTCTGGTCGAGCTGGGTGCGCGTCGAGAAGAAGTAGAGGTCGGACTTGAAGGGCGACTCGAATAGCTTGTCCCAGTTCTTCAGGTAGGTCAGGACCGGCAGCGTCTGCGTCGTCAGCTTGTACATGCCGGGCGCGAAGACGTCGGCGACCGTGCCTTCGTTGACGAACAACGCGACCTGCGAATCGCGCACGGTCAGGCTGGCGCCGTTCTGGATTTCCATTTCCTGCATCGGGAAACGCCAGGCCAGCGTGCCGTCCCCTTCCTCCGTCCACTGGAGGATGTCGATAAACTGCTTCTTGATGAAATCCATCAGTGCCATGAAGTTCTCCTTGAGTGGTTAGACGATGCAGCCGGCGTTGAGAATGCCGACGCCGATCGCCAGTGAGGCGAGGAAGATTCCCGAGGCCAGCTTGCCCTGGGGGATGCTCTCGTTAAGCCGCGGCAACGCCAGTCGCGCGGCGATGAACGCGAGCATTTGCACAACAGAAGCAACGACGCCCCAGCCGATCATCGCGTACAGGTTGTGACTGACGGCGACGGAAACCGCAATCGGCAAGGCGAAACCGATGACCGCGCCGCCGAGACTGATTGCCGCGGCCTCGTTGCCGGCACGGATCAGCGCCAGTTCGTTGTAGGGCGTGATCCATACGTAGATGGCGAGAAACACCAGCATCAGAACGATGGCTGTCACGAAGAAGCTGGCGAAGGCGGGCAGGTTGCTGATCACCGGGTCGAACATGGGACCTCCCGAAAGGAGTCGAATTGGCGCCAATTGTCGCCGCTAAGGGGGCAATCTTCAACTGCTGATTTTGCCGCTGGCATGGTATGCCGGCAAATCCCCGGCGAGCCGCCGCAGGCCCTCGAGCACGAGATTGTCGACGCGCCGATGCGGAATGCCAAGATGCTCGCCGATGACGACGGCCGCCCCGCCGGAAAGCAGGCACATCGCGCCGTTGCCCAGCCTGGCGACAGCGCGTTCGATGGCGCCGACCTGGGCCTCGACACAGCCCGAGGTGATCGCGTCGTCGGTGCAGCGCGGCCAGGCGCAATATTTTCCTTCAGCCAGTGGCAGCGCCGCCGTATCCCGCGCCAGCGAGCGGCGCATCAGGTCGAATCCGGGCAGGATGAAGCCGCCGAGGAAGCGGCCGCCGCCGTCCAGCGAGTCGATCGTCGTCGCAGTGCCGGCCATCACCACAACACAGGGGGCCGACGTCAGGCTGCGCGCGCCGAGCAGCGCACACCAGCGGTCGACACCGAGCTGGCCGGGAACCTCGTACAGGTTGACGACGCCGCCAGCCTCCGACGCGGACTTCACTTCGTGCACCGCGGACCGCCGCTCCACAAGCGCCTGACGGACGCTGGCCAACGCCGCGTCGCCGGCGACGTTGGCCAGCATGATCCGCGTTGCCGGCGGCAGCCGATGGGCCAGCGACGCGAGTTGATCCGCATCGGCATGCGCGATGACGCCGGCTTCAAGCCAGCGCCCGTCATCGTGCAAGCCCCACTTGATGCGGCTGTTACCGCTGTCGATGCAGAGGATCATGCGCGGCGCAGGCTGACATCGCCGGAAAGGATACGGCGCACGCCGGCGGTGGTCGCAAGCAGCAGCGCGCCGTCGTCGTCGACGCCCTCGCAGATGCCGTCGAGCGCCGTTCCATCGTCAGCGGCAAGGCGAACGGCGAGACCCTGCCAGGCATGGCGCTGCTGCCAGTCCATTTTGGCCCCGGAAAAGCCGTCGACCGCGAAAGCCTCGAGAACCAAACCAAGTTCCCGAAGAATCGCGGCCAGCACGCGATGCCGGTCGGGCAACGGCATCAGGGACTGATCGAGTCCGGTCGCCGGCTGCGGCAGAGCGTCAAGGGGCGCCTGCAGGTTCACGCCAATTCCGATGACCGCCAGGGTGCCCTGGCGGTCAGTCGCGAGTTCGACGAGTATTCCGGCCAGCTTGGCGAAACCCCCCGCCGCCGCGAGCAGGACATCGTTCGGCCACTTGAGGCGGATGCCACGGGCACCGAGGCTTTCGAGGCCCCTGGCCAGCGCTACGCCGACGGCCAGCGAAAGGCCCGAGAGCCTCGCCGGCGGACCGCCGAAGCGCCAGAGCAGCGAAAATGTCAGGCTGGCCGCCGGCGCCGACAGCCAGGTCCGCCCGCGGCGGCCGCGTCCGGCTGTCTGGCGATCCGCCACGACAACGGTCCCCGCCGGCGCGCCTTCCTGGTCGGCGCGGCGCAGCAATTCGCTGCTGGTCGAGTCGCA
>WBZU01001675.1_pt1 | contig 13173 bp, 11 predicted proteins | sample 5204311 | NCBI WGS metagenome assembly WBZU01 (sample SAMN12344359, study PRJNA552823) | activated sludge metagenome | biome: Activated sludge suspended growth; feature: Nitrification reactor; material: Wastewater; isolation source: activated sludge from nitrification reactor of wastewater...
GCTGACCCTGCAGGAGATCGCCGATCTGCTCGGCGACGGCAACGAGGTGCCGGTCGACCAGTTGCGCGGCATGTTGCTCCTGCGACAGAAGGAACTGGCGCGCGAACTGGCCGACAAACGCTGGCAACTGGCGAGCGTCGAGGCGCGCCTGCAACAGATCGAGCAGGAGAACGACCCCGATCCCTACGAGGTCGTCGTCAAGTCACTGGAGCCGCTGCCGGTGGCATCGATCCGGCTGGTGGCACCGACCGTGCAGGAAGTGGGCTATTACTGCAACACCCTCTACGGGCAGCTCTACCGCCGCCTGCGCGAGCACGGCATCGAACCCATTGCGCCCGAGGTGACCTTCTATCACAACGACGAGTACACCGACACCGACATCGACATGGAAGTCGCGACGGCCATCGACGGTTCTGTTCTTGAGGACGCGCCGGTCGACGATGCCGTGCAGTTCCGCGCGGTGCCCGGTTGCGACCTGGCGGCAGCCCTGATCTTTGAGGGAGACTTCGAGGAAGTCGTGGCGCCGATTCAATCGCTATTGCGCTGGGTCGGGCTCCACAAGCACGTGCCGGCCGGGCCTCTGCGCGAGCTTCATCTCTCCGGCCTGGCGCACGAAGATGACGGCGAACGCGCCGTCAACGTCATCGAGTTGCAGGTGCCCATCGAGCCGATTGCCGGTCGATAAGCCCGCTCTGCCCCGCGCCGAGAACTGACCAACCTCCCAAAACTGGTCAAAATTCCCTATTGACTCTGACATTGTGTCAGGGTGTACGGTGTTGTTGCGATTGGCGACAAGGTCCGGCAGCCCGCTATCGAGCGCTGTCAAACGGGTTGCCGGACCGCCAGTCGCCACGCAAGAGTCGCAAATCGCACTGACAAAAGGGAGCAGACAAAATGACACCGTTTTCCTACTCAAAGGCAGTTATCTTCGGCGCCGGCCAGGTCGGCATGACGTTGATGGAACAGCTCGCCGCCGAGGGCGTGCAGGTCACGCTGGTCAACCGCAGCGGCAAGGTCAAGCAAGCCCTGCCCGCCGGCGTCACCGTCGTTGCCGGCGATCTGACAGACCCGGCCACCGTGGCGCGCCTGGCCCTCGGCGCCGAAGTGGTCTTCGAGACTGCGCAGCCCGAATACACCGAGTGGCCCGAGCGGTGGCCGCCGCTGGTACGCAGCATCATCGACGGCATGGCGCAGACCGACGCCCGTCTGGTCTTTGTGGACAACCTGTACATGTACGGCCCTACGCACGGCCAGCCCCTCCGCGAAGAGATGCCCTATGCCGCCGACGGGCCAAAGGGCAAAACGCGGGCGGAGATCGCTACCATGTTGCTCGATGCCCACAAGGCCGGCAAGATCAAGGTCGTCATCGGGCGGGCATCGGACTTCTTCGGGCCGCGCGCGACGGATACGGCCATCTTCGGCGACCGCTTCTTCGAGGCGCTGTTCGCCGGCAAGCCGGTGGATACCTTTGGCGACGTCAACCTGCTGCACACCTACACCTACGTGCCGGACTTTGCCCGCGCGCTCATCACGCTTAGCCGCCACGAAGAGGCGTACGGCCGGGCGTGGCATGTCCCCAATATCACTGTCTCGACGGCGGAGATGATGCGCCTGTTTGGCGAGGCGGCAGGCATGCCGGCCAAGAGCCGCAAGGTCAACCGCCTGATGCTCGCCCTGGTGGGCCTCTTCGTGCCCATCGTGCGCGAGATGAAGGAGATGCTCTACGAGTTCGCGGAGCCGTATGTGGTAGACGACAGCGACTTCCGCGCCGCGTTCGGCGCCGAACTTACGCCGCTGCCGGAAGCCACGGCGGCGACCGTGGCGTGGTTCAGGCAGTACCTTGCCGCCTCCATGCAGCAGGCTGCCTGATCGTTGCCCGCGGCGGGCAGCCCGACCCGGCTTGGCCGGCGGCGCGTTGCCGGGAGTTTGATCCCGCGCAACGTGCCGCCGGTCGCCGCTATCAATCGCACGTCTCCACGGGGATGACCGTTACGCCGCGACGGCGAGGCCGGCCATCCCCGCCTCTCTCGTCCGTGCGTCCTCCACGCGGCGCGCGACAACGCGCACCGGCAACCCCTCCTTCGGCCCCAGCGTGATCATCGGCGCAGTCGCCACGCGCGCTCCGGCAACAGGTCGAAGCGATAGCCCTATTCGCAATCATCAAGTGGTGGCTCGATAACGATATGCCCGTTTCGCCTGAAGAAATGGCGCGGCTCTCGGATCGGCTCTGCACCTTTGGGGCGGTCGATGTGTTGGGGCAGCGGAGTCAGGCGGAAGCGGCGGTGGCCAGTGCGTGACCGCCGGAAGTGGGCGTTGCGTCGTGTGCCCAGGGGAAGGTCACGATGACGCGCGTGCCTTCACCAAGCCTGCTGGTAAGTTCGATGGTGCCACCATGTAGCTGGACGAGGCGGGAAACCAGCGCCAACCCCAACCCGGTGCCTTCATAATTGCGCGAAAGTCGGCTGTCCAGTTGGACAAACGGGGCAAAGAGCCGGTCCATGCGCGCCTCGTCGATGCCGATTCCCGTATCCCACACCTCAAAGCGGATGCAATTCTGCGCAGGCTCGGTCGTGACATTGAGCCCGACGCAGCCCGTCTCGGGCGTGAACTTGACGGCATTGCTCAGCAGATTTGTCAGAATCTGGCGGCTTCGCTTGGGATCGGCCCACAACGTGGCGTGGGGTGCGTCGATCTGGAGTTCGATGGTCAGATTCTTAGCCGTTGCCATCGGCTGGATCAGGTGCACGCTACTCTGGCAGAGGTCGATCAACAACATCGGCTCTTTGACAAGAACGATCTTGCCGGCATCCGCCTTGGCCACGTCGAGGATGTCGTTGATCAAGGCGAGCAACTGGCGCCCGCTGTTCTCGATGAATTGCAGGCTGCGCTGCTGGCGCTCGGTGAGCTGGCCATAGACGCCCTCGCGCAACGCCTCGGTGATTCCGAGAATCGCCGAGAGTGGCGTGCGCAATTCGTGGCTCATATTGGCCAGGAACTCGTCCTTCAGGTGCGAGGCTTCGTCCAACTCCCTGTTCAACTTGCGCAGCGCTTCCTCGGCTCTGGTGTGCACTTCCACTTGGTCGCGCAATCGTGCGTACAACTCGGCATTCTCGAACGCAGCGGCGGCCTGGTTGGCGAATATCTCCAGGGCGAGCAACGTCTCCGGCTGCGGGCGGCGTCCGTCCAGGGGCAGGTCAAAGGAGAGCACGCCGATGACCTCGCCCGTCAGGCGCTCGAGCGGCACGAGGAGCATATCGTCGGCACGCCAGCGCTCTTCCACGGGCCAGACGTCCGCGTTGGGAGGTTCCGGCGGCGCATAGGTTGGACCATCGAGTTCGGCGTTCCAGTCGTAGTGGCCTGCCGGGATGAAGTAGCACTTCCCGACCCGAAAGCGCTCCTCCATGGGGCGCCTGAATTCCTCCCACGTATAGACGACGTCGTTCAGGAGCGCATATCCTGCTTCATCGAGTCCCTTGGTCACCGCCACGCGCACGGTGCCTGTTTGTGGCTCGATGAGATTGAAGATGACGGTGCCATAACCCAGCGACGCATGGTTCTCGGCAATCTCCTCCAGGAGTAATTCAATATCCTGATCCCAGCGCAGCTTGTTCCCTGTTTCGAGCAGCAATGTCAACTGGCGATAGCGATCGGCTAATGCCTCATTGGCTGCGGTGACCGACGCTTCGGCGTTCGTGCGGTCGGCGATCTCCAGACGCAGTTGTTCGGTGAGCAGGTGCTGGCTGCGTTGGCCCGCTTCCAGGCGCCGCAACAGCAAGGCGAGCGAGAGCGTGACGACCAGCGTGATGATCACGGTCGTCGCATTGGCTGCAAGCCAGTACGCCTGGGGCGGCAGGCCCGTCGGGATCGGTGCAGCACTGTAGCCGGTCCACCAGCCAACGATGGCGAGCGTCAGCGCATTGAGGACGATCGCGGCAAAGCTGGCGCGCAGCCCGAGCAGAATACCGGTCAACACGGCAAATGCGAATAGCCAGATCGGGCCGATATTGAAAGGCAGGTCTGATACGAGAACGGAGACGCCCATCAGGTAGACGGCGGCGAGCCCACCCACAATGCGCGTCCGCATCGCCAGGCGCGGCGCAAATGTGAAGAAGAGCAGCGCCAGGTAGGTCGTGACAAAGAGCGCACTGATGAGGGGTAGGCCAACGCGCCACGCGATCAGGGTGGAAAAGATCAGACTGGCAGCGCCGAGAAGCAGCCCGCCGATGGCGAGAATGAAGAAAATCTGGGCGCGCAACTCGTCCAGGCTGCCGTCAGCCCGCTCGGAATTCTCCCGATTGAACATTGCGCGTATGTGTCGCATGGTTGCGGGCTATGAACACGCACAGCCGACCGATCTCGCAGAAATCTACAATCAGTCTGCCAAGTATTGACGACTGTGTCAATCTATTCACGCACTACCAGCGCACCGGCCATCGGGTATTTGCCGACCGTCCCCCCGGCAAGATTGATGCACTGTCGAAGGCCGGAGTTCCTCTATCAGTATTCACCATAGAGTTCTTCCAGGCTCTGCGGATAGAGCACGATATCCTGGTTCGGGTAGTGGCCGAAGATCGCAATGCGGCGCAGAGAGAGATTCGGAACGAGCACCTTGGACGCGCGTGTCATGTTCACGTGCCGGGATATCGGTCGCTCCGACACTTCGATGCGCCAGTAACTAAACGGCGCTGAGTCGGGAACCATCGGCATGGCCGCCTGCCAGTAGAGCACGTGGTCGAAGTCAGCCTTGGCCGGCATCTCGCCATGATGCACATGTACAGTCGGGAAGAAGAGCATCGTCGAATCACGCGTTGGGAAGGTAAACGCTATGGGATGAATCTTCTTGGTGCCGGACTTGAGCTTGAACACGACAAAGCTATAGTCACTGTAATTCGGCAGCTCCGCCCAGAGCGCATCGGAGAGACGATAGCGCGGGTCAAGCCGGGCGAAGTCGGCCTGGGTCGGCACGAACGACGCCTCGTAGCTGCCGACCTCGTAGACGACGAGCGCGGACTTTGTCGTACCCGGCGGGTGATAGACGACGAGCGGCAAGGGAAAGCTGCGATCCATGTCCTCGAACAACTCCGGGTAGCCGGAGAGATCGGTGAACTCCAGCGCGTCCTCGGGCGTCGATGGCGGTGTCGGCAGCGGCAAGATCATGGCCATATCGTCCGGCGCGTCGTATGACATGCTGTAGACGAGATACTGCCGATCATGGCTTGCGTACCGTGCGTAGATATGCGTATTGCTAACCGAATTGACTTCAGATGAGAAGATGCACATCACCAATCCCTTTCCGGAATCCATGATTGACCTTGCCGCGACACAGCAGCACCGGTACAATTGGCCGAATTCACCATGTATTCGTCACTCGAACTCACCAGGTCCATAGCGTGTCCGACCTAACGGCTTCTTCATTATCGCCCAAATCGCCCAAAGACCCGTATGCGGCGTTACGCGTGCCGGAGTTTCGCTACTGGCTTGCCGCCGCCGCCTTCTCCACCCTGGCCAGCCGCGCGCTGGCGGTTGCCATCGGCTACCAGATTTACGCCGTCTCGCAGGATCCGCTGGCGCTGGGTCTGCTTGGCCTCGTCCAGGCGATTCCCGCCATCAGCCTGTCGCTTGTCGGCGGCCACATTGCCGATCGTTACGACCGGCGCGCCATCGTCCTCATCACGCGCGCCGTCTCCGTGGTGGCCGCGCTCGCCTTTGCGGCGATCTCCCTCAACGTAGAGACGACCGGACTGACCGCCCTCTACGCCGTCGTCTTTGTGGCCGGCATCGCCCGAGGCTTTGCCGATCCGGCCGCGTCCGCGTTCGAGGCGCAGGTCGTTCCGCGCGAATTGTACCTCAACGCTTCCACCTGGGGCGGCAGCGTGTGGGAGGCGACAGCGATCATCGGCCCGGCGATGGGTGGTTTTGTCTACGCCCTCTTCGGCGTCACGAACACCTATCTGCTGGTGGCCGTGCTCTTTGCGCTGGCCTGGCTGAGCATGGCGCTGATCCGCCCCAAACCGCTGCCGACCAGCGAGCGCAAGGAATCGATTGGGCAGAGCATTGCCGTGGGCGTGCGCTATGTCTTTCACAATCAGGTGCTCGTTGGTTCCATGGCGCTCGACCTCTTTGCCGTGCTGTTCGGGGGCGCCGTGGCGCTGCTCCCGATCTTTGCCAGTGACATCCTCCACGTCGGCCCGGCCGGTCTTGGTCTGCTGGCGGCGGCCCCGTCGGTCGGTGCGTTGCTCAGCATGTTGGTCGCAACCCGCCGCCCGCCCGTCGAGCATGCCGGCCGCATTCTGTTGATGGTCGTAGCCGGCTTTGGCGTGTCGATCATCGTCTTTGCGCTCTCCACATCCATGTGGCTGTCGCTCGTGGCTCTGGCCGCCAGCGGCATGTTCGACGGCGTCAGCGTCATCATTCGTGACACCACTTTGCGCCTGCTCTCGCCGGAGGCCTTGCGTGGCCGTATTGCAGCAGTCAACTGGATCTTCATCGGCTCGTCCAACGAGTTGGGCGCCTTTGAAAGCGGCGTCGCCGCCAGCCTCCTTGGCACGGTGCCGGCCGTCTGGCTCGGCGGCGTGGCGACGCTGATCGTCGTCGGCATTGTCGCAATAGTCGCTCCCGAGTTACGGACGCTCACCCTCGATCCGCGCCATCATCCAGCGAGCCTCAGCGGCGACCTGCCTTAGGATGTGCCGCCCGCCGTCTCCTGCGCAATCCGGTCGACGACCTGGCGCAGCACATCGGCAGGCTGCGCCCCGGAGACCAGGTACTTGTCGTTGAACACCATGGCGGGCACGCCGTTGAGCCCGTAGGCACGCGCCAGGTCGACATCGGCTTGTACCATACGATCATACGTGGGATCGTCGAGCGCCGCCAGGAATGCACTGCGCTCCAGCCCGGCTTGTGCTGCGCAATCGCTAAGCACGGTGCGATCCGAGATGTCGCGTGCCTCACTCCAGTATGCGCTCATCACGGCGTCATGAAAAGCCGCGCCACCGCCCAACCTCTCCGCCACCTTCTCACCGGCGAGTGCCAGCCGGCTGTTGATCCCAAACGGACCGGGGTTCATCGTGCGATTGTAGCGTTCGCGGGCAACTGCGTAGAGTTGCGGGCGGGAAGCTTCGATCCGCTCCCGATATTCGGCGGGCATGGGCGGTGCGCCGGCCGGCCGCAATTCAAACGATCGCCAGCGCACGACAACCGCCGGCGCGCCCTGCTCGCCATCTTCAGTTAGTTGCTCCAAACTGGAGCCTGCCAGGTAGCACCACGGTCAGACAAAATCAGACCACACATCGATCAGAATCGGATCGGTCATGCGTACGTTCTCCGGTAGACAAACGGGGCGAGCGCTACTCGCCCCGTCCTGGGTCAGAAAGTGGCGCCCCCTGTAGGATTCGAACCTACGACCCACTGCTTAGAAGGCAGTTGCGCTATCCTCTGCGCTAAGGGGGCACACTATGTTCGATTTTAGCGAAGGGGCGCGTCTTCGTCAAACCATACAATCGATGTAAGGAAATGTGCGCCCCCATCCTCCTCCAGACCAATCTGCGCTTTGGCGAGACCGAACTGTTGAACGTTGATTGAACAAGGCATCACCCTGGTTTGGGAGTGCGCCCCCGTCTGGGCAATAATGAACGAAAATCCCCGCCAAGATTCCACAACTTCGCCAGGAGATTGTTATGTCTGTACATTTGCTTTCCTCGCTGCTGCCGCGACCGGCGTTTGCCGAGGCGCGCACCGGCGAATTACGACTCGGCACGACCGTCGGCGTGTGGACCGCAGCCGGCGCCGAACATGTCGCCCACCTCATGCAATCCGAACTGGGTCGCTCGACCGGACTGTTCTTCGTGCCCGCCGGCCGCGACGATGCTCAGATCGTCCTGCGCCTGGACGATGACGGCCGCGGCGCCGAAAGCTACCGGCTCGACATCGACGAACATCGCGCGGTGATTGCGGCCCCGGCGCCCGCAGGCCTGATTCATGGTTATTACACGCTGCGCCAGTTGCTCCCCGCCGCCAACTGGCGCAGCGCGCCGCTGCCTGGCATGGCGTGGCGGCTGCCGGCCTGCCAGATTGTCGACCAGCCGCGCTTCCGCTGGCGCGGCTGCATGATCGACACGGCCCGCCATGTTGCGCAGAAGCAGACGATCCTGCGTTTCATCGACCTGCTAGCCATGCACCACTTCAACCGCCTGCACCTGCATCTCAGCGACGACCAGGGCTGGCGCATCGAGATCAAGGCATTCCCCAAGCTGGCCGCAATTGCCTCGCACCGCACGCGCACGGGTCTCGGCTTTGCGCAGTCGACCAACGATCCGCACGATGGAACGCCCCACGGCGGTTACTACACCCAGGACGACCTGCGCGAGATCGTCGCCTACGCGGGCGAGCGCGGCATCGCCGTGCTACCCGAGATCGACCTGCCGGGCCACTCGCGCGCCTTCATCGCTGCCTACCCGGAATTCGGCTGCACGCCCGACCAGGCGCTGGAGGTCAGCCCCATCTTCGGCATCAGCCGCGATCTCGTCAATCCGCTACCGCGCACGATTGCCGCGCTGGAGACGATCCTCGACGAGCTACTGGACATCTTCCCGTCGCCGTGGATCCACCTGGGCGGCGACGAGGCGCCGCTCGACCCGTGGCGCAACTCGCCCGAAATCAGCGCGTACATGGCCAGCCAGGGCATCGCCAGCGCCGAAGCCATGCGCACCTGGTTCACCGCCCATTTTGTTGCGTTCCTGGAGGCGCGCGGGCGGCGGCTGGTCGGCTGGGATGAAATCATCCACTACGGCGGCATGACGCCCGACTGCGTGGTGATGGCGTGGCGCGGCGAGACCGCGGGCATGCGCGCAGCCCAGGAAGGGAAAGAAGTCGTCATGGCGCCGGTTTTTCCGACCTATTTCGACTATGCCCAGGACGAAGGCAGCGACGAGCCCCTGGCTATCGGACTGGGCGCCACGCTCGAAGATGTCTATGCATACGAACCGAGCGCGCGTTGGCCGGACGCGGCGTCGTTTGCCAAGGTGCTGGGCGTGCAGTGCCAGCTCTGGCGCGAGGTCATCCTCGACGAGCAGCACCTGGAATACATGGCCTTCCCGCGGGCGTGTGCGCTGGCAGAGGTGGGCTGGTGCGAGCAGCGTGACGACTTCGCCGCCTTCCGCGCGCGGCTGGCGCAGCACCTGGCGCGGCTCGATGCCTATGGCGCCAACTACCGCCCGCTTGAAGGGCCGCGTCCGTGGCAAAAGGGCGGCACCGGGCGCAAGGCCTACCAGTTCCGCTTCGATCTCAAGCAGGCATTGGCCGCCTTCGATCAGATGGCCGAATCCGGCGAGCCGCCGGCCGAGCATCTCAGCAACTGACCCTGGCAAATCGGGGCGCACCAGACCAGACATGTTTGGCATTGGTTGGCGCCCCGTTTTATACTGACGGCATCCACTGTGCCAGTGCAGTGCCGGCCCTTTTCCGGCAGCCAATGACAGGCTTGTGCTGGCCATCTCACTTGACGCAAAGGAGCGCTTCGTGTTGCACCGCACGCCACTTTACGACACCCACGTCGCCATGGGCGGGCGCATGGTGGAATTTGCCGGCTACGAACTCCCGGTCCAGTATCCCACCGGCCCAACGGCCGAACATCACGCCGTGCGCACGGCTGCCGGCCTCTTCGATATCGACCACATGGGCCAATTCGAGCTGGGTGGGCCCGACGCCGATACCTGCCTGCAAAAGCTGCAAGTGTGGGATATCGAGCAGATGAACGAGGGCGACGCCCACTACAGCGTCCTCTGCTACGCCGACGGCACGGTCGTCGACGATATCTTCCTCTACAAACTGCACGGCCGCTGGCTGGTCATCGTCAATGCATCCAATCGCGCCAAGGATTGGGAGTGGATCGAGCGCCACCTGCAAGGGTTCGACGTTGCGCTCATCGAACGCTCGGACGAGCTGGCGATGCTGGCCCTGCAAGGCCCCAAGGCCGAGCAGATCTTGCAGAAGCTCACAAGCTACCCGCTGGGCACCGTCGCCACGCGCGCGGCCGTCGAAACCGAGATCGGCGGGATGAAGGTCATCGCCGGGCGCACCGGCTACACGGGCGAAGATGGCTTCGAACTCTACGTGCCGGTCGACGGCGTCGTGGCGTTCTGGAACCTGCTGCTCGACGCCGGCAGGGAAGACGGCCTGCTTGCGTGCGGTCTGGCCGCGCGCGACAGCCTGCGCTTCGAGGCGTGCATGCCGCTCTACGGCCACGAGTTGAGCCCGCACATCAACCCGCTGGAAGCGCGTCTCGGCTGGACAGTCTCGTGGAACAAGAACTTCATCGGCCGCGATGCGCTGCTCAAGGTCAAGCTGGAAAAGCCAAGCCGCGTGCTGGTCGGGCTGGAGATGGTCGACAAGGCCGTGCCGCGCGAGCATTACGACATCGCCGTCAACGGCCAGGTCGTCGGCCACGTGACCTCCGGCATGAAGAGCCCGACACTCGACAAGTTCCTGGCCATGGCGTTGGTGCCTGCCGACTATAGCGCGCCGGGCACGCGGCTCGACGTCATCGTGCGCGGCCAGCCCAAACAAGCCGTCGTCGTCAAACGCCCATTTTACAAACCGCAGTACAAATAATCCGGACTTTCCTAGTATCATCAGGGTGCCTGGCAACCCGATGGGACGAACTCAAGCCAAAGGAGAAATCATGGCAAGCTACAAACTGGACAAGAGCGTCAAGTACGCCAAGAGCCACGAGTGGGTGCGCTTGGAAGATGGTATCGCTGTCGTCGGTGTCTCCGACTACGCCCAGGATTCGCTGAGCGACGTCGTCTATGTCGACCTGCCCGAAGTGGGCGACACTGTCACAGCTGGCGAGCAGGCCGCGACCGTCGAGTCCGTCAAGGCGGCCGAGGATGTCAACGCCCCGATCAGCGGCGAGGTGGTCGAGGTCAACGGCGCGCTCGAAGACACGCCCGAGATCGTCAACGATCGGCCGTACGCGGCGTGGTTCTTCAAGGTGAAGCCAACCTCCAGCCTCGATGCCGAACTTGCCGACCTCATGAACGCCGAGGAATACGACGACTTCGTCGATAATCTCGACGAGTAGTCCACTGGCCAGGTCAAGCGGGAACTGACACCTCGCTTGCGGGCGTCGGCTGCACGCCGGCGCCTGGCCGCGAGTGAATTGGATGGAGAACGGCTCAGCGCGCCCGCGCAACGAGCCGTTTTTCGTTGGCAAACGGTACAGCCTGATCCTGGCGCGGTCCAGCACAAATATGCTGCCGCTCCGTTCCTGCGCTCCGGCGGGAATAACGCGTACTTCCGGTTACGGAGAGTTGTGGTATTCTCCAGCGCAATGCAGTTGCTGCGCTAACCACGGTTTTTCTCACCCAGCAGCAACGCACGGCAATCGATGACTCCCTGCCCGGCCGCGCCGGGCGCCAAAAGGCGGAAACAATCGCACCTATGTCCGGACCCTCCGGCGTTCAGGCCATGCAACAGTGGGCGGGGCTGTTGCGCTCCATCGCAGTCTACTATGGCAACCCGGTCAAACTTCGGCGCATGCAGCGCTTCTATGCCCAGTTCATCCGGCCGGGTGACCTGTGCTTTGACCTGGGCGCGCACGTCGGCAACCGGCTGCTGGCCTGGTCGCGCCTCGGTGCACGCGTGGTGGGCGTGGAGCCGCAGCCGGCTTGCATCGCCTTGCTGCGCCGCTGGTACGGCCGCTCGCCGTCCATCACGCTCGTCGAGGAGGCGGTCGGCGCCGAACCTGGCGAGGCGACGCTCATGGTCAGCGCCCGAACGCCCACCGTGACGACCCTGTCGCAGAACTGGATCGACGCGGTCAAGCAATCGGAGTCCTTTGCCGCGGTGCGGTGGGAGAATGCCGTCACCGTGCAGGTGACCACGCTCGACGACCTCATCGCGCGTTACGGCGTGCCGGCCTTCTGCAAGATCGACGTCGAGGGCTTCGAACTGGAGGTATTGCGCGGCCTCTCCCAGCCGCTGGCCGCGCTCTCCTTCGAGTACATCCCGGCAGCGCGGGAGATGGCGATCGCCTGCGTGGAGCGGCTGGCCGCGCTGGGGCACTACGAGTTCAACTGGTCGCCGGGCGAACAGCATCGCTGGCAGTCGACGCGCTGGCTGGCACGCGCAGAGATGACGACGTGGCTGAGCGCGCTGCACGAGACGTCCGGCTCTGGCGACATCTATGCGCGACGCGCCGGTTGAGATGGAATCGCGCACGCTGCGCCGCGCAATCCGAAGCACCGGGCTTTGCCGTTACCTTGTTGGTAGTGACACTTTATGACTGGACACGGACAACTTGTTGGCGGACCAATCGACGAGCAACGGCTGGCGGGCTTGCGCCGGCAGTGGCTGCTCGTGGCCGCGGCCTACGCCCTGGTGCTGGCGGCGGGCTATGCGGCCATGCTGCGCGTGTGGCCGGCGCCCGATGCGCTGCGCTGGCTGCTGCTGGCCTCCGCCACCATGCTCGTACAGATGGTCGTGCTCTGGTGGGCGCTACAGTTCAACCACCGCCCGGATCAGGCGGCGCTCTTCCCCACGATCGGCATCGCCAACGGCATGACGCTGGCGCGCGGGCTCCTGGCCTGCCTGTTGGCCGGCTTTCTCTTTGGGCCGCAGCCGCAGGGCAACCTGGCCTGGGTGCCAGCGATCCTCTACATGGCCGAGCGCTTCATCGACTTCTTCGACGGCTTCGTCGCCCGCTACACCCGGCGCGAAACCAAGCTGGGCGGCATCCTCGATATCGAGTTCGACGGGTTGGGCATCTTGATTGCCGTGGGGCTCGGCATCCAATATGGCCGGCTGCCGGTCTGGTACCTGCTGCTCGGGCTCGGCCGCCAGCTCTTCGTGCTCGGCATGTGGATCCGCACGCGGCTGGGCAAGCCCAACTATGCGATGACCATCAGCGACCACCGCCGCGTCATTGCCGGTATCCAAACCAGTTTCATCGCCGTCGTGCTCTGGCCGATCTGGACGGCGCCGGTGGCAATGTACGCCGCGTGGCTCTTTGCAGTGCCGCTCGTACTCAGCTTTGTGCGCGACTGGCTTGTCGTGAGCGGCGTGCTCGACCCGGCGTCGACGAGCTATCAGCGCGTGCGGCGCGATGCCAAACGAATCGTCGAGGGCTGGCTGCCGCTGGTGGCGCGCGTGGCGGGCACGGCGCTGGCCGCCATG
>WBZU01002336.1_pt1 | contig 13171 bp, 9 predicted proteins | sample 5204311 | NCBI WGS metagenome assembly WBZU01 (sample SAMN12344359, study PRJNA552823) | activated sludge metagenome | biome: Activated sludge suspended growth; feature: Nitrification reactor; material: Wastewater; isolation source: activated sludge from nitrification reactor of wastewater treatment...
AAAGCGCGCGAGGACGGCAGCTGCGGGACGCGCACGAACACGAGCGCTTCGACGTCGCGCGCGAGCAGCCCTTCGATCGTGCTCGATCCCGCGCCCGCGCCTTCCCGGGCGAGGCGCAGGAGCTCGACGCCGACGCTCTCGAACGCGACGGCCGGGAACAGTCGCGTGCGGTCCTGCGTCAGGTACTCGTAGGCGACGCGCGCCTGCGAAACCGAGCGCTCCTTCGCGAGCGTCCACGGCACCGCGAGCCACGCGAGCGCGTGCACCGCCGCCCGCGCTCCGTTGGGCGGCACGTTCCAGCCCAGCGCCCGGAGCGTGTCGACGCTGATGCCGGCGCAGTTCATCATCGAGTGGCGGTAGGGCAGCTGGTGGCGCCAGAACTGCGCGTAGACGCGGTTCAGCGCGCCCTGCACGAGCGCGGGCGCCGCATCGCCCGAGAGCACCGCGACGAGCATCGCCGAGGGCCGGTACCACGCCTGCCCGCTGTTCAGGTCCGCGAGGTAGTTGTCGAGCGGGACCGGCGCGGCGAGGATGCCTTTCTCGCTCACGACGTCGAGCGAGTAGAAGTTGTCGATCAGGACGTCGGCCAGCCCGCCGTCCGCCCCGAGCCGGCCGGTGCCGAGCGCGAAGTGTCCGCCCCAGGCCTCGTCGTCGTCGCCCTGCGCGCCGTTCAGCATCACGACCAGCACGCTCTTGCCCGCCCACGGCCGCGATCCCGGCGCGCGCTCCCACAGGAGCCGCGTCGAGAACGGTGAGCGGGCGCCGCCGTCGTCGGCGCGCACGAGGTCGCGCAGCGCCTGCGGGGCGGGGACGCGGGCGTCGAGCGGCGCGGCGACGATCGCGTCGTCGAGCCTGAAGTCCCGCGGCCAGATCGTGCGCGCCTCGAACGCGTCGCCGCGCCACTGTCCGCGCATCGCGACCTCGCGCCCGGCGAAGAACGACGCCGAGCTCGCGTCGAAGTACGAGCGGTTGAGATCGAGCTTCGGCGCGAGCGCGAACGGGTGCGCGCGTCCGTCGACCGTCGCCGTCCGCGCGTCGGCGGAAAGGCGCGCGCCGCGCACGCGTTCGGGCGCGGCCAGCCAGACGAGCGGCGGGCGCGCGCCCGGCGTCCCGGTCGACCCGGGCGTCGAGCTCCACGCGCGGACGTCGTCGAACGCGCCGACGCCGGTCGCGTAGCCGGACACCGCGACGCCGTCGCGGGGCGCGGCGATCCACTCCTTCGCGAAGTAGAGCTTCGCGGAGGGCGCGAGCGGCGCCGGATCGCCGGTCGTCACGACGAAGTCGCCCGCCGGATAGAGGCCCGGAGCGTCCGCCGGCGAGGGACCCTCCGGCGCGGCGGCGAAGACCGTCGAGGCGATGACCATGGCGAGGCAGGCGGCGCGCAGGCGCATCGGGCGGATCATGCCCGAAACGGCCGCCGCGCGGGCTGGCAGGCCGGGCACAGGAACCACCCGCGTCCCGCGGCGTCGATCCGGCGGATCGGCGTCGCGCAGGTCCGGCACGGCTCGCCCTCGCGCGCGTAGACGAGGAAGCGCCGGTCCTCGAACGGCACGCCGCGCGCGGCGAGCCGCCGCGCCCGCTCCGGATCGTTCGTGACGCCCGCCGTGCGGTAGCTCCGTCGCGGCAGCGCGACGATCGCCCGCGCCAGCGCGGCGATCGCGCCGGCGTCGAGGTCGCAGGGGCGCTCGCCCGCGCGGAGGCCCGCGACGTGCAGGATGTCGCTCCGCAGGTAGTTCCCGAGTCCCGCGACGAAGCGCTGGTCGAGCAGCAGCCGGCCGAGCGTCGTGCGCGCGAAGCGCGGGTCGGCGAGCCGCGCCGCGACGCGCGCAGGGGTCGTGGCGCGGTCGAGCGCGTCGGGACCGAGCTGCGCGAGGAACGGGTGGCGGCCGAGCTCGCCGGGCGCGAGGAGCTCGATCTCGGTCGCGCTCTCGAGGATCGCCGCGCGCCGCCCCGTCGCAAGCACGACGCGGACCGCGCGTCCGCCGCCCGGATCGTCGCCTGCGTCGGCGATGCGCCAGCGTCCGTACAATTGGTTGTGCGAGTAGTGGACGAGGCCGCAGTCGAACGCGATCAGCAGCGCCTTGCCGTGCGACCACGCGCGCATCACCCGCGCGCCTTCCAGGCGCTTCGCGCGCCGCTCGAGGCCGCTCACCCGGTACTCGGCGCGCACGAGCGGCCGGCCGCGGAGCGCACGGGCGAGGGCGTCCGCCTCGCGCCGGACCTCCGGTCCCTCGGGCATCAGCCGAAGCCGGCGCGCGCGTTCCGGCAGACCGCGCCGTCGAAGTCCGCGCGGCAGGCCTCGCGCACCGCGCCGCACACCGCACCCGACATGCCCGCGGTGACGCCGCGGACGAGATCCTCCATCGCCTTGCCGATCGATTCGCCCAGCGGCGCGCCGTCGCCGGTCGCCGAGGCGTTCGACGTGCCCGCGGACGCCTGCCGTGGCGCGGGGCCGCCGAATTGGCGGATGCACGCGTCGTAGGCGCGCTCGATCTGCGCCTCGCGCGAATAGCGCGTCTGCCACACGATCGCGCCGGCGATCGCGGCCGCGGCGACGACGACGAGGAGGAGCCCGGTGCGCGATCTCATCGCACGACGACGCGCGGCGCGCCCGCGACGACTTCCCCGACGACGGCCGCGCGATCGAAGCCGTCGCGGGCGAACACGGCGAGCACCGCGTCGACGTCCGCCGCCGCGCAGGCGACGAGCAACCCGCCCGAGGTCTGCGGATCGGTGACGAGCGTGCGCACGAGGTTTCCTTCGGGCGCCTCGATCGAGACGTCGGCGCCGTAGCCCGACCAGTTGCGGCCGGACGCGCCGGTGGCGAACCCGGCGCGGACGAGGTCGGCCACGCCCGGATGCAGCGGCACCCGCGCGAAGTCGACCACCGCGCCCGCGCCCGAGGCGCGGCAGATCTCGAGCAGGTGGCCCGCGAGGCCGAAGCCGGTGACGTCGGTGAGCGCGTGGACCCCGGCCATCGCGCCGAACGCGACGCCGGGCGTGTTGAGCTTCGTCGTGCTCGCGATCATCGCGGCGTAGCCCGCTTCGTCGAGCTTGCCCTTCTTGAGCGCCGCGCCGTAGACGCCGACGCCGAGCGGCTTCCCGAGGACGAGCTTGTCGCCCGGTCGCGCGCCGGCGTTGCGCTTGAGGTTCGCGGGATCGACGAGCCCGATCGCGACGAGCCCGTAGATCGGCTCGACCGAGTCGATCGTGTGGCCGCCCGCGATCGGGATGCCGGCCCGCGCGCAGACCGACTCGCCGCCCTCGAGGACGCGGCGGATCGTGTCGACCGGGAGCTTGTCGACCGGCATGCCGACCAGCGCGAGCGCGAACAGCGGCGTGCCGCCCATCGCGTAGACGTCGGAGATCGCGTTGGTCGCGGCGATCGCGCCGAAGTCGTGCGGGTCGTCGACGATCGGCATGAAGAAGTCGGTCGTCGCGACGATCGCCTGCCGTTCGTTGATCCGGTAGACGGCGGCGTCGTCCGCGGTCTCGATGCCGACGAGGAGCTCCTTCGGGATCACCGAGGGGCCGGCTTTCGCGATGATCTCCTGCAGCACGCCGGGCGCGATCTTGCAGCCGCAGCCGCCGCCGTGGCTGAACTGGGTGAGGCGCAGGGGCAGGGGATCGGGGGCGTTCATCGGGTCACTTTCGTCGGGGCGCTGCGCGCGCTCGCGCGCGGGACCGCGATTTTACCGCGCCGCTCCGCCGCGGCCGCGTCGATGGCCGCGCAGAGCGCCGCCGACTCGGCCTCGGGCGTCATCAGCGGCAGCCGCCGCTCGCCGTGGCGCCCGAGCAGCGCGAGCCAGCGGCGGTCGCGCGCCGCCCGCTCGACGGCGGCGGCGAGGCCCGCCGCGTCGCCGACCTCGAAGTAGCCCGGATGGTCGTCGCCGAGCAGGCCGAGGTTGCCGGACATCCGCGTGCCGATCACCGGCGTGCCCGACGCGATCGCCTCGACGACGACGTTCGACCCGCCTTCCATGCGCGAGGCGACGACGAGCACGTGCGCGCGGCGGATCGCCTGGCGCGTCCACGCGTGCGGCCGCGCGCCGAGCCAGCGCACGCGCGGATCGCGACGTGCGGCGGCGCGAACGTCGTCGGCGATCGCGGGGTCGAGCGCGGCGCCGACGATCGTGAGCGTCGCGGGCACGTCGCGGGGCAACAGGCGCCACGCGGCCAGCGCCGTGCGCGGATCCTTCTCGTCGCGCAGGTGGGCGACCAGGATCGCGTTCATCCGCGACGCGGCCTTGCCGGGCCACGGCGCGAGGGCGCGCGCCGATTGCATCACGACGCTCGCCTTCGCGCGCCTCGCCGCCGGCAGGTGGCGCAGCGCGTCGGGCTGCAGGACGACGAGGCGGTCGGCTTCCGAGATCGACGCGAGCGCGTCGGCGTCGCCGGCAGGCACGTCGCGGTAGAGGTCGGTTCCGGTGAGCGCGACGACGAGCGGACGGTCCGGATGCGCGCGTCTCCACGCGGCGATCGCCGCACGGCTGCGTCGCGCGTGCAGCGCGACCATGGCGACGGCGCGGTCGCGCGCGCCGCCGGTCACGGGCGCGTCGGCCGATTGCAGGATCACGCGCCAGGCCGGGACGAGCATCCGCGCCCAGCGGGCAGCGGTCCGCCAGTTGCCGTTGTTGGCGCTCGCGAGGAACGGCGTGACGAGGAGCAGCGCGGGTCGCATCGACCGGATTCGCCCGCGCGCGGTCGGCGCGCGGCGGCGGGAGAGACCGACGGATCGCAGTTCGCACGTATCGTCGGCGACGCTCATTATACGCGCGGACAGCAGGGGCATCGGCGCCCGCGGGAGCGGCTGCGTTGGTTGCGGCGCAGCATGGGCGTCCTGCCCGGTGCGCGGCATCCGCGCGTCGCGCGTCGGTTCCCGCCGCGCCGCGTTCGGCGTAGCATGCCGCCAGCGTTCGCATCGCCCGCGAGGCGTCCGGCGGCCATCCCGCCCGGGCGCCGGGGACGGCTCCTGCGCAGCAGGGAATGCGCGGCGGGCCAGGCCGAGGAGTCAGCTTGAAACCGACGGACATCACGCAATCGGACTACTTCTACAAGGTCGTCGACTGCCAATGGGCGTGCCCGGCGCACACGCCCGTCCCCGAGTACATACGGCTGATCGCGCAGGGCCGCTACGACGACGCCTACCTGGTCAACTGGAAGTCGAACGTCTTCCCCGGCATCCTCGGGCGCACCTGCGACCGGCCCTGCGAGCCCGCGTGCCGGCGCGTGCGCGTCGAGGAGGGCTCGCCCGAGCACCGCAAGGCCCACGCGAAGCCCGAGGCGGTCGCGATCTGCCGGCTGAAGCGCGTGGCCGCCGACTACCGGGGCGACATCCGCTCGCGCCTGCCGGCGCCGGCGGCCCGGCGGAACGGCAAGCGCATCGCCCTCGTCGGAGCGGGACCGGCGTCGCTCACGGTCGCGCGCGATCTCGCGCCGCACGGCTACCACTGCGTCGTGTTCGACGCCGACCCGAAGGCCGGCGGCATGATGCGCACGCAGATCCCGAAGTTCCGGCTGCCCGACCGGGTGATCGACGAGGAGTGCGGGTACGTGCTCGACCTCGGCGTCGAGTTTCGCGCCGGCACCCGCGTCGACTCGATGGCCGCGCTGCTCGCCGACGGATACGACGCGGTGTTCGTCGGCAGCGGCGCACCGCGCGGTCGCGACCTCGACATCCCGGGCCGCAGGGAGGCCGCGAAGCGCATCCACATCGGCATCGACTGGCTCGCGTCGGTGTCGTTCGGCCACACGACGAAGATCGGCAGGCGCGTCGTCGTGCTGGGCGGCGGCAACACCGCGATGGACTGCTGCCGCAGCGCGCGGCGCCTGGGCGGCGAGGAGGTGCACGTCGTCGTGCGCTCGGGGTTCGAGGAGATGAAGGCGTCCCCCTGGGAGAAGGAGGACGCGATGCACGAGGACATCCCGATCCACAACTACCTGGTGCCGAAGGCGTTCCTGCACGAGCACGGGCGGCTCGCCGGCATCACGTTCGACAAGGTCGAGGCGCGTTACGACGCGAAGGGCCGGCGCGAGCTCGTCCCCACCGGCGACCCCGAGGTGCGCTTCGACTGCGACGACGTGATCGTGGCGGTCGGGCAGGAGAACGCGTTCCCGTGGATCGAGCGGGAGCTCGGCATCGAGTTCGACCGCCACGGGATGCCGGTCGTCGACAAGGCGACGATGGCGTCGACGCGGCCGGGCGTGTTCTTCGGCGGCGACGCGGCGTTCGGCCCGAAGAACATCATCTGGGCGGTCGCGCACGGCCACGACGCGGCGGTGTCGATCGACCGCCACTGCCGCGGCGAGGACATCACGAAGCGCCCGCCGCCGACGTTCCTGCTCGTCTCGCAGAAGATGGGCATCCACGAGTGGAGCTACGACAACGCGATCACGAGCGACAGGCGCAACCGCGTCCCGCTGAAGGACACGGTGATCGCGCTGAAGGACATCCGCCAGGAGGTCGAGCTCGGCTTCGACGCGCGCCTCGCGTTCGCCGAGGCGCAGCGCTGCTTGAACTGCGACGTCCAGACCGTGTTCGCCGGCCGGCTGTGCATCGAGTGCGACGCCTGCGTCGACATCTGTCCGATGGACTGCATCACGTTCACGAAGAACGGCGAGGAGTCCGACCTGCGCACGCGCCTGCGCGCGCCGGCGGCCAACGCGGCGCAGGACCTCTACGTGTCGGCGCCGCTCAGGAGCGCGCGCGTGATGGTCAAGGACGAGGACGTGTGCCTGCACTGCGGGCTGTGCGCGGAACGCTGTCCGACCGGCGCCTGGGACATGAAGAAGGCGTTCCTCCAGATGACCCACTGCGGCGACGTGCCGAAGGTGCACCTGCCGAAGCTCGACGAGGCCGCGGCGGTCGCCGAGGCGGCGGAGTAGCGCGATGCGGCCGATCGAGCGCACCAACGATTTCGTCGTCAAGTTCGCGAACGTGAACGGCTCGGGCTCGGCCTCCGCGAACGGCCTGTTCGCGAAGGCGGTGCTGCGGATGGGCGTGCCGGTCGCGGCGCGCAACATCTTTCCGTCGAACATCCAGGGGATGCCGACCTGGTACGAGGTGCGCGTCGTCGAGGCCGGCTGGCGCGGCCGGCGCGGCGGGGTCGACCTCGCGGTCGCGATGAACCCCGAGACGTGGACCGCGGACGTCTCGGAGATCGAGCCGGGCGGCTACCTCGTCTACGACGGGACCAAGCCGATCACGAAGGAGCGCGTGCGCGCCGACGTCACGGCGATCGGCGTGCCGCTGACCGCGCTGTGCCACGAGGCGTTCACCGACGCGCGCCAGCGGCAGCTCTTCAAGAACATCGCCTATCTCGGCAGCCTCGCCTCGCTGCTGTCGATCGACGCCGCGGTCGTCGAGACGATGCTCATCGAGCAGTACCGGGGCAAGGCGCCGCTGCTCGACGCCAACCGGCAGGCGTTCCGGCTGGGCTACGACTGGACGCGCGAGCACGTGGAGCCGCTGGGGCTCAAGGTCGAGCGGCGCGACCGCGTGGGCGACCGGATCTTCGTCGACGGCAACAGCGCGGCCGCGCTGGGCGCGGTCTACGGCGGGGCGACCGTCTGCGCGTGGTACCCGATCACGCCGTCGACGTCGGTCGCCGAGGGGTTCATGCGCTACTGCCGGAAGTTCCGCGTCGACAGGGCGACCGGCCGCCACCGCTACGCGATCGTGCAGGCCGAGGACGAGCTCGCGTCGATCGGCATGGTCGTGGGCGCCGGCTGGAACGGCGCGCGCGCGTTCACCGCGACCTCGGGCCCGGGCGTCTCGCTGATGACCGAGTTCATCGGGCTGGCCTACTTCGCCGAGATCCCGGCGACGATCGTCAACGTGCAGCGCGGCGGTCCGTCGACCGGCATGCCGACGCGCACGCAGCAGGCCGACCTGCTCGCCTGCGCGTACGCGTCGCACGGCGACACCAAGCACCCGCTGCTGTTCCCCGAGGACCCGACCGAGTGCTTCGAGATGGGCGCGCTCGCGTTCGACCTCGCCGACCGGCTGCAGACGCCGGTGTTCGTGATGCTCGAGCTCGATACCGGGATGCAGGACTGGCTCACCGCGCCGTTCCGCTGGGACGACGCGCGCGCGCTCGACCGCGGCAAGGTGATGAGCGCCGAGGAGCTCGAGGCGGGCCGCGACTTCGGCCGCTACCTCGACGTCGACGGCGATGGCATCCCGTACCGCACGCTGCCAGGCACGCACCCGCGCCGCGGCGCGTTCTTCACGCGCGGGACGTCGAAGGACCGCTACGCGCGCTACACCGAGGAAGGTCCGGCCTACGTCGACAACATGCAGCGGCTCCTGCGCAAGTTCGAGACGGCGAAGACGCTGGTGCCCGGGCCCGTGATCGAGCGCGCCGCGAAGCCGACACGCGCCGCCGTCGTCTGGATCGGCTCGACCGGCGCGCCGATGGCCGAGTCGCTGTCGGTGCTCGAGGGCGAGGGCGTCCACCTCGACCGGATGCGCATCCGCGCGTTTCCGTTCGCGGACGCGATCCCCGAGTTCATCGCCGCGCACGACCACGTGTTCGTCGTCGAGCAGAACCGCGACGCGCAGCTCCGGATGATGCTCGTCAACGAGTGCGGCATCCCGCCCGACAAGCTGGTCGCCGTGCTGCATTACGACGGCAACCCGCTGACCGCCCGGTTCATCACGAGCGAGATCGGCGAGAAGGCGCGCGCGCTCGGACTCGTGCCCGGGCGGGCGGCGGCCGCCGCGGATTGATCCGGGGCTCGAACCTTCGACCCCGCCCTCGACTTCCGACCCCGACTGCCCTCCCGCATGACCTACCTCGCCAAGCCCCGCATCCACCACCCGTCGCTGCCCACGAACGCGCTCGGATTCACGCGCCGCGACTACGAGGGCCCGGTCTCGACGCTGTGCGCCGGCTGCGGCCACGACTCGATCTCGGCGGCGATCATCCAGGCGTTCTTCGACCTGGCGGTGCCGCCGCACCGCGTCGCGAAGCTGTCGGGCATCGGCTGCTCGTCGAAGACGCCGACCTACTTCCTCGGCCAGTCGCACGGCTTCAACACGGTGCACGGCCGGATGCCGTCGGTGCTGACCGGCGCGAACCTCGCGAACCGCGAGCTCCTCTACCTCGGCGTCTCGGGCGACGGCGACTCGGCGTCGATCGGGCTCGGCCAGTTCATGCACCTGATGCGCCGCAACGTCGACATGACCTACATCGTCGAGAACAACGGCGTCTACGGCCTCACCAAGGGCCAGTTCTCGGCGACCGCCGACAAGGGCAGCCGCAGCAAGCGCGGCGCGGCGAACGACGACGAGCCGATCGACCTCGTGATGATGGCGCTCACGCTCGGCGCGAGCTACGCCGCGCGCGGCTTCTCGGGCGACAAGGAGCAGCTCGTGCCGCTCATCAAGGCGGCGATCCGGCACAAGGGCGCCGCGCTGATCGACGTCGTCTCGCCCTGCGTCGCGTTCAACAACCACCCGGGCTCGACGAAGAGCTACGATTACGTGCGCGAGCACAACGACGCGGTCAACCGTCTCGACTTCATGCCGGAGCGCGCGCCGATCGTCGCGACGCAGGCGCCGGGGGAGACGCGCGAGATCGTGATGCACGACGGCGGGGTCGTGCGGCTCAAGAGCCTGGATGCCGACTACGACCCGACCGACAAGGTGGGCGCGATGGCCTACCTCGAGTCGCACCGCGCGCGCGGCATCGTCGTGACCGGCCTCCTCTACGTCGCCGAGGGCGCGGCCGACCTGCACGGCGCGCAGCAGACGGTCGACACGCCGCTCAACCGGCTCGTCGACGCGGAACTCGTGCCGGGCTCGGCGGCGCTCGAAGGCGTCAACGCGTCGCTGCGCTGACCGCAGGGGGCGCCGTCAGGCCGGACCGGCGACGAGCCGGAACGCCGGCACCGGCTTCTCGTAACCCTTGAGCGCGAGCGGCTCGACCGGTTCCAGCGCGAACCCGTCGTCGAGCCCGGCGCGCGCCCGCCGGTCGACGAGGATCCGGCCGCCCGCGGCCTCGCCGCACAACCGCGCGGCGAGGTTCACGACGCTGCCGATCGCCGTGTAGTCCCAGCGACCCTCGTAGCCCATCGCGCCGAGCGTCGCATAGCCGCGGGCGATGCCGATACCCAGCCTGAGGTCGTGGCCCAGTTTGCGCCAGCGTTCGGAAAGCGGAACGAAGCGCGCCTGCATCGCCAGCGCCATGCGCGCGGCGCGCGGGCACGGGTCGGGGATCTCGATCGGGTCGTTGAAGAAGATGAGCATGCCGTCGCCGGTGAAGTGCGGCACCGTGCCCTCGTGCGCCGCGACCAGCGGACCCATCGTCGCGTTGAACTCGGAGATCACCGCCATCACCTCCTCCGGCTCCGCTGAGTCCGTGAACGCGGTGAAGCCGCGCAGGTCGATGAACACGCAGCAGACCTCGCGGCGGTGGGGCGCGAGCAGGGACGCCTCGCCCGCGGACACGATCGCGTCGGCGACCGGCGCCGAGAAGAACTGCCGCAGCCGGTTGAGGCTCGCGATCTCGGCGACCGCCGACTGCACGCGCGCCTCCAGCGTCGCGTTCCACTCGCGCAGCTCGTCGGACTGTCGGCGGACCTCGTCCTGCAACGCCTTGATGCGCAGGAGCGACCGGACGCGCGCCAGGAGCTCGGCCTGGTGGATCGGCTTCTGCAGGAAGTCGTCGGCGCCGGCCTCGATGCCCTTGACCCGTTCCTCGTGCGGGTCGAGCGAGGTGACGAGCACGACCGGCAGGAGCGCGGTCGCGGGATCGGCGCGGATGCGCCGGCAGACGTCGTAGCCGGAGAGCCCCGGCATCATCACGTCGAGCAGCACGATGTCGGGGCGCTCGGCGGCGAGCTTCGCGAGGGCCTCCTCGCCGTCGCTCGCGGTGATCGCGACGAAGCCCCGGGCGCCCAGGATGTCGGCGAGGAGCTTGACGTTCTGCGGCGTATCGTCGACGACGAGGACGCGCGCGGGCGCGGCGGCCGGCACGGGGGAGGGGGCCTCGGTCCGGTCGGCCATCGTCACGCCCCCCGTCCCGCGAGCGCGCCGGCGACCGCGTCGAGGAACTCCCTCAGGTTCAGCGGCTTGCCGACGTAGCCGTCGAAGCCGGCGTCGGTGATGTTGCGCCGGTCGGAGACCATCACCGAGGCGGTCACCGCGATGACGGGGATCGCCGCGGTGGCGGGGTCGGCGCGCAGCAGCCCGAGCGCCTCGATCCCGCTGATGCCGGGCAGCTGGATGTCCATCAGCACGAGCGCGGGACGACGCTCCTTCGCGAGCCGCACGCCGTCCTCGCCGGTGGTCGCCTCGATCGTCGCGTAGCCCTTCACCTGCAGCACGTCGCGGACGAGCTTCATGTTCTTCTCGTTGTCCTCGACGATCAGGATCTCGCTCATGCCGGAACCTCCCCCTCGCTTCGCGGGTACGGGATCGTGAACGTGAACGTCGAGCCCTTCCCGGGCTCGCTCTCGAGCCGGATCCTGCCGCCGTGGAGCTCGACGAAGCGCTTCGTCAGCGCGAGGCCGAGTCCCGTGCCTTCCTGCTTGTTCGTGTAGTGGCGTCCTACCTGCCGGAACTCCTCGAACACCGCCTGCCGGTCGCCCTGCGCGATGCCGATGCCGGTGTCGCGGACCGCGACCTCGAGCATCCCGCCCGCGCGGTGCGCGAGCACGTCGACGCGGCCGCCGTCGGGCGTGAACTTGACCGCGTTGGTGAGGAGGTTCAGCAGGATCTGCTTGAACTTGCGCTCGTCGGCCACGATCTCGCCGACCCCGGGCGCGACCTCGATGCGAAGCGCGATCCCGTGGCGCTGCGCCCGCTCGCGCACGAGCGTCATCGCGTTGCCGATCGCGGTGGGGACGTCGAATCGCGAAGGCTCGAGCTCCATCCGGCCGGCCTCGACCTTCGAGAGGTCGAGGATGTCGTTGATGAGCGAGAGCAGGTGGCGGCCGGACGTGTGGATGTCCTTCAGGTAGTCGTCCTGCTTCTCGTTCAGCTCGCCGAACATGCGCTCGAGCAGCACCTCCGAGAACCCGATGATCGCGTTGAGCGGCGTGCGGAGCTCGTGCGACATGTTGGCGAGGAACTCGCTCTTGTGCTGGCTCGCGACCTCGAGCTCGCGGCTCTTCTGCCGGATCTCGCGGAACAGGCGCGCGTTCTGGATCGCGATCGCAGCCTGCCCGGCGAAGGTGCGCAGGAGCGCGATCTCCTTCTCCGTGAACGATCCGGCGTGCGCGCGCGCGACGACGATCGAGCCGATGCCGCGCCCCTCCCATAGCATCGGCGCCACCATCAGCGCCCGGACGCCCATCGCGGTCCACGCGCGGTGCGCGATGGCGGGCACGTCCGGGTCGCTGCCGATGTCGGCGAAGTGCAGCACCTCGCGCGTCCGGATCACACGGCCGGTCGACGAGTCGTCGTCGACGGGAAACGGATAGATCCGGTCGAGCTCGTCCCGCGCCGGTCCGTGGTAGGCCGCGAGCTGCACGAGGCCGGCGTCGTCGACGAGATTGATCAGGCCGACGCGGCCCTCGAACAGCCGCTCGCAGCTCGCGAGGATCCGCTCGAAGACCGGCGAGGTGTCGGCGATCGAGGTCGAGATCGCCGCCAGCACCTCGCCCGACGCCTTCTGCTGCTCGAGCGCCTCGCGCGTCTCGTTGAACAGGCGCGAGTTCTGCAGCGCGACGACCGCCTGGTCGGTGAACGTCTTCAGGAGCGCGAGCTGCTTGTCCACGAAGGCGCCCTTGAAGTCGCGGCCGACCCACAGCGCGCCGATCGCGCGGTCGCCCAGCATCATCGGCGCGACGAGGAACGAGCGGTCGCCGAGCGCGGCGCTCCCGCCGCGCAGCACCGCGGGCACGTCCGGCGCGTCGAGGTCGGGGAACGCGTACATCCGGCGGTCGAGAATCGCGAGGCCGGACGCGACGTCGCGGCCGAGCGGGCGCGGGAACAGCCGCTCGAGCTCCTCGTGGCCGGGGCCGACGTGCGCGTCCATGTCGAGGTTGCCGTCGTCGTGGACGAGCGCAATGCCGGCGTTGCGGGCGGAGAAGAGCCGCTGGCAGTTGCGCAGGATCACCTCGAACACGGGGCCCACGTCCGCGATCGAACTCGAGATCGCCGAGAGCACCTCGCCCGAGGCCTTCTGCTGGTCGAGCGCCTCCTTCGTTTCGTTGAACAGGC
>WBZU01002338.1_pt1 | contig 13165 bp, 14 predicted proteins | sample 5204311 | NCBI WGS metagenome assembly WBZU01 (sample SAMN12344359, study PRJNA552823) | activated sludge metagenome | biome: Activated sludge suspended growth; feature: Nitrification reactor; material: Wastewater; isolation source: activated sludge from nitrification reactor of wastewater...
GGCGTAGGTCAGGTAGTCGAGCCAGATACCGGCCGGCGCAAAGTGCTTCAACCCATCGAGCAGAGCGGCTTCGGTCTCATCCAGAAACGCTTGCTGCGAGAGGCACACCCCTTGCACCAGTTCGCCGTAGCGAATCGGCCGCCCATCCACGCCAATCGGAATCAACTCAGGCCGGGCGTCGAAGTCGGCGCGGAAGGTCTTGAACTCCACGCATGCGGCAATGCCGTACTGCGCGCACGCCTCGATGGCCGCCGCGTCGAAGCCATGAAACCAGAACGCGTTGGCACCATGGGCGGCGAAGCGATCGATGTATGGCAGCGCGCTGCTGCCATAGGGACCAAAGAGCGGATTGGTATCCATGGTGGTGTCTCCTGGTTACTGCATCGGCTGGCGCAAGGCGTAGAGTGCCAGCAACGCGTACGCCGTCGTCAGTGTGTCGGCGCCATCGGCGGGACCGGCGGCGGTGTAGTGCGCGGCGAAGCCACCGTCGTCGGTCTGCAACGCCAGTAGCCGGCGCACGATGGCATCGTTCACGAGCTGGTCGAGATGCTTGCCCGCTAGCAAGGCCACGGCAAGATCGGCGGTCGCGTATTGGCCAGCGGCTACGCTGCCGGCAAAGCCCGTGCCGTCAAACTGCTCCAGCGCGGCGGTGTAGCGCGCCTCGGCCTGGGCAGCGTCCCCCTGGTTGGCCGCGTCGATCGCCGCAAAGAGGCTCAGCCTGGCATCGCTCTCCCAGCCCGCGACGGGGCCGTCGCCGGTATAGGACTCCAGCCAGACGGCGGGCGCAACCTCCGTCTGCACGGGTGAGTTGGGTGGCCAGTCAAGCGCAGTGCCGCGCAGGATCTCCAGCAGGCCGTTGCCCGTAATCTCGTACTCGTGCAACTTCGTATCGATGGTCACGGAGAGCTTCTCGGCGTTGGCTTCCTGCAACACCCACTCGACGAGCAGGTTATCGGGCGCCAGCCAGTGGACATCTTGCTGCGCCGGCGATACGTGGAGCAGTCCCGTGTCGGCGTCGAACTGGCGCGCCAGAAAGGAGAGGCCGCGGCCAAGCGTGGGCTGGAAGACCATGGGCGTGGGTGTGGGGGCGGAGGCCGGCGCGGCAGCAGTACAGGCGCTCAACAATAGGATTGCAAGAAGGGCAATGAATCGGCGAATCATGGCAGGTCGTGTCCAATCGTGGCGGGGCAATTCAGGTCGGCAAGCGCTGCCATTGTACCGCCATCGCCGAGAATGCGCCCGTTTCCCGCACCGAAATTGACGTGGCACTCAGCCGGCGTCAGTGATTGCCGATGGCGGGCAGATAGATGTAGTTGGGCCAGGAGGGTTCTTCAATTGGCGGCAGGCCGGTCGGCGCGGCCCATTGCAGGGCGTACGCGCAATGCGCCAGCATCACGGTCAGCACGATTCCCAGCACCATGGCGCCGAAGAGTTGCCTGAACCAGCTCCTTTGATACGAAGTGCTCATCCGTCTATCTCCTTGAACTGCGGGAGGACCCCATGCGCGCCGGGCGACATCACGGCTACCCTATCATTGTAGTCAAATGCAGGAGAGAGACGTAGCGACATTTGTTAGAATTCGCCCGGTCGGTTTGGCGGGTCACGCGAGGGTGGAGACAACATTCTCAGTGTAAATGCGGCGATTTTGCCCTATTGCAGACTTCCCACCGCCGTCAAATCTGTCATAATGAACGTGAGAGACGTTCATCCATCACGCAGTTAGGAGGTCCTCTATGCCAGACAAGCACCTTTCGCGCATCATGACTGTGGCGATTCTGCTTGGCACCGCGGTGATCCTCGTGGCGTGCGTGACGCCATCCCCGCCAGAAAGCGGCGCTGGAGACACAACGACTGCCCCCTATGCTCGCATCGTGACGGCGGCCAACCCTGTGCGTCTGGAGATGGCGCGCGATGCACCTGTCGTGGGGCTGCTCTGGCATGGGATGCGCCTGCCGATTACGGGTCGCAACATGACGTGCGAGTGGCTCAAAGTGAAGCTGCCGCCCTCGCTCAGTCGCTTTGGCGCCGAGGGTTGGATTGTGGGGCCACCGGAGTTTGCCCTCATCGAAGGCGGCGGCTGTGCCGACATCCAGCTCCGCATGCCTGTGCCAACGCCGGCCGGCTGACGACCACAGCCGTGGCCTATGGCACGGTGGCGCCGGCGCGATAGGCACCAAGGTGCAGCCGCGGGGCCACCCGGCTGGCATTCAGCGCTGCGGCGAGTTCCACATCCTGCGCAAAGCCATCCTCAATCAATTCCTTACCCGACGAACAGCCGCGCATCCATGCGGCCAGGTTGTCGCGTGCCGCCATGAACGCAGCAAGAGCCGCCGCAGCTTCGGGGGAATGGGTGCCCGGCAGATGTGCAATGATCGCACCGGCGCCGGCCCAGTCCTCCCAAGCCGGGCGCAGCGAGCCATCACGCCAGCGTTCGCCGGCCGGGATGACGGCGATACGCTCGCCGAAGGTGCGGGCAGCGGCGGCCACGGCCTGCGCGTTGCGTAGACAGCCGGCCAGCGTCGGCGTGGCGCCCGTGCTGACGGAAAGGGTCGAGCCGTTGGGCGAGGGCAGCACGATGCGCGTGCCGGCCGGGATCGACAGCAGCGAGGCGGGCGAGAGCGTGTAGCCGGCTGCCGAGTGCCGGTGATCGGCCAGCAGCGCACCCACGGCGACGGCATAGGTACGCGCCGAGTCATTGCGAAAGCCGTAGGGATAGACTGTTGCGCCGCGGCCGACGGCGATGTCGACGGAGGTGGTGAAGGAGAGCACGTCGACGATGATCACGACGTCGCTGATGGGCGCAAGCTGAGCCACCCCCTGCGCGCCCCATTCGCAACGCACAGCAAACTCAGCCTGATCATAGATCATGGGACTGCGCTTCGGCGGGGAATAGCTCCAGGAGATAGTACCATTCGCCGGCCAGGTTCATGCAGTCGGTGATGGTATAGCCAGCCGCAAAGGCCTGTTCCAGGTGATGGCGCATGAAGAGCCGCCAGGCCATGCCCAGCGCGGCATCGCTGCGGCGAATGGCGGCAATGTCGTCGGGGATGGGCAGCGCCAGCGGGCGGCCATCGAGTGACAGCTCGCCGTCGGCCGGCGCGCGGAAGTTCGAGCCGCTGGCGACAGTCGGCATCACCACCAGGTATGGAGAACCGGATTCGGAAGTGTCGCGTCGCCCCTCGCCCCTCGCAACTCGCCCCTCCACGCGCGCGCTGTCCAGCCACCAATCGACCTGGCAGCGGTCGCTGGGCACGCCGGCGTTGAGCCCATCCTTCATGACGCCATACCAGTCGCGTTTGTAGGTCTTGCAGAGTGCGCCAAGCCGGCGAATGTTCAGCACGGCGTTGGTGCGGAAGAGCGGATCGTAGGTCCACGTCACCCAGTTCGTCATGCCCTGCGCCAGGATGGCGTCGCGCTGCGCCAGCTTGAGTTGCGCGCCAAGACCGTGTCCCTGCCATGCCGGCAGTACGCCCGCCATGTGGCTGCACATTTTGAGGAGAGGGAGATGGGGAGATGGGGAGATTAGGAGATTAGGAGATTGGAGATCAGGAAATTGCGTGACTGAGTGCAACTCATCGTCTCCCCCTCTCCCTCCCTCCCACTCTCTCCGTTTCTCGCCTGTCGTCGGCACACCCAGGCCCGGGAACCAGAAGGTAAGGCCAATCATGCCGCCGGTTTCGGCCGGGCCGTCGTCGGCGAAGGCTGCGATCAGCCCGCCACCGTTACGGATGACGGTGATGGCGACGTGGACGGGTACGACATCCTCGGCCGGTGACTGCCAGATGAGCCGCTCCAACTGCTGAAAGTGTTCGACCTCTGCGATTGACGTGACGGCACGGATTGTCAGGTTGTCGGCCATGAAGCTGGACTCATTTCGTTGGTGGATTCGTGGGCGCCACGGTTGCGTTCGCCGCCTGGCATACGTCCAGCAGCGCTTGCTCGGCAACATCGATGATGGCGGCGTAGTTGAACTGCTCGATCCACGCCTGCAAGATCGCCGCTTCTGCCGGCCGGGTCGCCACGATCTCGTTGGTCAGCGTCTGAAGGCGGCGTGCATCTGCCGTCACGGCTGCCTGCCGCAACGTGTCAAGCCAGCCCGGCGACAGTTCATGCCATGCCGCCGCATCAACCGGACGCGAGCGGTCGGTCGGCTGGCTGGTGCGGAGCGTGTGGGCGGCCGTGCTCTCGAGCGCATTGCCTGCTGCGGCCTCATCGGTCTCGCAGAGGGGGATTTCGAGGCAGAAGAGGCTGCCCTGGCCCGGCACGCCGGCGCTCGTCACCGTGAGGTCGCCGCCCATCAATCGTGCAATCTCGCGGCTGATGGGCAGCCCCAGGCCAGTGCCTTCGCGATTCGCCGGCTGGCCCGGCGCCTGTACGAACGGCTCAAAGATCAGCGCACTATCCTCGGCCACGACGCCGGGGCCGGTGTCCTGGACTGCAAAGTGCAACTGGCAGTGGTCCGGGCCCTGGGCGCGGCCGACCCGCAACGTAACGCTGCCTGAATCGGTGAACTTCACCGCATTGCCCAGCAGGTTGATCAGCACCTGGCGCACCTTGCGATTGTCGGCGAAAACCACCTGCGGCACATTGTCGGCGCACTCCATCATGAGGGCAAGCCCCTTGGCCGTGGCACGCTGATGGAACATTTCGAGCAATTCGCCCAGCATCTGGTGCAAATCAAAGAGCGTGTTGTGGAGAGCGAGACGACCGGACTCCAGCTTTGCCATGTCCAGCACGTCGTTGATCAGGCCAAGCAGGTGCTCGCCGCTGCGCGTGATGATGACAAGATTCTCACGCTGTTCGGCCGTCATGTTCTTGTCGCGTGCCAGCAGGCCGGAAAAGCCCAGGATGGCGTTGAGCGGCGTGCGCAGTTCGTGGCTCATGTTGGCGAGGAATTCGCTCTTGGCGCGCGCAGCCGACTCGGCTGCCTGCCGCGCCCGCTGCAAGTCGGTGATGTCGTGATAGATGGCCAGCGCGCCCACCGGCTTGTCGTTGATGATGATGGGAATGGCGCGCAATTCCACTTCAATCGCCGTGCCATCTTTGCGCGTGCGCTGGGTGATGGCATGGACCGACTCGCCGGCGAATGTCGTGTGCGTGAATGTGTGCGCCTCTTCCCGCATCGCTCCGGCGGCAATCAGCAGATCGGCTTCCTGTCCGACGGCCTCGCTCTGTGTAAAGCCAAACAATGTTGTGGCCGCCGGGTTCCACGATACGATACGCCCCGCCATGTCGACAATGGTCGTCGCCGTCGGGATGTTGCGCAGTAGCGATTCCAGGTATTGGTTGTCGCGCTGGACTTGCGCGTACAGGCGAGCGTTTTCGATGGCGATGGCGGCCAGCGAAGCAAACTGTGTGAGCAGATCGACTTCCTCGGTGGAGAAGGTTCGGTTCGAGCCTGCCGGGTGGCCCAGCCCCAACACACCGACGACCTCCGTCCCCACGCGTAACGGTACGCCGACGACCGAATGGAGCGTGCTGTAGCTGAAATCGCCAACCCGGCCGCTCCACGCATCGTAGTCATTGATGACCAGGGGCTCGCCGGTCTTCCAGACACTGCCGGCCAGCCCTTCGCCCGGCTGTGTCTGGTGCTTGAGCGATTCGGTCAGTACGCCGGTGCCGACCTGTGGCTTGAGATAATCAGTCCCCGGTTCGACAAGGTCGAGATAGCCGGAGGAGGTGCCGACAAGCTGGCCCGCGCGCCGCACGATGTTTTCCAGCAGCCTGGGCAAGTCGAGTTGTGAGATCAACTCCATGGCCGTCTGCTGCAAGGCGCTGAGATATTCGTTCTGCCGGCGCAGGGCACGCTCCACCTCGCGCCGCCCGGTGATGTCGTGAATGACCACGATGCGCGCGTTGCCTGACCCACGGCCATTGCCAATCGGCGCAATGCTCAGGTGCAGATAGAGACGGTTGCCCTCGGCTGAGCCCATCTCGATCTCTGTCTCACCGCTTTGCGCAAATCGACTGGCCCAGCTATCCCAGTCTGCAAAGACACTGGCTGCCTGCTTGCCGACCACGGCCTTCGTCTCAAGCCCGAGCAGGCGCTGTGCAGCGGGGTTGATATCCACGATGCGATCCTGTGCATCCAGCGCCAGCATGCCTTCGGCCATGCGTTCGATGAGCATGGCACGTGCAATTGGCGTCAGATCCAGCAGCCCGAACTGAAAGATATTCAGGGCGATGAGCGCGCCGCTGGCCACAAGCACGAGCGGGGTCAGGTCCAGGTACGCGGTCGGGCCGACATTGGCGATGTAGATGATGTTGACGGCCCAGGGGAGCGCCACCGCCAGTACAATCAACCATGCCTGCCGCCGGTAGACCGTCGAGGATTGCAGCGCAGCGCGTACAATCAGCGCGGTGGCGGCCAGCATGAGCGAATAACTGTAGCCGATGACACCGATCCAGAAGACTGCCCCGCGGCCGGTCACGAGCAGATTGTGGCCGGCCGGATTGGGCGCGATGCTCGACCAGATCAAGCCGTGTGCTTCATTGGTGACCACAAAGCCGAAGATGATGACCGGCACCACGAAGAGCAAGGCCAGGGTGCGCCGTGTCAACCAGCGACCCAGGCCGATGTACTCCAGCGCAAAGGTGAAGAAGAAGACCGGGCAACTGAGGATGCCGGCGTAGCAGACCTTGGCCCAGAAGATCTTGTCCGCAACATCGATCGCTCCATTTTCCGGCGCAGATGCCAATGACCAGAGCGGCAGCATCGCCATCAACGCGGCAAGCGATCGCCCACCGGGAACGTGCCGCCGCCGCCACGCTGCGACCGCCACGACAGTGGCAATTCCGCCCGTGCAGATGCAGATAATGCCGTAGAGGGTGATTTCAATGGTCATGCCATGCGCGCCCTGTCAACTCCCCGGTTGGCCTGGCAACGGCTCACCCGGCGGCTCGCTGCCCGGCAGCGTGAAGTAGAACTTGCTGCCTTCGCCTGCGACGCCGCGGCTCTCGATGCCGACACGCCCGTTCAGCTTCTGGATGATGCGCTGCACGATCGATAGTCCCAAGCCATAGCCCGTGGCACGGGTCGTCTCCAGCCGCGTGAGCGGGACGAACAGCAGGGCTTGCTGGTCGATGGTCAGCCCGGGACCGTTGTCTCTGACCCAGAAGCAGACGTCGCCGCCATCGCTGCCATCTGCGCCCAACTCGATGACCGGCGGCCGACCGCCATACTTGATGGCATTGGTGACGTAGTTGACCCATACTTCTTCGACCCAGGCCGGATAGCCATACGCCAGCGGCCATGCCGCCGGGTGCGAAATTAACGCGCCCGACTCTGCCACGAGGCCGGCGAGCCGATGCAACGATTGGTCGACGATGAGCGCCATGTCCAGCGGCTCCGCCGTCAATTCTGACCTGCGCACTTCGGCCAGCAACAACAGTTCGCCGATGATGCTGTTGGCCTTTTCGAGGCTTTCGGCAATCAGACGGACATACTCGCGGCGTTCATGCTCTTCGAGCGGAAAGTCGGCGTCATCCAGGAGGTGGGCAAAGCCGAGGGCGCCCGCCAGCGGCGAACGCAGGTCGTGCGCCACCGAGTGGGCGTAGGCCTGCAAGTCGGCAATCAGGCTGTCGCGTTCGGCAATTTCCTGCTCGAGATTGCGCCGTAACTGCTGAAGCGTCAATTGTGTCTGCACCCGTGCCAGCACTTCGTCGAAGTGAAAGGGCTTGGTGATGTAGTCGACGCCACCTGCGGCAAAGGCCTTGATCTTGTCTTCCGTGTCGTGCAGCGCGCTGATGAACAGAATCGGAATGGCACGCGTGCGCGGGTCGTCCTTGAGGCGACGGCTGATCTCATACCCGTTTATATCCGGCATGCGGATATCGAGCAGGATCAGATCGGGCGGCATGGCCTGCGCGGCTGCCAGCGCCTGCGTGCCGCTGAGCACAGGGCGCACGTGATAGCCCCGCTCGCTCAGCAGTTGTGATAGCAGCCGCAGATTCGCCGGCTTGTCGTCTACGACAAGAATGCTGGCTGCGAACGCCGCGTCGGACAAAGTCATGGGGTCTCCTCAAGTCACGCAACTGTTGCACTCGAACACTGCGACGGACTATCTACTTCTTCCTGCCGGCTCAATCGGCACATCAGTAGGTTCTCTCCGGCACCGGGGCGCCGGGGTCACAGCGTCTCGCGTTCAGCCGACCAGGGCCAGCACGCGCATCGGGCTGCCCGAACCATTGACAATCTTGAGCGGCGCGGCAACTACGATGGCGCCTGTCGGCGGCAACTGGTCGAGATTGGCCAGGCTGGCCAGGCCAAAGCGCCCGGAGCCCTGCATGATGTTGTGCGCCGGGAAGGGCGGGTCGAAGGTGGCGGCCTGACCGGCATCCGTGCCCACGCACTCGACGCCGACGCCCAGCAACTGGCGCTCAAAGGCCAGGAAGCGCACGCATTCCGGCGCAAAGCCGGGCGTGTGCGAGCCATCTTCGCGCATGTTGAGGAAGGCGTCGCGGCCGTCACGTTTTGACCAATCGGTGCGCATGAGCAGCCACGAGCCGGGTTGGATGCGTCCGTGCTCCGCTTCCCACGCCTGGACAAAGTCGCTCGTCAGCAGGAAGTCTGCGTTGGCGGCGGCTTCCTGGCTGCAATCGATCACGCAGGCGGGGCCGACAAGCTTGGCGGCCGGGATGGTGTCGAGCGTGTTGCCGGGCAACTTGGCGCCGGTAATCCAGTGCACGGGCGCATCGAAGTGCGTGCCCGTATGCTCGCCCAGGCGGATGGTGTTCCAGTACCACGCCGGCCCGCGGTCGTCGTAGTGCGAGATCTCTTCGCTGCTGAAAGCGGGCGACGCCGCAAAGATGGGCGGCAGGTCGATGACGGGCGTGTCGGGGCCAAGCGGCTGCGTCAGGTCGACAACCTTGACGGCGCCGCTGCGCAAGGCTTCGGCAAGCTGGGTGAGAAGTGAGGCAGTCATGGGATGGTTCTCCTTTGGTGGGTTGGTAACTCTGGCCGATGGGAGCGTTTCGAACTGGCAAGGGAGTGGCGAGCCATCTCCCTTCGTGCACCTTGGCATCTTCGTGTCTTTGTGGCTCGCTTTACTCCTTCACGCGTGCGATGTGCTCTGCGATCCAGCGTTTGAACAGAAATGCGTTCTCCGGCAACTGGAAGTGCATCCCGTAATGGTCCGGCCCGGTCGCATCGACCCGCGCCACGATGACGCTCAGCGCGGCGCGCTCGAAGGCATCGGCCGCCGCTTCCATGAAATCGTACGCCGTGCTCACGCTGTCGACGTGCGGCACGCCGGCGCCGCGGGCGATGGCGGCCAGGTCGGTCGTGCCGTCGGCGGTGTGTGAGGGGAAGCCGCCGGTGGAAAGCAGGCTGCCGTTGTCAAAGATGATATGCACCAGGTTGGCCGGCTTGTAGCGCGCCAGCGTCGCCAGCGTGCCCAGGTTCATGAGCACCGAGCCGTCGCCATCCATCACGACGACCCGTGCGCCCGGCAGGCTCTGCGCCAGCCCCAGCCCGATCGACGACGCCAGCCCCATGGCGTGCTGGAGATAGAAGAAGTTGTCACGATGGCCCAGGTCGTAGAGTTCCTGCGCGCACGCGCCCATGTTGGTCACGACGAGCTTGTCGTGCAGTTCGGGATAGATCGCTTCGATACACTTTGCCCGTTGCATGGCTCAATCCTCCATCAGGTCGCGTGTCAAGAGCAGCGCCACGGGCCACAACGAACTCTGCGAGAAGGTGTACGCCTCGCGGATCTGCCGGCCCACCGTCGCCGGATCGCGGGCATACTCGAAGGGGACTTGCAGCGCGCGCAGCACTTCTTCCGTGACGATGCCGCCGCGCGTGTGCCACGGATAGGGTTCGCCCCAGTGCCCGCGCAGCGCGATCAGCATGCACAGCGGAATCTTGTACGACTGTGCCAGCGAGACGATGCCGTTGATGGCGGCCAGAAAGCCGTGGTTCTGCATGAGCAGCACGTGTTTCTCGCCGGCAAAGTAGGCGCCCGTGGCAATGCCGATGGCCTCTTCCTCCTTGGCGACCTCGATCAGCGTCATCTCCGGGTCGTTGCTGGCCAGTTGCAGCAGGTAGACCAGCCACGTCTCCGGCAGCGCCGAAATCGAGCGGATGCCCGCATCCTTGATGCCCTGATAGACAGCCTTGGAATTGTCACGCGATACGGTCATAGCTCTACTTTTCCCTACCATACAATGCAAATGACGGCCACGACGACGCTCTCATCTTGTCACCTTGTCATCCCATCATACCCTCATCCCGAAACCCCGCCAGCGTCGCCGCCCACCCTTCATCCTCCTCGCCGGGCACGTAGGGCAGGTAGTAGGCCACACGGTCAAGCAGGCGCCCAGCATAGCGCTGCTTGACGATGTTGGGCAGCGCCGCCCATGTCCCCGTCACGGCAAAGGCGTCGAGCATCTCGTCGCTGATGAGGTCGCCCATAGCTTGCCATTCGCCGTTGCGTGCCATGCCGCTGAGACGCTCGGCCGTCGCCGTCCAGCCATGCAGATCGACGATGGCGCGGTAGGCGGGCGTACTCATGTAGAAGGCAATCTGCTCGCGTGCCGCTCGCGCATAATCGCTTGCCGGCTTGTTGCCATCGGTCGGGATGGCGAAGACGGCGGCCACGGCGGTGAAGTCCATGCGCGAACGGCCCGCTGCGTGCATGCCTTCACGCAGGTGCGGCCATGCGTACTCGCGCAGATATTTTGGCGAGTGGAACGGATGAATGTGCACGCCGTCACACAGGCTGCCGGCCAGCTTGAGCATCTGCGCGTTGACGGCTGAAATGTAGACCGGCGGATCGGGATAGGCCAGCGGCGGCTCGGCAAAGAAGGGCGTCATCAGCCGCAGCGTGTAGAACTCGCCGCGGTAGTTGAGCGACGTCCCGCCGGCGCGCCAGCTTGCCCACACGGCGCGCATGGCCTCGATCGTCTCACGTAACTGGCGCACCGGTTTCTCCCAGCGCATGCCATAGCGTAGCACGACGTGCGCCTTGACCTGCGTCCCCAGCCCCAGCAGAAAGCGCCCCTGGCTGTAACGCTGCAAGTCCCAGGCCAGGTGAGCCAGCGCCGTCGGCGAGCGGGCAAAGGCCACGGCAATGGCGGTGCCCAGCGCGACGCGCTGCGTGTGCTCCGCGGCCAGCGTGAGCGGCAGAAATGGGTTGTGGCTGGTTTCGGTCGTCCACATCCCGTCGAAGCCCGCTGCCTCAATCGCCCGCGCCAGAGCCGGCATCTGCTGCAACTCATTTGTGATCAGATACGTGTCAAATTTCATAGTATGCGTGTAGTTGTGGGCTCAGCGTGTTCGCAGTATAGCACAAGCGCAGGCGCGCCGCAGCCCTGGCTTCATGAGGCGGGCGCACGCGCATGAGAGTTCGTCACTGGCGATGATCCACAATTCCACAATCATGTTGCGCCGGCGGCAGCGATGCGCGCACCGCTCAGGATGCTGCGTCACGCTGTTCGCGCAGGTAGACGACGGGCAGCGCCTGCTCGACGCTCTGCCCGCCTTCCCACGCCAGGCGATAGCCCTGTGCCGTCTCACGCGATGACACGACCTGGCGCAGCGTGTCGTCGACGAAGTGAAACGCGGCGCCGTCGTCGGCGGCATAGCCCGGCACGATGCGACCTTCGGCCAGCAGTCGATGAAACGTGGGCCGCCGCTCGGCTTCGCCGTCAAAGTGCGGGCAGAAGCTGCCGGGCAGGAAGCCCAGACAGGGCAACACGTCAATGGTGGGCGACGCCGAGTCGGTGACGCCTTGCTCGAACCAGCAGTTGGCCCCGGCGCTGATGCCGGCCAGCACGATGCCACGGTCGTACGCTTCGCGCAGGATGGACGGCAACTCCCACGCCTGCCACAGTGCCAGCAGACTCTTCGTGTTGCCGCCGCCTACATAGATGACGTCCTGCGCCAGCAAGAGGGCGCGTGCATCCTGCGGCGGGCAGGCGAAGAGGGTGAGATGGCTGGCCCGGCAGCCAAGCCGGCTGAAGGCCTGGTAGAAGCGCAGCGTGTATTCCTGGCTCTCGCCGCTGGCCTGGGCCAGGAAAGCGACCTTGGGCTGGGCGTTGCCGCTCTGGCGGATCACATATTCGTCGAGGGCAAGGTTGTCCGGCTCCATGGAGAAGCCGCCTCCGCCCAAAGCGATAATCTGGCGCATCGGGTACTCCTTCGTCATTCGGTGTGGTTGTGGTTGGGGTTGCTCGGAACTGGTGTCAGATGGGGATGAGGGCGAAAGAGATTGGTAGAGAACCTCGCCTGGCGAGGCACCTGGCCCCTTGATGAAGTTGTTGGCAACTGACCGAAACGTCTGTCTGGTCTAGCCGAGCGCAAAAAGCGTCAACTGGCGTTCCTCGTCGATGACGGGAAGCTCAAAGCTTAGCGTGCGCATCCCCTCACGCTCCTGACGCTGCCGGCGCACGATGCGTGACCGCTCACGGCAGTAGGCGGAGGTGAGTTCCTTCTTGGACACCCGGTCCAGCGGAACGCCCGCAACTTTGTGGATTCCCATGCGCCTTAGTCCAGCGACCAACTCCTTCTTGCAACTTGGCACCCAAACTTTTTCTCCGTCGACGGTCATCATACGCTTGCCTCCTGTCCGGCTAAGTGCAGGAGCAAAACAGAATACGACGGGCCGAATGGGTACTGCGGTTTACATGCCTCCATTATAGAACAGACGTGCGCCGTTTTCAATCAGCAAAATTGTGGATTTGTGAAACTTCAGTTTGTAGTCGCAATTCGTCATAGCGTTTTGCGCTCCCTTGCGATTCCGGTATACTGCACGGTATGAATGCTCTGCTGCGCTTCAGGAGGAAGTCCGCCGGGTGCGGACCAAGATCTGCGAATTGACGGCCGCCGACTTGTCGCGGCGCTGGCAATGCAGCCTGAGCGCAGAACGTGTCACCGCATCCGTACGCCACACCGGGAATCCTGGGTGGCGTATTTTGATTGGAAGTCGGGAAGAGAGCCACGAAGACGCAAAGATGCTAAGGTTCACGAAGGTAGGACAAGTACGGGAGAGTGGGAGATAGGGAGGTGGATGGAGTGCTCCTTGGGGTCCACCACACAACGCGCTACGCAGGTCGACCCTCTCTCCGCTTTTCTTTGTGTCCCTTTTGCGCCTTCGCGTCTTTGTGGCCGGATTAGTATCTTGTCGAACTTGTTTTCTTTATAAAGTGAAAGGGTCCGCCAAAT
>WBZU01002339.1_pt1 | contig 13161 bp, 22 predicted proteins | sample 5204311 | NCBI WGS metagenome assembly WBZU01 (sample SAMN12344359, study PRJNA552823) | activated sludge metagenome | biome: Activated sludge suspended growth; feature: Nitrification reactor; material: Wastewater; isolation source: activated sludge from nitrification reactor of wastewater...
ACGTGGGACTAGCGCCTAACGTTGCAATTGAGCCGCCGGTACTCCGGTCGGCTTGAATTGCGGGTTAGGCAGCACGCGACGACTGTTTGCAAACGACGAAAGGAACGATGATGGCTTGGAGAGGCGAAGTAGAGGACGGCACCGGCTGGGGTGGCTTGGTGGCAAGCAAGAGCGAGCAGCGCGCCGAAGCCCGACAGGCCGCGCTTGAGAAGGACGCGCAGCGCTACCGAAAGTGGCGGGCTGCGTACACCAGCCCAGATGGCAGGCCGCACGCTGTTGACCCGATGCTGGCCGCGCTGGCTGATGCGTGGACCCCAGAGCAGGTTGACGCTGCGATTGATGCCGCGCCGGCTGTTCGTGCTGCCTAACTACGTGCTGCGCGGCAAGACCTACAAGGTTCACCGCCTGGTGTGCGAGGCGTTCAACGGCCCACTGACTGCAGCGACTCAGAACGCGGAGCAAGGCCGGCTGCTACTACGCAAGGCAGAGGAACCAAAGCGTGACCACCCAGGGAGAGCAGCGGGGGTTTTTCTGGAGTAGTGGATGACGAGAACCGCAGCCGACACCGTGGCCGAGCGAGGCAAGGCCCGGCGAGGCGAACTCACCGCAGGCAAAGGCAGGGCGCGGCGTGGCATGGCACGGCCTGGCGAACTCACGGCAGGCGTGGCACGGACTGGTGCGCAGAGGCATGGCAAGGATCGGGAAAGCTTGTATGGACACCCACATAACAATCCCACGGGCAAGGTTGCGCGCACTGGAGGCATCCGAACGCGAGCGCGACCTCTTGCGCTCCGCTAGTGCGAAACACCGCGCCGCGCTGGCGGCAGCGCTCGGCTGGCCCGGAGGGATCAGCGAGCCACTGCGGCCCTGGCGCGACCTGCTGTGGCGCGTCGGCATGCAGCGCGCAGCACTCGACGCGATCGTGCGCGTGCTCGGCCCGCAGCCGCCGACGTGCGACGGATGCGCAGCCGAGATCGCCGAGGCACTGCGGCTCGCGCGCATCGCCAGCCCTTGACCAAGTGCGCGGCCTGCGCAGCTCAGCTCGCGCCGTGCTGCCGCGCTGGTGCCTCGACAGTCCAGCCGTGCGCGCGCAGGTACTCGGCGGCAACCAGCGCCTTGCGCCCGCCGCCGGGCACGATGCGCCACTGGCCGGCGACGCACTCGACGATGCCCTGCCCGATGTGCCACTTCGCCCGGCCCCACACCTGCCGCGACGTGATGCCGCAGACGCGCGCCAGCTCGCCCGTCCTGATGCCGGGCTGACGCCTGATCGCAGCCAGCATGTCGCGCACCAGCGGCGCGCGCGCAGTCGTCGGCGGATCGGCCGGCCGCGGCGGCGCCGTCAGCACCGCTGCAACGTGCGCCATCGAGCTCATTCGGTGCGGTGGATCGACACGGCCAGCGTGCTCTTGCCGTCGAGCGCGTCGCGCGCGTCAGCCGCCATCTGCGCCAGCAGCCGCAGCAGGTGGTCGCGCTCGGCGCCAGTCATCGGGCGCCCGTCGATCGTGCCGCTCGTGCCGCGCAGTTCCACGTCGGCCCCATCGAATGCAGGCCGCTCGTGGATCTCGACGGTCACGCCATCATAGTGCGCGACGCCTGCCACGTGCTCACCGCGCTGGATCAATCGTGCGCACGTCGAATGCGCATGCCCGGTGCTGTGATACCAGCGGCGGACATCGGCCCACGGATCATCGCCAACATCCGTCACAACCAGCCCCGCTCGCGCATCATGCGTTCTACGGCGGCGCCCACCTGCTGCTTGGCTTCCTCGGCCACGTCGTCGCGGTCGGCGTCCATCGCGAACGACAACTCGTGCGCCTCCTCAAAGCTCTGCATGCGCACACGCACGCTGCCGCGCCGGAATCGGAAGACAGCCGTTCCGGTCGGCGTGTTCGCGCCGTCTCCGATCCACTCGAAAGCGATTCGAGCCGCTGTCATGCCCACACCCACCAGAACGCGCAGGCAGCGACGAGCCAGATTGCAGCGATGATCACGACATCGGCCCTCCCTGCGCGCCCACGAGTCCCACCGGGCACGGGTCAGCGACGCACTGTGGGCAGTAGTGGTACGGTGCGGCGTGCGGGCAATCTCCGAGCGCTGCCGCCGGCTCGGCAGCCAGACGCCCGGCCGCGGTCTCGGCCGCATCGATCAGCAGCGCCAGCGCCCCCATTTGGCTGCGCGGCCCAGACCATTGCTCGCGCATCACGGCGCCGATCGCGTCGCGCACGGCCTTGGCGATTGTCTGTGAGTCCATCATTCAGAGACCTCCCGCCGCAGGCGCGACGCCGCCGCGATCACGTCCTGCGCCGCCGGCGTGCGACGGCCCCCCCCACCGATCAGCCCGGTGCATCAGCATGCTGGCGGCTCCTGGCCGGCGCGGCGCAGTAGTGCCTGCGCGTCGGCCAGCAGCGACTGCTCGAGCGCCGGCCACGGGTACAGGCGGCGCGCGTCTTCGACCTGGCTGATCAGCGCGGTGGCGCGCATGCGCAGCGTGCGCGGCGACACGTCCGGCCGCGCCAGCACGCGCTCTACGGCGCGGCGGGTGATGTGTGGCCCGGCGTGATCACTGGAGCTGTAGCGCCTACTCATTGCCGCCATCGTCTTGATTGCGCCTGGCCTGATCGACGCGGTTGGAGAAGTTGCTGCCGAACAGGAACGACACAACGGTGCCGAATCCAAGAATCACGACCTGGCCCAGCAGCATCGCGCGGGTCTCATCCGAGAACCCTTCGCGCATCAGCACCAGCATCACGATCGCGTAGCTGCCAAGCACCACAGCCACAGCCACGGCGCCGAGCAGGTACAGCCAGCGCCCGCCGGTCTCGCGGCCGAGCTGCACCGCGCGGGACACGGCGCTAGCGCGGCTGGCCTCGTCGATGCGCGCGGCGCGGTCCATCGCGGCCGTGAGTTCGGCCAGGTCCTGGTGCACAGCCTCGCGGTACGCGGCAGCCTGCTCGGGGCTCGACTGGATCGCGCGCACGGCACCCTCGATCGTGTCGCTGCCGGTCGCGCGCATGGCGACAGCGGCCACGGCTTCGGCCGCCTTCGCGGCCTTCTCTGTGTTCGGTTTCTCGCTGCCGAACACGCGGATGAGCGCGGGCGCGGCCTCTAGCAGTGCCGGCAGCGCGGCGGCGACGAAAGCAGGGCTCACGGGGGCGGCCTCCTGTGGAATGGGTTGCGCCTCGGCAGGCGCTTGGGACGCATCCGTCCGCGCCGGCGCCGCAGTCGCGCTGCCGTTGATCACGCCGCCGGCCGCGAGATACGTATGCGTAGCCTGCGCCAGCGTGCGCGTCGGCTGGCCGTAGGGGCTGCCCGGCAGGCTGGCCCACTCGCGGTTGCACAGCGCGATCGCCTCGTCGAGCCGGCCCGAGCGCACCGCGGCCAGCGCCTTGCGGCCGATTATCAACGCGACGGCGGCCTCATCCTGCGACTGCGGGGTGAAATCCGGGAACCCGTACTGCGACACTAGCCCGTCCCAAGTGCGCGCGAGGAACTGATATGCGCCGGCCGCAGTGCTGGTGTAGCTGCCTGCCGTGATCGTCACGCGCGGATGGTCGGCGTAGCCGTCGAACAGCCGGCCGCCGAAGTGGCGGCGATAACCGTCCGGGTCGCTCGTGCCCTCGCCAGCCCGGATCACGTCGAGGAATGCGCGGACGTTGCCGTCCCGCAGGGCCTCGCGCAGCGTGTGGCGGCTCAGCATGCCGCCGCCCCGGCGAACTCCCACACCGACGCGGCCGCGTTCGTCCGCGCGGGCGGCACCAGCGCGGCAGATACCAGCCGATGCACGATCGGCGGGTCCACCTCGTGCTCATCTATGTCGAGCACATCCGCATCAACTGGCGGCGGCCTGCGCTGCGGCGCGCTCCTGCGCTCGCCTTGGCGCGCATTGCGCCGAATCCGCGTTTCCTCGCGCCGCGCCGCCCGCCGCGCTAGGCCTGCCGCTCGCGCCATGCCAGCGTGTTCGCGCAAGACCCACAGCGGGCGCTCGCCGACGTGCAGCCGCACAACCGGGCTATCTGCACCCACCAGCAAGCGCCGACCAACGGCGTCGCGCATCAGCGTGCGCGGCAGTCCTAGCGCATGCCTGATCTGGCTTGGCTCCAGGCCCAACGGGTGCGCCGCAAGCAGCCGGACGATGGCGCTGCAACGGTCGCCTACGGATGGGCGGCCTTCAAGATTGGTCTGCACTTTGGCCTGGTTCAGCATCCCCGCACTCGCGCGCGCCAATGCGCAGCAGTCGGCCGAAACTGTACATCAGCGACGACGCTGAAAACATGATAAGCGCGATCAGCGCAGTCGGTGAGACCGTGGCGTCGCCGTACAACGCCAGCATCCATGTAAGCCGCACGCCGGCAACGGTCAGCGCCAGAAGTTGAATCCAGTCGCCGACAACGACCAGCGGCGAACCGCCGGCAGGCGTAGCGCCGCGCACAACGACCAGTGCTACCGACGCCCACGCGCACAGCACTGCCGCCACCCAGTCGCCCAGCACCATGCCGCGCCCGATCTCGCCGTGCGCCGCCGGTGGCCCGATCGGGTCGCTGCCGACCGCCGCCGCCAAGCCAAGGCTGCCTATTATCACCATCCACAGCGCCCACGCATGCCGATTGATCGCCGCCGTTATCCCGTCGATCCTGCTGCCCATGATCAGCGCTCGATCAGGTTGCGAATCAGCGCTCGCAGCGCATCAATACCGATCGTGGCCCCTGTCACGACCGCGGCGATAGCCAGCGCCCAGGATCGAATCGTGCTGCGCAGCCACGCCCAACGCTCTTTCGCCGCGGCGACGCGGCGCAGCTCGTCCGACACCGATGCGAGCTTGCGCAGCGCGGCGCGCTCAGAGTCGGAGAAATCAGGTCGCCCGTCCGGCGGCGGCATGCGTCAATCTCCGTTCGCTTCAACCAGCATTGTGCACGCCATAGCGATCAACAGCCACGCCTCAGCATCGTCGCGCACCCGCCGCGAGCCTGCCTGCGGCGCGCGCCGCGCAGGATGCAAGCCGCCGCCGCCGCCGTGTTGCTCGCGCCGACACGGCCCCCAAGCATTGCCCCAGGCGCAGCCCCAGGCGCGACCCCACGCGCTCACACCGGCCCCCACGGGTCATCATCCGTGCCCGCGCCGAGCAGATCCTGCCCCCGCACCTGCACGACATTCACATCCCGCTGCACGTAGGCCCACACTTCGGCTGCAGTCAACAGCGCCAGCGTCCCGACGTACTCAGCGCCGGTCGGCCCGTATGCGACGCCCGCCAGCACCGTCGCCGGGCTCGGCCACACGCCGGCGCCGGGCTCGCCCGAATACCCCTTGCCGACAAGCGTCAGGTCCCCGAGCTGCACCCCCAGCGCAGCCGCGATGTCAACGCCGCCGGTTGCCGCCGCGGTCAGCGCGCCAAGCGTCGCGGCTGTCTGCCCGGCGATGCGCACGGCGCCGGTGCCGGTTGCCGTCAATGCGCCCAGCGTCGCGGCCAGCGTGCCGGCCGCGACATCGCCGATCGCGCCTGCGCCGGATGCGCCCAGCTCCCCGAGCGTGACAGAGACGACGCCCGCGATCGGCAGCGCACCAGTCGCGCCCAGCGACAGCGGCCCGAGCGTTTGCACCACGCCCGCGGCCAGCGGCAGCTCGCCGGTAGCCGAGGCCGTCAGCGCGCCGAGCGTTTGCGCCAGATCGCCAGTCAGCACATTGCCAAGCGCGCCCGTGCTCGCGAGCGTCAGGCTGCCGAGCGTGGCCGACAGCGCGCCGCTTGCGGCCAGCGCGCCGGCGCCGCTGCTGGCGAGGACTCCTAGAGTGATCGCCGCCGACCCGGCAAGCTCGAGCTTCGCGGCGCCGGCCGCTGTCAGCGAGCCGAGGGTCTGCGCGACTGCGCCGGTACCGGCCGCGGTGGACTGCCCGGTGGCAGCCAGCGTCAGCGCGTCGAGTGTATGCGACAGCGCACCGGCGATTTCCAGCGAGCCGGTGCCGGCCAGCGTCAGCGCGCCCAGAGTCCCGCCAAGCGTTCCGGTTGCGTCGAGCGAGCCCGCGCCGGCAGCCGTCAGCGCGTCGAGCGTCGCCGACGCGGCGCCGGCGATCCACAGCGAACCGGCGCCGGTCGCGGTCAGCGGGCCGAGCGTGACCGCCGCGACGCCGGAGACGGCCTGCGTCCAGCCGTAGTGCTGCGGCGCGGATGCCGGGTAGTCGGCCGCCGCGTCGTCATAGATCGTCCAACTGAGCCGGTACTCGACCCCGGCCGACAAGCCTGAGACGGCCGTCGCCTCGGTGATAGTGCCGGCGCCGCTGATGGCCTCGAACGGCTCGCTGCCAGCCCACGCGGCTGCAACGCCGCCAGTGCGCTGCCCGGCAGCGATCTGCGCATTGCTCGGCGCTGCGTAGCTCGCGAGGTCGATTACCCAGTGGGCGGTGCGGGCCACGCTCTACCCCTTCACCACGTGTAGTCGATCGCGGGCTTGCCCGCGCCCGGCCCGGTCCAGATCATGCGGGCGCCGCTCAGCGTCGGATGGGTGTATCCAGGGGCGGACGCGCTCGGCATCACGATTCGCCGCGGCTCGAACAGCACCCATGGGTTGCCGCCGATCGCGTCGCGCTCCGGGCGCGACAGCGCTCGATTCCACACCGCGGCCAGGTAGGTATTGCTGCCGCGCGTTATGCCCAGGCCGACATTGTTGTTGCAGCCGAGCGTTACGGACTGCGGGTTGTCCTGTATGTTGAAGGCGCTGCGCGATCCGGTCACGTCGGCGCGGCTGTTGGCGCACGCGCGGATGCTGGTGCCGTCCCACACGACCCAAAAGGTGTTCGCGTTCCATAGCCCGGCCGACGCGCCAAGCTCAAGCTCCGATCCGCCGGTGCCGGCGCACTTGATGTTGCCGCCGCTGTAATACGCCTCAACGCTCAGCACATTGGTCGTCCAGGTGCGCCCGCTGTGCATCTTGATCGCGTCGTAATTCGTGTTCCTCGTGAACGCAAACACGCACAGCATCGTCAGCTCGTTCGGGTTGCGGTTGATCTGCGTGCCGCTGAACGACCAGTAGCCGCTGTCGTTCGTCAAGAACCCGGTGCCGCCCGGGCCGGGCTGCATCACGTTGTCACCGGCGCGGATGCGCGCGCCCGCAGGATCAACCGCGTTGACTCCGGTCGCGCCGTTGAACAGGAACGTCAGATCGGCAGTTGCCGGGTGCCCGCGGTTGACGCCGGTCACGTGCGGCGGCTGCGCAGCCCACGGCAGCAAGCGGCTTCGCACGGTCATGATGACGGCCCGTCAGGCAACAAAGGTGTCGCCGGTGCACCGCACCACGACAGCCTGCCCGGTGTTGCCTGTGAATTCGATTTGTATGTAAGCAACCTCTTGTCCGAACACGTAGCTGCCGCTCGTGATCGTGTTCGCCTGCGTACCGCCGCCCTGCACGAATACCGTCTGCCAATCATCGTCACCCGCGCCGGCACTGCCCGCGCTGGGCATGCTCGCCTGCTTGCGCGCCATCAATACCCGGATCTCGCACTGCGCAGTAGGCCCGGTCGCGCCGTTGGTCAACGTCCAGCGGATCATGCCGCCGTCGGCGGCGCTGCAATCCAGCCGCCCGCGCGTGGTGCTGCCGGCGGCATTGCTGGCGCTGCTGATGAGGACTGCTGCGGTCAGGGTCTTTGCCATCGTCAGGCCCTCACAACGCCATCGCCGGCCATAGGGAATTCACCGCGAATTCGAGGTCGCCTTCGGTGATCGTGCTGCCGTCGATCGCGTGCGCACCGGCTGCGATGCTTGAATTGCACAACGCGCCCAGCGCCCAGGCGTCAAGCGGCTCGGTGCGGTTGAGGATGCGCTGACCGAGCAAGATGTCGGCGGCAGACGGCGACTGCCCGGCAAGCTGCGCGAGCGCTGCCTTGACCATCAGGTAGTCGATGCGCATGCGCAGTGCGTCGCTGCGCAACGCCATCTGGGCGAGTTCGTATTGGGTCATGGCGCTGCCTCCCGGTCAGCTATTGCCGTCGGTCAAGGTGAAGCCCGTGACCGTGAACTTCTGACCGCTGGCGAAGCTGGTGTTGTCAACAGTCATGTCGCCGCCGCCTCCGGTCGCGGTAACGGTGCCTTGCAGGTGACAGGTCGAGCCGTCGCTGGCGTACAAGCGAAAGTGTGCGGCAGTGCCGGCGGCGTCGGCGCTGCTGTCCTCCCACGTGCCCGACATCGCCTTACTTCCGCCGGACGCGGCGCCCATCCAGTCTGACGGCAGGTTGACGGTTGACAGCACGTCTCCGGAATCGGCGGCGGCGCAGCTCGCCGGCACGGAGCCGGAACGCATCTTGAGGATGGCGCTCGCGCCGATCGCGGTCTCGATCGCGTCGAGGCGGGCGTTGCGGACGGTAGTGGACAGTTGAATCGCCATGATGGCCTCTTTCGGTTGTGGTGGTTGGTCACTCGGCCGCCTGCGCCAGCGGCACCAGGTCGGCGTATGCGATATCGCCTGTTTGCAGGTTGCGGTGCAGCTCGATTCGCCACGGCATGCGCGTGCGCTCCGGCGCCGGCGGCACGTCTACGCGCACGGACGGCGCCGCTACGTTGACGATCGGCGCCGCTACGTTGACGATCGGCGCCGGCTGCGGCTCCTGCGGCGGCAGCACGACCTCGAACTGCGGCTCTACGCGCACGTCCGGGGCCGGCGGCGCGGCAACATGCACGACCGGCGCCGCCACGGTGATCTGCGGCGCCTCGACGGTGATCTGCGGCGCCTCGACTGCTGGCGGCCGTATCCGTTCGATGGCCTGCGCAACGCCGCGCACCAGTGCGGCGATGTCCACCGCCTGCGGCATGTCGCGCGCCAATGCCTGCTGCGCCTGCATCAGCGCCTGCTGCGCGGTTGTCAGCGCCTTTGCTGCCAGCGCGGCCGACAGCAGCGCATCGGTTTCGGTGTCAGCCGCCCGCATTCAGCGCCTGCACGATCGCCGCGCGCACCTCGCTATTGCGGTCGGCGTGCAGCGGCACGACGTTGCCGCCGCCCTCGTCGAGCGCGTTCGCACCGGCCGTCGTGATGCCGCGCAGCCGTTCGTCGATCGACGCGATCATCCTGTCCATCGCGTCAGCGTCAGCGCCGCTGAACTGCGCGGCCACGACTCGGCGCTGCTGCTCCGCGACGACTTCGGCCGGCAGCTGCGCTGTCTGCATGGCGTCCAAGATCTCCATTTCGCGCCTCACGTCGGAAATCTGGTAGTCGCGCGACCAGTTCACGCTCGGCGCAGCCGACAGGCCGAGCCATCGTGCCGACAAGTCCCACGCGCGACGCTCCAAGTCCTCGGAACGCACCGCGCACTTGATCAGTTCCGCGTTGACCTGCTGAAAGCGCATCGTCATCGCGATACCGCTTTCCTGCTGCTCGATCGTCGCGACGTTCAGCCCGATGTTGTCGATGCGCTGCCGCAGCGCCGCAATGCGGTCCATATAGACCCGCGCCGGCCCGTCCGGCGGCGCGATGAAGGCCGGCGCCGGCCCAGAATGCACAATCAGGTTTTGCGTCCCGATGGTCTGACCGGCCGTCTGCGCCGCCGCGAGTTTTTGCGCCTCGGTCGTATTGTCAGGCACCGCCATCGTGAGCACTGAGAACGTCTGCGACCGCAGGATTTCGTCAAGCTCGCTTTCGATGTTGAACAGCCGTTTTGACACGTCGGCAATAGCCGAGAACGGCCCGAACGCCGGGAATTCCAGGCCCTCAGTCCAGATCAGCAGCGGGCACTCGCCGAGCCCGTGCGTGCCGCTGTCCAACACGGTGTCGCCGTCGCTAGATGACGCCCGCCATTCCTGCGCGTCGAAGCGCCAGCGGCACGGCACTTGTTTCCCGTCGCGCTGGATTGTCCCGCCGAACTCGGCGAACAGGAATCGCCCGTCGTCGCCGAGTTCATAGTCCGTCAGATCCTCGGGCAACACGGGCAGCCAATACGGCAGCAGCCGCTGCGCGACCTGCGTCCCGCGGTCGCCAGGCAATGATCGCGGCATATCGACCAGCAGCAGCATGCTGCCGCGCGCCTTGCCCTGCATGATGAACTGTTGCCACCAAACATCAATGCTGTTACCGCGCCCGTCTATGTCGTCGATCATCTGCGCGTACAGATCGTGCGGCACGGTGCGGATCGGCGGCCTGGCGCTCAAGTACCCAACGAAGCGGCTGCACGCCAGCGCCAGCAACGACTCGCCGAAGGCAACAGCATTGCGCGCGCCGAATTTCCTGTCAGACTCGCGCTGATACCTCACCAGGCACGTCTGGCCCGACAAGACGGCGCCGGCGCCGTTATCGTATGTGGTCGGCCTGAACGGCCCATCGGCGCGCAGCGCGTGCCCGATAAAAGCGAAACGCTGCGCGATGCTGCCGTCGTACATGCACGGCACTGTGCGCCCAAACTGTCGCATAACGCGCAACAGTTCCGGCGTAGCCTCGTGGTCGCTCAACTGCATCACCGCGCATGGACATCGATCAATTCAAGGAAGCGCTCGGCGACGAGAGGTTCGCCGCCCTGTCTGCATACGTCACGGACCTTGTCGGGCAGCGCGATGCCGCCCGCAAGGAGTCCATCGACGGGCGCAAGGGCAAAGACAAGCGCATCCAAGAACTGACCGAACGCCTGCGCGCGGTCGAGGACTGGGCGGGCGTCGATCCCGACGCCGACCTGGACACGCAGCCGGCGCCGAATGGCGCGGTGGAGGCCGCCAGGCAATACGAGGCGAAGCTGAAGCGAGCCGAACGCGAGCGCGCCGAAGCGATGGAGGCGCGCGATGCCGCCATCGCATCGAATCGGCAGTCGCAGCAGCGCGCGGCGATTGCGGACGCCCTCGGCGGGCACGAATTTCTCGCGCGCGACCTCGTGGAGACCTACGTCTCCCAGCGGCTGACGTGGGAGGCGGACGAGCTGCTTTTCAGGACCGACGACGGCGGGAAGCTTGTGTCTGTCAAGGACGGAGTTGCGGGGCTCGCGCGTGCGCGTCCCGAACTGCTCAAACCCACTGGCACGGGCGGTGCCGGTGTCCGACAAGGGGCCGCTGGCGGAAGCGGCCGCACGATGCCGGAGGCGCAATTCAACGCGCTCGCGCCGGCCGCGCAAGCCAAGGCGATGGCCGAAGGCTACACGCTCACCTAACCATCACGGAGCCCACACGTGGCAAACACTCTCACCGCCCTCGCCCCGGTCCTGTTCAGCGCCGCGGCCGATGTCCAGAACGAGCCGTTCGGCGCAGTCGATTCGATCAATGCCCTGTTCGACAGCAAGGGCGTCGCCATCGGCGATGAGGTCACCGTGCCGGTCGCGCCGGTGCGCGCCGCTGGCGACTACACCCCCGCGATGACCGTCGCCGCCGGAGCGGACGCGACCGCCCAGGCGCTGAAGGTCAGGATCACGAAAAACCGGATGGTGTCGTGGCACCTGACGGGCGAGCAAATCCGCTCGCTGGACAACGGCGCCAGCTCGGCCGACTGGGCGCGGCAGCTCATCGCGCAGGGCATGCGCACGCTGCGCAACGAGGCCGAGGCAGATCTGTGCCAAACGATCGCGCTCGGAGCATCGCGGGCGACGGGCACGGCGGGCACTACGCCGTTCGGCAGCTCGCAAGGACTCAACGATCTTGTGCACGCGCGCAAGATCTTGCGCGACAACGGCGCGCCGATGGCCGACCTGCAACTCGTGATCGACACCGCCGCGAGCGCCAACTTGTTCAAGCTCGGTGTCATCCAGAACGCCTACCAGGCCGGAACCGAGCAAGAGCGCCGGCAGGGCATCTTCCTGCGCCAGTTCGGCTTCATGATCAAGGAGTCGGCCGGGATCTACTCCCACGTCAAGGGCGCTGGCACCGGATATGACGGCGTGTCTGCTGGCAGCGCGGTCGGCAGCACCACGATCGCGCTGGAGGCCGGCACGGCCAATGCTACCGGCATCAAGGCCGGCGACGTGATCGGGTTCGACACCGACCCGGGCAACGCCTACGTCGTGTCGCAAGGGCTTGTCACCGCCGCGGGCGATATCGAGATCAACAAGCCCGGCCTGCGCGTGGCGGTCGCCAACGCATCGGAGCTGACGATCGCCGCCAACCACGCCTGCAATATCGCCTTCGAGCGGCAGGCTGTCGTCGGCGTGCTGCGCCCGCCGTTGATCCCCGACAACCCGACGATCCAGCAGCGCACCATCAGCGATGGCCGCGGCATGACCTACTTGCTCGTGCAAGCGGTCGGCGATGGGATGATCACGTGGCGCCTGCATCTTGCATGGGGCTTCGCCGTCGTGAATCCTCAGTGCGTCGCGCGCATCCTCGGCTGATGAGCGACGCCCGCGATCCGACGCAGCCGGATATGTCGCGCGTGGTGAAAGTCAAGCGCGACGGCCCGCGTGGGTGGCACTGGATCGGCCGACATAGGTTCGATCCAGCCATCCACGAACTGTACGAGGATCAGGGCTCGCAGCCGCCAAAGCGCAAGCCAGGACGCCCACGCAAGCACCCTCAGGAGTAGCCCAGATGCCCACCGCAGAAAACGCATTGCTCCGCTACGAAGGCGGACAACAGGTCACCGCCATGTCGGCGCTCACCGACAGCGGCGATCACATCAAATTCACCTCGACCGCCAGCCTGTGGAGTCAGCGCAGCGGCTACGCGCCGGTGATCCGGCCGAACGGCCTGCTCACGGGCGGCGCGGTGAGCCCGCACGCGACCGACAACACGGTCAGCGTCGCGGCGCTGACCATCAATCTCAATGGCGTCGTGACGGCCGTCAACGCGGGCACCGGCACGGTGACGCGCGGCGCGACCGCTGTCGCGAAGGTGAACAGCATCACGGTCAACGCCGCCGGCGCGATCGCTGTCGTGGCCGGCACGGACGGCGCCACGACCGCCTTCAGCGAGACGCGCGGTGCCGCCGGCGGGCCGCCGCTGATCCCGGTCGATTCGGTCGAGATCGCGCAGGTGCGCCTGACAACCAGCGCGGCGGCCAAGGTTGGCGCGACAGAGATCTACCAGGTCGTGGGCCTGCACACGGAGCGGGCGGACTTCCCGCTGTACACGGTGGCCTATGACACCGGCTCGGTTTCGTTCCTGTCGGCGCTGGATGCGATCCACACGGGGCCGACGCCGAAGCGTGTCTTCGCCAGCTACGCGGCGCCGATCTTTGCGGACGTGGCGCTTGCCAGCGACTTCGTGCCGCCGGAGAC
>WBZU01002340.1_pt1 | contig 13161 bp, 12 predicted proteins | sample 5204311 | NCBI WGS metagenome assembly WBZU01 (sample SAMN12344359, study PRJNA552823) | activated sludge metagenome | biome: Activated sludge suspended growth; feature: Nitrification reactor; material: Wastewater; isolation source: activated sludge from nitrification reactor of wastewater...
CCAGACGCTGTCGCCGGTCGACGAGTTCCAGCACGTCGACTACCTCTACAAGGCCGGCAAGGGTCAGATGGTGGGCCGAGGCGACCTGGTCGGCGACGAGGCCATGCACGAGGAGGCGTGCCGGGGAGTGGACGCCCCCGGGTTCGAGATGCCGTGCAAGCCGATCGGCAGCTACCACCCGTCGCAGTTCCAGGAGGGTGGACAGAACACCGCCTACATCCACTCGCCCGTCTACTACTTCGGCACCGCCTGGGTCGGGAAGGCGGTCGTGAAGGCCACGCCGATCGACAACCTGTTCAAGGCGGCGCGGCTGCTCGGTCCGATGTGGGTCGTGCCGGCGCTGCTGCTGATGGTGCCCACGATGCGCCGGCTCGGTGCCGGGATCGTCGCCCGCGTCGCGGCGGGGATCCTGGCGGTCACGTTCCCGACGGTCCTGCACGCCACCTCGACCGTCAACCCCGACGCCACCGCGCTGCTCGGCGGTGCGCTCGTGCTGTGCGTCCCCGTGCTGCTCGCCGGACGCTGGACCCGCCCCGGCGGCCGGGTCGTCGACGGGTTGGCCGCGGCGGCGTCGATGGCGCTCAAGCCGTCCAACCTGGTGGTCCTCATCGCCGGGGCCTGGATGCGGACGGATCTGAGCATCGGTCCGGCACGTGCCGACTCCGACGTGCCGGACACGCAGGATCGTCTGCGTCCCGGCCCGGCGCTGTCCCGCTCGGTCTCGGCCGTGCTGCCCATGCTGCTCGGTGCCGGAGTCGTGTCCGCGGTGATGCTGGTGGTGCAGGCCCGGCTCGCGCGCGCGGAACCGGACGACATCCAGATGCTGCACCGCTACACGGTGGAGGCGTTCCCGTGGGGTCCGTTCGCCGAGTCGTTCCTGTCGACGGGTCAGTTCAGCGCCGCGGGGGAGTCGAGCAACTACCTGGCCCCGTTCCTGCGACTGCCGTTCATCGTCGTGTCGAGCGCGGTGATCGCGTTCGCCTCGCTGGTGGTCACCGTCGCCGCTGCGCTGCGATCGGACCGCACCGCGGCGATGGCCCGGTCGGTGCTGATCGCGACGCTGCTGGGAGGACCGGCGCTCATCGCGGTGAACTTCATCCTCCAGGGGATCTTCGTCTACATCCCCGTGCGGTACTACATGTCGCTGATCCCCGGCGTGGTGGTGGTGGGCGCCGCGACCGTCGGACGCTGGCGTCACGGGCCCCACGCCCTCGCGGCGGTCGCCGTGGTGTGGTCCGGCGCCCTGGCGTTCGCCCTGATCGCCGCCCAGTGAGCCCGGGACCCCGCGGTCGGACCGCCGGCCGGCTCCGACGGGGGTCGCACGGTTCCGATCGCGGCGGGCCCCCATGCTAGAAACCGAGCCGTGAAGGGCCTCATCCTCTCCGGCGGAGCCGGCACGCGTCTGCGGCCGATCACCCACACCAGCGCCAAGCAGCTGGTCCCGGTGGCCAACAAGCCGATCCTGTTCTACGGGATCGAGGACATGGTCGCAGCGGGCATCACCGAGATCGGCATCATCACCGGCGAGACCGGCCCGGAGGTGCGCGAGGCGGTCGGTGACGGCTCACGTTTCGGTGCCGAGATCACCTACATCCCCCAGGACGAACCTCTCGGTCTGGCCCACTGCGTGCTGATCGCGCGGGACTTCCTGGGCGACGACGACTTCGTCATGTACCTGGGCGACAACATGCTGCAACAGGGCCTCGACGGCTTCGTGCGGGTGTTCGAGGAGGACCGGGCCCGGGCGTTGGAGCCGACCCTGCACGACGACCACGTCGCCCCGTCCGCCCAGATCCTGCTGTGCGAGGTCCCCGATCCCCACCGCTTCGGCATCGCCGAGGTGGACGAAGAGGGACACGTGGTCCGGCTGGTGGAGAAGCCCGAGGACCCGCCGTCCAACCTGGCGCTGGTCGGCGTCTACCTGTTCACCCCGGCCATCCACGAGGCGGTCGCGTCGATCGAGCCGTCGGACCGGGGCGAGCTCGAGATCACCGACGCCATCCAGTGGCTGATCGACCACGGGCAGAGGGTCCGCCACGACTCGCTCACGGGCTGGTGGCTCGACACCGGCAAGAAGGACCCGCTGCTCGAGTCCAACCGACGGGTGCTCGAGACGCTCGAGCCGTCGATCGAGGGCGACGTCGACGACGCCTCCGACGTGGACGGCCGGGTGGTCATCGAGTCCGGCGCCGTGGTGCGCAACAGCCGCATCCGCGGTCCGGTGATCATCGGGTCCGGAACCGAGATCGTCGACTCCTACGTCGGGCCGTTCACCGCCATCGCGTCGGACTGCCGCATCGAGTCCTCCGACATCGAGCAGTCCGTCGTGCTGGACCGGTCCCGCATCGTCGGCGTCGCCCGCCTGTCGGACTCGCTCATCGGTCGTGACGCCGAGATCCACCGGTCGGGTCTGCGCCCCGCCTCGACGCGCCTGATGATCGGCGACCACTGCTCGATCGACCTGGAGTAGCGGCCGCAGCCTTCGACGAGCCCACCGACCGAACCGCCGCACCGACTGGAACCCCATGGCAGAGATCACCCCTTCCGAGATCATCGACGGCGTGCACGTCGTCACGCCCGACGTGTTCGGCGACGACCGGGGCTACTTCGTCGAGACGTACCGCCGCTCCTGGTTCCCGGGTGGACGCGAGATGGTGCAGGGCAACCGGGGCAACCGGATCGCCGGCTGCATCGTCGGGCTGCACTACCACCTGCACCAGGCCGACTACTGGTACGTGCCGTTCGGCCACGCCCGGGTGGTGCTGCACGACCTCCGTCAGGGCAGCCCGACCGACGGCGCCACCCAGATGATCGACCTGGGCGAGGTCGACGGCGGCGAGAACCGCCACCAGGGCGTCTACATCCCCCCGGGGGTGGCGCACGGCTTCGCCAGCCTGTCTGACATGGCCATCACCTACCTCGTCGACGGGTACTACAACCCCGCCGACGAGCTGGGCGTGGCGTGGGACGATCCGGAGATCGGGGCCGACTGGGGGCTCACGGACCCGATCCTGTCGGCGCGGGACCAGAACAACCCGCGTCGAGCTGATATCGAGCCGATGTGGCAGCCCCACAGCTCGCTGCGGACGTGACCGGGCAGCTGTCGTCGCGCCGCCGACCCCGGCGGGTCGGCGCTGCCGACCGGGAGGCGTGACGTGTACGAGGGTCGGGTGATCGCGGCCGTGGTGCCGGCGCACAACGAGGCCGCCCACATCCTCGACGTCATCGACGGGCTGCCCGACGTCGTCGACCACATCGTGATCGTCGACGACAAGAGCACCGACGACACGGCGGCGCTGGCCGAGAGCAGCCGTGACCCCCGGGTCAGGGTGATCCGCCACGAGCAGAACACCGGGGTCGGCGGTGCGATCATCTCGGGCCACAAGCTGGCGCTGGAGCTGGGCTCGGACATCGACGTGATCTTCGCCGGCGACGACCAGATGGATCCGACGTACCTTCCGGCCCTGCTCGACCCGATCGTGCACGAGGGCTACGGCTTCACCAAGGCCAACCGCTTCTACTCGTCGACCTCCTACCAGGGGATGCCGACGTACCGCGTGTTCGGCAACGTGGTCCTGTCGCTGGCCAACAAGGCGGCGTCGGGGTACTGGAACCTGTTCGACCCCCAGAACGGCTACACCGCGACCTCGGCCGAGGTCCTGCGCCGGTTGGACCTCGACTCGATCTCGCAGGGCTACGAGTTCGAGAACGACTATCTGCTGAACCTCAACATCCTCAACGTCCGGGCCAAGGACATCCCGATCCCGGCTCGCTACGGAGCCGAGGTGTCGGGGATGAAGATGCGCAAGGTCATCCCGGCGATCGGCGGCATGCTGTTCGCCGGCTTCTTCCGGCGCGTGCTGCGCAAGTACGTGGTCGGGTCGTTCTCGCCCATCGCCCTGTTCCTGTTCTCGGGCCTGCTCCTCTGGTTGTTCTCGGCGCTGTTCGGAGCCTGGACGATCTACGAGACGATCGGGCCCGGTGCGGCGACCACCGGTACGGTGCTGCTGGCCGTGGTGCCGTTCCTGATGGGGTTCCAACTGATCCTCACCGCCCTGACCCTGGACATCCAGGCCTCACCGGGCTGAATCCCGGCCGCTTCGCTCGACCCGTACCGCCCGATCCTCCAGGAGCACACGTCACCATGACCGCATCACCTCGGGTCGCCGTGGTCGGCGCCGGCAACATGGGTGCCAACCACGCTCGCGTGGTCGCCGCGAGCCCGCGGGCCGAGCTGGCGATGGTCCTCGACGTCGACGCCGACCGCGCCGATGCCGTGGCCCGACCGCTCGGGGTCGAGGGGTCGACCGATCTCGCCGCGGCCGCCGGGTGCGACGCGGTCGTGGTCGCCGCCACCACCGAGGTCCACCTCGACATCGCGCTACCCCTCCTCGAGGCCGGCGTGAGCTGCCTGGTCGAGAAGCCGCTCGCCGACGACCTGGTGGCCGTCGACCGGCTGATCGGGGCGTCGGAGACCAGCGGCGCGGCGCTCATGTGCGGATTCGTCGAGCGGTTCAACCCGGCGGTGGTCGGCGCGCGGGCGTTGCTCGACGGGTCGCCGGTGCACCTGCTCGGCATCCGGCACTCGCCGCACAACCCCCGCACCCGGTCATCGGTGATCGACGACCTGCTCATCCACGACATCGACCTGGCGCTGGACCTCCTCGGCGGATCGGTGACCTCGGTGAGCGGCGGCCACTGGGTGTCGCCGGACGGGGTGGAGGAGCTGGCGGACTGCACGATGGTGTTCGACCACGGAGCGGTGGCGACGCTGTCGAGCAGCCGGGCCAGTCAGCGCAAGGTCCGCTCGCTGTCGTTGAGCTCGGCGGACCTGCTGGTCGAGATCGACCTGCTCCGCCACGACCTCACCACCTACCACCACCGCTCCGGTGAGGTCGTCGACCGCGACGGTCCCATCTACCGGGCCGAGACGGTGGTGGAGATCCCGTTCGTCCGCCACACCGGCGAGCCGCTCGCCGTCCAGTTCGACCATTTCGTCGACCTGGTCACCAGCGACGCCTCGCGGGACGCCGAACGGGCGTCGTTGCGGGCCCCGCACGCGGCGGTGGCCCAGATCAAGGCCGGTGTCCGATGATCGCGGTGACCGAGATCCACGTGCCGGAGGAGGCCGAGGCCCTGGTGCTCGAGTGCCTGCGCCGAGGGGCCCTGGCCCAGGGGCCGCGGGTCGCCCAGCTCGAGGACGAGTTCGCGGCGCTGTGCGGGGTCGAGCACGCCGTCGCGGTCGGCAACGGCACCCTGGCGCTGGAGCTGGCGCTCGCCGTGGCCGACCTGGAGCCGGGCGACGAGGTCGTCACCTCGCCGTTCACCTTCGTCGCCACCGTCAACGCCGCCCTGGCCGCCGGGGCGACGGTCCGCTTCGCCGACATCGACCCCTCCACGTTCAACATGGACCCCGATGCCGCCGCCGCGGCGCTGACGGAACGCACCCGGGCCCTGGTGCCGGTGCACCTCTACGGCCGACCCGCGCCCATGGATGAGCTGTCGACGCTGGCGCTCCGTCACGACCTGGTCCTGGTCGAGGACAGCGCCCAGGCCCACGGTGCCGCGATCGGTGACCGGCGCACCGGATCCTGGGGTCTCGGGTGCTTCTCGTTCTACGCCACCAAGAACATGACCACCGGCGAGGGCGGCATGGTCACCACCTCCGACGCCCGGCGGGCCGACCGCATGCGGGTGCTGCGCAACCAGGGCATGCGGGCCCGCTACCAGTACGAGGTCGTCGGCCACAACTGGCGGATGACCGACGTGGCCGCCTCGATCGGTCTGGCCGAGCTGCACGTGCTCGACGAGCGCACCGAGGCCCGTCGTCGCAACGCCGCGGCGTTGTCGGAGCGGCTGGCCGGCATCGAGGGGCTGGTCGTCCCCGACGCCGGCGGTCCGGACGTGCGACACGTCTTCCACCAGTACACGGTCCGCGTCACCGACGACGCCCGCCTCGGTCGTGACGAGCTGTCCGACGCACTCGGCGAGCAGGGGATCGGCTCGGGCATCTACTACCCCCGCGCCGCCTACGACTACGACTGCTACCGGACTCATCCGGGAGTGGTGATCGAGCCCATGCCCCGGGCGGAGCGGGCCGCGGCCGAGGTGCTGTCGCTACCGGTGCACCCGTTCCTGAGTGACGGGGACCTGGACCGCATCGGCGACGCCGTCCGTTCCCTGTTGAGCTGAAGTCGCCGCTACGGCGTGGGCGCCTCAGCGGCGGAGGCGACCGAGTCGGGCTCGGATCCGCCGCCACAGCTGCTCCGCGGCGGCGAGGCGACGGAGGGCGCGGGAGCGCTCGAGTGTGGCGATGTCTTCGGCGGAGGCCGTCAGGCGGCTCTCCAGCTCGTCGCGGTGCGCCGTCACGGCATCGGCGTGGACCTGCAGTTCCGCCAGGGCCAGCCCGCGCTCATGGGCCAGGTCCCCGGTGCGGGACAGTACTCCTTCCACCTTGTGGAGGTGGTTCTCGGTGGCCTGGACCTTGGCCTTGAGACGATGGATGCGGCGCGAGTCGCGAGCAACCTGGTAGCGGGCTTCGCGCAGCAGCGGCGCCAGCATCGCCAGGTTGGGCCCGGGTGCCGCCGCCGCTGCTCGCAGCGAACCGGCCATCATCGTTGCCGCCTGGTCCCAGCCGGGCCAAGCTCGGGCGGTGGCGGCCGCGTTGGTGCGCAGGAAGTGCAGCAGGTGGCGGTCCCGGGCCAGGAGGTCCAACTGACGGGCGGTGCCGTCCGGGTCGTCCCAACCGGTGAGCAGCCCGTTCCAACCGTGCTGCAGGTACTCATCGTGGCCGGTGACGGGCGTCAGGATGCAGGTGGCGCCACGGTGGAACCCTTCGAGGGGCGGTCCCGACATGCCTTCGACCCGGGAGAGCTTGAGGACCACGTCGGTGTGGGCCATCACCTCGGAGAGGGCACGCTGGGACAAGGGGCCGACGACAGCGGCTCCGGGCAACGACCCGCCCTTGGCCGACACCACCGTCACCTCGGCTGGTTCGGCCATGCGGGCGAGGGCATCGAGTGCCTCGGGAACACCCTTGATGCGGTCGTCGAGGTTCCCTTCGACCAGGACCCGCAGGGGTCCGGCGGTGCGGGGAACGACCTCGAGGGTCTCGGGGAAGATATCCTTGTTCACCCCGTTGCGCACGTACCAGCACGGCAGCTCAGGATCGGTGGCCGCGAAGGTGTCGGCGATCCAGCGCGCCTCGGTGATGACGGGCAGGCCCAACCGGTAGGTCAGGCCGGCCAGGACCGACTGGGGATCGTCCTCGGGGAAGAAGCGGTCTTCCAGGCTCTGCACGAAGTAGACGCCGCGCTTGGCGTCGATGGCGGGCAGGTGGGTGACCGTGTCCCACCACGTGGCCACGGCCAGGTCGAAGGACTCGTCGGCGACGTCGGCCAGGTCCACGATCCTGACCTGATCGAGTCCGTCGTAGGGCCACGGAGCCTCGCCCGGATGGTGCGTGATCACCATCGTGACGTCCATGCCGTGGTCGCGGGCCAGGCGCCTCCCGTGCTCCACGACGACGTTGAGTCCTCCCGAGAGCCGGAGCGACGGGACGAGGAACGCGACCTTCACCGGCTCGCCGCCCCCGTGGAATCCGAACGGGCCTCGAGCTCGGCGATGCGTGCCTCCAGCTCCGGAACCCTGGCCGCCATCGCCCGGTAGTAGGCGTTGTCGACCTCGCGCTGGCGTTCCCACACCCGCTGGGCGGCGATGTCGGTGGTGAGCACCACGGCGTTGGGGGCGAGCCGGTCGGCGGACGGACCGAAACCCATCAGGTACTGCAACGGCACCACCGACGTCGCGTCCTCGACGATGCCTGTGAAGCTGACCGAGGTCCCGTCGGTGACCACCGAGCCCGACAGGGCGGCCTGGACTGCCACCACGTGCGGGTCGGGGAGCAGGCCTCTGAGCTCCTCGACGGTCGAGCTACCCCACATCGTCAGGTGGAACGGGTTCTTCACCGACGTGAACACGTCGTTGGGGACGCTGATCGCGACGGTCGCGCCGTCCTGTGATCTCCGGCCGAGCCACTCCACCAGTGGACCGAGGTCGACGAGGTGCTCGATCACCTCGAAGCAGGTGATCACCAGCGGACCGGGCGTCGCTTCGAGCTGCGAGGCGAGCTCGGCCAGCTCCGCCGTCGAGGTGAGGTCGACCTGGGCCGTCCTCACCGGTGAAGGGGCGAAGGCGCGTCGTGCCTCCTCCAGCGCGTCGGGCTCGACGTCGATGAGAACGACGTTCTCGGGAAGCACGTCGCCCAACGCTCTCGAGGAGGCCGCCCCGGTTCCGCACCCGAGGTCGCACCAGGTCGTGGCCTCGTCGATCACACGGCGGACCCACCCGTAGCGGGCCTGGTGCTCGCCGAGCACGAGGACGTCCGACGAGCCCGAGATCCGTTCTTCCCACTGGGTCATGCACGCTCCGTCGCTGGGGTGCGAGAACTATAGTTGCGGCCCTTGTCGACTCCGCCGACCGCCGCCGTGACGACCCCGACCGACGGAGAGTTGGCCTGGTGGGCACCGTTGTCGGTGCTCCGACCCGACGTCGGCGCCCGACTCCCACCCGTGGGCCGTCCGTTCCGGGTCGCCTTCGTGGGTCAACGCACCTACTTCGAGGTGTGCTCGCAGTCGTCCCCCTCGCCGGTCGTCGACCCGACGTTCGTCGAGTTCCGCAGCGGATCCGACGGGACCGCACTGCTGGCTCGTCTCCGGTCGCTGGACCCGCACGTCGTCGTGGTGTTCCGACCCGAGATCGTGCCCGCCGGACTGCTGAGAGACCTTGACGCCCTGACCCTCGGCTTCCTGACCGAACCCCTGCCCCGCCCCGATGAGGTCGGCCATCCCGACCTCGACCGTCGACTCCAGGATCTGGCCATGGTGGACGCGGACCAGTTCGACCGGATCGTGGCCTTCGACCCGCACATCAGGACCGCGGCAGCGCGATACCTGCCGGTATGGCGCGCCGAGCCGCTCCCGGTCGCCGACGAGGTGTTCTCGCCCCGCCTCGAACCGCGGTCGGGCTCCCGGTCGCTGTTCGTCGGCCGCAGCACGCCCCATCGCGAGGAGTGGCTGCTGCCGGCGAAACACCTCTACGACCTGATGCACGTCGAGCACGGGGTATTCGGCCCGGACCTGGCCGATCTGGCCCGCGATTTCCTCGTCGCCATCAACCTCCACAACGAGCCCTATCCCAGCTTCGAGAACCGGGTCCCGCTGCACCTCGCCGTGGGGAACCTCGTCATCAGCGAAGCGCTGTCCCCGACGAACGGTCTCGAGCCCGGTCTGGACTTCCTACTGGCCGAGGACGCCGACGACCTGGTGAGCTACCTCGGCCTCATCGCTGACGATCCGCAGCGATTCCATCCGGTGCGGGCACGAGGCCACCTCAAGGCCGAGGCCTTCCGCGCGAGTCGGGTGTACGCCCGTCTCCTCCTCGACTTGCTTCTCGACGTGGCCGAGTTCGGCCGGAGGTCGCCGTGAGCGCTCCCGCCGCCGACCCGGGGTCGGGCGCTCCGGATCCGACCCTGTTCCTGTCGTCGTCGACCGAGGCGCTTCCCGAGCCGATCGAACTGCACATGGACGAGCCGGTCGTCGAGTTCTGGCGTCGACGGATCGCCCAGCACCTGACCGAGTACTACGCCGGCATCCGCCTCTCCAAGTTCCCCGAGGACCTCCGGGTGCTGGAGCAGCTGCTGTTCGCCCAGCGACCCGACGCGGTGATCGAGATCGGTTGCCAGTTCGCCAGCAGCTCGCTCTGGATCGCCGATCGTCTGGCGTCGATCCGCCGCTACGGGGGACCGACCGACCCACTGGTGGTGGCGCTGGACATCGACACCGCCGCCGCGACCGTGGCGTTGGACACGGCCGATCCGGCCTGGCGGGACCGGATCGCTCTGATCGAGGCCGACATCACGGATCCGTCGCTCCCGGCCCGGGTCGAGGATGCCCTCGGCGGTCGCCGCAACTGCATGGTGATCGAGGACAGCGCCCACACCTACGAGACGACGATCGCGGCTCTGAAGGGGTTCGCACGCTTCGTCGCCCCGGGGGGCTACCTGATCGTCGAGGACGGAGTGGTCGACGTCGAGGAGCTGCGACTCCGGCCCGACTGGCCGCGTGGCGTCCATCGTGCCATCGCCGAGTTCCTGTCGGGCGACTCGGGCGTCGAGTTCGTTCGTCGCTCCGACCTGGAGCCCTACGGGCTGACGTCCCACCCCGGCGGATACCTGCAACGGCAGGGCTGACCACTACGCTCGACCGCTGCACGCGCCGCACCGCGCCTGCCCGACCGTCCAGCCCAGGAGCCCCACGTGCGTTTGTTCATCACCGGCGGAGCCGGGTTCATCGGTTCGAACTACGTCCGGCACGTCCTGACCACCTCCGACGACGAGGTCACCGTCTTCGACGCCCTCACCTACGCCGGAAACCTCGAGAACCTCGCTGACGTCGCGGGTGATCCCCGCTACCGCTTCGTGCACGGCGACATCTGCGACCGCGATGCGGTGGCGGCGGCCATGGACGGCCACGACGCCGTCGTGCACTTCGCGGCCGAGAGCCACGTGGACCGGTCCCTGCTCGACCCCGACGTGTTCGTCCGCACCAACTGCTCGGGAACCAACGTGCTCTGCGACACCGCCACCCGTATCGGCGTCGAGCGGTTCGTACACATCTCCACGGACGAGGTCTACGGCTCGATCGACGAGGGCTCGTTCACCGAGACCGACCCGCTGGCACCCCGCTCGCCGTACTCCGCCGCCAAGGCGGGTTCGGACCTGATCGCGCTGGCGTACCACGAGACCTACCAGCTGCCGGTTCTGGTCACCCGTTCGTCGAACCAGTTCGGGCCCTACCAGTTCCCCGAGAAGCTCATCCCGTACTTCGTGACCAGCCTGCTCGACGGCAAGAAGGTGCCGCTGTACGGCGACGGCCTCAACGTGCGCGACTGGTTGTTCGTCCGCGACAACTGCACGGGTGTCGACCTGGTGCTCCGCAACGGGACGGTGGGTGAGATCTACAACATCGGCGGCGGCAACGAGCGCACCAACCGCGACATCACCGATCGACTCCTGTCGATGTTGGGCAAGGACGACTCGAGCGTCGACTACGTCGAGGACCGCCTCGGCCACGACCGTCGCTATTCGATCACCAGCGACAAGGTCGGTGCCCTCGGCTGGAGTCCGTCCACGCCGTTCGAGGACGCGTTGGACGAGACCGTGGCGTTCTACCGGGACCGCAGGGACTGGTGGGAGCCGCTCACCGCCCGGGTCAAGAACCGCTGAGGTCGACCGTGCGCATCGTCGTCACCGGCTCCAACGGCCAGCTCGGCACCGAGGTCATGGACCTGCTCGGTCGCTCGGAGCACCACGAGGTCCTGGGCCTGGACCTTCCCGATCACGACCTCACCGACCGCGACCACGTGCTCGGCGTCGTCACCTCGTTCGAACCGGATCTGATCCTGCACGGCGCCGCCTTCACCGCGGTCGACGTGTGCGAGGAGCAGGTCGAGACCGCCTACCGGGTCAACTGCGCCGCCACCCGCTTCGTGGCCGACGGCGCCCGTCGGGTCGGGGCGCACGTGGTGTACGTGTCCACCGACTACGTGTTCGACGGCACCAAGACCACGCCGTACGTGGAGTGGGACGGTCCGAACCCGCAGTCGGTGTACGGGCGGACCAAACTCGGCGGCGAGTCCGAGATCGACCCCGGCTGGACGATCGCCCGCACGTCGTGGGTGTGCGGGCGGCACGGCAACAACATGGTCAAGACGCTGCTGCGGTTGGCGGGCGAGCGCGACACGCTGAGCTTCGTCGACGACCAGATCGGTCATCCGACCTTCGCCCAGGACCTGGCCGCCATGGTGGTGAAGCTCGGGGTGGAGCGGGTGCCGGGGGTGTTCCACACCACCAACCAGGGGGCGGTCAGCTGGTACGGGTTCGCCCGGGCCGTGTTCGCGGCGGCCGGCCACGACCCGGACCGGATCAGCCCGATCAGCACCGCCGAGCTCGACCCGCCCCGCCCGGCTCCCCGTCCGGCCAACTCGGTGCTCGACAACCTGGCGTGGCGGCTCCACGGGTTCGCCCCCAGCCGTGACTTCCACGAGCCCCTCGACGAGGTCGTCGCCTCGCTCCGGGCCTGATCGGGTCCTGCGGACCGAGACAGGCCCCCTGCTAGGGTCTCCGACCGGCGGCAACGTCGCTGTCCCCCCTTCGCGCATGCAACGACTCCGAGAAATCTGGGCCTACCGGACCCTCATCGCCAACCTCGCCCAGCGGGAACTGCGAGCCAAGTACAAGAAGAGCGTTCTGGGCTGGGGCTGGTCGCTCATCAGCCCAGCGGCCACTCTCGGCGTCTACACGCTGGTGTTCGGCGTCTACCTCAAGGCCGTGCCGCCCACCATGGCCAACGGCATGGCGAACTTCGCCCTCTACCTGTTCGCCGCGCTGATCGTGTGGAACGGCTTCTCGAACGTGGTCAACGGTTCGATGGGGTCGTTGGTCGACTCGGGCGGGCTGCTGTCGAAGATCTACTTCCCGCCGGAGTGCCCGCTGATCGCGGGGGTCATCGCCAGCCTGCTCCAGGTCGCCATCGAGTCCGCCATCCTCGTCGCCGTCATGATCGTGATCGGCAACGTCAGCTGGACCTTCGTCTGGCTCCCCGTGATCGTGGTCGAGACCATGGCCTTCGCCCTCGGGCTAGGGATGATCGCCAGCCTCTACAACATCATCTACCGAGACGTCAGCTACCTGGTCGGCATCGGCATGCAGATCCTGTTCTACGGCACGCCGATCGTGTACCAGCTCACCGACGTCCCCGAGAAGATCGGCGGCATCCCGGTGCGGGCGATCGTCGAGCTCAGCCCCCTGACCCAGTACACGATCCAGTCCCGCCAGGTCACCTACCTCCTCGAGTTCCCGACGCTTCGCCAGGTCGGCTACACGTTCGTGGTGTCGCTGATCACGCTCGTGTTCGGCTGGTGGGTGTTCAGCCGCCGCGCCGCGGACGTGATCGAGGAGATCTGATGAGCCAGATCGTCGTCGACGACGTCTCCAAGCGGTTCCGGCTCTACACGTCACGGGCCAACTCGCTCAAGGAGCGGTTCACGGCCCGGCGCTTCGCTCGCTACGAGGACTTCTGGGCGTTGCGCGACGTCAGCCTG
>WBZU01002341.1_pt1 | contig 13159 bp, 9 predicted proteins | sample 5204311 | NCBI WGS metagenome assembly WBZU01 (sample SAMN12344359, study PRJNA552823) | activated sludge metagenome | biome: Activated sludge suspended growth; feature: Nitrification reactor; material: Wastewater; isolation source: activated sludge from nitrification reactor of wastewater treatment...
CCCCGGCACGGCAAGCGTGAGCGAGGCCGGCCGCGCGGCGCTCGACAAGGTGGCCAAGGCGCTGGCCGACCGCGAGGCGCTCAAGATGACGGTCACCGGCGCGGCCGATGCGGCCGGCGAGCGCGAGGCCTTCCAGCGCGCGGCGCTGGAGGCGCGCCTGCTCGCCGAGCGGCGCCGCGAGATGCTGCGCGAAGGCGCCGCGGCGGCCGATGCCGATGCGCTGGCCACGCTGGATGCGCCGACGCGTGCGCGTGTGCTCAAGGAGGTCTACCGCGCCACCAGCCTGCCGAACAAGCCGCGCAATGCGATCGGCCTGGCGCGCGACATCCCCGGCCCGGAGATGGAGGCGCTGCTCGTGGCCGCGATTCCCGTCGGCCCCGATGCGATGCGCGAGCTGGCGCTGCAGCGCGGCCTGGCGGTGCGCGACGCGCTGCTCGCCAAGGGCCTGCCGGGCGAGCGCCTCTTCCTCGCCGCGCCCAAGCTGCGCGCCGCGGGCGAGGAGGGCGCGGCGAGCTGGACGCCGCGCGTGCAGCTGTCGCTGTCGACGAAGTGAACGCGGCGGCTCATACCGTTTCGCGTTCAATCGAATAGATCCCGTTCGGGCTGAGCCTGTCGAAGCCCCCGCGGGCCCTGAGCTTGCCGAAGGGGCTGAGCCTGTCGAAGCCCCTTGCGTGCCACGCACGGCCCTTCGACAAGCTCAGGGCGAACGGAGTTCGATGATCGGGCGACTTCGTATCAGCGCCGCTTGCGCGCCGGCGCGTGCGCCGCGCCGGTGGGCACCGGCAGGCGCGTGTCGTGCTTCACTTCCTTGAGCACGATGCTCGAGCGCACGTGCGTCACGCCGGGCAGGCGGAACAGCGTGTCGTGCTGGAACTGCTCGTAGGCCTTGATGTCGGCGATCAGCACGTCGAGGATGTAGTCGGACGGGCCGGTGGTGCTGACGCAGCGCACGATCTGCGGGCTGGCGGCCACCGCGCGCTCGAAGCTGCGCAACAGCGTCTCGCTGTGCTCGCGCAGGTTCAGCTCCACCACCACCGCCAGCTGCAGGCCCAGGCGCTCGCGGTCCACCAGCGCGGTGTAGCCGCGGATCACGCCGGCCGCCTCCAGATCCTTCACGCGCTTCCAGCACGGCGTGGGCGACAGGCCCACCGCGGCGGAGAGCTGCTGCACGGTCTGGCGCGCATCGCGCTGCAGCTCGGCGAGGATCATCAGGCAGTAGCGGTCGAGCTCCATTTCTTCTCCATTGGCGCCGTTTTCGAGAAGGACATTCTCGGCCAGTGGCTATCCGCAGGTGAATAGGGAACATCATTCGGATCGGCGCGCGTAAGCTCGCCACCCACCGCAACGCCTGCGAGAGCCGCCCATGACCTCCGTTGCCGACCCCGCTGCGCCGCTGGCGCGCGCGCATTACGAGCTGCACGACAACCTGTGGGCCAACGCCGGCAGCGTATTCATCACCGGCACGCAGGCGCTGCTGCGGCTGCTGCTGACGCAGCGCGCGCGCGATGCCGCGGCCGGGCTGCGCACCGAGGGCTTCGTCAGCGGCTACCGTGGCTCGCCGCTGGGCGGGGTGGACCAGGCGGTCTGGAAGGCGGGCCCGAAGCTCGCCGAGGCCGGCGTGCGCTTCGTGCCGGCCATCAACGAGGAACTCGCCGCCACCCAGGTGCTGGGCACGCAGCGCGTCGAGTCCGACCCCGAGCGCACCGTCGACGGCGTCTTCGCGCTCTGGTACGGCAAGGGCCCGGGCGTCGACCGCGCCGGCGACGCGATCAAGCACGGCAACGCCTACGGCAGCTCGCCGCGCGGCGGCGTGCTGGTGGTGGCGGGCGACGACCACGGCTGCGTGTCCTCCTCGATGCCGCACCAGAGCGAGGGCCTGTTCCAGGCCTTCTCGATGCCGGTGGTGGCGCCGGCCAACGTGGCCGAGATCCTGGAGTTCGGGCTGTACGGCTGGGCGCTGTCGCGCTACTCGGGCAACTGGGTCGGGCTGACCGCGCTGTCGGAGGTGGTGGAAAGCGGCACGACGGTGGACCTCGACGCCATCAACGCGCGCGCCGATGTCTGGCAGGGCGCCGACGCGGTGCGCGCCGCCACCGGCCACGCCGAGCCGGCCGACGGCTTGCACTACCGCTGGCCCGATCTGCCCAGCCTGCGCATCGAATCGCGCCTGCACGACAAGCTCGCCGCGGTGCACGCCTTCGCGCGCGTCAACAGCATCGACCGCGAGGTGATCGCCGCGCCGGCCGCGACGGTGGGCATCGTCACCTGCGGCAAGGCGCACTACGACCTGATGGAGGTGCTGCGGCGGCTGGAGATCACGCCGGCGATGCTGGCCGCGGCCGGCGTGCGGCTCTACAAGGTGGGCCTGTCCTTCCCGCTCGAGACGACGCGTGCCCAGGCCTTCGCGCGCGGCCTGCGCGAGATCCTGGTCGTCGAGGAGAAGGCGCCCATCGTCGAGACGCAGCTGCGCGAGCTGTTCTACAACGCGCCGGCGCAGGCGCGGCCGGCGATCGTCGGCAAGCGTGATGCGCAAGGTGCGCCGCTGGTGTCGTCGCTGGGCGAGCTGCGGCCTTCGCGGCTGATCGAGATCGTTGCGCACTGGATCGCGCGCCACTTCCCCAACGACCGCACGCTCGGCGACCACCTGCAGCACGTGCGCGACTTCACGCTGCCCGAGCTGCTGTCCAACGCGGCCGATACGGTCAAGCGCGTGCCCTATTTCTGCGCCGGCTGCCCGCACAACACCAGCACGCGGGTGCCCGAGGGCTCGCGCGCGCAGGCCGGCATCGGCTGCCACGTCATGGCGGCCTGGATGGACCGCTCCACCGAAGGCGTGATCCAGATGGGCGGCGAGGGCGTCGACTGGGTCAGCCACTCGATGTTCACCCGCGTGCCGCATGTCTTCCAGAACCTGGGCGACGGCACCTACTGGCATTCGGGCTACCTGGCGATCCGCCAGGCGGTGGCCTCGAAGGCCACCATCACCTATAAGATCCTCTTCAACGACGCGGTGGCCATGACCGGCGGCCAGCCGGTGGACGGCGCGATCAGCGTCGACCGCATCGCGCGCCAGGTGGAGAGCGAGGGCGTGGTCAAGGTCGTGGTGGTCAGCGACGACATCGCCAAGTACGACGCGCAGCGCGGCCTGTTCCCGGCCGGCACCGAGTTCCACCCGCGCGAAGCGCTCGACGAGGTGCAGCGCATGCTGCGCGCCACCGCGGGCGTGACGGTGCTGATCTACGAGCAGACCTGCGCGGCCGAGAAGCGGCGCCGGCGCAAGAAGGGCGAGATGCTCGACCCGGCGCGGCGCGTCTTCATCAACGAGCAGGTCTGCGAAGGCTGTGGCGACTGCACGGTGCAGAGCAACTGCGTCGCCGTGCTGCCGCACGAGACGCCGCTGGGCCGCAAGCGCCGCATCGACCAGAGCGCCTGCAACAAGGACTACTCCTGCGTGAAGGGCTTCTGCCCGAGTTTCGTCGGCGTGCTGGGCGGCACGCCGCGCAGGAAGTCGGGTGCGCTGAGCGAGGCCGGCGCGGCGAACGAGGAGTTCGAGCGCCGCGTGGCCGCGCTGCCGCTGCCGGCGCCGCACGTGTGGACCGGGCCCTACGACCTGCTGGTCACCGGTGTCGGCGGCACCGGCGTGGTCACCGTGGGCGCGCTGATCGCGATGGCCGCGCACCTGGAAGGCAAGAGCGCGAGCGTGCTCGACTTCACCGGCTTCGCGCAGAAGGGCGGCTCGGTGCTGAGCTTCGTGCGCTGGGCCGACCGGCCCGAGCGGCTCAACCAGGTGCGCATCGACACCCAGCAGGCCGACGCGCTGCTCGCCTGCGACCTGGTGGTGGGCGCCTCGCCCGAGGCGCTGCAGAGCGTGCGCCACGGCCGCACGCGCGTCCTGGCCAACCTGCACGAGGTGCCGGTGGCCGAGTCGCTGCGCAACCCCGATGCCAGCCTGCGCGTCGATGCGCTGCTCGAGAAGCTGCACTTCGCCGCCGGCCGCGAGCGCGTGCAGACCTTCGACGCGCAGACGCTGGCCGAAGACTTTCTGGGCGACACCATCGTCGCCAACATCGTCGCGCTCGGCTGCGCCTGGCAGCTCGGCCTGGTGCCGGTGGGCCTGCCGGCGCTGCAGCGCGCCATCGAGCTGAACGGCGTGGCGGTGCGCAACAACCGGCTCGCCTTCGCGCTCGGCCGGCTGGCGGCGGCCGATCCGGCCGCCTGCGAGGCGCTGCGCGCCGGCGCGGCCGACGACGCGGCGCAGGGCGCGGGCGACGGCATCGACGCGCTGATCGCGCGCGGCGTCGAGCACCTGAGCGGCTACCAGGACGCCGCCTATGCGCAGCGCTATGCCGAGCGCGTCCGGCGCGTGCGGATGCGCGAGCAGGCGCTCGGCGCCGACGCCGCGCTGCCGCTCACGCGCGCCGTGGCCGAGAGCCTGCGCAAGCTGATGGCCTACAAGGACGAATACGAGGTGGCGCGGCTCTATACCGATGGCCGCTTCGCGCGCCAGATCAAGGAGCAGTTCGAGGGCGAGCTGAAGCTGGAGTTCTACATGGCGCCGCCGCTGCTCGCGCGCTCGGCGCACGGCAAGCCGCCGCGCAAGCTGCGCCTGGGCGCCTGGATGCTGCCGCTGCTGCGCGTGCTGGCGCGCGGCAAGGCGCTGCGCGGCGGCGCGCTCGACCTGTTCGGCCGCAGCGCCGAGCGGCGCATGGAGCGTGCGCTGATCACGCAGTACGAGGCGCGCGTCGACGAGCTGCTGGAGCGGCTGCAGCCCGGGAACCTGGCGCTGGCCGCCGAGATCGCGCGCGTGCCGCTGGCGATGCGCGGCTTCGGCCACGTGAAGATCGCCAACGTGGCGCTGGCGCGCGCGCGCGAGGCCGAGCTGCTGCACCGGCTCGACCCGCAGCGCTACCCGCGCCCGGCGCCCTCCGCGCAGGCCGGTCAGCTCAAGGGCATCGCGATCGTGGCGCGCTGAGCGGCAGCGCTCAGCCGCGCTGGCGCAGGTAGCGGTAGACCGTGGTGCGCGAGATGCCCAGGCTGCGCGAGGTGCGGCTGACGCTGCGGCCGCAGCGCTCGAACTCGTCGACCACGCGCTCGCGCGCGCCGCGCGCCAGCGCCGAGCGGGCCTCGGGCGCGCCGGCGCCGGCCAGCGGCAGCACGCGCTGAACGGCGGCTTCGTCGAGCCGGCCGTCGGGCCGCGCCAGCAGCGCGCGCGTCAGCACGGCGCGCAGCTCGCGCATGTTGCCGCTCCACTCGTGGCGCGCCAGCCAGGCGATGGCCGCATCGTCGATGTCGGCATCGTGCCGCAGCGCCTCCAGCACGAAGCGCACGATGGCGGCGAAATCGCTGCGCGCGCGCAGCGGCGGCAAATCGACGCGCACGGTGTTGAGCCGGTGCATCAGGTCGGCGCGGAAGCGCCGCTCGCGCACCGCCTGCTCGAGATCGACGTGCGTGGCCGCCAGCAGCTGCACGTCGCGCCGCGCCGTGGTGCCGCCCACCGGGCGCACCAGCCAGTCGTCGAGCAGGCGCAGCAGCGCGGCCTGCATGGGCAGCGGCAGCTCGCCGATCTCGTCGAGCAGCAGCGTGCCGCCGTCGGCGCTGGCGATCAGGCCCAGGCTGCCTTCTCGGCGCGCGCCGGTGAAGGCGCCGCCGACATAGCCGAACAGCTCGGCCTCGAACAGATCGGCCGGCAGCGCGCCGCAGTTCACCGCCACGAAGGCGCCGCCGCGCCCGCTCAGGCGGTGCGCATGGCGCGCCAGCAGTTCCTTGCCGGTGCCGGTTTCGCCGAGGATGAGCAGCGGCGCGTTCAGGCGCAGTGCGGCGGCGACGTTGTCCAGCGCCGTGCGTACCGCCGTGTCGTCGGCGACGAATTCGATGTCGGCGCGCCGCGCGCTGCTCACGAGCGGCGCGGCGCTCGGGCCGAGCCTCTCGCGCGCCGGCCGCACCGTGCTCGCGCGCGGCGGCGTCTGCACGCAGCTGGCCACCAGTGCGCTGCCCAGTGCGTCGCGCACTCGCCGTTCGCCGCCGCTGCGCAGCCCGGCGACGAAGAGTTCGTAGGGCGCGTCGAACAGCTGCTCGAAGGGCGTGCCGGGCGCCACGTCCAGGCCGCTGAGCAGGTCACGTGCGCGGGCGTTGAAGGCCAGCAGCCGGCCCTGCGCATCGAAGGCGAGCAGGCCCGCGCTCAGCGTGCCGAGGAACTCGGCGCGCGGGTGCACGGCCAGCACCAGGCGCTCGCGCATCTGGTGCAGCAGCAGCAGCTTCTCGATCTGCGTGCAGGCCATCTGCACCAGCGCCTGGGTGTGGCGCTGGCGCGATTCGAAGTAGGAGGAGGCGTCCAGCGCGCCGACCACCTGGCCGTAGGCGTCGCGGATCGGCGCGGCGGTGCAGGAGATGTCGCCGTACTTGAAGAGGAAATGCTCCAGGCCGTTGACCGCCACCGGCCGCCCGGTGGCCAGCGCCGTGCCCAGGCCGTTGGTGCCGGCCTGCGCTTCCGACCACAGGCTGCCGGTGACGATGTCGGTGGCCGAGCCGCTGGTGAGGAAGCGGTTGTCGGCGTAGAGGTCGAGCACCACGCCCTCGGGGTCGGCGAAGGCGAGCAGGAAGTTGGAGCCGGCGATCTGCTGGCACAGCGTTTCCAGCTCGGCCAGCGCCAGCCGGCGCACCACCTCGGCCCGCGCGCGGCGCTGGGCCAGATCGCCGCCGTCGACGACCTGGATGGGCGGGCTGGCGGCGAGGTCCAGCCCGGCGCGGCTGCAGCGCACCCAGCTGTCGAGAATCTCCGGCGGCGGCAGCCCGCCCGGCGGCAGTGCGGCGCCGCGCGAACGCAGCACCCACGCGTGCGCCAGAGCGCGCTCGTCGTTCGAACCCATGTGTGTCTCCTGCGGCGCCGGTGCGTGCCGGCGGCTCTTCGCCTCTCGGGCTGCCCAAGGTAGCAGGCCGCCCGCGCAGCCGCAAGTGAACAGATCCTGGACAGCTGTGCAGCACAGGCGCTGCGCCGCTGCACAGGCGCGACGAGGGCCGGCGCAGGAAGGCACTGGCGCCGCGATCCGCCGCATGCGGGTCTGCCCGCAGTGGCATGGCCGTTGCAGTCTCCCTCGGCCGCGCACGCCGTGCGCGCGCATCCACGAGACCACAAGACGCAGGAGACAAGCCATGCCCCGTTCGAAGATCGGTCCCACCCTCGTGTCGCTGGCCGCGGCCGCGTGCCTCGCGGCACCGGCGCTGGCCCAGCAGAACATCGAGAAGCTCAAGCAGATGAAGGTCGCCACCACCGACCTGAACATCCCCGTGGTGCCGCAGGAAGGCAAGAACGCCGCGGCGATCCGCGAGAACCTCAAGCGCATCAAGCTGCCGCCGGGTTTCCGCATCGACCTGTTCGCCGTGGTGCCGGACGCGCGCCACATGGCCGTGGCGCCGAGCACCAACATGCTGTTCGTCGGCACGCGCAAGACCACGGTCTGGGCCGTCACCGACCGCAACTCCGACGGCGTGGCCGACGAGGTGAAGTCCTTCGCGCCCAGCCTCAAGTTCACCAACCCGAACGGCGTGTGCTGGACGCGCGACGGCTTCCTGGTCGTCGTCGAGCACAACCGCGTGCTCAACTTCCCGGCCGCCGAGTTCTTCTACGAAGGCCCGGACGTCGCGGTGATCGAGGTGGTGGGCCAGGGCAAGCTGGTGCCGCCGGAGGAGGAGTCGTACAACCACGGCGCGCGCACCTGCCGCGTCGACGACAGCGGCACGCTCTACGTCACGCTCGGCCAGCCCTACAACGTGCAGCCGCGCGACAAGGTGGCGATGTACGAGCAGCTCGGCATCGGCGGCATGATCAAGATGAACGCCTTCGACGGCTCCAAGCGCGAGGTGGTGGCGCGCGGCGTGCGCAACTCCGTCGGCATGGACATCAACCCGAAGGACAAGACCGTCTGGTTCACCGACAACCAGACCGACGGCATGGGCGACGACACGCCGCCGGGCGAGCTCAACCGCGTCACCAAGTCGGGCGGCGAGCACTTCGGCTACCCGTTCATCCACGGCAACAACGTGCAGATCGCCGGCACGGCCGCCGCGCCCGACCTCAAGGACATGAAGGCGCCCGCGCAGTGGACTCGTCCGCAGATCGAGTTCCCGGCGCACCAGGCGCAGCTGGGCATGACCTTCTACAACGGCAAGATGTTCCCGGCGCAATACCAGGGCGGCATCTTCGTGGCGGCGCACGGCTCGTGGAACCGCACCAAGGCGAGCGGCGGGCTGGTCAACTTCGTCTCGCTCAAGGCCGACGGCACGGCCGACAAGAGCACGGTCTTCGCCGAAGGCTGGCTGGACGGGGAGACCGGCATCTACCGCGGCCGCCCGGTCGACGTGGCGGTGATGAAGGACGGCTCGCTGCTGGTGTCGGACGACTACGCCGGCGCGATCTACCGCATCACCTACAGCGCACCGTGAGGGGCGCGCTCCTCACGACGCTGCTGGGCGCCGCCGTGCTGACAATGGCCGGCACGGCGGCGGCCGGCGACGCCGCGGCGGGGCGGCAGAAGGCCTTGCAGGTCTGTGCCGTCTGCCACGGCGCCAACGGCGTGGCCGTGGCGCCCGAGACGCCCAACCTCGCCGGCGAGCCCGAGGGCTACCTCGGCCGCCAGCTGCGCGCCTTCCGCAGCGGCAAGCGCCAGCACGAGGTGATGGCCGTGATCGCCAAGAGCCTGAGCGACGAGGACATCGACAACCTCGCTGCCTGGTTCAACTCGATCAAGGTGTCGGCCACGCCTCCAGAAAATCTCTAACCACAAACCCCGTCGCGGTGCGCGAGGCCTTCACGTAGCCTCGCGGCGTGCGCGCTCGCTCGCTTGCGCCAAGACCACCGACAGAACATGAACCAGCCGCTGACGCCCTCCACCCTCGCCCTGGCCCTTGCCGCCGCCTTCCCCCTCACCCCCGCCTTCGCCCAGGTCACCGAGCTCGACCCGGTGGTCGTGACCGCCGAACGCGTGCGCCAGAACAGCTTCGACGCGCCGGCCGCGATCACCGCGATCGGCCGCGATGTGATCGACAACGGCGGCATGCAGGTCAACCTCTCCGAGGCGCTGAACCGCGTGCCCGGCATCAGCGTGCTGAACCGGCAGAACTACGCGCAGGACCTGCAGCTCTCCATCCGCGGCTTCGGCTCGCGTTCGACCTTCGGCATCCGCGGCGTGCGCCTGATCGTCGACGGCATTCCCGCCACCATGCCCGACGGCCAGGGCCAGGCCTCGACCATCGCGCTCGGCTCGGCGCAGCGCATCGAGGTGTTGCGCGGCCCGCTGGCGCAGCTCTACGGCAACGCCGCCGGCGGCGTGGTGCAGGTGTTCAGCGGCACCGATGCCACCGTGCCCACGGTCAGCGCCGGCATCGCCTTCGGGCCCTGGGAGCAGAACCGCGAGTCGCTGCGCTTCGGCCACAACGGCGAGCGCGACAGCGTCGTGATCGACGCGATGCGCTATGCCACCAACGGCTGGCGCGACTTCAGCGCCGCCCAGCGCACCCAGTTCAACGCCAAGTGGGAGCACCAGATCGACCCGGCCTCGACCATCAGCGTGGTGGCCAACTCCTTCGACCAACCCTTGTCCAAGGATCCGGCCGGGCTGACGCGCGCCGACTGGGAGGCCAACCCGCGCCAGGTGGCGGCGATCGTCAAGGCGCAGGACGCCGGCAAGATCGTCAACCAGCAGCAGATCGGCAGCGTCTACGAGCGCCGGCTGAGCGACGCGACCACGCTCAATGCGCGCCTGTATGTCGGCAACCGCAACCTCTTCAACAAGCTCTCGGTGCCGCCGACCGCGCCGGCGCAGACCTCGGTGACGGGCGCCGGCGGCATCGTCGACTTCGCGCGCAGCTACATGGGCCTGGGCGCGCAGCTCGCCCACGTGGTGAAGCTCGACGGCGAACGCGCGCTGCGCCTGACCGGCGGCCTGGAACACGACCGCAGCGAGGAAGACCGCCAGGGCTACCTCAACAACGCCGGCGTGCAGGGCGCCCTCAAGCGCGACGAGCTCAACACCGTGCGCAGCACCGACGTCTACGCGCAGGCGGCCTACGACATCCTCGCCTCGCTGACGGCCACCGCCGGCGTGCGTTCCAGCCAGGTGAAGTTCCGCAGCGCCGACCGCTTCATCGTGCCCAACACGGCCAACGGCGACGACAGCGGCGGCGTCGACTACAGCGCCACCAACCCGGTGATCGGCCTGACCTTCCACGCCACGCCCGATCTGCACCTGTACGCCAACGCCGGGCGCGGCTTCGAGACGCCCACCTTCACCGAGCTCTCCTACCGCGCCGGCGGGCTGAGCGGCATGAATACCGATCTCAAGGCTTCCAAGAGCCGTCATGCGGAGATCGGCGCCAAGTGGAAGTTCGCTGCGGGCCACCGCATCGACGCCGCGCTGTTCGACATCACCACCCGCGACGAGATCGTCACCGACACCAACAGCGGCGGCCGCACCACCTTCAAGAACGCCAGCCGCACCAGCCGGCGCGGCGCCGAGTTCGCCTACACCGGCCAGCTCGCCGAGTCGCTGCGCGCCACGCTGAGCCTGAGCTCGCTGCGCGCGCGCTTCGACGAGGCCTTCGTCAGCGGCAGCGGCGCGAGCGCGGTCAACGTCCCGGCCGGCAACCGCCTGCCCGGCACGCCGGAGCGCAGCGCCTTCGCCGAGCTGGCCTGGGCGCCCAAGGCGGCCTGGGGCGGCTTCAATGCCGGCATCGAGCTCGTGCACACCGGCAAGCTCTACGTGAACGACGCCAACAGCGACGCCGCGCCGGCCGCGACCGTGCTCAACCTGCGCACCGGCTTCGCGCAGAAGTTCGGCGACTGGACGCTCAGCCAGCTGCTGCGCGTGGACAACGCCAGCGACAAGACCTACGCCGGCTCGGTGATCGTCAACGACGGCAACGGCCGCTTCTTCGAATCGGCGCTGCCGAGGAATTGGATGATCGCCTTCACGGCCAAGCACGAGTTCCGCTAAGGTTGCGGGCATGAGCCCGACACCGACCCCGGAAACCATCACCCTGGCCGGCGGCTGCTTCTGGTGCCTCGAAGCGGTCTACGAGCGCGTGCGCGGCGTGCTCGAGGTCGAGTCGGGCTACAGCAACGGCCAGGCCGAACGCCCGAACTACGAGCAGGTGTGCAGCGGCGACACCGGCTGCGCCGAGGTGGTGCGCGTGCGCTTCGATCCGGCGCAGATCGGCTTGCGCGATCTGCTGGAGATCTTCTTCGTCGTGCACGACCCGACCACGCTGAACCGCCAGGGCAACGACGTCGGCACGCAGTACCGCTCCGGCATCTACCTGCACGCGCCCGAGCAGGAGCGCGTGGCGCGCGAGGTGGTGGCCGAGGTGAATGCGAAGACCGGCGCTCGCGTCGTCACCGAGATCGAAGCCGAGCGCCACTACTGGCGCGCCGAGGACTACCACCAGCACTACTTCGCCAAGCACCCGGGCCAGGGCTACTGCGCCTTCGTCGTGGCGCCCAAGGTGGAGAAGTTCCGCAAGACCTTCGCGCAGCGCGTGCGCGAGGGCTGAATCAAGGCGCGAGGCGCTCGCGCACCCAGGCGCCGGCCTCGTCGAGGCGGTAGCGCAGCCGGTCGTGCAGACGCGACTTGCGGCCCTGCCAGAACTCCCAGCGATCCGGCACCAGCCGGAAGCCGCCCCAGTGCGGCGGGCGCGGCGGGTGCAGCAGGTACTGCGCGCCGTAGCGCGCCGCGTTGGCCACCAGCACGGCGCGCGAGGCGATCACCTGGCTCTGCGGCGAGGCCCAGGCGCCGATGCGCGAATCGAGCGGGCGCGACTGGTAGTAGGCGTCCGACTCGGCCGCATCGACCTTCTCGACGCGGCCCTCGATGCGCACCACGCGCTCGAGCTCGACCCAGTGGAACTGCAGCGCCGCGTGCGGGTTGCCGGCCAGTTCGCGGCCCTTGCGGCTGTCGTAGTTGGTGTACCAGACGATGCCGCGCGCGTCGTAGCCCTTGATCAGCACCACGCGCGTCGAGGGCCGGCCGTCGGCGCCGACGGTGGCCACCGTCATCGCGTTGGGCTCGGGCAGCTCGGCCGCCAGCGCCTGCTGGAACCAGCGTTCGAACTGTTGCAAGGGGTCGGCCGCGCTGGCGCTTTCGTCGAGTTCGTCGCGCTCGTAGCTCTTGCGCAGGTCTGCGATCGCTCGGGATTTGTCGGTCATGGTCGGTGTCGCTATGGCCTCGGGTTGGCACTCGCATGCTAGGGCTAACCCGGCTGGCAGTTCTGATTGGGCAATTCTGCGTACGGGGAAGGCCTTAAGTGATCGTCCCACTACCTGCGGGACGCTGCCCAACCCATTCTTGATGCAACCGGGCGCCACGGCCATGCCGTGACGCAAGATCTGGAGCGGGCAGCAGGAGGGTCGCGCCATGGCTGCGCAACCGGCGGTGATCGTGTTGGCAGCAGGGCGGGGCAGCCGCTTCCTGGGGGCGGACCACAAGCTGGCCCAGCGCCTGGGCAGCGCAACCGTGTTTGCCACCACGCTGCGCCACGCCGTGGCCACGCAGCTGCCGGTGGTGGTGGTCACCACCCAGGCCTTTGCCGACGTGGCGCGCCGCAGCGTCGCCGCGCGCGACGTGGTCGTGCTGCCCGAAGTGGGCACGCCGGGGCAGGACGCATTGGGCATGGGTTACTCGATCGGCAGCGGCGTCGGCGCGATTCCCGATGCCGGCGGCTGGCTGATCCTGCCCGGCGACATGCCGATGGTGCGCAGCGACACCATGCTGGAGGTGGCGCGCGAACTGGCGGATCACGCCGTGGTGTATGCGCAGCACAAGGGCGTGCGCGGCCATCCGGTGGGCTTCTCCGCCGAGCTCTATTCCGAGCTGGTGATGCTGCGCGGCGACGAGGGCGCGCGCCGTCTGGTGGCACGCTACCCGGCGATCGGCGTCGAGGTGGACGACCCCGGCGTGCTCATCGACGTCGACACCGAGGCCGATCTCGAGAGCGTGCGGCTCGCGCAGTTGGGCGGCGCCGCCCCGCAACAGCGGCTGTGAAGCGGCGTGAGCCGCTCTCAGCGCGCCTCGATGCGGCGCGCGAGACGCTCCAGGCGCTCGATCTCGCGGTCGCGGATGCCGCGTTCGCGCAGGCAGGCGGCCGTCTCGAGCAGGTAGTCCAGCGTGCT
>WBZU01002343.1_pt1 | contig 13153 bp, 4 predicted proteins | sample 5204311 | NCBI WGS metagenome assembly WBZU01 (sample SAMN12344359, study PRJNA552823) | activated sludge metagenome | biome: Activated sludge suspended growth; feature: Nitrification reactor; material: Wastewater; isolation source: activated sludge from nitrification reactor of wastewater treatment...
GTAAAATGTATCGCACGTCGATTCCAGATCTGCCCGGGCCTTGATGGCCAAGCTTGATTTTCCTGAAGAATATTCGCCGCCGATCGCAATGAGTGACTTGTGGCTGAGTGCGGCTCGGAGTTCCTCGTCGCACTTCCGCATGAGATAGGTCGGGTGTCCAGCGGGCATTGTCCCGCCAGTGTAGAATGGGTTAATGCGACTGGATGCAGCTATTGAAAGTTTCGTTACGTTCACGTCAACTATAGGCGTACCGCGCACATATACCTGCGGATCGGCGTGAGCCTGGTTCGTACTGCCGGTCGTGAGGCCCGTAGACGACTGGCTTACGGAGGGTTTGTTGAACCTTTCGTTGCCGCCAACGCGCGCAAAATTCCCGGCAGCTCGTCGTGATCGCCATAGGGGATCGTCTGAATGTTCAGTTCCCGCTGCCAGCGATCGCGATCGGTCGGCGACGGGTTTTTCATCAGGGCGTAATGTGGACGCGCCGCATGTCCGAACGCGTTATTGTTCAGCTCGAATATTAGGTCGAGGTCGAGGGGATCGTTGATTCCATATCCGACGAGGAGAAACGTGTACGCCTGAAGGAGATAGCTCATCGTATGCTGGTATGGCGCGTGCTTGGCGGCCACCTCGTACTCAGCGCGGGTCATCACGACGGATTCGGCATCATCGGCCGTGCCGTGGATCTTGAAGAGGACTTTGCGACTGTGCTGAATGTCATCGAGCGCCTGATCAGCGTTTTTCCATGTAAAGACCTGTCGTGCTGGCGGCCCCTCGACCAGTTCAAGTAGCGCATCGTAATTCGTGGTCAATAGAACGGGAACGGCTGTTTCGACGAGTGCATGATGCACGTCACCGGCTGCTGCGTTTGCTGGTCGAAAGATCGAGGAAAGAGCCGCACGATACTTCCGGGCGCCGCGGAGTGCGGTCTTGAGTGTATCAAGTTCGGCGAGCATTCCTTCAAGTGACAAATGGCCCCCTTTAAAAAAATCGCGTTTGGCGTCGAGTTGCGCTTGGGACCAGATTCCCAGTTGTGCTGCCTGTCCGAGCAGGCGGTCCGGGAAATCGGTCCACCCAGGGAAATCACCGTGAACGGTGCTCGTCTTACTGGATTTTGACAGCCCCGAACCAAATAGAATGGCAAGTTTGCCCTCAAGATATGCCTTAGCCAGCTCGGGGTGAACAGCGGCAGCCACAGGGTTTGGGGGAGTTGTGGTTGTAGGCACGGATGCGGTTGACGCAGAATTTGAAGTTGCGGGGCTTGGCGTGTTCGGCGCTGGGGCAGTGGGTGCTGTGGCAGGTGTCGCGCTTGGAGTAGCACCCGAGGCCATAAACTCCTGGTATAATTGCTCGACCTCATCCAAACGGCTGCGGGCCTCAGCCCACCTGAGCACTTCACTCACACGTTCGGCAGCAGATGAGCTTTTGCCGGGCAGCATGGCGGTAGGGACGTCCAGCTTGAAGATGAGTGTATCAAGCTCGGATTCACGCAGTTTGCAAAGGGCGTCGTGGAGTTGGTTTCGGGTCATGGCTTCGAGTTCCGCAAGGTCGCGATCGCGACGATGATATCCTGTTTCATTGACAAGGGTGCGAGCTTTTTCGATATGTTTTCGCGATTTGGCCAGCTTGCCCTCGGCACACGCCAGCCGCGCGTAGCCTAGGTGCGCGTCGCATTCATGCAGGCGAAAACCGCAACGCGTGGCAATGATCATGGCTTCGTGCAGGTCGCGACGAGCGTCGGCGAATGCGTGCGTGTGGATGTGCAGCTCGGCGCGGGCGAATAGACCTTGACAAATGTGCTCCTGATACCCGGCGAGCCGAAGATCCACCATCGCTTGCATGATATGCGAATTCGCTTCGTAAAGATCGCAGCTACTACCGCTCCGAAAGCCAGCTAGGTGCGCACGAGCCAACGAAAGGTGGTCGAGGGCGCGCTCAAGGGTCACCTTCTGTGCGTCCGCCCATATGAGTGTCAATCCCGCTCGTTGTTGCACCTCCATATTCAAGCCCTTATCGAGCAGGATATCGCAGTACCGGAAGCCTTGAAGCGAATAGAGCAGCGGGTAATGTGGCTGATCTTCATTCTGCAACACTTCGGCTTCTGCGCATAGTGCAGCGGCTTCGTCGTAGCGGCCCAAATCATGCTGTACCGAGGCGAGCGTTGTAGTATTGACAATAACCTGCCCCAGATTACCTGATATTAGCGCCAGACTGACGCACTCCGATGCAATTGCTAGTGATTCAAGCAACAAACCACGCGCCTGAAGAACTTCCGCGAGATTGGAGGCATTTTTCGCCGCAAATAACCATGCCTGAAGCTCTACGTTTTTGGCAAGTGGCATGCGCATGAGCGCGGCCGATTCCTCGAGCCGGCCCAATGCGCGGAGTGCAAAACTTGATTCATTGAAAACAAATGCTTGACCTGGCGGGCTAAGACCCGAGCTAAGGCATTCCCACGGGGAATCGAAAAATGCAGCAAGTGTCACGGCACAATTCGCGAAAGCGCCAAGCGTTTTTGTACTGTAGAAGGAAATTTGCTGATTGATGCGCTCGGCAAACACTTCAAAGAGTGCTTCTTCTTTCTTGTCCGCAAGACACCCATGCACAACCGCCTTATACAACGGTTCCATTTCGGCAATCGTCTCCGGAAATTCTTTCGCACTTGTCCGAAGAAACTCATACAATCGTCGATGTCCTTCGCGGAAAGCATCGGTATTCTCGAGTTTGAGTTGCTCGCTGAAATGCTGACGCACCAGCGGATGCGCATCGATAACATTGACAGTGTCGGCTGCAATCAATCCAATACGCCGCAGTTTTGCCAATGCCCGGTTCCAGTTGCGCTCGCCTACCCCCACGAGCACATCCGTCAATCCTGGCACCGCCGGGGCCGCACGCAATGCTGCAATTTCGGCGCTTGTCGCCGGTCGATCAAATAGCCCCAACATCCGCAAGATCGCCAGCTCCGTTTTTCCGAGCAACGATTCGTACGATGTCATCACGCGCCGAGCATGGCCACCATTTCGTTCGTCGTGGTGCAGCGGCCCGATCTCGTTACGTCGTCGAATATCGCCCTCCGCAACCTCCTCCAGATACGACCCGAGCAGCGTCAAGGCCAAAGCGTGTCCGCGGTATTCGTTCGCCGCTTGTTGCAATTCATCATCGGGCCCTTTTGCCCCACGTCCCCGAAGCAATGCCGCTCCAGCCTCCGCCGACAAATGCTCCAACGCTTTGGTCTGTACTTTCGCGCCAGACAAACCATTCAAATCGGCCAGTTGTAGACGACTCGTGATCAGCAAAAACCCATTGTTGTTCGACGCCAATTCCTTCACGAGCGTCTGCAGGGCCGGATCCTTGAATTGCCCTTCTTGCGGCCCAGGCCCATATTGCATCGGCTCGACGCCATCCAGCACGAGCAGCGTGCGCTTTTCTCGCACGAGTTTGGCCAGACGCTCGCCCTTGTCCCACGGCGAACCAGCCGTCGGATCAGGATCCCCAAACTTGGCCAGGGCATCCGCAAAAAACGTATCCGAGGATCCCGCCGTGTTCGTTCCTTGCCTATAAAATGACCAATCGTAGATTCGCTCGGCTCCGCGCCATCCGTCGTCCCGCATTCTGGCGAGCCACTTCGTCACGAGCGACGTCTTTCCAACGCCGCCCCAGGCCACGATGCTCGTGACGAATACGCCGTCACGCCAGCACGCGTCGAGCCAGGCAAGCTCCGCGTCGCGCCCGAACAGCTCGGCGCCCGTCACAGGAAGGTGCTTGATGGCCCCCTCGACCATCAGCGATGCGCCTTTCCGCGCTGAAGAAGCTGCCGTTGCGCAGACGTCCCGAACACGAGCGGACTGTACTTCAGGAAGCACCGTGGGGTCAACAACTACGGGGCGCCAAGTTGGCTTTCGATTTCACGCACCTCGCCATCGCGTCGATGGTATCCCGTTTCGTCGATGATCTCTTGGGCTTTGGCGAGATGCTCGCGTGCTGTCGTCGTATCGCCCTCGGCAACCCCGAGTCGCGCGTAGCCCAGACACGCATCGGCTTCGTGCAGGCGAAAGCCGCAATGGCTGGCGATGTCCATGGCTTCGTCGAGATCGGCGCGGGCGTCGGCGAAGGCGCGGGTGTGCGTGTGCAATGCTGCGCGGGCAAGGAGACCAAACGGGAGGAACTCCTTTGCATTGGCAAGCCGAAGCTCCGCAACCGCGTTTTCAATGCGTGAATGTGCTGGGACGAGTTCGCCATCAGTGTTTTGCACGACGCTCATGAAAGTCGCCTTTCCAAACGTGAGGTTATCGAGTGCCAATGAGAGTATTGGATAATCCTTGGCATACAATCCGAGCGTATGAATAGCGCGCATCAACGCTTCATTGAATGCTCCACTATCGAGCAGAAATTCGCAATATTGCCATCCGGAAACAGAATAGAGTAATTCGCCTGACGGCTTTGTCGTGTTGGAGATTTGCTCTGCCTCGATGAACAAACCCCTAGCCCTTGCCAAATGACCTTGTGCAGTGAGCACGGCGGCCAATCGCGCGCGGGTCGCGCTGCGCATAAAGGCGTCACCATTCTTGTTCGCGAACTCAATACTATTGCGCGCATAGGAGCAAGAACCACTAAGATCGCCCAAAGCCTGAAGCATCTCGCTAACATTACAGGCAACTGTAACTGCCGCGCTCCACTCCGATTGCGTTGCATAGGCGTCTAATGCACGCACAAAGCATTGGATTGCTTCGGTCAATCGTCCCACAGCTCGAAGGGCAAAACCGGACTGATTGAAAAGGTACGCTCTCGCCAGCGGGCTCAAAGTCGCCGACGGTTCCTCCCATGGATTGGCGAAAAAGTCCCACAAAGCTGCCACTTCGGCATTGAACAAGCCTAGTTTTCTGGTGCTGAAATGTTCGCCTCCTCTTTTGATGCGTTTGGCATAGACAGCTTCCAGTGCCTCATCATGCCTCCTCCCCAAACACCCATGCCTCACCGCCGCATACAACGGCTGCATTTCGGTGATCGTCTCTGGGAATGGCTTTGCTTTATTCTGGAGAAACTCATACAATCGCCGATGTCCCTCTCGAAATGCCTCCGAATGCTCGCTCCGCAGCCGCTTTCCGAAATACTCCCGCACCAGCGGATGCACATCAATCGTTCCATCCGCATTTTTCGGCGCCATCAATCGTCCGTCGCGTAACCGCGTCACGGCAGTATTCCACGCGGGATCGAACATCCTCGTCCCAACGAGGTCCTCGGTCAGGCCAGGTATCGGTGGCTCTCGGCGCAATTCGTCGACTTCGTCTTTCGGCGCCGGTCGATCGAACAAGCCAAGCACGCGCAAAATCGACAATTCGGGTTCTCCCGCGAACCATTGCTCGTAAAGCGCCATCATTCGTTGCGCCGGCTCGCCCTCGAATGACGGAAGCCCGTGCCGCCGCGCAATCTGCCCCTCGCACGCCTCGCGCACGTACGTTCCAAGCAACGTTAAAGCGAGAGCATGGCCCTTGTAGTCGCGCGATGCCGCGTGCAATTCGGATTTCGAGCCATCCGCCCCTCGAGCGCGAAGCAACTCCGCGCCCGCTTCCTCGGACAAATGGTCCAATTCCAGGGTAGAAACGATGCTGGCTCGTTTCGCTTTGACGTCGGCCACTCTGATGCGCGTGGTCAGGACGCAAAGTCCCGAGGTCGCCGTGGCCATGGAGCGAATGAACGAGGCTAGTGCCGTATCTTGGATTTTGGCGTCGGGGCCTTGTGGTTTCTGCTGCAATGGCTCGATTCCGTCGAGAACGAGAAGCGTACGTTCTTTTTGTACCAACTCGGCCAAACGACGGCCTTTATCCCAAGGTATTGTCGGTGGATTCGCTTCTCCAAACCATTTCAATGCGTCGTCGAAGAAGTCGTCAGACGATGCGCCTCCGCCCATTCCTTGTCGATAAAACGACCAACCGTATACGCGCTCTGCACCGCACCAGTGAACCGCTGCCATGCGTTGCAGCCATTCGTGGACGAGCGCGCTTTTCCCGACGCCACCGAACGCGACAATCGATACAATGCGAACACCTTCATTCCAGCAGCGATCGAGCTGCTCGATTACCTGTTCACGACCAACGATTTTCTCGGCGCCTGGCACAGGCAAACGCGCGATATCGACTTTGGGTTGAGCCTTGGTAGAAATGCCGGTCGTTTGGCCCGAGGACGAACGGCTTAGCGAGGGAGCGCGGCACCGCCAAGAAGCTCGCGGTAAATCCGCGCGACGTCGGCAAGACGCTCACGATTCTCTGCCCACTTGAGGACTGCGATCACGCGCTCTGCGGGTGGGGCGTTTTCGCCAGGCAGTATCGACGTGGGGACTTCAAGCCGGAAGATCAGCACCTTGATCTCCGAATCCTGGAGCTGGCAAAGCTTATCGAGGAGTTCCTGCTTGGTCATGACTGCAGATCCGTCGGTGGAGTTGATTCGAGGATACGCTGTTTTCTGAGACGTTGGGGAATTTTCGTTCGTTCGATTGTCTTCCGCGGCAAAAGCAGCATTTTCTTGCGAGCTACCGCCTGAACAAGGCGCATGCGTTCGAGTGGCAGTGCCCAACGCAATCACTTCTTCCGGCGCTAACGGCCTCCAATTGCGATCGGCATCTATCTCGCGCGCAATTCCGAGGATTCTTTGTGTCCAAGACTTGCTAGCGAAAGTCTGCGCAATACGTTCGACTGCACGCAGCGATGCCTTGGAGCCTCGGGAATAGAGGTCTTGTAGGAGGCGATCGCGAGAGTCAGCAATCTGTTCACGCGCATAATCTTTTCCGCTGAGGCGCTTTGGATCTTCTTCATGTGGGAATTGTTGCTCGATCCATATAAATGCATCAGCTGCGGGGTCTTCTGGCAATAACCTCCACGGCACTTGACGTACCATTACACTATTGTTGGCGAGATCTAAAAATATCTCACGTCCAAATCCAATATCGTTTTGGAATACATTCCACAAGACTGACCATCCGTCATTCAATGCATGAACGAGTAGCATTTGGGCCGCATCTTTACTTCGTTCACGAAGACCTGATTCGCTCGGGACGGGAAGAACCAGCAGAGAATGGGCGTATGCGATTGCACCGGCTGCTTGCTTTTTGAGCAATATACCCAATAGCTCGCGATGTAACTGGGGACGAATCGACGAATCTTGCAATTTGAGCAAGAGAAGTTGTTCGAGGCGCGCGCACCACAGCGGAGCGAGCAACCGATCGGCTTTACCCCAAAATTGCGTGCTATCCAAGGCGAGATTTACAGCCCATAACGTTTCGTCATGCGCAGCATTGTATACCAAGGCGATAAGCTGGCCATGGATCTCCAAGTCGGCGCCACTGTGTCGCCCTAATGGGTCGAGTACGATGGGCAAAACCCAGGACTGCCAAATTCGTCGGGGTACGCGCCAGTTCGGGGCCGCGACCCGAAGCAAGAACAACGCGCGATAGCCTGCCTGTTCATGCTCGTATTGCTCTCGCCATGACCGGTCAATTACCTCCGACCGCTCGAGATAGCGTTTTGCTGCTGCAATGATTCGTGAACGTGTGGAATCATTGGCGTATTCCCATCCAGGCGATGTTGTGATGTTCGGACTGCTGGCGCTAAAACGACGCAAACCATCGTCGTCGACTGCAAGCGCTCGTTGGAGTTCGAGGAACGCATGGAATTCGCCCGCTTCGACTTTGCGTAGACACGTTTCGACTCTTTCTTGTGCGGTCAAGCGACCCTGCAAGAGGGCGGCAGCTTTCGCAGCCTCTCGCTGCCATTTGCTTACTTTCAATTGAAGCGCATCCGCGGCCAATTGAGGCGCATACGGTGCGAGCAAGGCGATTGCATCGAGTTCGTCTTCGGTGGCATCGTGCAATACTTGGCGAACGAGCGCAACCCACAGTTCTTGGATTTGCGTTTGCTGGGATTTCTCGATCCATTCTCCGACACGCAGCAAGTCTTTGGCGACGAATAGGTTTTGATGCGTGAACAGCCAAATACACTCCTGCGCGTGAATCAGGTTCTTTTCAAAATATGCCTGCAGGAAATAGAATCGATTGGTGTAATCCGCTAAAAAGGTTTCTTGCTCATCCAATGTGTGGTTACGGAATAACCCCCTGTTGCGGCCCAATTGGTACTCAGCGAACTTGATGAGTTCCTTCAAAACGTTCGGTTCACGCAGATGCCTCCAGACATGCTCAATCAGTTCGTCGGCAATTATATTACTTCCGAAATCGGCCAGTCCGAGTAGGTCATCCTCGTCCCATTCCCGATTTTGAAGCCAACGAATGGCAACCGGAAGATCATCGGGATCGAGAGATTTTATGACGTCGTGTGAAATGAACTGCTGGTATTCTCCAAACATTTGTGGTTGTTTGGGGGGCGTGAGGCACTCAAATAACTCCTCGGTGTCCATGAATCGAGGCCAAAGAGCTTTGAGTGCCCCAGTTTTCATGTGATCTTCGGGATCCTCTCCGGCGCTGCCACGAGCCAATGGCCTCAGCTTTTCAATTGCCGATGGATTTCCAAATTTTCCAAGCGTTTCGGCCGCGTCCCCGCGTACGAGACAATCCTCGTCCACTCGTTGGACGATTTCGAGGAGTACATCCTCCACCTCCTGAATCCTGCATTCATCTGCAATTTCAATCGCAGCTTGCTTCGTCATTGTTTGCACATCGGTACGCTGGAGCCACTGCCGGAGAATCACGGTGATCTTATTACAGCGCAACCTATCGCAGTGTCCCCACAGAATGGTGCGAGCTACCGTCTGGTCTTCAATGCGCCTTAGAATTCCTTCAAGAATTTGCTGCCGGTCGGCATCGGTGGTCATTGGACCATCACTTCGCAGCAAAATCTCAGGCTCGTGTTCCGTCAGAAAGCGGAAAACCTGTCTGTCGATGCTCGAGATCCACGCGGCTATTTCGCGCAAGGGCGGAGCCACCGTCCCTTCAAACAGCAAGACCTCTTTTAGAGCGTCCGATCCAATGGCTCTTTGACGAATGAAGTATGCCGCCAGAAACTCGGCGTATGACTGGTGGGCAAACGTCCATGATTCTTCGTGCTTGTAGAACAAGTTCGCCATCGTCAGCGTTTCAACGACCGCATTGCGATCAACACCCACATTGCCTTCAGGCGTTGGCTCGGTTCCACCCAGGATGCTCCGAATGCTGACTCCCTCCCCTGCGCGCAGTTGCAGCTCCGAATCTTCGACGATTGTTGTTTCTCGCCCCATGACTGCGATTGCGGCAATTCGTGCTGCAATCGATAGCCGCGCGTCAGCATTGAGTTTTCCGACGTCTCCAGCGTCCTTGCGCGTTTTGCTCGTTTCCTCGCATAGTTTTCGACAGCCGCTGGCATAAAGATCCCATCGACTGGTAGGCAGCGCGCGATTTTTCCAATATTGGGCGAGAAGCAAGCGAAGCGTAATGGGCCGATTGGCGAGAGGGGCCGCGCCTCGCTCACGGATTAGGCGAAGAAAGGCGTTCGCATGTTGTCCGGCGGCAAATTCAACATCTTTCTTGCGGAGTGGAGCTAAATCGTAAACACAAAATTCGTCTTGTCCCCAGATTTGATTGAATTCATCACGAATAAACGGTGGCAATTCGGCAGTGCGGCATGCAATGCGCAACTTTAATTTCTCTGTTGGCCCATTTTTGATTTTACCGACGAGGCGCCGAGCAAAATCCTTTTCCGCGCATTCGTCGAGACTGTCGATGATGAGGTGCAGCGAGCTTTTGCCGTTGAGCCATCCCTGAAACTCGGGCGTACCGAAAACATCTTCGTCAGAGCGCCGTTGATAACGAAGGTCAATTGCCAAATGCTCATGCCCAGGCGATTGGGTCGTCTTGGCGAGTTGCTTGATTGCGGACGATTTCCCCATTCCGGGTTCCCCAAGGAGCAGCAAGCACGGTTTTTCCGCGATACGGTCGAAAGGCACCACATCGGTGAGCTGGTATCGCTCGGGATGCCTCGTCGGATCGAGCAGGTATCCCTCGCCGTCCATGGCCATATGGCCGCCTTGCGGGCACCAGAACCGCGTCCAGGGATAGTTATCCTGCCACACTTCGTTCATCGGTCAGCCTGCTGGCGGAGCCAGTCGAGCGGGCAACTGTAGTCGGCCGGACTCTGCGCGGCAAGTGCTTGTATTGCCCCGCTACGACATTTTCGAAAGCGTTTCATCGAGCTCGCGCACTTCCCCATCTCGTCGATGGTATCCCGTTTCGTCGATGATCTTGCGAGCTTTTTCCAGATGCTCGCGCGCAGTGGCAAGGTCGCGCTCGGCGACGGCAAGCCGTGCGTACCCGAGGTGCGTGTCGACTTCGTGCAAGCGAAAGCCGCAATGGGTGGCGATGTCCATCGCTTCGTCGAGGTCGACCCGGGCGTCCTCAAAAGCGCGATTATGCATATGGAGGGCGACGCGGGCGAGGAGGCTGAGGACGACGTAGTCTTGGTCGCCGATTTGGCGGAACTCATGAACAGCTACTTGGAGCTGCGAAGCCGATTCCTCAAGGTCACCAGCTGTGCTCCACTGAACGCTTTGCAGTTCAGCACGGCCGAGCGATAGGTGGCCGAAGGCAACGTCCTGCGGAAACTGATGCGCTATTGCCCATGTCAACGTGAGTCGCGCTCGGAGCCGCGCCTCTGCATACCGATTCAGATCAAGCAGCAGGTCACAATAGTCGAAGCCCTGACCCGAGTAGAGCAGCGGAAGCTCCGGCTGATCGTCCTCCTGCATCCGTTCAGCTTCGGCAAACAGGGATGCTGCATCGTTGAGTAACCCCATTGCGTGCTGCACCGTAGCGAGCGTGGTCCTTTTACCCATGCGTTCAAACGCATTCCCACTTGCGTCTGCAAATTCAACAGCTTGTCGAGCAAACCTGGTTGAGTCTCGTAGATTACCTCCTGACATAAGAATGCGGCTAATGTTCGATGCATGAATCGCCGCGTTGTGCCAATCTTCACGCACGACGCACCGAGACAGACCGAGTTTCATAAGCATTGCAGCATCAGCCAAACGCCCCACCGTCTGGAGTACGAGGCCTGTTTCATTAAGAATCAATGCCTGAGCAGCTTCGCTTAGCAACGAGGAAACACGCTCCCATGGCACTTCAAAAAACGTTGAGAGCATCGCTCGCTCCGGTCCCCAGGCACTAAGTTTGTCCGTGCTGAAATGATTCGTGCCTCGCCGAATGCGCTTCCACCAAATATCGTCGAGCGCCTCCTGCTTCTTCCCTGCCAAACACCCATGCACCACCGCCGCATACAGCGGCGCCATTTCTTGAATCGTATCGGGAAAGGGTTTTGCGGTGTTTTTGAGGTATTCGTACAACCGCCGATGCCCTTCGCGCCAAGCGACCTCATTTTCGACGCGCAGTTTGTCCCCAAAGTCCCGACGCACCAAGGGATGCGCGTCAATCACGTCGCCAGATGCTGGAGAAACCAACCCAATGCGCCTTAGCTTTGTGAGAGCACTATTCCACTCATCCCCCCTTATTCCTACGACTGCATGATTCAATCCCTGTACGACTGGCTCCTCCCGCAACGCATTGATTTCGCCTGATTTGGCCGGACGATCGAAGAGCCCGAGCATTCGCAAGATGGTTTGCTCTTTTGGCCCAAGCCATGATTCGTACGCAGCCATCACCCGTCGCGCGTGACCGCCATATTGGTCCTCGTGTACGAGCGGCCCGATTTCGTTTCTGCGCCGGATGTCGCCATTCGCGACTTGCGCCAAGTAAGAACCAAGCAGCATCAACGCTAGCGCATGGCCCTTGTATTCGTCAGAGGCCGTCTCCAATTCGTTATCTCGCCCAATGGATCCTTGCTGACGCAGTAACATGGCGCCGGCTTTGGGCGATAGTCGCTCCAAGTTGGCTGACTGAACCATTTGCTGCGAAAAACGATTTAGATCCGAGACTGGCATCCTCGTTGTCAACAAACAAAGCCCGGGATTTTTCTGCGCCAGCGTCAAGACGAGCGAAGCCAAAGCAAGGTCCTGAATCTTCGCATCGCTCCCGAGCGGTTTCTCTTGCAATGGTTCGACGCCATCGAGGACGAGCAACGTACGTTTTTCCTGGATCAACTTGGCCAGGCGTTTTCCCTTTTCCCAGGGCGATGTCGACACTGAGTTCGGATCGCCGAACCATTGAAACGCATCCGCGAAGAAGTCATCCGAGGAACCGCCCTCCCCCGTCCCTTGCCCATAAAAAGACCACGCATACACGCGCTCGGCGCCCCGCCATTTGGCTTCGTCCATGAGCCGCAACCACTCGTTCACGAGCGTGCTCTTGCCAACCCCACCCATTGCAACAATCGACGCGACACGCACGCCTTCTTGCCAGCATCGATCGAGCCACGCAAGTTCATCGTCCCGACCAAACACCTTGCTGTTTGTCGAAGGCAACCGCGAGATGTCTACTTCGGGCTGAACCGCAGCGCCAGTCGTTGGGCCCTCGGACGACTGGCCTACTGAGGGTCCTTGATACCAAGAATCTCGCGATAGAGCCGCTCCACGTCGGCGACGCGTCCGCGGGGCTCCGCCCATTCGAGCACCTTGATCACTCGCTCCGCACGCGCCACATTCTCGCCAGGGAGCATTTCGGTCGGAATGCTGAGTTTGAAGATCAGCGTTCCCAATTCAGGCGAGCTGAGTTTGCACAGTTCATTGTAAAGCTGATCGCGCTTGATTTTCGATTGTTCCGCCGCGGCTTTGGATTGATCGTTCTTTGCGATATTGGAATCTATTTGCAAGACACGATGCGGTTGTTCGGGCACAAAGTGTTTTTCTAGGAACGCCAGCAGAAACTCCGCCGCGGCTCGGCACCCAAATGCACGGAAGGCGTCATCCTTCGAGCTATCGGCATAATCTTGAACGGCCTTTACCAAAATGGATTGCTTTTTGAATCGCGCAGCCAAATCCCCAATGGCCGTCCCCTCCATTTCGAGGCCCATCGTGTTTCGCACGACGACCCGCAAACGCTCAAAGATTTCGGCATCTTTGATGACGGCGGATACCGTCGCAATGGCCCCAACATGGACACGCAAATCGGGGTCTGGTGGAGGACCACCAGGATGATAAACGAAATCTTCGTCGACGGAATCGCGACCCGTATCTGTCAATAGGAGTGACGCTCCCTGCCGAACCACAAGTTTGTCTACCATGGCTT
>WBZU01002344.1_pt1 | contig 13146 bp, 15 predicted proteins | sample 5204311 | NCBI WGS metagenome assembly WBZU01 (sample SAMN12344359, study PRJNA552823) | activated sludge metagenome | biome: Activated sludge suspended growth; feature: Nitrification reactor; material: Wastewater; isolation source: activated sludge from nitrification reactor of wastewater...
CCCGCGCTGGCCGCGACGCCGGCTCGGGGCGCTGGCCGCGACCCTGCTCGTGGCCGTCACCGGCGTGGCCGTCGCCGGCGAGGTCATCGACCTGCGGTCCACCGGACACCAGATCAACGACCTCGTCGCGGACACGCTGGTGCGCACGGGGCGGCTCCCCGCGTGCCGGCCGGTGGGGACGCGTTCGGCGGCGATCAGCGACGCCACACCGAGCACGCGCGTCACCGACGCCCTCCCTGCCCTGGCCACCTTCCCGCGGTCGGCTCCGCCCCCGTCCGCCCTCGCGCTGGCACGCCCGCTCGCGGGTCAGGCGCTCCTGCGCCGCACGGTGCGGAGCCTGCGCTTCCCCGGCGGGGTGCGGGCCGTGCTCTACACCACCCAGGGAGCGGGCCCGCAGGGCCCGGCCGATCCCGCCGCCTGCCTACAGGCGCGCCTGGCGCAGGTCGTGCTGCTGCACCCCAAGGACGACGACGTGCAAATGGGCGCGATCGTGCGGCTGAAGAGCCGCCCGGACACGCAGCCCGGAGCCGAGACGCTCGGGTTGACCGTGAGCGCGGCGCCCCGGCGGCCCTGGATCGCCGGCGCCGTCACGGTGCCCGAGGTCGGCCTGCGGCCGGGCGCGCTCCTGGCCCGGACGCCGCTGCCTCGCGGCCGGGTCTTCCACGCGGCGATCGCCTCCCCGGACGCGGTGCGCGTGACGGTGCGGACCGCGAAGGGCCGGCGTGTTCCCGCGCGGATCAGCAACGGCATCCTCGGCTTCGCCGCGCCGGCCGGCGACCGGCGGTTCACCGTGGCCCAGCGCCGCGCCGACGGCCGCCCCGTCGGCTACACCCGCCTGGTGGTGCCGCGATGAGCCCCGGGCGTGTCATCGCGGCACCGGCCGGGCGCGGCTCACGACCCGGCGATCCATCCGGCGAAGTCGCTGGCGAACGTGGAGTGGTTGTGCAGGAACGCGTAACCGGCAGGCCCGTAACTGCCGCTGCCCGACCACTGCAGGGCGATCGAGCAGCCGCCGCAGGCCGACGTGGCCGTGCCGGCGCCGTTGGGCTTCACCGAGCCGGAGGACGTGCTGATGCCGATCCGGGTGTAGGCGGTCCCGACCGAGCCGCCGTACACCAGCGTGTACCGGTCGTGGCGTCCCCCGTGGATGCACGCGTTGCCCGACTGCAGGTGGACGGGGTTGCTGTTCGTCCCGCAGAAGCCGCCGCTGAAGGCCGCGTCGGCGGAGGACCCGAGGGGAAGGGCCAGCGCGAGCGCGATCCCCAGCAGCACGAGCAGGAGCACGTGCCGGCCGGCGTGGGCGGGAAGGATGGCTGCGGGCATGGGTCAGTTCCCCTCGGAGACGTTGATGGTGTCCGTCGTGCCGTCGTCGTGGACGACCGTGATCGCGTCCACCGGATCGGTCGAGCTCACGGCGATGGTGGACTGCCGGGGCGCGAGCGTGGTCTGGTCGCCGTCGTCGGTCGCGACCTCGACGGCGGCGGTGTCGTCGGGGACGAGGCCCAGGACCGTCACCTCGCCGGGCGCGGCGCCCTTGGCCGGGGTGTCGCCCGCAGCGAGCACCATGTAGAGGCCGGTGGCGTCGAGCGTCGTCGCCGGGCCGCACACGGTGGCCCACGGCTGCGCCGCGGCCGGCGACCGTGCCGTGAAGCAGGCGTCGTCGCCGTTCCCGGCCGCCCACAGCGCGCCTTCCGGCGTGACGGCGCGGCGGGCGTCTTCGAAGCTCACCTCCGGCGCGCCGGCGGAGAGGGTGTCCAGGGCGTCGCCGGTCGGCAGGCCCGTGACGTCGGAGGCCACCTGCGGGCGGTCGAGCAACGACACGGTCTCCGGCGCGTCGGCGCGGGAGCCGTCGGTGCCGGACAGCGCGACGGCGGCGAGCACGGCGACGAGCGCGGCCAGCAGAATCACCCGGGTGGAGGAGGCGTGTCTGAAGGAGGTCATGCGGCGATCTTTCCGATTCGCCGTGCCCATCGCGAAAATCTTTGCTCTGCATTGCAATGGGGCAGCAAAACAGGCTCTGGGAGGCGCGGATGGAGGGGATGACGCCTCGTCAGGCCGAGCGGCTGCGGCGTGCGCACGCGGAGATCACCAGCGTGCTCACGGAGCTCGGCGTGCTCGACGACGGCCCGCTGCCGAGCACCTCCCGCCAGCAGGCCGACCAGGCGCGGCGCTGGCGGATGCTCAACGCCGTCGCCCTGCGCGGCGGCCAGGTCGGCGCGAGCGAATGGGGGCGCCTGGGTCAGGCCAACGGCTACGACCCACGCGGGCTGGGCGGGTTCTTCCGCGGCGCCGACCCCGCCATGGAGCACCGGGGCCACCGGCGCGTCCTCACCGCCACCGGCCGCCGCTACGTGGAGCGGTGGCGCGCGGACTTCGAGCACACCCAGGGCACGTCAGCGCCGCCCCGGGACGACCCGTCGCCCTCGCGGGACGGGATCGCCGCCCCACCGCCCGCCGCGGCACCCGCTCGGGTGTCGGCGCCCAACGGCGCCCCTCCGGCCTGGCTCGCCGCCGCGCGCGCCGAGCGCATCGCCGCCGGCCGGGGACGGCGGCCGGTGTCGGCCAACGGCCGGCGCGCCGAGCCGGACGCGCGCGGCTGAGCGACCCGTCCTACTCGTCCGCCGCGCCCTTCTCGTTGCCCGGCCGCCACAGGCTGACCAGCCGGGCCACCAGGGTGACGAGGAAGATCTGGCCGATCAGCATCTCGAAGACGGCGAGGATCTGGCCGATGTCCCCGGATGGCACGAGGTTGCCGTACCCGGTCGTGGTCAGGGTCGTGTAGCTGAAGAACATGTAGTCACGCGGCGCGGCGTGGCTGACGCCGGTGAACACGTCGCCGCTCTTGATCCGCCCGAGGGCGAGGTACAGGTAGCCGAACAGCAGGCCCAGCATCGTGAACACGCTGATCGCGCCGAGGATGGTGCGGAAGTCGACGACCGTGGCCCCGACGACGCGGCGCAGGATGGTGACCGTGGCCACGCAGAGCAGGATGCCGTCGATGAGGAACGCGACGCCCAGCAGCGCATCCACGTCGACCAGGCGGGCGAGCGTCGCCGCGACCACCGCCGTCACCGCGAGCGTCACCGCGTAGGCCAGCCGCCGCGGGCGGACGTCCGAGCTGCTCAGGCCGATCACGGCGGTGAGCCCGGCGAAGGCCACGGCGACAACGCGCCCGCCCCAGCCGGTGGGCGGCAGGGTCACCGTGAACACGAAGGTGGCGAGGATCAGGACGAGGACGAGGCCGTACGCATCGCCGATGCGCTCGAGGAACTGCAGGCCGGTCTCGTCGTCGCGGCGGTCCAGGTCGTGGGGAACGCTCATGGGGGCTCCTATTGGCGGCGGGCGAAGATGGTGGTGGCGATGACCATGGAGGCGGCGACGAGGGCGCCGAGGGCGCCGAGCCAGTTCACGCCCGTGCTCTGCCGCACGTGGTCGGCGTAGGCGATGAACCCGATCGGCACCGCGATGGAGAGCAGGAGCAGCGCGGCCCGCAGGACGTCGCGTTTCGTCCGGCCGGGCCCGTCGTCCCCGGCGGCCGCGTCGCGCGCCCGGACCTCCTCCTTGCCGCCGAAGTACTCGAGCGTGTGGGTCCCCAGGCTGCGCGCGTGGCTCTCGCACCCCCAGGCCATGGCGATCATGAAGCTCACCGGGAACACCCAGGTGATGAGCCAGATGCCGCCGCCGATGAGCGCCCCGAAGAAGGCCTTGCGCTTCCAGTGCTCCTCCCGCTCCTTCTTGCTGGTCGGTGCCGACAGGAACCCGCCGAACACGAGCATCATGTACCCGCTCTGCACCCAGACCCGGATGGGCCGGCGCTTCTCGGGCTTGTCCGGCAGCGGGGTGTCCTGCACCCTGAGGAGCTCCTCCTGGGCGAGCTCCACCGTCGGGTAGGCGCCGCGCAGGACGAGGATCTGCGCGCACGTCTTCAGCGCACGGGGATCGTGGCCGTAGAGGGCGGCGGTGCGCCGCTCCATCACGCCCTCCTGCCACAGGTAGGCGAGGTAGCCGGGGACCAGCGCGATGAGGAACGGCGTGCCGGCGACGGCGCCGTTGATGCGGGAGACCTGCGCGGTCTGGATGCGCACCTCCTCGGCGATCACCGCCCGCGGGACGTCGGGCCGCTCGGTCTGCACGCGCTCGGCCCACTCCACCGCGTCCGCGCCGACCCGGTCGGAGCCGAACAGCGTGAGGCGGACCGCGACGTGCTCGGGGTCGCGGTAGGCGATGGCCGCCAGTCGCTTCCACCCGGCCAGCCGCTGGCGGATGGTGCCCTTGGTCTGGGGCACCGCCGCGTCGTCCGGGATGGCGTCGGCGGGCACGTCGGGAGTGGCCATGCGACCACCGTAGTCGGGTGGCCCGACGGCCATCGTCCCCCACATCGGATGAACGCGCCGCGAACGGCTCACCAGCGCCGGCCGGCCGTTAGGCTCGGCACCCATGCGCGCCTTCCGGATCGTCGTCACCGCCCTGCTCGTCACCGCCGTCGCCTGCGGCCTGTCCGTCGCGAGCGCGACGGCCGCCACACCCAAGACGGTCATCTTCAACATGTATCCCTCGCCGCTGGTCAAGCCCGAGCGGGTGTTCTTCCAGGCCAACTCCGGCCCGTTCCTGGACGCGCTCGTCTGGACGGGCTGGGGCGAGGCCACGGCGGTGGGCACCGGCACCTGGCGGCTGGACTGCTCCACCGGCGGCGTGTCCTGCGCCCCGGGCGATCCGAGCCTGGCCTATCCCGCCACCTACACGCTGAGCAACCCGGGCCCGTGCCCGCGGTTCGGCCCGACGGCGCGGTCCTACCGCAAGGGCGTCGTGGTCATCACGCGCCCCGACTCGACGGTCACGCAGCCGTTCAGCTCCGACTACGACTTCTGCGCCAAGCGGCCCACGTTCGCCAGGGGCCGCGCGGCGATCGTGGCCTACCTGCGCCGCCACAAGGCGAAGAAGGCCACCGCCACGTGCAAGGCCCGGGACGGCGTCTCCCTCGACTGCGTCGCCCGGTACACCACGGCGAAGGGCAAGCGCCGCACGCGCGAGTTTGACGTGTTCGCCGACATGAGCGGGCACATCACGGCACGCCCGCTGGGGTAGCGCGGCCGCGGCGCGGTCCGGCCTACGGGTCGGAGATCCCGCCCGGCACGATCTTGCCCTCGTCGATCTCCTGCGAGAGCTTGGCCTTGGCGGTCAGGCTGCCGGCGTCGAGCACGCCCGAGCCGGCGGCGCGGGAGATCGGGTCGCCGCCGTGGCCGCGCAGGATGATCGCGCAGCCGACCGCGATGCAGGCGCCGGCCAGCGGCCCGGCCACGTACACCCAGTAGGCGGTGAAGTCGCCGCTGACGAGCGCGGGCCCGAAGGAACGCGCCGGGTTCATCGAGGTCCCGCTCACCGGGGCCGACCAGAGGCCCGCCAGGGCGATGTACCCGCCGACGCCGAGGGCGGCGATCGCGCCGACGTTCTGCGCCGCCGACGCCGTCCCCAGGATCACGCTGACCAGCAGCGCGGTGAGCACGACCTCCATGAGGAAGGCCTGCCAGTCGTGGTAGCCGGGGCCCGGCAGCGTGGCCCCGAGGTGCTCGACGTTGCCGAACACGGCCAGGAGGAAGAGGCACGCGAGCGTGGCCCCGATGAGCTGGATGATGATGTAGCCCGGGACGCGCTTCCACGGGAAGTCGCCCCGCAGGGCGAAGGCCAGTGACACCGCGGGGTTGAGGTGCGCGCCGGAGATCGCGCCCATGAAGAGGATGATCGCCATCACCATCAGGCCGGGCGCCACGACCGCGGCGGCCAGGCTGATCTTGCCCTGGGCGTGCAACAGCCCGCCGCCGGCGGCGACGAGCACCAGCGCGAACGTGCCCAGCAGCTCGGAGAACAGCCGCCGCCACTCCTTGCGCGGGTCGTCGAAGTCCTTGCGGTCGCCGAACTCCAGGAACAGGCGATGGTCGATCCGCGGCGCCAGGTCGGCGGCGGCGGTGGTGGTGGGGGCGGCGGTGGTGTCCACGGACGAGATCATCGCCCGGTCCGCCGACCCGCGCATCCGTACTGTGCCCGGAGGCCCGGGTCCGCTCCCGGCCGCGGCACGGGCGCTAGCCTGGACGCGACCCCTCCCGAGGAGACCGTGATGAGCACCGCCACCCGCCAGATCACCGGCGTGGACTTCGTCTGCATCCCCACCAGTGACCACGACCGCGCCGTCGCCTTCTACGAGGACACGCTCGGCCTCGAGCGCGGCAAGCAGTGGGGCAGCCGGCCCGCCACCGAGTTCCAGGCCGGCAACCTCACCCTCGCCGTGATGGACCCGAGCGGCTTCGGCCAGGGCGAGGCGCGCCCCAACAGCGCCCCGATCGCCCTGCAGGTCGACGACGTGGAGGCCGCCCGTACCGCGCTGGAGGAGAAGGGCGTCACGTTCTTCGTCCCGCTGCTGGACTCCGGCGTGTGTCACCAGGCGATCTTCAGCGACCCGGACGGCAACCCGCTGATCCTGCATCACCGGTACGCGCCGCCCACCCCCTGACCGTCGGGAGGGGGCCGCTCCCAGGGAACCGAAATCGATTTGGGTCCCCTAACATGGACGCCAATGCGCCCCTTTGACAAGGCCGTGAACATGTTCGGCGTGTTCGCGCCCTTCCTCGCGATCCTGGCCGTCGCGCCGTTCGCGTGGCAGAACCACTAGCTCGGCTGGACCGACATCGTCGTGTTCTTCGTCATGTACGCGATCGCCGGGTTCGGCATCACGATCGGCTACCACCGGATGCTCACGCACCGGTCGTTCCAGACGTACCGGCCCATCGAGTACCTGTTCGCGATCATGGGGAGCATGGCGATCGAGGCGGCCCGCTGGACTGGGTCTCCGACCATCGCAAGCACCACGCCCACACCGACGAGGCGGGCGACCCGCACAGCCCGCACGTCGGGCACGGCTCGGGCCTGCGCGGCCTGTGGCACGCCCACGTCGGCTGGACGTGGCGCAACCACGGGATGGCCGAGTGGGACCGCTACGCCAAGGACCTGTACGAGGACCGCACGATGCGGGTCATCCACTACGGCGCGCCCTTCTGGGCGCTGGTCTCCTACGGCCTGCCATTCCTGCTCGGCTGGGCGCTCACCGGCACCATCGCCGGCGCGCTGACCGGCCTGCTGTGGGGCGGCCTGGTCCGCATGTTCCTGCTGCACCACGTCACCTGGAGCATCAACTCGGTCTGCCACTTCTGGGGCGACCGGCGCTTCGAGGTCGATGAGAACGACCGCTCGACGAACGTCTGGTGGTTGGCCATCCCGTCGCTCGGCGAGTCGTGGCACCACAACCACCACGCCTTCCCGCGCTCGCACCGGCACGGGCTGCGCCGGATCGAGATCGACCTCTCCGGGCTCGTCGTCCGGGCGATGGAGCGCGTCGGCCTGGCCTGGAACGTCGTGAAGATCACCCCGGAGCGCCAGGTCGAGCGCCTGGCTCCCGGCGCCGCCTGATTCACGCCGCGCCGCGATGATGTGGGGGTGACCGACCCGTCCCCGAGCGCTCCGGCGCCGTCGCGCCCGTCCTCGGGCGAGCTGTGGGTGCTCGCGGCGATCGTCGTCGCGGCCGCCGCCGTGCGCTTCGCCTCGCTGCACGCGGCCAGCTACTGGCTCGACGAGGCCTACTCCGTCGTGGCCCTGCGCGGCAGCCTCGGTGACGTGTGGCACGCGGTCAACACGACCGAGTCGACCCCCCCGTTGTTCTACGTCCTGGGTTGGGGGTGGACGCAGGTGTTCGGCACCTCCGAGGCCGGCCTGCGCTCCCTGTCGGCCCTGGCCGGCACCGCCCTGGTACCCGCGGTGTGGCTCGCCGGCCGGGAGCTGCTGGACCGCCGCGCGGCGCTCATCGCCGCCGCCCTCACCGCGACCAGCCCCCTCCTGGTGTGGTTCTCCCAGGAGGCGCGGGCCTACGAGCTGGCCGTGCTGCTCTGCGCGCTGGCCTTCTGGCAGCTGGCCAGGGCCCGGCGTCGCGCCCCCGGGGCGCTGGCGTGGTGGGCCGTGTTCGCCGCACTCGCCCTCACCGCCCACTACATCACCGCCTTCCCCCTGCTCGCCGAGGCGGCGGTGCTGCTGTGGTGGCGCCGCGACCGCGCCGCCGTCCTGGCCGTCGGCGCCGTCGGTGTGGCCGGGCTCGCGCTCGTGCCGCTGCTCGTGGGCCAGCGCGACAACCCCCTGGCCGGGTACGTGCACGGCACGCCGCTGCGGCAGCTCGCCGAGGTGGTCAAGCAGTTCGCGGTCGGCTACGACGGCCCGTGGGAGGTGGTGCTGGGCACCCTCGCCATCGCGCTGCTGGCCGCGGGGCTCCTGCTCGTCCTCGTGGCGCCCCCGCGCAGCCGGGCGGCGGCCCGGCTGTGCCTGCTCGTGGCCGCCGCCTCGCCCGCCGGGCTGCTCCTCCTCCTGGCCGCCGGGCAGAACCAGCTGCTCAGCCGGTACATGCTGCCCGCGCTGCCGCTCGTCCTGCTCGTCGTCGCCGCCGGGTTCGCCGCGCCGCGGGCGGGGCGGTGGGGCCTGGCCGGCGCCGTCCTGCTGTGCGCGGTCGGCCTCACCGTCACCGTCGGCGTCGCCGTCACCCCGTCGGAGCGCACCCGCGAGGACTGGCGCGGCGCGGCCGACGCCCTCTCCTCGCCGCTGCGCCCGCGGGCCCTCGTCGTCTTCCCGCCCTCGGGCACCCTGCCGCTCTCGCTCTACGTGCCGGGGGTGACGGAGCCCCGGGAGCAGGTCCTGCGCGTGCGCGAGATCGACTTCATCGACACCGCGCTGGACCGCGACCACCGCCGCCCCGTCCCCTTCCCGGCGACGCTGCCCGGCAACCCGCTGTTCCGCCTGGCCGGGCAGTCCCGCACGTCCACCGCGGCGGTGGTGCGCTACGTCGCTCCCGTGCCCACGCCCATCCCGGCCGTGTCGATCCTCGGCGCCCAGGCGGGCGGCCGGCAAAGCGCCGTGCTCGTCCAGCGGTGAGCCGGTCCGCGCAATACCCTGGCGCCATGTCCCCGTACGAGCACGCCTCCCTGGACGGGCGGATCCTGCCCCTCGCCGACGCCCTGGTCCCCGTCACCGACGAGGGCCTGCTGCGCGGCGACGGCGTCTTCGAGGTCACGCGCCTGTACGACGGCGTCCCGTTCGCGTGGGCCGAGCACCTGGAGAGGATGACCGCGTCGGCGGCCAACCTGCGCCTGCCGTTCGACGCCGCCCGGATGGACGCGGACGTCCGCGCGCTGATCGAGGTCGCCCGGCCGGGCGACTGCGCAATGCGCTGCGTGGTCACGCGCGGGGGCCGGCGGATCGTCCTGCTCGAGCCGCTCAAGGACACGTCCGCGGCCATCGCGCTGGCCAGCATCACCTATGCGCCGACCCGGATCCTCGACGGGGTCAAGTCGCTGAGCTACGGCGCCAACATGCTCGCCACCCGCGTGGCCCAGGAGCGCGGCGCCGACGAGGCGCTGCTCGTCACCCCGCATGGGCGGATCCTGGAGGCCCCGACGTCCTCGCTGTTCTACGTGCTCGAGGGCGAGGGGCTCTACACGCCCCCGCTGGGCGACCACGTCCTGGACTCCATCACCCGCCGCTACGTCATCGAGATCACCGGCGCGACCGAGTGGGTGACCGGCGCGGACATGATCGGGTCGATGACCGAGGCCTTCCTGGCCTCCACGCTGCGCGAGGTGCAGGCGGTCGCGGCGATCGACGGGCATCGGATGGACGCGCCGGGCCCGCGGACCGCGCTGGCCGCCGAGGCGGTCGCCCGGCACATCCGCGAGACGGTGTCCGCGTGAAGATCGTCACCGTCGTCGGCAACCGGCCCCAGTTCGTCAAGGCGGCCGCCGTCTCGCCGCTGCTGCGCCAGGCGCACGAGGAGGTGCTCGTCCACACCGGCCAGCACTACGACGACGAGCTGTCGGGCATCTTCGTGCGGGAGCTGGCGATGCCGCTCCCGGAGATCCAGCTCGCGCTCGGCACCGGCAGCAACACCGAGCAGACGGCGCGCATGCTCGCCGCGCTGGCGCCCATCCTCGCCGAGGAGGAGCCGGGGGCGGTGCTCGTCTACGGCGACACCAACTCCACGCTCGCCGCCGGCCTGGCCGCCGCGCAGGCGGGCATCCCCGTCGCCCACGTGGAGGCGGGCATGCGCTCCTTCGACCGGCGGATGCCGGAGGAGCTCAACCGCGTCCTCACCGACCACCTCTCGTCGCTGCTGCTGTGCTCCACGAGCACGGCGGTGGAGAACCTGCACCGCGAGGCGGTGGTGGGGCGGGTGGAGCTCGTCGGCGACGTGATGGCCGACATCTCCGCGACGATCCGCCCGCGCGCGGCGGCCGACGACGCGCCCCTGGAGCGCGCGGGGGTGGAGCCCGGCGGCTACCTCCTGGCCACCGCCCACCGCGCCGGCAACGTCGACGACCCGGTGCGGCTCGCCTCGCTGGTGGACGTCCTGGTGGCGGTGGGCGAGCCGCTCGTGCTCCCGCTGCACCCGCGCACCCAGGCGCGCCTGGAGACGACCGGCCTGTTGCGCCGCCTGCAGGAGGCCGAGCACGTGCGGCTCCTGCCGCCGCTCGGCTATCTGGAGTTCACCGCCCTGCTCGTGCGCGCCCGCGCGGTGCTCACCGACTCCGGCGGGGTGCAGAAGGAGGCCTACCTGGCCGGCGTGCCCTGCGTGACGCTGCGCGACACCACCGAGTGGGTCGAGACGATCGAGGTCGGCTGGAACGTGCTGGTGGACCTCGATCCCGCCGCCGCGGTGGCCGCCCTGGCCCGCCCGCGCCCCGAAGCGCACCCGGACCTGTACGGCGACGGCGAGGCCGGCGCGCGCGTCGTCGCCGCGCTGGCCACCCTCACGCGCTGACGGAGGGGCGCCCGATCCGCACGACGGGCACGCCGGCGGCGGTGAAGGGCGCCGGGTCCACCGCGCCGCGGCCGTCGACGACGACCCGGGCGCCGGGCACGTCGGCCGGCGTGAGCGTGGCGTACGTGGCGTGGTCGGCCTGCAGGATCGCCGCGTCGACGGGCGAGCCGTCCCAGGGGACGAAGCCCAGGGCGCGCAGCTCCTCGTCGGTGTAGAGCGGGTCTGCGGCCAGCGGCACGGCGCCGCGGGCCAGCAGCGTGTCGTGCAGGCCGAAGGCGCCGGAGAAGGCCGTCTCCTTGACGTTGCCGCGGTAGGCGATGCCGAGGATGAGCACGCGGGCGCCGGCGGGCGGCGCGCCGAGGGCATCGGCGAGCAGGTCGACGGTGTAGGCGGGCATCGCGTCGTTGACCGCGCGGCCGGCGGCGGGGAGCCGGGCCTGCGGGTCGCCCTCCAGGTAGAAGCGCGGGTAGACGGGGATGCAGTGGCCGCCGACCGCCACGCCGGGCCGGTGGATGTGGCTGAACGGCTGGGAGTTGGCCGCGGCGATGACGCGGTCCACGTCGATCCCGGCGCGGTCGGCGAAGCGGGCGAACTCGTTGGCCAGGGCGATGTTCACATCGCGGTACGTCGTCTCGGCGAGCTTGGCCAGCTCGGCGCCCTCGGCGCCATCCATCGCCCACACCTGCGGGGTGATGAACGATGAGTAGAGGTCCACGCCGCGCCGCTCGCCCTCCGGCGTCAGTCCGCCGACCAGCTTGGGGTAGGTGTCCAGGTCGGCGAACACGCGGCCGCTGTAGACCCGCTCGGGGCTGAAGACGGTGAAGAAGTCCCGCTCGGAGGCCAGCCCGCTGCCCCGCTCCAGGGCCGGCGCGATCCGGGTGCGGGTGCTGCCGACCGGGAGGGTCGTCTCGATGGAGACGACGGTGGGCGGCCCCCCGGGCTCCTGGGCGCGCAGGCCGGCGGCGAGGTCCTCCACGACGGAGTCGAGGATGCGCCAGTCGGGCCGCGCGTCGTCGTCGACCATCAGCGGCGGGACCGCGATCACGAGGTCGGCGCCGGCGGCCACCGCCGTGACCGTGCCGGTGGTCGCCCGCAGGCGCCCGTCGCCGACGACCTCCTTCAGCGCGTCGGCCAGGCCGCCTTCGCCGGGGAAGGGCTCGCGCGCCGCGTTGACGGCGGCGACCACGGCGGGGTCGACGTCGCAGCCGACGACCTCGTGGCCGGCGCGGGCGATGTGGACGGCGAGAGGGAGCCCGATCTTGCCGAGGGCGACGACGACGGCCCTCACGCCGGCACCCGCATCGACTCTCCGGTCTGCGCGCTGGACAGCACCGTCTCGGCGGCCCGCACGGTCTCCAGGCCCTCCTGCAGCGTCACCACCGGATCGGGGCCGGGCCGGCCGGCGACGTGCGCGGCGAAGGCCTCCAGCTCGACGAGGATCGGCTCCCGGCGGTTGAGCGCGTAACGCACCGAGTTGCCCTCGGTCACGCCGCGCAGCGCCTGGTCGGACTCCCACCCGGAGGTGGGGATCGAGCCGTTCTCGAAGAACGTCAGGTCGCTGGTCAGCGTGTCGGCCACCAGCATCCCCTTGTCGCCGAGCACGCGGGTGCGGCGGGTCTTGGTGGGGGTGAGCCAGTCGACGACGTTGTTGAAGGTCACGCCGCTCTGCAGGCGGCCGGTCACCAGGACGAGGTCCTCGTGGGGGCGGCCGGTGCGGTTGGTCGTCTGGGCGGCGAGCAGGTCGATGGGCGATCCGCCGATCCAGCGCACGAGATCGAGGTCGTGGGTGGCGAGGTCCTTGACCACGCCGACGTCCCGCACGCGGTCCGGGAAGGGGCCCAGGCGCTCGGTGGCGATGAGGAAGACCTCGCCGAGCTGGCCCTCCTGCACCCGGCGGCGCAGCTCCAGCAGGGCGGGGTTGTAGCGCTCCACGTGGCCGACGGCGCCCAGGACGTGGTTGGCCTCGCACGCGGCGATGATCGCCTCGGCCTCCTGCGTCGTGGCGGCCAGCGGCTTCTCCACGAGGACGTGGACGCCGGCGGCGGCGCACACGGCGGCGGCGGCCAGGTGCTCCTCGGTCGGCACGGCCAGGACGACGAACGCGGGCCGCTCGCCCTCGGGGCGGTCCAGCAGCGCCTCCAGCGACGGGAACAGGTCGGCGGGCTCGCGCACCACACCGAAGCGATCACCGGCGGGATCGGCGGCGCCGGCGAAGGCCAGCGCGGGCGAGGTCTGCAGCAGGCGGGCGTGGTGGCGGCCGATCATCCCGAGGCCCAGCACCGCGCCGCGCACCGGGGAGTAAT
>WBZU01000279.1_pt1 | contig 13140 bp, 11 predicted proteins | sample 5204311 | NCBI WGS metagenome assembly WBZU01 (sample SAMN12344359, study PRJNA552823) | activated sludge metagenome | biome: Activated sludge suspended growth; feature: Nitrification reactor; material: Wastewater; isolation source: activated sludge from nitrification reactor of wastewater...
CTGGTAATGGGTGACCATCGGGTCCGGGGAGTTCTCCAGCTTGCGCCGGAGGCGGCGCATCTCCGGGAAGTGCTGAAGCGCCTTGCTGAACCGTCGGGCCCGCGGCGAAATGCGGCGGTAGAAGTCGAGGCTGACCTCGTAACCCTCCGGTTCCGGCACCGGCCCGTAGGTGAATTCGGAGGTGATCAGCTCGACCTCGGCGCCTTCTGCTGCCAGGGCAGCAGCCAGCGACCGGTCGTACGGCGGGGTGAAAGCCGAGGGGTCGATCAGCTTGACATGCACAACCGGGATTATCGTTGGCAACCGTGAACAGCCCCTCTCCGGCACCCGACCCTGCAACCGAAGCCACAGAAGTGGACCTGAGCTACTGCGTGGTCAACAACGACGGCCGGGAGTACCTGATGGATTGCCTGGCCGCGATCGAGAAGTTCCACCCGGCCGGACTGGAGAGCGAGGTACTCGTCCTCGACAACGCATCCAGCGACGGTTCGGTCGAAGCGGTGCGGGAACAGTTTCCCTCGGCAGAGGTGATCGCCCTGGAGACCAAGCAGGGCAAGGCGGCCAACGACTCACTGCTGCTGGAGCGGGCCCGCGGCCGCTACTGCCTGCTCTTGAACGAGGATTCGGAGCTGAGGGCAGGCGCTGCCGGGGCGCTGGCCGCGGCCCTCGATGCCGAACCGGAAGCGGGGGCGGCGGGGGCGCAACTGTTTGACGGCGAAGGCAACGCGTACGCCTGCGCCTGGCGCTTTCCCGGGGTCGAGTCGGCCTTCGTCGGCGCGCTCTTCCTCCACTCGCGCCTGACCGTCCAGAGCAAGGGCGAGGTAACCCGGCGGGTCGACTGGGCCCAGTCCTCGGCCCTGATGGTCCGCCGCGAAGCGGCCCGGGAAATCGGCGGGCTCGACCCGCAGTTCTTCGTCTACTACGACGAATGCGATTTCTGCAAACGCCTCGCCGACGCCGGCTGGAGCACGCTCTACGTCCCTTCGGCCGAGGCGGTCCACCACAACCAGCTCTCGACCGACCTCTCCTCCGGCCTGCCCCGCATCGTCGAGTTCCACCGCAACCGCGACCTCTACATGCGAAAGCACCACAACCGGGCCGCCGCCTTCACGGTCCGCCTGCTGACCGCCTGGGCATACGGCCTGCGGACGATCGCCTCGGTCTTCATGCCCGGCGCCCCCACCCCGGTCTACCGCGCCCACACCCGCCAGGCCCTCTTCCCCTACCGGGGAGAAAGCCTCGCCGACCGCGCCAGCAGCCGGGAACCCTGAGTTCCGGGAGAGGTGCCGCACATCCAGCACCATCAAGGGGCAAAACCTGCGGCACCTCTAGGAACGAAGATCCTCGTCCCACTGCTCGACCTCCACGGCCTCCGGCAACCCCCGGCCCCCCGGCCTGCCTGAGGCGCTGGTGCCTTCACCCTCCTCGCCCGCCGCTTTTCCGACGCGACGTGCCTCGAGCAGCTTCTCCTTCAGGACAGAGGGTTGGGTCAACAAGAGCAACCACCCCCGCTCCTCCGCCGTGAAAAAGCCCGTGAGGAGCAGAGCGAACGGGAGCGCGAGAACAAGCAGCAGCCGCACCGCCAGCCAGGCGAGACCGTCATCCGGGACGAAGACCTCGCCGATCGCGACCAGGGCCGCGGTGGCGAGCAGCACCCGGACCAGCCGCAGCCACTCGTAGGGGACCGGGAAGAGTCGCTGGGTGAAGAGGTACATCAGCACCACCACGACCAGGTAGGAGACGACCAGCGCGACCCCGGCCCCGATGATCCCCCAGAGCGGAAGCAGCAGCAGGTTGAGGCCGACATTGACGACCAGCCCGGCGATCGTCGCCGGCAGGTTGTACTCGGTGCGTCCGGTCCGGCCAAGCACGACCAGCAGCACCATGTAGAGCGCGTAGAGGGCGGCGCCGGCCGATACCGGGCCGACCACGTCGGCCGCCTCGGAGAACTCGGGGGCGGCGAGCAGGCCGACGATCCAGGGTGCGATCAGCCAGAGGAAGCTGACCACGAAGGCCATCACCGTGACGAACCAGGTGACCACCGCCGAGTAGGCGAGGCGGGCCTCGTCGTCATCCTGGATCGAGTAGGCGAGCGGCGGGAAGGCGAGCTGGAAACCGCGGACCAGGACCGCGATCCCCTGGGACATCTTGATCGCAATCGAGTAAAGCCCGGCCTCGGCCAGACCGAGCTTGCGGGCGATCAGGATGCGGTCGATGAAGCTGAGCGAGTAGAGCGAGAGCTCGGCCGGCATGGTCGGCAGGCCGAAGGCCATCATCCGCTTGAGCAGCGGCCGGTCGGGGGCCAAGGCGAGCCGACGGCGGTTGTAGAAGATCAGGCCGAGGACGATCGCGAGGCCGGTGCCGTAGCTGCCGGCCAGGAGGCCTTCGGCCCCGAGGTCGAGCGGGACGACCAGGATCACGGTGACCGGGATCGTGATCAGGACCGAGAGCATGGTCACCGTGAAGAAGGCCCGGGCCCGCTCGTCCAGCCGGAAGATGGTCAGAAGGTATTCGGAAAGGGTGAGCACGAAGAGGCCGACGATCGCGATCCGGCCCAGGGTCGGTTCGGATTCCCCGAGGAGGAGCTGAGAGATCGGCCCGGCGAAAGGCATCAGGACGATGACCGAGATCAGCCCCGCCCAGAACAGGGTGGCGAAGGAAGTCGAGACGACGGCGGCCGGCTCCTCACCCTGCTTGTAATAGAAGCGGAGCAGGGCCTCGACCACGCCGAGCCGAATGATGATCGAGGCCGCGACCACGGCCGAGAACATGACTTCCGCGGCGCCGTAATCAGCCGGGGTCAGGTAGCGCGTGTAAAGCGGCAACAGGGCTACCGCGATCAGCTTCGAGATGATGCTGGCCGCCGTGTAGGCGGCGCCGGTTGTCGCTAGGCGGCGGAGGTAGCCCGACATGGAAAGGCGAGGCTATAGCCGATGGCGATCAGGACCCAGGTAACCGGGTCGTCGAGAAATCCTGCGTACGTGAGCGTGTGAACCAGCACCGCGACGAAGGCGGCGAGGATGGCGGCCCTGGCGGCGGGGGGTCCGCGGTCCGGGTCGTACGAGCGCGGCGGGGCACCGAGGCCGGGCATCACCTTTCGCATTCCGGCCAGCAGCGCGGCAAGGATGCTGGCCAGCAGCGCAAGGTAGAAGGCCAGGCCGATCAGCCCCTGCTCGGCCGCGACGGTGACCGGTTCGGTGTGGGATTCGGTCACCGGCGCGTTCGGTCCGGCCACCTCCCGCTTGAAGGCAACCGAGAAGGAACCGGGCCCGTAGCCATAGAGCGGCCTCGCCTCGAAGAGGTCCATTCCGCCCTCGACCAGGTTCGCCCGGCCGCTGGTCTGCTTGTTGATCGCGCCGAGGTCGAGCTTGACCAGGCCGCCGGCGAAGGTGCCGAAGAGGATCACCCCGACGGCCAGCGCGACGAGCCCGGCCAGAACCCATTTGAGGCTCCAGCGGAGCGCGATCAGGGTCGCCAGGCCGGCGATCAGGGCGATGAAGCTCGACTGCGAGTAGGTGGTCATCAGGGCGAGCCAGAGGACGGCGGCGACCACCGCGAGGATCACCGACTCGCGGCTCGGCTTCGCCCAGAGCAGTGCCGCGGCGACCATGGTGATCGCCAGCGCCAGGTAGCGGCCGTAGACGTTCGGATCCCAGAACAGCGAGTTGACCCGGAAGTAGACGTGGAAGTCATTCGATCGGATCACGACCTGGTTCCAGAGCAGGTCCCGCGTCGCGTATTCCACGAAGCCGACCAGGGCGCAGACCAGGGCCAGGCCGACGACCACGCCGAGCAGGATCCGCAGGCGGTCCCTGGTCCACTCGACCTCGGCCATCAGGGCGAAGATCACCCCGAAGGGAATCAGGAAGAAACAGAGGTTCTGGAGGCCGGTCGAACGGTCATCCGTGTAGAAGAGGCCGAGGGCGTAGAGCACCACCGCGGCGGCGAGCAGGGGTTTGAGCCAGCGGGCCAGACCGGCCGGGGCAACGGTCGGCAACGCGGGCAGCAGGTCGTTCCGACGCGCCCGGATGAGCGAAGCCAGCACCCCGCCGCCCATCACCAGATAGAGCGGGACCAGCAGGTTCGCATCCTCCCCGCCGACGTTCAGCGGGATCCGGAAGGGCAGCGCGACCAGGACCAGCACCGGGAGCATGACCGGCCAGCGATCGACCACCCAGGCGATCAGGGCGACCACGGCCAGGGCGCAGAGCAGGGCCAGGACCAGCATCGCCGGTGAGTTTCGAAGTTCGGTGATCGGGCCGGAATGCCACTGGTCACCGGCGATCAGGACCGGGACCATGATTCCGGCGACCGCCATCGCGATCGAGCGACGCATCGAAGGCTGGTCGAGGATCGCGACCGCCAGCGCGGCCGCGGCGACGAGGGCTGCGAGCGCCTCGATCACTGGCCCTGCCCTCCGGTGGTGCCGCCGGTGCCCAGCGCCTTCTTCGCCGCGGCTTTAATCTTCGCCACCTCGGCCTCGGTCAGGGGTCTGGTCATCTTCGCGACCTCGGCCCTCGTCAGGGGTCTCGCCGGTTTGCCCGGTTCCTTGACCGAGTACTTCCACTTGAGCGGCTTCGGGCAACCGGAGGGTCCGCGGGGCGCGTACCTGTGGAGGCGGATGAAGCCGGGCAGGTAGAGGACCCGGTCCTCGCCGTGCATGGTTACCCGGACCCGGTACTTGCTGGTGAATGCGATCCCGCCGTCGTCCTTGCGACCGTTCCAGATCAGCGTGTGCTCGCGGTAGCGCTTGAAGAAGCGGTCGCGGGCCAGGGTGCGGACGGTCCTGCCGCCGAGGCCGATGATCTCGACGTCGGCGGTGTCCGACCTGGTCGTGCGGAAGTGGATCGACATCCGGTCCCGCCGGCAATCGCCGTTGGGGCTGAAGACGGTCGGCGATTCACCGTTCGGCGTGTACCCGAGCACCCGGTACTCGACCCGGTCGATCACCAGCGGCTCACGCTTGAGCCGCTGCGACCAGCCGAAGGCGGCCACCGTCGCCACCAGAAGCAGGCCGATCGTGAGTGGCGCCAGCCATCCCAGGCGAGTCGTGCCTGGGCCCCGGGGGCCGGCGGGGTTATCCATTTACTCCCCGGGCAGGGGGCCGTGATCGGTGCCGATCACCACGGTCACGTCGGCACCGGAAGAAAGTCCCGAGATGGCGGCGTCCATCGGGGCCGTGTTGTCAATCCCGACCGCCTTGCCGACCTTCCTGGCTTCTGCCTGATGGCCGCTCGCGAACATGACGACACTCTCGGTGAAGGTGTCGGTTGCGTCCGTCACCACACCGATCTGGTACCCGTCGTCCTCCAGGGCAGTGGCGTAAGTGTTGGCGAGCCCGGCTTCGGTGCCGCCGGTGCCGTTGAGGACGGCGACCCTGATCTGGGCGGGTTTGGCGTTCTGTGACTTGGCTGCGTTGCCGCCTTTGCCGTTGCCGGAGTTGCCACTGTCCGAGCCGAGCAGGCTGGTCGCAGCCCAGGCGGCAGCCGCGCCGAGGATCAGCACCGCCGCGACGATCGCGATGATCCGGCCGCTGCGGCCGAGGCGATCCCAGAAGGAAGGCTCGGCCAGTCCGGCCCGCTCCATGCGCCGCTCCTCGCGGTCGGCCAGCACCCTGAGCTCGGCCGAGCGCTCTTCGGCGACGATCTCGCTGACCTCGCGAACCTCGGCATCCCGCTCTGGTGCACCGCCGGCCCATTCGCGCAGACGGCGGATGTCCCTGGCCTGGGAGAACACGAGGAAAGCGAGCACGCCAATCGCCAGCAGGGCGACGAGCCCGGCGTAGGAGCCTACGGTCTGGATTACGTCGGTCAACTGATCTCCACTTTTCTGGACGTCAGGGCGTAGTTCCCGGGGCTGGTGGGCCCACGACCCGGATACGCCGACCGGGGCATGTTATTTGGGTTTGGCGGATGAATGCGCCTTGAGCCGGTTTCAGATGACCTTTGCCGGATCGCTGCCGGGGTTGCTGGCCAGTTCGACCACGGTCTCGGCGAGGTTCGCTTCATCCCCGGTCTGAACGACCTGATCGAGTCGATCGAGGGTCTGAACGATCCATTCCGGGTCGATCGGTTCCTCCCTGACCGCCCTCATGATCCGTTTCGAAGCCGTCGGCTGCGGCCGCTCTTCCACCCCGAACAGCTCTTCGTGGAGCTTCTCCCCCGGCCGGGGCCCGGTGAACTCGATCGCGATGTCCTTCTCCGGCTCGCGACCGGCCAGCTTGATCATGTTCTCGGCCAGGTCGGTGATCTTGACCGGCTCGCCCATGTCGAGCACGAAGACGTCACCCCGGCTGACCCCGGTGTCGCCGGCCCGGATGACCAGCTGGACCGCTTCCGGGATCGTCATGAAGAAGCGGGTCATCTCCGGGTGCGTGACCGTGACCGGACCGCCCTGCTCGATCTGGCGCTTGAAGATCGGCACCACGCTGCCGGAGGATCCGAGCACGTTGCCGAAACGGACCGAGACGAAGCGCGTGTTCGCGTGGTGCGCGTCGGCGGCGGCGACCGCCCACTCGGCCATTGCCTTTGAGGCACCCATCACGGTCTGCGGGTTGACCGCCTTGTCGGTCGAGATCAGGACGAAGCGCTCGGCCCCGGCCGCGGCGGCGCAATCGGCGGTGATCCGGGTCGCGAACGAGTTGTTGCGAACCGCCTCGAGCGGGTTCGACTCCATCAGCGGCACGTGCTTGTAGGCGGCGGCGTGGAAGACGATGTTGGGTTTGAAGCGCTGCATCACCTCGAAGATCCGCTCGGTCTCCTTGCAGTCGGCCAGGACCGCCTCGACCCTGGTGAAGTGGCGCTCGGCCACCATCTCGCGTTCGATCTGGAAGAGGTTGTCCTCGGCGTGGTCGAGCATGACCAGCAGCCGCGGTCCGACCAGCCCGATCTGGCGGCAGAGCTCCTTGCCGATCGAGCCGCCCGCGCCGGTCACCATCACGACCTGGTCCTCGAGGTAGGCGCCGACCCTGGCCAGCTCCATGGTCACCGGATCGCGGCCGAGCACGTCCTCGACCTGGACCTCGCGCAGCTGCTGGCTGAGCTGGACGCCGCCCCGCAGCAGCTCGAACACGGTCGGCAGGGTGCGGACCCGGATCTGCCGCTCGCGGCAGGCGGCCACCACCCTCGCCCGCAGCACCCCGGGCGCGGAGGGGATCGCGATCATCACCTCGTCCGGTTCGGTTTCGTCGAGGATCGTCTCGATCTCGTCGGTGGTGCCGAGCACCCGGATGCCCTGGATCCGCATGCCGCGCATCTCCGTGTTGTCATCGACGAAGCCGATCGCGGTCTCGCCGAGGTTCGGGTTGATCCGCAGTTCGCGGACCACCATCTGACCACCGGAACCGGCCCCGACCACCAGTACCTCGCGGCCCCGGGCGATCCGGTTGCCCTTGTTCGGACGTTCCTTGAAGAGCCGGGTGGCGAGCCGGGCGCCGGCGATCAGAAAGAGGGTGAGGAGAAAGTCGGTCACCGCGACCGAGCGGGGCAGGTCATGCGGGAAGGGCTGGATCACCGTGAACAGCACGACCAGCAGGAGGCTCGAAACCGAAACCGCCTGGACGATCCGGGCGATGTCACGACCGCCCACGAAACGCCACCACTTCTGGTAGAGCCCGAACAGGTAGAAGACGATCAGCTTGCCGACGATCACGAAACCGACCGACTGCAGGAACAGGTCGACGTACCGCTCGGGGATCGTCCCCGGGTCATCGAGGAAGCGAAGCTGGAAGGCGAGGAAGTAGGACAGCGCGACGAGCAGGCCGTCACCGGCCATCTGCATCAGCTGGTACCGGCGCAAATGAAAGTCTGGGCGTCGCATTGAAGCCACGGATTCTACCCCGCGGGTAGCATCCCCGCTCTCATTTCCGATTCCGGTGACAGCCGACGCGCAACTGGCCATGCGGTGGTCCTCGGGCTGGTTCAGGGTCCGGCCGAACTGCTGCCGATCTCCTCCTCGGCCCATCTGGCGATGCTCCCCGGCCTGCTCCGGTGGGATCCGGATGAGCTCGACCCGGAACTGCGCAAGAGCTTCGAAGTCGCCCTTCACGGGGGCGCAGCACTGGCGCTGCTGATCACCCGGCGCGGAGAGATCCGGGATGAAATCGGTGAGTTTGACCTCCGTCGCGCCTCGGTCCTGCTCCTTTCCTTCCTGCCTGCGGCTGCCGTCGGTTATGGATTCGAACGGGTCATCGAATCCCGCTTCGGCGGGCCGCGGGGCACCGCGACCGGGCTGATCCTCGGCGGATTGGCGATGGCCCTGGCCGATCGCCGGCCCCAGGAGCGGGGCCGGGGGGAAGCGGACTGGAAGGACGGGCTCGCCCTCGGGATCGGCCAGGCGGCGGCGCTGATTCCCGGCGTCTCACGCAACGGCGCCACCCTGACCGCCGCCCGGTTGCGCCGCTTCTCCCGTGATCAGGCCAATCTGCTCTCCCGCACCGTCGCCCTGCCGGTGATCCTCGGGGCGGTCGGCCTGAAGGGGGTACGGCTTGCCCGGCGCGGCATCTCACGCCGGCAGGCGCGCTGGCTGGCGATCGGCACCGTTACTTCCTTTGCCTCGACGATGGCCGCGACCGATCTGATCCGGATGGTCGAAAGGGACCGGGCACTCGCCCCTTACGCGGCCTACCGGATCGCTTTCGCCCTGCTGATCCTGGCGAGACTGGCCGCCGATCGCGGTGACCGTGCTGCCGAGTGACCGCCTTCTAATGTTGAATCAACTGCGATGAGCGGCGAAGACGCATACGCGAAGGCGGGAGTCAGCCAGTCCGACGCGGACCTCGCGGTCAGCCGGCTGGTCGCCGCCCTGGCCACCGCAAACATCGGCCGGCCCACCCGGCAGGTCGATCTCAAGGGCCATTACGCCGCCGTGATGCGGCTCGACAACCGCACCGGAATCGCGCTTTCGACGGACGGGGTCGGGACCAAGCTGCTGGTCGCCGAGGAACTTGGCCGTTTCGACACGGTCGGGATCGACTGCATCGCGATGAACGTGAACGACATCATCTGCGTCGGAGCCGAACCGGTCGCCATGCTCGATTACCTCGCGGTCGAGAAGGCCGACCCGGAGATGTGCGAGCAGATCGGGGTCGGCCTGGCCCGGGGCGCCGAACTGGCCGGAATCGAGATCCCCGGTGGCGAGCTCGCCCAGATCGGGGATCTGGTCAAGGGTTTCGACATTGCCGGCGCCTGCTTCGGCACGGTCGCCCTCGACTCGATCATCGACGGATCGGCGGTCGCCCCGACCAATGTGGTGATCGGCCTGCCCTCCTCGGGGATTCATTCGAACGGCTACACCCTGGCCCGTTCCGCCCTGGACGGGATCGGCATGGATGACGACCGGCTCGGCCGCCCGCTCGGCGAGATCCTGCTCGAGCCGACCGAGATCTACGTCAAGGCGGTGCTGGAGTTGCTCGCCTCCCCGGTCCGGGTCCACGGCCTCGCCCACATCACTTCCGGCGGTCTCGACAACCTGCTCCGGCTGAAGGCCGAGGTCACCTATGAGATCACCGACCCGCTTGCTCCCCAGCCGGTCTTCGAGCTGATCGCCGAGCGGGCCGGCGTGCCGGACGAGGAGATGTACGAGGTCTTCAACATGGGCTGCGGTTTCTGCGTGGTGGTTCCCGCCGAAGATGAATCTGCCGCCCTCGAAGTGCTGCGGGGTCATTACCCGGAAGCCCGCCGGATCGGTGACGTCGCGGCCGGCGACCGTAGGGTCGTCCGGCGTACACGTTGACCCTTGACCGGCAGGTCATCCGTCGCGCTGACTGATCCCCCGGCGCCGGCACTTCGCAAATCCGCTCTGTCAGCCCTTCGCCGGGTTTTGATTGGCAGAAACCAACACTTCGGACCTCCTGCGAGAGGGTCATACTGGACCGTGAAGCGAATTGAGCAATTTTTCCCGAATTTGTCAGTCCCGCTGCGGAAACCGGTGCCTGCGGTTAGCCTCCGGTGCCTATGAGCTTGAGCGGGCAAAATCAGTGAAGTGAACCACCCGCCTGCCAGCTCACAGATGATCGGGACGGTCCTTTCGGATCGGTACCGGCTTGAGGCCAAGCTCGGCAGTGGCGGCATGTCCACGGTCTACCTCGCCCGCGACGAGGTGCTGGACCGCCCGGTGGCGGTGAAGCTGATGCACCGGGAGATGACCGAGCAGCCGGATCAGCTCGAGCGTTTCAACCAGGAAGCGCGGGCGGTGGCGAAGCTTTCCAACCCGAACGTGGTCGCCGTGATCGACGCGGGCGAGGACCAGGGCCGGCCCTACATCGTGCTCGAGTACGTCCAGGGGGAAACCCTGAAACAGCGGATCGCCCGGGTCGGTGCCCTCGACGCCACCGAGGCGCTGGCCTACGGGCTGGAGGTTGCCCAGGGCCTCGGCGTCGCCCACGAGCGCAACATGGTCCACCGCGACGTCAAGCCGCAGAATGTCCTGATCGATTCGACCGGCCGGGCCAAGCTGACCGACTTCGGCATCGCCCGGGAACTGAATGACGAGGGCGTCACCGCGACCGGTCGGGTGATCGGCACCACCGATTACGTGGCCCCCGAGCAGGCGATGGGCAAGGAAGTGGACCCTCGCTCCGACATTTACTCACTCGGCATCGTGCTCTACGAGATGCTGACCGGCGACGTGCCGTTCGAGGCCGATAACCAGATCGGCGTCGCGATGAAGCACGTAAACGAGGAGTTGCCGGACGTGCAGGTGATCCGGCCGGACATCTCGGCGGCCTCGGCCCGGGCGGTTGACCGGGCGACCGCCAAGAACCCGGATGACCGCTACCAGACGATCGAGGAGATGATCGATGACCTTCAGGCCGCGCTTGAAGTGGAAGCGATCCGGGCCGGCGGCACCACCGGTGAGGCAACCTCGGTGCTCGATGCGGTCGCCCCTCCCCGCCGGCAGATCCCGACCTCAAAGACCTCGCCCTGGCCGGCCGTCCTGATGCTGCTGGTCGCCCTCGTGATCGCGGCCGGCACCGCTTACTTCATCTCCCGCGGTGACACCGGCGGCGGCGGTGGCGGCGGGGCCGGAGGCGGCGGGTCGAACGAAACCCAGATCGCCCTGGTCGGGGCCAGTGACTACGACCCCCAGGGGGACGAGGAAGAGCATTCCGAGGAGATCGACTACGCGATCGACGATGACCGTTCGGCCAGCGCCTGGACCACCGAGACCTATGAAACCGACAGCTTCGGGGACAAGGAAGGGGTCGGGATGTACGTCGACGCGGGCGAACCGGTCGAGGCCTCGGAGATGGAGATCCGGACCCCGACCCCGGGCTGGACCCTGGAGGTCTACGGGTCAAACGATCCGATCCCGGACGACGTTTCCGGCTGGACCCGGCTCGCCCAGGTCCCCGACGTCGCCGAACAGCAGCAGATCGACCTGATCACCGCCGGCACCAGGTACCAGTACTACCTCCTCTGGATCACCGACCCCGCCGAAACCGATTCAGGCTTCGGCGTCGCCATCAGCGACATCCGCCTCTACGGCTGAGCCATCAGAAGTCGGGCGGGGTCCGACCCGCCCTCCTCAGTCGGGTGCCTCTACTGGAGGTGCCGCACGTTTCGCCCCATCAAGGGGCTGGATTTGCGGCACCTCTGCGAGGGGAGAACCCGGTGGAAGGAAAATCGGGCATCGAAGGAGCCGGGACTGCTGTCGAATGACAATCCAGAGTTCGTCACCGGTCCTTTCTTCATGCCGGTAGAGGTCTTCGCCCGTGAAGCGGACTACTCGCAGGCCCATGGTTTCGAGTTCAATCCCCTTGCGATGGTCGCGACGGTGAGATCCCGCTCCGCTGTGCGTTCCGTACGGGTCCAGTTCGACCGCCAGCCGTAGATGCCACCAGAGGAAGTCCGGGACGTTGTGGCCCAGCTTCACGTTGACCGCGGGCCAGGGCATTTCCCGCTTGCGGATCATTCGAAGGAAGTCGATCTCCGGATCGGAGCCCGTATCGACAAAGGCTGGATTCCATCCCTCAATCTCGGTCGACAGCATCGTGTTCCCCTTGTGTCCGGCCGAATCGGCCACCAGCTCGCGAAGGGTGCCCCAACAAATTGCCCGTTCCTTCTCTCCCTGGGTCAATGCCTTTGTCATTTCGGCCGGAGTTGCGTCGGCCGCGAAATCGCGCAGTGCTCGCTCCACCGTGGTCGTCGGTATTCCATTCACGACGGTGATCTGGCTGTCTGGAAGTTGACGGGTTTCGTGCCTTATGACCTTGAAGCCGTAGTTGTCGCTGGACCATCTACCGGATCGGGTGCCGCCAGATCCTCTCGAAACGCCGGTGAGGTGAACTACCCCGGGATCGCGAACAACATCGTGAAGTGCCAACGCGCTCGAGTGCGAGACAACTGCCCCCTCACCTGCCGAACAGACCCCGGCGCGACACCGGCCTCGAAGTCTCAACCGGGTTCCTGGCAGGGCGAAAGACCCCTTGAGGACCGGAATCAACCTTCCGGACTCCTTCCTTGTCTGAATCATCTTGCGAGTCAGACCGATGGCCGTTAGGTCTTCGGCAGTCAGAACACCGTCATGAGTCAGGGCGACCTCCCTCATCTGCCGGTTCAGTTCACTCTCGATGCCCGTCCATCTGGGATCCATCCCTGGAGCATGAGCAAGAAATGCTCACATGTGGCTCGACAAGAGCAACAATTCTGCAACAGAAACCGGTTCATGATGGGAGCGGATCGGACCCGTATCGGGAGGTGCCGCAGGTTTCGCTCCGTCACGAGGCTGGAGGTGCCGCACGTTTCGCCCCGTCGGGAGGCTGGAGGCGCCGCACGTTTCGCCCCATCAAGGGGCTGGATTTGCGGCACCTCTGCCAGTGGTGACCCCGGGGGTGGCCAGCGACGGGCAACCTGGGGCGTGGGGGTTTGGTCGCGTCGGTTTGAGTCGCGCGGGTTTGAAGCGTGGGGATTTGGGGCGCCGGGGGTTGGGGCGGGCTAGAAGGTGTAGTCGGACTCGGACTTGTGGCGGTCGAGGGCCAATTCGGCCAGGCGGTTGCAGAGGTCCGGGTAGGGGAGGCCGGTGGCTTCCCAGAGCTTTGCGTAGACCGAGGTTCGGGTGAAGCCGGGAATGGTGTTGATCTCGTTGAGGAGGATGCGGGCCTGGCCGGATTCCCCGGCGGCTGGTTCCTCGACGAAGAAG
>WBZU01002351.1_pt1 | contig 13130 bp, 11 predicted proteins | sample 5204311 | NCBI WGS metagenome assembly WBZU01 (sample SAMN12344359, study PRJNA552823) | activated sludge metagenome | biome: Activated sludge suspended growth; feature: Nitrification reactor; material: Wastewater; isolation source: activated sludge from nitrification reactor of wastewater...
GCAAAGGCTTCGCTCGCGCCTGGTTCAAACTCCCCGGGCTGCCCACGAGCACCGCCCCCATTCTGTCCGGGCGTGTGGACCTCCGCGCAAAACCCTGAGCTGGCTGTCAAAATCGCACTTGCCGCCGGGCGACAGCCGCCCTTCATGCGCGCACGCATGACTGTCCCCGACAATCTCCGCTACCGTGAATCGCATGAATGGATCGACCTCAGCCAGGATCATGCTCGCTGCGGCATCACGCACCACGCGCAGGCCGAGCTGACCGACATCGTTTTTGTTGAACTGCCGAAGATTGGAAAGAAAGTCAGCGCCGGCGATCAAATCGCAGTCGTGGAGTCCGTGAAAGCAGCGAGCGATATCTACGCCCCGGTTTCCGGAGAAGTGGTCGAAGTGAACGAGGTGCTGAGCAACGATCCCGGCCTCATCAATCGTGATCCCTACCTCGATGGCTGGATCTTCAAGATTCGGCCAAGCGACCCAGGCGAGGCGAACAGTCTGCTCACGCCCGACGCCTACCGCTCGCACATCGCGTAATCAGCGCGGGCCATCCATCAGGAGGAAACGGGTCGAATCCGCCCTTTTCAAAGCGGCGGGTCTCGCTAGTAGCAGGGCCATCATGCCTCTGCCGTTTGCCCGCCGTCACATCGGACCATCTCCCCTCGAACAAACAGAGATGCTGCACGCGCTGGCGTGTGATTCGCTGGACCAGTTGATCGATCAAGTCGTCCCGGAGGGCATCCGCGCACGGCAGGCATTGAAGCTTCCCCAGGCTCTCGGTGAAGAAGCTGCCATGCTGAAGCTCGCCGGCATGATGAGTCAGAATCACGTGCTGCGCAGCTTCATCGGCATGGGTTACCACGACACCTTCACGCCGCCGGTCATTCAGAGAAACATCCTGGAGAACCCAGGCTGGTATACCGCCTATACGCCTTATCAGGCGGAGATTTCCCAGGGCCGCCTGGAAGCCTTGATCAACTATCAGACGATGATCTGCGATCTCACGAAGCTGGATGTCGCCAATGCATCTTTGCTCGATGAAGGCACCGCCGCCGCAGAAGCATGTGCGATGGCCCTGGCCGCAAAGCCTGACGCCAGATGCGTGCACGTCTCCGACCGTGTGCATCACCACGTGATGGATGTGATCATCACGCGCATGGAGCCTCTCGGCATCGAGGTCGTTGTGGTGGAAGACCTCGCCTTTGAGTCCGCCAATGATCAGAACAGCGCGGCATTTATCGTCAGCTACCCGGACACGCTTGGCGCGGTCAAGGATCTGCGCGGCATCGCTGCCCGGGCGCAGGAAGCGAAGGCTCTCTTCATCGTCTGCGCTGATCTGCTGGCGCTGACTGTTCTCACTCCGCCCGGCGAATTCGGCGCCGACATCTGCGTGGGCAACAGCCAGCGATTTGGCGTGCCGCTCGGTTTTGGCGGTCCGCACGCAGCGTTCATGGCGGTCAAAGACGCGCTGAAGCGACGCATGCCGGGCCGGCTCATCGGCACCTCAGTGGATGCACAGGGAAGGCCGGGCCATCGTCTTTCGTTGCAAACGCGCGAGCAGCATATCCGCCGCGAGAAAGCCACGAGCAACATCTGCACCGCCCAAGTGCTGCTGGCGGTGATGGCCGGCATGTATGCCGTGTATCATGGGCCGGAGGGATTGAGGAAGATCGCGCGCCGCGTGCATGGCGCGGCCTGCTGGCTTGCCGATGAATTGAAATCGGCGGGCTTCGAGCTGCACTCATCTGCATTCTTCGACACCATCGCCGTGGCAGTGGAGGACGCGGAAGAGGTGCTGGCCGCCGCGAGCGAACTGGCCATCAACCTGGGCTACGCGGACGCGACCACGATTATCATCGCGCTGGATGAACGCATCACCCAGGAAGAGCTGCGCATGATCCTGCAGGCGCTCGGAGTCAAGAAGCCCCGCACGCAGCCACGGCTGGACAACGATGCCAAACTGCGCATCCCCGAGTTTAAGCGCACCTCGGCTTTCCTCACTCATCCGGTGTTTAATTCGTATCATAGCGAGACAGAGATGATGCGCTACCTCCACCGCCTTGAAGTAAAGGACATCGCATTGAATCGCAGCATGATTCCGCTCGGCTCCTGCACAATGAAGTTGAACGCCGCGGCGGAAATGATGCCCGTCTCCTGGCCGGAGGTCAGCAGCATGCATCCCTTTGTGCCGCCGGATCAAAGTCGTGGCTGGCAGGAAATGTTCGCCGAACTGGAAGCGTGGCTCGCCGAGATTACCGGCTTCGCCGCCGTGTCGCTCCAGCCGAACGCCGGTTCGCAGGGCGAGTATGCCGGACTGCTCGCCATCTATCATTACCATCGTTCACGCGGAGATGCGCAGCGGGATGTGTGTTTGATTCCCGTCAGCGCACATGGGACGAATCCCGCCAGCGCGGTGATGGCCGGGTTCAAAGTGGTGCCTGTGAAGTGCGACGATCACGGCAACATCTCGCTCGATGACCTGCGCACGCAGCTCGCAAGCCATGCAGGCAAAGTGGCCGCGCTCATGATCACGTATCCCAGCACGCATGGCGTGTTTGAGGAGACCGTGGCGGAGATTTGCAACCTCGTGCACGAAGCGGGCGGGCAGGTTTACATGGACGGTGCGAACATGAACGCCCAGGTCGGGCTTACGTCGCCAGGCCGCATCGGTGCGGATGTGTGTCACTTGAATCTGCACAAGACCTTCTGCATCCCGCACGGCGGTGGTGGTCCGGGCGTCGGCCCGATCGGAGTGGCGGAGCACTTGGTTCCGTCCCTGCCCGGCCATGCAATGCTGGAGCAAGCATCCGGTGCCGTGTGCAGCGCGCCATGGGGCAGCGCCAGCATCTGTGTCATCTCATGGATGTATGTCGCCATGATGGGATCCAAGGGTCTGACCGATGCCACAAAGGTCGCCATCTTGAATGCGAACTATATCGCTGCACGACTGTCGAAATGCTTCCCTGTGCTCTACACCGGCCGCACCGGACGTGTGGCGCACGAGTGCATCCTCGACTTTCGCGACTTCCACAAGGTCACGGTGGAGGATGTCGCCAAGCGCCTCATGGACTTCGGCTACCACGCTCCCACGATGAGCTGGCCCGTCGCCGGCACGCTCATGATCGAGCCCACGGAGAGCGAGAGCAAAGCTGAGCTGGATCGCTTCTGCGAAGCCATGGAGCACATCCACGCCGAGATCATGCGCGTGGAGAATGGCGAACTCGATGCAGCGGACAATCCGCTCAAGCATGCACCGCACACTGCGGACGTAGTCTGTGCCGATGAGTGGAAGCACGCTTACACACGCACCGAGGCGGCGTTCCCGCTGCCCTGGGTGCGCGAGAACAAATACTGGCCGCCAGTGGGGCGCATCGACAACGTGTATGGCGACCGCCATCTCGTATGCACCTGCATGAGCGTCACGGAGGCCGCGTCATCATGACCATCGACTGGGATACGTGGGAGCCCACCCAGCACGCGACACTGATGTTCGTGGTGGATGAGCCTAACAATCAAGTGCTGCTCATCCGGAAGAAGCGCGGCCTCGGTGCCGGCAAGATGAACGGCCCGGGCGGGAAGCTCGATCCCGGTGAGACGGAAGCAGAGTGCGCAATTCGTGAGACGCAGGAGGAACTCGGCGTGACGCCAAAGGACCCGGTGAAGCATGGCGAGTTGTGGTTTCACTTCGTCGATGGACTGAAGATGATTGTTGCCGTGTTCCGGGCGACGAGATGGGAAGGGACAGCTATCGAAACACCCGAAGCCCTGCCGCATTGGACGCCGCTCGATCAGCTGCCGCTGGACGAGATGTGGGCGGATGACGCCTTCTGGTTGCGCGAAATGTTGATCGAGCAAAAGCACTTCATCGGCCGATTCGTGTTCGATGACGATGCGATGCTGTCGCACGACATGCAGTGGCGCGACGCGTGGTGAACCTCAATTGCGCACGAGAATGATGGCGGCAAACAGGGTGAGCGCGAAGAGCAGCCACTCGAATGGCTTCTGCGGAATCCGTTTCAACAACTGCCAGCCTAACAGGATGCCTGAGACGACCACGGGCAACAGGATCAGATCGGTCACCAGCGAGCTGGGTTCGATGATGCCAAGCTGAGTGCTGAACGGGACTTTGAATAGATTGATGAACAGGAAGAAGCGGCTGAAGACACCGAGCCACACCTTCTTCTCCAGTCGTTGTGAGAGCAGATAGACTGCCATCACGGGGCCGGCGGCATTGGCCAGCATGGTCACCACGCCAGCGAGAAATCCCATGCTCCAGGCGAACACTCGGTGCTCGGTCAGCGCAAGAAACTGCTGCTGGCGCGCATCGAGCACGAGCTTGAGTGCCAGCAGTGCGATCGTGAGCCAGCCGATCACCTGACCGGCGATGCTTTTGTCGATCAGACCGAACAGCTTTGCCCCGACCGCCACGCCGAGCATCGCGGGCAGGGCCATGCGCCACACGGGTTTCCACGAGCCTCCCTTGCGATTAATCAGGAAGCCCATCACGTCTGCCACGATGAGCAGAGGCAGCACGATGCCCACACTGGCTTTGCCGCCAAACGCCTGCGCCATGAGCGCTACATTCAACTGCGCGGTGCCTGCGAGCCCGGCCTTCGACAAGCCGATGCACAGCGCGGCGATGCCAGCCAGCAGGAACTTCAGGCCATCATCTTGAAACAACGAATGCTGCGCGAGCCATTCGATCCAGGTGGAGTCTAACATGCGCGCGCATCAAGGCATTGTCGGGGGACGACGCAAGCTTCAGTCGAAGCGCCGGCGCGGCGGCGGACGATCATAGCCGCCGCCCTCGCCTCCGCCGGAGCCTTCACCACCGAAGTTTCGGCGCGGTGGCGGTGCGCTCTCACCTTCGCCTCCAAAGGAACGTCTGGGTGGTCCAAAGCCGCGACCAGCGCCTCCGTATGGGCGTCGCGCTGGACCGTGGCCGCCGGCGCCGAAGCCGCTCCGCCCGAAGCCGGGTCCGCCACTGCCTCCTTCGCCGTATCCGCGTGACGGGCGATGCGCATCTTCCCATCCGCGCTCCCCGCCGCCGTCAAAGTCTTCGCGCTCGCGATTGGGCCTGCGCGGACCCGACGGACGGCCCTCACCCATCGGTGCGGGCGGCGATCCTTCGGCAGCGCTCAAGCGCATGTTGCGAAGCCTGACACCATTGATTGCCTGGAGAATCTGCTCGGCATGTTCGCGCGCCACCTGAACCAGCGTCAGCGTGGGCAGGATGCGAATGGCGCCGATGACTTCGCGCGGCAAACCGCTTTCACCCGCGATGCAGCCCACGACATCTCCCGGCATCAGGCCGGCGTTGCGGCCCACGCTCAGTTTGAGCCATGCGCTGTTTTGATCGGTTACGCCGGTGACTTCTCCGGTGTGCGGTGCACGAGGTTCGCGTGTGGGAGCAGGGCGACGCTGCGCGGGCGCGCGCTGATCATCCTCTCGAATGCGCTCGACCGGGCGGGCCAGCTCATCATTGAGCAAATACATCAGCGCGGAAATGATCTGATTCGGCGTGTGATCGGTGAGCAGCTTCTCCACCAGTTCGTCCTGCACCGGGTATTCACCGGCATCGAGACACTCTTTGAGTGACTCGGTGAGACGATCGGTCTGCTTCTGCGAGACTTCGTCAATCTTCGGCACTGGCAGCCGCGGTATCTGCGTCTTGGTAAAGCGCATCACTTGCTGCAACCGTCCGTATTCACGCCCGGAGATGAGCGAGATCGCCTTGCCGGATTTGCCGGCGCGACCCGTGCGACCAATGCGGTGCACGTAGTCTTCTGGATCGTGCGGCAGCTCATAGTTGAACACGATTTCCAGGTCATCGACATCCAGCCCGCGGGCGGCAACGTCCGTGGCCACAAGCAGTTCGATCTTGCGCTCGCGGAAGCGCTTCATTACGCGCTCGCGCATGGCCTGGGTCATGTCGCCGTGGAGCTTGTCGGCGCTGTAGCCGCGTGCGTTCAGAGCTTCACAGACCTCATCGGTCTGCAGCTTGGTGAAGCAGAAGATGATGCCATACTTCACGTCGTTCACGTCCAGCATGCGGCAGAGTGCTTCCGTCTTGGAACGCCAGTCCACGTCCACGTAGCCTTGCTCGATCGCCGGAATGGTCGCGGCGGTGTTCTCGATCTTTACCCGCACGGGATCTTTGGTGAAGCGGGCAATGATATTGCGAATGCCTTCGGGCATCGTGGCGCTGAACAGCACGGTCTGGCGCCCTTCCTCCGGCACTGCCTGCAGCACCTGGTCGAGTTCCTCGCGGAAGCCCATGTCCAACATGCGATCGGCTTCATCGAGTATGATGGTCTTGATCGAGTCCATCTGAAGCGCGCCATTGCCGATGTGATCGACCACGCGGCCCGGCGTGCCGATGATGATCTGCGGGCCCGCGCGAAGGCCGCGGAACTGGCGGTCGTAACTGGCACCACCATAGATTGGCAGTTCGCGCACGCCTTTCTTGAAAGCGGCGAGTTTGGCAACCTCCTCCGCGACCTGGGATGCCAGCTCGCGCGTGGGGCAAAGAATCAAGACCTGCGGGCGGGCGGCTGAGGCATCAACCCGCTCGATGGCCGGGATGGCAAACGCGGCCGTCTTGCCGGAACCGGTGGCGCTCTGACCAATCATGTCTTTGCCCTCAAGGAGGTGCGGTATCGCCTCCGCCTGAATCGGCGAGGCGGTCTCAAAGCCCATCTTTTCGACAGCCTTCAGTATTTCGGGCGACAGCCCAAGTTCAGCAAACAGTTTCTGGCTCATAGGATTACAACAACACGTGACCGCCCACAGCAAAGGCCGGCACGTCACTCCATGAACAGGAACACTACAAAGCGCCGGACAACCGCGGGTTTGTCAGTTAGCACAGCCTGAACGAATCTGCGCGATCTTTTTTTGAATGTTTGGGAGACTCAGGCTGCAAGGCGCCTGTTTTTGTGGCACTCCAGGGGCAGCCCATTGTGTCTCATGCTCCGTGATCCGATCGCGAACAATCCCCGTTTCCGCATCATTTCGGAAACGAAGGACTTCATCGTGGTCGACAAGCCGGCACCTCTAAAAGTCCACCCCGGATCACCAGACGGCGCGCCCACGCTCTATGATGAACTCAAGGGGCTGCTAGCCTATGAGCTGATGTTTGGCGGGCAGATCAGCATCGTGAACCGGCTGGACCGCGAGACGAGCGGCGTGACGCTGGTGGCAAAGAACGCGGAGACGGCCCGCCGGTTTGGCATCGCAATGATGGAGAGACGATTCATCAAAACCTACCATGCGATCGTTCGCGGCCGCCCAGAGTGGGAGACGTGCGAATGCTCGGGCCCTATCCTGCGCAAAGGCGAGGTCGCCGTGTCACCCATTCACGTAAAACAGATGGTTCATCCCGATGGCGCACCGTGCTATACGGCTTTCCGCGTTCTACAGCGACTGGCGCAACCCTTCGCTGTGATTGAGTGCAGCCCGCGCACGGGTCGCATGCATCAGATCCGGGTTCACCTTGCCCACCTGGGTCATCCGATCGTGGGTGACAAGATTTACGGGCCTGACGAAACCTGTTACCTTGATTTCGTGCGCACAGGCTGGACGCCCGATCTGGAGACAAGACTGCTTTTCCGGCGACATGCGCTGCATGCAGCTCGGCTGGAATTGGCCGGCGAGAATGCGTGGGAGGCAGCGCTGCCTGAGGATATGCGCGCGTTGTGCGAGCACCTTGCCTGCATTCGTTGATGTGGATTGGGCGAGCGGCTTGCTGCGCCTTTTCGACTTGCGCGGTTTGCCGCTTGAAGGACTGGCGTGCAAGCGGCAGGCTTGATGTCCGCAGCATCAGGTCCTCATGGCTTTTCAGATCCTCCACATTCGAGACGACGGCTCTGGCGAAGTCCAGAAGCTGGGACCTTATCTGATTGAGTCTTTGATCGCACCGTCTGAGGAGGCCTCCGCGACTGCCTATCGGGTGCGGATCGAGCCACACAGCGTGACGGCCATCAGCTACCACAAGCTCGCGGAGGAATTCTACTACGTGCTGCGTGGCAACGGCACCGCCATTCTCAATGGCGAACGTCACCTGCTGAAATGCGGTGACTTCCTGCGGCTTCCGCCTGGCACAACCCATGCCTTTGAGACAGGTAATGAAGCCCTGGTGATGCTGGACCTGCACACGCCGGGATCGAGACCCGATCGTGATGTCTTTTTTGTGGGCGAGCAGCCTTCAGGCTTCGGCGCCCGCTGATTGATCAGCTACAAGCGGTGCTACTTGGCGGGCGCGGGAGCGGGTGCTGCGCTTTTCTTCTTCGCATCGTCGCTCTGCTCCTTGACCCAGGCATCGTAGTCAGCTTCGGAGACGACTTCCAGTGTGGCCTTCATCTGGCTGTGGCTGGTGCCGCAAAGCTGGCCGCAGATGATATCCCAGGTGCCCGTTTTTGTCGGGGTGAACCACATATGTGCTTTCACGCCGGGGGTGGCATCTTGCGCGGCACGCATGGGGACCAGCGCCAGATTGTGAATCACATCTTTGCTGCGCACATCGATGATCACGGGACGATTGATCGGTAGCTTCAGCAATGCTGGGCTGATGAAATCATCCGAACCGTTCGGGTCGGCCAGTTCGCGTCCAATAGGATTGGCACCGGTGATGAGGCGTGGATTCACACCACCGAGCATGCCGTCATTGCCGGCGTAGTGGAAGTTCCAGGCGAACTGCTCGCCGACAGCACGCAGCTTCACGACGTTAGGTCCCGTCGGGTAATCGTCAGCCTGGCGCGCCCAGAGCGGAAAGGCAAAGCCGAGGAGAAGAATTGCTTCCACGATGCAAACGCCGACCTCAATGTGAGTGGTGGCATGGCCGGTAACACCATGATAGTCAGCGCGAGGGCTTCGTTTCGCTCGCCGGGTGTAAATGACGCGCACGAGATAGGCGCTCCAGCCAACGAAGAGCACAAACATGAACCAGTGAACGATGCCGTCCATGTGATCCACCTGACCGCCATGTTCGGAGGCGAGTTCGGGAAGACCGAATAACTTGAGAAGAGAGGTGATCATGGGGAACTAACGGAGGGTTTAAGCAGCCCGGCTCCATCGGTCGCCGGGCCTCCCGGCGAGCCAGCGAGGCGGGCCTTGCGGGCGAAGCTGAAGATGACAAACAGAAGCACGCCAAGGACCGAGAAAATGACGCCCAGCAGAAAGAGGATCGAGCCTTCGGCGGCACTGCCAATCTGCCCGCTGCGATCGAAGCCGCAGGTGGCGCAACCAAGAAGGAATCTGGAGGCAATCATCATGGCTGGTTCAGACGATGATGGTTTTGTATTTCCGAGCGACAAACCAGATGCCGTAAGCGAGGAGCAAAAGCCCGGTGACCGCGCTCACTTGTCCGAATCCCACAACACCCATCTGGCGTGCAACCTCGGCTTCCGCCAGTGTCCAGCCGTAGAAGCCGAACGCGCAGAACACCGCGAGCACGACAAAGATGATGTGGAATCCTTTTAGCGACATGGCCGGAGAAAGTGACGCGAAATCAGTGAGTGCCAAAAACCGCCTCGTAGTTCTTCAGATGCAGTGGATCGCCATGCGAGCAGATGAAGAGAGTGAACATCACGCCGAGGAATACCAGGGAGAAGAGCATGAACTTGTAGATCAGCGGCCGTTCATGGTTCATGTGCATGAAGATCAGCACCACCAAGCTTGTCTTGAAGGCGGCGACTGTCAGACCAATCGCCATGTTTCTCGAATGAGAGCCAAAATCCACATAGGACAGCCAGACCGTGATCGCGGTAAAAACCAGGAGGGTAAGCCCGATCTTCAGGTAGAGCTTGATGTGCTTGGCGACTTCTTCAGGTGAATTGGCCATGGAGGGGGAAAGGGGAAACAATAAGTTAAGAACGGAAGCTGAAACAAATCACAGCAGATACAGCAGCGGGAAGAGGAAGATCCACACGAGGTCGACAAAGTGCCAGAACAGGCCGCCAGTCTCGACGCGATTGGCAAGGTGTTCCGGGTCGGTCTTGAACATCTTGCTGTTAACGACAAGGAAGTAGAGCATCACCAGTGCTCCGGCCAGCACGTGCAATCCATGCAGGCCGGTAATGCAGAAGTAAATCGCGTAATAGGTGTTCCACGCCGGCAGGAAGTTCGAATAGCGTTGGATGTCCTTGCCTGGAATCTTCACGGTGGGGTAGTGATGATGCGCCCAGGGCATGTCATCAAAGAAGCCTTCTCCAGCTTTGTGCTTGGCCTCATGTTCGGCAGGCGTCGGCCCATGCACGGGCCAGCGCAACGCCTCACGCAGAAATTCCTCGCTCTTCATGAGGGCGGCCTTGTCGGCGTGTTCGCCGTGTTTTTTGACGTGCTCCTCCAGTTGCTCATCAAAGAGCTTCTTCCACTCTGGTTCTTTGAGAAGCGTCCACGCCAGCGACTGGTTTGCTTCGGGTGCTGCGCGCACGTCCACGACGTCGCAATGCAATTCCATGGTGTCGTCCGTCAGCTTGCCCGTCACCTTTGTCGAATCGAGGAACGTCATACTGCCTGCGTCGTAGGCGGTCAGTTTCTTCGGATCAGCGTGCAACACGAAGGGCTCGGCGGGTGTCAGCTTCACATCCGGCAGCGGGTCGGGTTTGCCATCTTTCATGTGCCCGAGGGCTTCGGCTCTGAGGCGGGGCCAGTCGTGCAGAGTAACGGTGTCACCGCTCGCAGTCTTGAATTTGATCGAGTAGAGGTCGATGCTCTCCGCCGTTGGCCCTGAGTGCCCTTCATCATGTGCACCGCCGTGCTCGGTCTGCGGTTTGAAAGCGGTCGGAGCGAAATACTTCGGATCGGAACCCATGTCGCCGGTGCCGAGCGCCAGGGAATCGACCGTGAACTTCAGACGATAGCCTTCGTCGGGCAGATGCCCCAGCAGGATGGTGCCGTCCTTCAGCACGACGCCGTAGTGCTCGATCTTGGATTTGTATTCGAAGAACTTTACACCCAGGAACGTGAAGGCGCACAGGATGGTGGCCAGCAGGTTGAACCAATACATCTTGTAGTTCCGCATCTTCACTCCGGCCCACGCCATGACCACCGTGACGGAAGAAGCAATGAGAACAGCGGTGTTGAAGCAGCCCATCTTTACGTTCAGCTCATGCACCGGCCAGTGGTAATCAGCACCCAGGCGCAGGAAGATGTAGGACGAGAAAAGGCCGCCGAACAGCATCACCTCCGAAGCGAGGAAGAGCCAGACGCCGATCTTGGCGTTCCACAGCCCTGTGTCAGGCCGGGCGGTTACGGTATAGGGGATCTCCATGATGAAAAGTCGTCGTTGGGGTCGATTCTGATGCCTGATTAATGATGGGCCGAGGCCTGCGCCACCACGGGTTCAGGCGCGCTGCCACCAGCGGCATCGAATTGCGGCGAGAAGTCGGCATCTGCACCTGGCACGCTGTATTCGTAGGGACCGCGATAGGCCACGGGTTCGGTGATGAAATTGCCGTGCCCGGGAGGAGTGGGGGTGCACCACTCCAGGGTTGTGGCGTCCCACGGATTGTCGTTCTTCACGGGCTTGCCGCCCTTGATGCTCAGCCAGACATTCACGATGAAAAACACCTGCGCGCAGGCGAGGCCCCAGGCCCCGAATGAAATCAACTCATTGGTCCAGAGCAGGTCCTGCGTTGTGGTGAGGAATGCTTTGCCGCCGTCATACCAGCGGCGATGGAAGCCGGCAAAGCCCTGCACGAACATGGGCCCGAAGATGACGTTCATGAAAACGAGTGAGGGCCAGAAATGAAGCTTGCCCAGCGTCTCATTCATGTGACGACCGGTGATCTTCGGGAACCAGTGATACACGCCGGCGAACAGAGCGAAGATCGTGCCCGGGGCGACGACATAGTGGAAGTGCCCGATCACGTAATAAGTGTCATGCAAGTGAAGGTCGATGAAGGTGAATGCCAGCGGCAGGCCGGTAAGACCACCGATGCCGAACATGGGCAGGAAGGCAGTGGCGAAGAGCATCTGCGGTTTGAAGCGCAGTGACCCGCCCCAGAGCGAGATCATCAGGCAGGTCAGCAGCATGACGCTGGGCACCGAGATCAGCACGGTCGTGATCTGGAAATACGTGGTCATCATCGTGCCCATGCCGGTCAAATACATGTGGTGAGCCCACACGATGAAGCTGAGGAAACCCAGTGTGAGCGCGGAATACACCATCGCCTTGTAACCCCAGAGAGGGCGGCGCGAATTGCAGGGAATCACTTCTGAAACAATCGCGAACGCAGGCAGGATCAACACATACACTTCTGGGTGCGCCAGGAACCAGAACAGATGCTGGTAAAGCAGCGGACTGCCACCGCCGGAGATATCCATCAGTTTGCCGGCTGAGACCAGCCCGGTGGGCAGGAAGAAGCTGGAATGGAACACGCGGTCAAAAAGCTGCAGGATGGCCGCGACTTCCAGGGGAGGGAAGGCGAGCAGCAGCAAGAAGCTGGTGACCAGCATGGCCCAGCAGAAGAATGGCATGCGGAAGAAGCTCATGCCGCGCGCGCGAAGATTCAGCAGCGTGGTGATGAAGTTGACCGAGCCGAGGAGCGAGGAGGAGATGACGAACACCATCGCGGCCAGCCACCAAGTCTGGCCCGTAAGCCAAGTGTTCTTGACGTAGTAATGCGTGGTGGTGGCCAGCGGACTGTAATTCGTCCAACCTGTCTGCGCCGCTCCTGTAGGCAGGAAGAAGCTGATGATCATGAATGCACCGCCGATGAAGAAGAGCCAGAACGACCAGGCGTTCAGCTTCGGGAAGGCCATGTCGATGGCACCGATTTGCAGCGGCATCACGTAATTGCCGAAGGCGGCAAACCCAAGCGGCACGATGCCCATGAACACCATGATGGTGCCATGCATGGCACCGAACATGTTGTAAAGGTCGGGGCCGACGACGCCATCGGGCGCCCATTTGTTGATCTGTTCGGCGAACCAAGGAAGCTTCATCAGCAAACCCATGCCAGGCATGGGCACGCCAGGATAGGCAATGCTCCAGCGCATCACCATCATGAGGAAAAAGCCGAACAACAGGAACAGCAGGCCGCACACACCATACTGCACACCGATCACCTTGTGATCGGTGGAAAAAATATACTTGTAGATCCAATGCGGATCATGGTGCGCGTGATCGTGGG
>WBZU01002353.1_pt1 | contig 13122 bp, 14 predicted proteins | sample 5204311 | NCBI WGS metagenome assembly WBZU01 (sample SAMN12344359, study PRJNA552823) | activated sludge metagenome | biome: Activated sludge suspended growth; feature: Nitrification reactor; material: Wastewater; isolation source: activated sludge from nitrification reactor of wastewater...
AGCACCTCCGGGGGCAGGCGGCGGACGATGTCTCGCACGACGGCGGGCGCGACCTGGCGGCGCGAGGGGGCGAAGATGAACCCCACCGCGTCGGCGCCCATGGCCACCGCCAAGAGGGCGTCGTCCTCGCGGGTGATCCCGCAGATCTTGACGAACACCCCGGCGATGCTACGGGGCGGCGGTTCCCGCCCCCCGCATCGCTTCCGGCTTGGTGCGACCGCGGCGATCGTCGTCCATCTGGGCGTAGGCCCAGGTGAGGAAGCGGTACGCGATCTGGAACCAGAGCAGGATCATCCCGCCGACCTGGAGGACCGCGGCGGCGGTCTGCTGGTCGTTCACCGCGTCGAAGCCCTGCGCCACCCGGGGGGCCAGCTCGTAGACCCGGTAGATCGGGAAGTCGGCCCAGGTCATGAAGAAGCCGGGCAGCACCGGCACGATCGACTGGCCGATCAGGTAGCAGATCCCCGCGCCGCCCTCGAGCCGGCGCACGCCCGGGTGGGGGCACTGCACCGGCAGCCAGAGCACGAACCCCGCGGCCACCCAGACGAGGTCCATGGCGAAGGCGCCGTAGGGCGTGGCGATCAGCGGGTCGACGAAGGCCGGGGCGTTCACCACGATCAGCGCGATCGCCGCGAACGGCACCGCGAACGCCGGGCGGGACAGGAACCGCAGCACCGCCAGCCGCCGGCCCCAGCCCACCGCCCGGACCGCCAGCGCCGGCGGGCAGGCGAACAGCAGCAGCGGCGCCACCACCATCACCATCACGATCTGGCGCACCATCTGGGCGGTGGCCAGGTAGCCGGCGCCCAGGGTGGCCAGCGGCCAGTCGAGCACCGCCCACAGGCCGATCGTGCCGAGCACCAGGGCGATGCTGCGACCACGGGGCGAGCCGGCGACGACCGTGCCGTCCTGGCGGCGGGCCGCCGCCGCCACCGCCTGGGGGTCGCGGAGGCGGCCACGGGTGCGCCACCAGATCGCGACGGCGATCACGCCGGCCACGATCAGCAGGGCCCCGAGGTAGGGCTTGGGGGTCCACGTCCAGGTCTGGCGCGTGGACGAGCACCACCAGCTCATCGGCGTCCGTTCATCGGTACTGGCCCTCGTCGAGCAGCGGGAGGTCGCGGGTCCAGGCCGCCTGGCGGACGCCGTAGGGGTAGATCCGGTGGGCGAGGTCGTCCTTGGTGTACACGGTGACCTGGGCGGGGTGGCCCACGAGGTAGCTGCCGTCGGCCTGCGGCGCGCCGATCTCCACCGGGGCGCCGTGCACCGCCTTGATCGCCGTGGCGATCACGTCCTCCGACGCGGTGAGGCCGATGAACTCCGGGTCGATGTTGCCGAGGTAGGTCTTCATGACCGCCGGGGTGTCGCGCTTGACGTCGACGCCGACGAAGAGGACCTGCGGCCGGCTGCCGGGCCCGCTGCCGATGCCCTCCTTGGCCCGGGCCAGCGTGTTCAGGTACACGGGGCAGACGTCCGGGCAGTTGGTGTAGCCGAAGAACAGCAGGGTGAGCTTGCCCTCGGTGGCGGTGCGGAACGGGAACGGCCGGCCGTCCACATCGGTGAAGGTGACGTCGGGCTTCTCGAACGGCGGGTCGAGCAGGGTGCCCGACCAGCCGCCCTCCTCCTGGTCGTCCTCGCGGTCGGGACTGCTGGCCCGGCCCAGCCCGCAGGCGGCCAGCAACCCCCCGCCGGCGGCGACCGCCGCCGCAGCCGCCCCGGCCCGCAGCACGCCGCGGCGGTTCCATCCGATCGGTTCGGGCATCGTCACCCCTCCTCGCTCCCCGGTTCGACCACGGCCACCTCGACCCGCACCGTGCCGGCGTGGGCGAAGGCGAGGTCGAGCTCGATCCGATCGCCGACCGCCAGGCGGCGGTGCAGGCCGGTCACCATCACGTGCAAGCCGCCCGGCTCGAACCGCACGGTCTGCCCGGCCGGGATGGCCAGGTCGGGCGCCTCGGCCATCGTCGACATCCCCCGGTCGTCGACCGACGAGCGGTGGACCATCGCCTCGTCGGCGTCGGGGCTCGACACCCCGGTCAGCACGTCGTCGCGGTCGGTGCGGTTGGCGATCACCAGGCGCACGGCGGCCTGGTCGGGGTTGGCCGGCTCGTCGAGGTAGGCGTGGGCGACGGTGAGCCCGCCCGATCCGGCGGAGGCGCCGCCGCTGCGCACCGCCAGCGCCACGGCCCCGGCCCCCAGGACGGCGACGACCAGCGCGACGCGCACCACGAGGGCGGAAGGGCGGCGATCAGCTCGTTCGGACATGGAATCGGTCTCCGGGCCAGTGTGGTCCCTGGCCCCCTCGGGGGCGTAGTCGGCCCCCGCCGCCGACCGGTTCCCGCCCCCGGACCGCGGTCAGCGTGGCGGCGCCGTCGCGTCGATTCGACGTCGATTCGGTGGAATTCGGACATCGCGGCGGGCGCCGTGGTCACGTCGATTCGACGTCGATTCGATGGAAATCGGACATCGTGGCGGCGCCGTCGCGTCGATTCGACGTCGATTCGACGCGATACCTCCGGATCGTGCCGGAGGGGCCACGGTCCGAGGTCAGCCCGGTCGGACCGGCGGCGTCAGCGCCCGCAGGCGCGGAGGGCAGCGACGGCGGCCGCCGGGTCCGAGGACCGCACCAGCGACTCGCCGACCAGCACCGCGTGGTAGCCCGCGCCGGCCAGGGCGGCGGCATCGGCCGGCCCCCGGACCCCGGACTCGGCCACCCGCACCACCCCGGCCGGCATGACCGGGGCCATGCGCAGGGCGCGGGCGGTGTCGACCTCGAAGGTGACGAGGTCCCGCTGGTTGACCCCCACGAGGGTGGCGCCCACCGCCAGCGCCCGCTCCAGCTCCGGTTCGTCGTGCACCTCGACCAGCGCGTCGAGCCCGACCTCGCCGGCCAGCTGGTGGAAGGCGGCCAGCTCGGCGTCGTCGAGGGCCGCGGCGATCAGCAGGACCGCATCGGCGCCCATGGCCCGGGCGTCGTAGACGTCGCCCTCGGCCACCGTGAAGTCCTTGCGCAGCACCGGCTGCGCCACCGCGGCCCGGGCCGCGGCGAGGTCCTCGGGCGAGCCGCCGAACGCCTCCTCGTCGGTGAGGACCGAGAGGCAGGTGGCGTCGCCGGCGGCGTAGCGACCGGCGAGGGTGGCGGGGTCGAGGTCGGCGAACAGGTCGCCCTTGCTCGGCGATCGGCGCTTCACCTCGGCGATGACCGCCAGGCCCTCGGCGTCGGCCAGCGCGGCACGGAACCCCCGGGCCGGAGGCGCCGCCACCGCCGCCTCGGCCCGCTCCGCCAGCGGACGGGGATCGGCGGCGGCGAGCTCGCGGTGGCGAGCGAGGATGCGGTCGAGGTAGGTGGCCACGGAGCGACGCTACGGCGGCGGCGCCACCGCCCGGAACCTCGATCAGCCGCGGCGTCCGGCCCGGGCCATCTCCACCATCGGCAGGACCACGAACAGGACGGCGGAGACCACGATGCCGGCCAGCCCGAAGGCGAGCAGCGGCCGGGTGGTGGTGGCGACGCCGACGAAGAGCGCCACCACCGACGCCGCGAACAGGGCGACCGGCAGCACGACCAGCGGACCCCGCCGCCGGCCCGGGCCGGGCAGGTCGGGCGGCAGCTCGTCGGCCTCGTCGGCCCAGCCCCGGTAGTCGCGCTGCCAGCGATCGTCGCCCCGGCGGGGCGTCCAGCCCTTGCCGGCGGGCACGGCGGGCCCTCGGTTCGGCCGGGGCCGCTCCTGCATCGGCAGCGGGCCGCCGCCGAGACCGAGGCCGGCGTCGTAGCGGGCCCGCAGCGACGGATCGCCGAGGATCCCCCACGCCTCGTTGACCAGCTGCATCCGCCGGGCGTGCTCGCCGCGGGTGGGCGCGTCGGCGTCGGCGTGGAAGTCGGGGTGGTGGCGCCGGGCGGCGTCGAGGTAGGCCCGCCGGATCTGCGGAACGGTGGCGTCTCGCGGGACCCCGAGGGTCTCGTAGTGGTTCATCGGACGCCTGCTCGGCCCGACGGAGCGGCGTGCGGGCACGGCTCCGGCACCGGGCCAACCTAGTCCTGGGCTCGGTTCTCCCGGCGGGACGGTCGGGCGGGGACCACCGGGCCGACGGCGCCGTCGGCCCCGATCCTCACCCGGCGAGCTGGGCTCGACCGGCCCGTTCGAGGACCCGCACGTCGACCGGCAGGTCGATCGCCCGCGGGACCGAGACCAGGCCGACGACCCGGGCCGGTTCGACCGGGTCGGCGGCGACGCTGGTGAGCGGACCGATCGAGGTGCCGTCGGCGGCGATCACCTCGGCGCCCGGCGCCAGCGGCTCGCCCCCGTCGGGACCGCCGTCGAGCGACACGACCGCCAGCCGGCGTGGGACGTGACCGCCGCGGCTGTCGATGCGGGCCACCAGCTCCTGGCCCGTGTAGCACCCCTTGCGGAAGCTCACCGAGGCGTCGATCGCCCACTGCCCGAGCGACGCCGGGATCGTGTCGTCGTCGAGCTCGGCGCCCCAGCGGGGCACGCCGGCCCGGATGCGCAGGCCGTCGTAGCCGGCGGGTCCGAGCTCGACGCCCTCGCCGGCGACCACGGCGCCGACCAGCGCCGCGGTCAGCTCGGGGCCGGGATCGATGACGTCGAAACCGGTCGAGTCCGGCCACGCGATCGGGCAGAGCGCCACCGGTGGCACCTCGACGCCGCGCGGCACGTCGGCCAGTCCCCGCACGGCCACCGCCTCCACGCCCTCGTGGAGCGCGAGGTCGGCCTTGGTCCGGAGCTTGAAGCGCTCGAGGCGGGCGATCCAGGCCGGCCCCGCCCCGGGGTCGACGTCGATGCGCAGGACGTCGTCGGCGGGCCGGGCCACCCGGCCCCAGCCCGCCACCTTGCCCTGGGGCGAGAGCACGAAGGTCGGCGCCGCCCCGCCGACGGGCAGGCCGGCCACGTCCTGGCTGAGCTGGCCCTGGAGCCAGGTCACGGCGTCGGGGCCGGACACGACCACCACACCTCGACGGATCCGGGCGACGAAGGGCGACATCGGTCCAGTCTGCCGCCGCCGGCGATCGCTCCTACCCTGGTCGCCATGCGCCACGGCGTCTTCGTCCCCCCGTTCGGCGAGCTGGCCGACCCGATCGCCACCGCCCGTCTCGCGGTCCTGGCCGAGGAGGTCGGGTGGGACGGCTTCTTCGTGTGGGACCACATCGCCTACCGGCGCGTCGACGACGTGGCCGACCCGTGGGTCACGCTGGCCGCGGTGGCCTGCGCCACCCGGACCGTGCGGCTCGGCCCGCTGGTCACGCCGCTCCCCCGTCGCCGTCCGCTCAAGGTGGCACGCGAGGTCGTCACCCTCGACCGCCTGTCGCGGGGCCGGGTGACCCTCGGGGTCGGCATCGCCGGGGACCGGAGCCGGGAGCTGTCGGCCACGGGCGAGGAGGTCGACGCTCGGGTGCGAGGCGAGATGCTCGACGAGGCGCTGGCCCTGCTCGAGGCGGCGTGGGCCCCCGGCGCCACGGTCCACGAGGGTCGCCACTACCGGGTCGACCACCTGGTGACCGGCCCTCAGCCCGACCAGCGCCCCCGGCCGCCGATCTGGGTGGCGCTCCGCCAAGGCAACACCGCCCCGCTACGCCGGGCCGCCCGGTACGACGGGGTGTTCCCCGTCGATCTCGGCGACGCCGACCACCTCGCCGAGATCGTCGCCGGCGTCTCCGCCCAGCGGGCCCCCACCGCGGGACCGCTCGACGTGGTGGCGATGGTCGGCCCCGACGACGACGTCCCCGCCTACGCCGCCGCCGGCGCCACCTGGCTGCTCACCAAGTTCACGCCGTACGACCTCACCGTCGCCGACGTCCGCGCCCGCATCGAGCTGGGCCCACCCGCCACCTGACCCCCGCAGCGGCGCCGCTCATCGAGTCGGTGGTCTCGGCCGATGGTCAGGCCATGCGCGCCCGCGACGGAGTCTCGCCCGCGTTCCGGGCCGCGCTCGGCCGGCGGCGATCGCTCGTCCTCCTCGCCTGCGCCGGGTACCTGCTCGCCTTCGCGATCGTCGGCGTGCTGGCCTGGCGCGGCGAGGTGGCCGCCGAGGCCGCGTGGCGGGCCCGATCGGCCCGCCTGGTCGAGGTGGATGCCGTCGCGGTGGCCGGCACGGTCGACGGCTCCGGGGGCGGCGACCTCCTCCTGCGCTACACCCTGCCCGCCGGGACGACGGTGGAACGGTGGTTCGAGGTGGACGACATGAGCACCTGGAACGGCGGCGAGCGCACCAGCGTCCAGGCCGATCCCGCGGACCTGTCCTGGGCCCGGTGCGCGTGGTGCCCACCCGGTCGGAAGCCTCCCGACCTCGCCACGGTGGCCCTCCTCGCCCTCGTCGTGCCGGCGACCCTCATGGGCATCCGGCTGCGGGTGCAACCGGGCCACTGGGCGGGGCGCTGGCGCGTCGGCCATCCGGTCCTGCGGGTCCGCGGATGGTGGGACGCGCCCTCGAGCCGGATCCTCCACCTCTACCGGGCACGGCGCGGGACCGGGACGGTCGGCTCCGACGACCACCTCGGCGTGATCACGGTGGCCGACGATTTCCGGCCCTGGGTCGCCGAGGGCGCGCTGGTCCACCTCGAAGGGGGACCTCAGGTGGGCGACTGGGTCGCCTTGGCCACCTCCGACGGCCTGCTGCCGACGGTCCAGCTCCGGGAGGCGCCCCGCCCCGGCGTCGACGCATGGCTGCGCGGGCGCCTGGCGCGCACGTCAGGAGAGCGCGGTGCGCAGGTGGACCGAGCGATGGCGCTGGCCTCGGGGTTCGCCGCTGGCGCGATGCTCGGCAGCCTCATCTCGGTCGGGGTACCGGCGCCGTGGCACCACCTGCTCCTCGCCCTGGGCGGCATCGGGCTCCTGGTCGTCGCCGTCACCACGACGATGTGGTGGCGGACCGCTGATCGGGCCGAGCAGGCGGCGATCGAGCGCGCTCGCCTCGGCGCGTCACCGACTGCTCCGGTGGGTCACCCCCGCCGCTCGTCGGCTCGGACGATCCTGGGCGTCTCCGGCCCGGACGGCGACCTCCGCACGCCGGCGGAGAGCGGCCGATGGCTGCTGCGAGCCATGACGATCACCGTGCTCGTCCCCGTGTGGTGTGCCGTCGTCATCGCCGGCCCGTTCGTGGCGGCCGCCGTCCTGGTCGCCGGGATCGCTCGTCGGATCCGCCGACGGTGGCGGGCCCTGGCCCGCTACCGACGATCCGCCCTGCCCCTGGTGGGCGCCACCGCGGTGGCCGGCGCCGGCGTGGTCGTCCACCGGGTCGCCGACGATCCGACGACCCCGGCCGCGCTCGCCATCGGCCTCGGACTCCTGGCCCTGCTGCTCGCGGTCCTGGCCGAGCGGGTCGCGGCGGTGGGCGTGGTCGTCGGCGAGGATCACCTCACGATCCAGCGACTGCTGTCGACCGCCAGCATCGAGCGGTCCTCGATCGTGGCGGTCGACGCCCACGATCACCGAGCCCACATCCACCTCGGCGACGGAACCACGGCGGCGCCGTCGCGCCTGATCCTCCCCGCGGGTGCCGCCCGCCGCCTGGTCGACCTCCTGGCCGCCCCACCGTCCATCGTGGCGCCGCAGTCGCGACCGCACTCCCGACCCCCCACCCCCACCGATCCGCTCGACGCCTGGCGCTAGCCCGGCGATCCGTCCCGCCCGCGCCGTCGCATCGATTCGACGTCGATTCGACGCGACAGTTTCGGCCGGAATACTCCGGGTGGAATATCCCGTCTGGAATATTCCACCGCTCGCAAAGCCACCGAATCGACGTCGAATCGACGCGAGCGCGTGGCCCTGACGAACGAGGTGGCCCGGGTAGCGTCGCCGCGCGGTCGTGGGGCCGCAGGGGGTGGTCGGGCGTGACGAGGTGGGGGCGCACCGGGACGGTGGTGGCGGTCGCCGCCTTGGTGGTGCTCGTCGTCCTCCTCGTGGGACCTGGTGGCGCTGACCGGGCGAGCGAGGTCGATCCTCCGGCAGCCGCACCCTCGAGTCCGGCGGATTCGCCGACCACCGACCCGCACGGCACGACCGGCAGCACCGGCGCGACCGCGCCGGGCGAGCCCACGACCACCGCCACCATCACCGACCGGACCGAGCTCGGCACCGAGGTCGACGGTGGCTCCCCCGACGGCGACGACGACCCGGTCACCAGCGTGGCGGCCGCCGTCGACCGGCTGGTCGTCACCCCGGACCAGGCCGACCTGCCCGCCTACCGGCGGGCGGCCTTCGGGGACGGGTGGGACTACGACCCCGAGGCCGGCTGCAACACCCGGGAGCGGGTGCTGATCGCCGAGGCGGTGCGGGCGCCGACCGTCGACGACCGCTGCCGGTCGACCGGTGGCCAATGGCGCTCGCCCTACGACGGGCTGGTCACCACGAACCCCGCGGACCTGGAGATCGACCACCTCGTGCCGCTCGCCGACGCGTGGCGATCCGGAGCCTGGGCCTGGACCGACGAGCGCCGCCGCGCCTTCGCCAACGACCTCGACCTGCCCGACACCCTCGTCGCGGTGTCGAGCCACACCAACCGGTCCAAGGGCGACTCGACCCCCGACGAGTGGCTCCCTCCCGACCCGGCCGACCGGTGCACCTACGTCGCCTCGTGGGTGCGGGTGAAGGAGCGGTGGGAGCTGTCGGTCACGCCGGCCGAGAAGGCGACGCTGGTGCAGCTTCTCGCCGGCTGCTGACCGCCTCGCCCCCGGAACGCCCGCCGGTCAGCCCCGCCCCGCCGCCCGGCGTTCGGCGGTCATCCGACGGGCGGCGGGCACCGCGGCGAGCAGGGCCTTGGCCTTGTTGCGGGTCTCGAGCTCCTCGTGGGCCGGGTTGGAGTCGACCACCACGCCGGCGCCGGCCTGGACGCTGGCCCGGCCATCGGGCAGGCAGACCATCGTGCGGATGGCGATGGCCGTGTCGATGTTGCCGGAGAAGTCGAGATAGCCGACCACGCCGGCGTAGGGGCCGCGCTTGGTGGGCTCGACATCGTCGATGATCTCCATGGCCCGGACCTTCGGCGCCCCCGACACGGTGCCGGCCGGCAGCGTGGCCCGCAGCACGTCGATCGGCCCCTTGCCCTCGGCCAGCCGACCGACCACCTGCGAGGTGAGGTGCATGACGTGGCTGTAGCGCTCGAGGGTCATCATCTCGGTGACCGCCTCGGTGCCGAAGGAGACCACGCGGCCGACGTCGTTGCGGGCGAGGTCGACCAGCATCACGTGCTCGGCCACCTCCTTGGGGTGCTCGCGCAGCTCGGCGCCGAGGCGCCGGTCCTCCTCCTCGGTGGCCCCCCGGTACCGGGTGCCGGCGATCGGCCGGGAGATGACCTCGCCGTCGAGGAGCTGGACCATCGGCTCGGGCGAGCTGCCCACCAGCGTCACCGCCGGGTGCCGGAACAGGTACATGTACGGGCTCGGGTTGACCTGGCGCAGCACCCGGTAGAGGTCGAACGGGTCGGCGTCGAGGTCGAGGTCGAAGCGCTGGCTGAGCACGACCTGGAAGATGTCGCCGGCCAGGATGTGCTCCTTGGCGGCGGCGACGGCCCGCTCGTAGGCGCCGGCGCCGAGGTTGGAGGTCACCTCGGGCAGGGGGGCGGCCGGATCGGGCGGGGCGACCAGCGGCTCGTCGAGCGGCGTGGCCCCGTCAGCGGCCAGCTGGTCGAGCCGAGCGACCGCTTCGTCGTAGGCCCGATCGAGATCGGCGTCGGTGGCGGCGGGGTCGAACACGTAGGCGTTGGCGATCAGCGTCACCCGCTGGCGGAAGTGGTCGAAGGCGGCCAGCTCGCCGATGATCGACAGGACCGCCTCGGGGAGCGCCTGGTCGTCGTCGGGCACCGCCGGCAGGGACTCGACCTCGCGGACCACGTCGTAGCCGAGATACCCGACCAGTCCCCCGTGCAGCGGTGGCAGATCGGGCAGGGACGGCGAGCGATAGATGGCGAGCACGGCCTCGACCGCGGCGAGGATGCCCCGGTCGAGCGGGATGCCGTCGGGCACCCGACCACCCTCAACCTCGACCACGCCGCCACGCGAGGTGAAGGTGGCCGCCGGCCGCCGCCCCACGAACGACCAGCGGCTCCACCGCTCGCCGTGCTCGACCGACTCGAGCACGAACCCGGGCTCGCCGTCTCGGGTGAGGCGGGCGAAGGCGGCCACCGGGGTGACGAGGTCGGCTAGCAGCTCCCGCCAGATCGGGATCACCGTGTGCTCGCGGGCGAGCGCCCGGAACTCCTCGCGGGACGGCCGGATCCCGGCGCTGGTCGAGGCGGCGGACGGCGCGCCGGCGGCGTCGGCCACCGTCAGCCGCCGAAGGCCCGGTAGAAGCAGGTGCGCTCGCCGGTGTGGCAAGCGCCGGCGCCCTCCTGCTCGACCACGAACAGCAGCGTGTCGCCGTCGCAGTCGTAGTAGGCCTCGCGCACGAACTGCCGGTCACCGGACGTGTCGCCCTTGCGCCACTCCTCCTGGCGGGACCGGCTCCAGAACACGGTCCGGCCCTCCTCCAGGGTGCGGCGCAGCGTGGTCTCGTTGCACCACGCCATCATCAGGACCGCCCCGGTGCCGTGCTCCTGCACGATGGCCGGCACCAGGCCGGCGGCGTCGTACTTCACCAGCGCGAGGTCTTGTTCGCGCACCTCGATCGGGGTGACGGCGGGCGTGGCGGCGGCAGACATGGCGGCGATCCTACGGGCCGACCCCCACCGCCCTCGAAGCCCGAAACGGCGCCTTCGCGTGGAATCGACGTCGAATCGACGCGACGGCCCCACCGAACGGCACCGACCGTGGCCGGCCGGCCACGAGCGGCCGCCGGGCCGGCGGCTACAGGTAGAGGCCGGTCGAGCCCTCCTCGAGGCGGTTGGCCGCCACCGCGTGGATGTCGCGCTCGCGCAGGATCAGGTAGTCGTGGCCGCGGACCTCGACCTCGTAGCGGTCCTCGGGGTTGAACAGCACCTGGTCGCCGGCCTCCATCGTCCGCACGTTCGGACCGACCGCCACCACCTCGCCCCACGCCAGCCGCTTGCCCATCTGCGCGGTGGCCGGGATCAGGATGCCGCCGCTCGACCGGCGCTCGCCGTCGGCTTCGAGATCGACCAGGATCCGGTCGTTGAGCATCTGCACCGGCAGCTTGTCGGCACGGCTGGCGGCGAGCGTGCGGGCCGGCGGCTCCGTGAGGGCGTCCGCACCGGGCTCGTCGGCGTCCGGGCGGCTCTCGGTCGTGCTCACCGGATCGACGGTACCGCCCCGGTCAGGCGGGCCGGACCGTGATGCCGGCGGCGGCCATCACCGCCTTGGCCTCGGCGACGGTGTGCTCGCCGAAGTGGAAGATCGAGGCGGCGAGGACCGCGTCGGCGCCGCCGCGGGTCACGCCTTCGGCGAGGTGCTCGAGCGTCCCCACCCCACCGCTGGCGATCACCGGGACCCCCACCGCGTCGGTCACGGCCCGGGTCAGCTCGAGGTCGAAGCCGTCGCGGGTGCCGTCGCGGTCCATCGAGGTCAGCAGGATCTCGCCGGCGCCGAGCCGCTCGGCCTCCATCGCCCACGCCACGGCATCGAGCGGGGTCGGGTTGCGGCCGCCGTGGGTGAACACGCCCCACCCCTGCGACGGATCGTCGGCCGAGCGGCGGCGGGCGTCGATCGCCACCACCGCGCATTGGGTGCCGAACTCCTCGGCCACCTCGGCGATCACCGCGGGCCGGTCGATCGCCGCGGTGTTGAGCGAGACCTTGTCGGCGCCGGCCCGCAGCATCCGCCGGGCGTCGTCGACGGTGCGGATCCCCCCGCCCACCGTCAGGGGGATGAACACCTCCTCGGCGGTCCGGGCGACGACGTCGACCATCGTGGCCCGGTCGTCGGAGCTGGCGGTGATGTCGAGGAACACGACCTCGTCGGCCCCCTCGGCGTCGTAGCGGGCGGCCAGCTCCACCGGGTCGCCGGCGTCGCGCAGGTCGACGAAGTTCACGCCCTTCACCACCCGCCCCGCCGTCACGTCGAGACAGGGGATCACCCGAGCGGTCCGCATGGCCACCGACCGTACCGACCCACCCCCGACCCCCTGCGAACTTTGCGCCGAAACCCGACGCAGAGGTGTGGTTGCGCGCAACGTTCGCGTCATCGCCCGGTCCGCTCGGCGGTGGCAGGCTGCGGCGATGGCCGACCGACTGCTGCTCGTGCGCCACGGCGAGACCGAGTGGGCCCGGGAGCGGCGCCACACCGGACGCACCGACGTGCCGCTCGACGACGCCGGCCGGGCCCAGGCCGCCGCCCTCGCCGGCCGGCTCCCCCTCGCCGAGCTGGCCCCGATCGGCGCGGTGTGGTCGAGCCCGCTGTCCCGGGCGGTCGACACGGCGGCGTTGGCCGGGCTCGCCGTCGACCGCACCGACGACGACCTCCTGGAGTGGGACTACGGCGCCGCCGAGGGCCTGACCACCGCCGACCTGCGCCTCGAGCACCCCGGCTGGGACGTGTGGGACGGCGGCCCGCAGGCGATCGGCGACGGCGGCGAGACCGTCGACGAGGTCGGCGCCCGGGTCGACCGGGTCCTGGCGCGGGCAGCAGCGGTCGACGGCACCGTCGTGCTCGTCGCCCACGCCCACGTGCTGCGCATCCTCGCCGTCCGCTGGCTCGGCCTGCCGCCGCGCACCGGCCGCCACCTCGCCCTCGATCCGGCGGGCTGGGCCGTCCTCGCCCACGAGCGGGAGACCCCGGTCATCGAGCGCTGGAACCCACCCGCACCCGACACGTCCCCCTGATCAGGTGGGATCGGGGTCGCGGCGGTCGTCGGGGGTGCGGACGAGGCGGCGGCTGGGGATGGTGGTGGCGGCGGCGAGGGCCACGGCCAGGCCCACGGCGCCGAGCGCGGCGGTCCGGGTGCGATCGGTGCGGGCCCGGTCGCAGGCGTCGTCGAACCTCGCCCGGGCGGCGGTGCCGGCGGCGTCCGAGGTCCACTCGACGCGGGCATCGCAGTCGACCGATCCGAGGCCGGCGCCCGCGTCGACCCGGTACGGCACCCACAGCACCCACCCCACCAGGTTGAGGGCGGCGATCAGGACCACGACCGCGCCGAGCAGCAGCCGCTTGGCCAGGGTGTCGGTCACGCCGGCGCCACCGATCGTTCGAGGTAGGTGGGCTGGTCGGCCGGTGCG
>WBZU01002354.1_pt1 | contig 13109 bp, 17 predicted proteins | sample 5204311 | NCBI WGS metagenome assembly WBZU01 (sample SAMN12344359, study PRJNA552823) | activated sludge metagenome | biome: Activated sludge suspended growth; feature: Nitrification reactor; material: Wastewater; isolation source: activated sludge from nitrification reactor of wastewater...
TACCCCGGCCCTATCAGTCGCGGCATGGTGCTGGCCGAACCGAAACATTTGGGAACTGGTTGGGTAGGATTCGATTTCGAGAAGGCCTTCCGCTGTCCCGTTAAGTTGATCAACGATGCCGCCATGCAGGCCTTGGGCAGTTATGAGGGAGGCAGAATGCTCTTTCTCGGCTTAGGCACCGGACTGGGATCGGCGTTGATCGCCGACCATGTGATCATGCCGATGGAACTCGCGCACCTGCCGTATAAGAGAGGGAAAACCTTTGAGGACTTTGTCGGGCGGCGCGGGATTGAGCGACTCGGCAAAAAGAAGTGGCGGCGCGCCGTCGACGATGTCGTGACACGTCTGAAGGCCGCGCTGGTCGCCGATTATGTCGTACTGGGCGGAGGCAATGCGAAGAAGCTGCGGCAGCTTCCGGGCGATGCTCGCCTCGGCGACAATGCCCATGCGTTCATCGGTGGGCAGCGCCTCTGGAAAGAGAGGAGCACGTGAAGATACGACCACACCGACCACGAAGGCCGAGGCAGACGAAGGCACGACGGATCGTCTTTTTGCTCGATGTCGACAATACACTACTCGACAATGATCGAGTGGCCGCCGATCTTCGCCGGTATCTCGAACATGGAATCGGGCGCGACAGCGAGCGACACTATTGGGCGATCTTCGAGCGGCTGCGTGCTGAGCTCGGTTACGCCGACTACCTCGGCGCCCTGCAACGGTATCGAATCGAACACCCTCACGATCATAATCTGTTCTCTATTTCCTCGTACTTGGTGAATTATCCCTTTGCGAACCGGCTGTACCCCAATTCACTGGATGTCGTGGAACGGTGCAATGAATGGGGAACCGCCGTGATCCTGTCCGACGGCGATGTGGTGTTCCAGCCGCGCAAGGTCGAGCGGTCGGGACTGTTCGACGCGGTCGGGGGCAGGATCCTGATTTATATCCACAAGGAGCATGAGCTGGACGAAGTCGAGCAGCGTTTTCCCGCGGACCATTATGTGCTGGTGGACGACAAGCTGCGCATCTTGACGGCCGTGAAACACGTCTGGGGACCACGAGTGACGACCGTATTTCCTCGCCAGGGTCATTATGCGACCGATCCCAGCATCCTGGAAGCATTCCCGGCGGCCGATATCACGTTGGATCGCATCGGCGATCTGCTCGCATACGATCTACGCGAGCTGATCTGCGCCGGACGGAATCATACGGACAAGGCAGGGAAGAACATGGCGCGCGGGAGAAGCAGGCTGCCCCCTAGAGCCAAGCTCGTGGAGACTCGATGAAGAAGGCTCGACACCGGAACACGTTTCGATGAAGTGGGCGAGCGATTCAGTGAGGACACCAGCACATCGGTACGACCTAAAATCTGCCTGACATTGCCGAAGTCTGGCGACGTAAGATCGTGGCTGCTTGACTTGACTGCTGCGGTACTGGTGGAGAACCTAGCAGTCTGCTAAAAAACCCTCTGCTCATCCTTCGAGAGCCTCAGGATGAGCGAAGAGAGCATTGAACCTATGAGGGTTTCCCGTTCGTGCTGAGCTTGTCGAAGCACACCCGTTGAGTTTTTCAGCAGACTGCTAGGTCTCTCGAATTTTACCGGCGCAGTGCAAGATTCCGGCGAAGGACGTTGGACCGTCATGGTGGCCATTGAAGAGGGAATACGAGCGGATGTCCTCTCCGCTGTCGCTCTACACGAGATTCCGCTCGCGCCAAGACCATTCGTTTGCCGAGAAGGCACTCGCCGCTATGCACGACCAAGTCGGCGGCCACGTCAAATGGCCACCCAGTGGGTAGCCTGCATGATTTATGATTGGCAAATGATAGCGCTTGTGCCGAACACCGAACCATCGAGAGAATTGGCGGATTATTCAAGCAATCGAGACAGCCCCTTCTCGTTCAGAATGGTAATGGCACGACCATCGAGCCGAACCAGACCGTCGTCACGGAATTGTCCCAGGGTACTACTCACCGTTTCGCGACTGCAGCCGATCAAGTTCGCCATCTCCTGGTGGGTCAACTTGGCCTTCAGGCGTATACCGGTGGCCTCTTTCACGCCGTCGCTCTTGCTGAGTTCGACAAGGAGATGAGCCAAACGCGCCGGCACGTCACGAAAGACGAGATCTTCGACGCGGCTCTGGATTTTTCGCAGTCGCAGGCCGATGAGCTTGGTAAGCTTCACCGTCACGTTCGGATGCATCGCTAAATACTGATCGAAGTCTTTTCGAGGGATCACACAGATCAGTGTGTCATCGAGCGTCTCCGCGGATGTCGAGCGAGGAGCGTCTTCCAACACCTCCAGCTCACCGAACACTTCGCCCGGCTCCAGGATTTCAAACGTGACCTCTTTCCCGCTGGGCGCACTATTGGCAATTTTGACCCGCCCTTTTTTCAGAAGATATACGTTGCTGCTTGGATCACCAGGAAGGTAGAGAGGCTGGCGCTTTTTGACTTCTTCCATACGTGTAATCTTCTCCATCTCCTGCATCTCAGACGGAGAGATCCCGTCGAACAAGCGAATATGCTTGAGATACCACAGCTTATTCATGGAGGAAGAAAGCTGTTCCATCACATCTCCTGTCGGTTCAGAACGACAATCTAGAGATTTCTCCCTTACAAGACAATAGATCGTCTGATGGGAGATTCTTGCGGTCGGACGGTCTTTCCCAAGCCAGTGCTGTCATCCGACTGACATATCCGTGAAATAACTCCAAAATCACGGTGGATTATGGGTTTTTCTCCTGGCTGGCTTCTATCCATCACACTGTGAACTGGCTCACAGAACTTCAACGGTGAGTGAGTTATCGTGACATCATGTTGAGAGAAGATGATTCCAGAACACCTGCGCCGCGATCGAAGCTCTACCTGGTTTCACCCAGCCACACGAAGGGAACCCAACTGATGGAAACACAGTGTGTAGACGGACCTCAGATTGAGATACACCATCCGGTCCCCCCGCCGCACCAGGATACGCCATCCTCCACGTCCACGAAGGCGCATCTGTCGGGCAAGGCGATCCTCGCGCTGGTAATCGGGCTGGCGATCGGTGCCTTCTTTTATTTCGATCTTGGGCGGTTCTTATCGCTGGACGCCCTCAAGGACAATCGCGATCATCTCCTGGCATTTACGGACGCCAACTATGTCGCGGCGGTTGGTGTCTTCATTGCCGCTTATGCGATCGTCACCGGCTTGTCCTTGCCGGGTGCGGTCATTCTCACGCTCGCCGGAGGTTTCACGTTCGGTGCCGTCCTGGGAACAGTATTTGTGAATCTCGGGGCAACGACCGGCGCAACCCTCGCGTTTTTCACCGCTCGGTATGTGTTGCGGGACACCGTGGAGCAAAAGTTTGGGACATCGCTGAGACCGTTCCAAGAAGGCTTCGCCAAGAACGCCTTCAGTTACCTGCTGACGTTGCGACTGATTCCGCTCTTTCCGTTCTTCGTGGTCAATTTGGTCTCCGGCCTGACCCGCGTGCGCGCGGGAACATACATTGGAGCTACGGCGCTCGGCATCATTCCTGGGTCGTTCGTGTATGCCTATGCGGGACGCCAACTCGGCACCATCAACTCCCTCAAAGAAATCGCATCGCCGAATGTGATCGGGGCCTTTGTCCTTTTAGGACTGCTCGCGCTCATCCCGGTTGTCTACAAACGGTTTGCGGCCAAACCAGCATCATGAATGCGTCTTCGAGTAGCGATTGACAAGAAAGGAGGCTACGCAATAATGAAGCCTTTACCAGGGATCGTCGAGATGAGTGCGCACGAGCAGTCGTTGGTTCTTCCCAATGACGAGTACAACCAGCAACTCATCGCCAATGTGCATCCTCCCGATTGGGTCAACCCGGAGCCGAGCGGTCGCTACAACATCGTGGTCATCGGAGCCGGTACGGCGGGACTGATCACGGCGGTTGTGGCCGCAAGCCTGGGTGCCAAAGTGGCCCTGATTGAAAAGCATTTGATGGGTGGGGACTGTCTCAATGTCGGCTGTGTTCCCTCGAAAGGCGTGATCCGAGCGGCCAGGGCCTGGGCCGATCTCCGACGCGCCAAGGAGTTCGGGCTCGAGATTCCCGCCGGCGTGACGTACGATTTCGGCGCCGTCATGGCGCGCATGAGGAAGTTACGTGCGCGGATTAGTCATAACGATTCCGCGCATCGATATACCAAATTGGGCGTGGACATCTACATCGGCAACGGCCATTTCGTCGGAAACGATCGTATCCACGTCGCGGGACCATCTGGTGATCGAACCTTGACCTTTGCGAAAGCGGCGATCTGCACAGGCGCACGAGCCTCGGCTCCTCCAACGCCCGGGTTGCAGGAAGCCGGATACCTCACGAACGAAACGGTCTTTTCGTTGACGGAGTTGCCACAGCGCATCGGAGTGATCGGAGCCGGTCCCATCGGATGCGAGTTGGCTCAATCATTTGCCCGCTTTGGAAGTCAGGTCTATTTAGTCGAGGCTGCACATGGCATCATGCCGAACGAGGACCGCGATGCGGCAGAGATCATCGAGCAACAGATAGCGCGCGATGGGGTTAAGCTGCTGTGCTGTGGGAAACACCTGCAAGCCGAGAAGACCGAAGGTGGCAAGCGCCTGACGGTCGGGTCGCACGGCAGTCAGCACGATGTGACGGTGGATGAACTCCTCGTCGCAGTCGGGCGAACCCCGAATGTGGAGGGAATCGGATTGGAGACGGCGGGAGTCGCCTATGACAAGAACGGAATCACGGTGAACGGCAGACTGCAAACAACCAATCCAAGAATCTTTGCGGCGGGCGATGTGTGTTCGCGGTACAAATTTACGCACGCCGCCGATGCCATGGCACAGATCGTCATCCAGAATGCGTTATTCCCACATCCCTTCGGTTTGGGCTATGCGAATGTCGATTCATTGATCATGCCCTGGTGCACATTCACTGAGCCGGAAGTGGCCCATGTCGGGATGTACGAGCAAGAGGCACAAGGGAAGGGCTTTGAGGTGGAAACCTATACGTACAAGCTGGACGAGGTGGATAGGGCGATCCTGGACGGAGAAGACGAAGGCTTTGCCCGAGTTCACATCGCAAAGGGGACCGACACCATCCTCGGTGCCACGATCGTGGCACATCATGCCGGCGAGATGATCGGCGAATTTGCCGTCGCCATGAAGGCGGGAGCCGGGGCGAAGACAATCGCCGCCACCATCCATCCCTATCCCACTCAAGCTGAAGTGAACAAAAAGGTGGTAAATCTCTGGCGCAAGGCGCATTTCACGCAGAGAACCAAAGATCTGTTAATCAAAGTGTTTGCCTGGATGCGGCGATAGCGCGGCGCATCATGAGCAACAATGTTTCACGTGTTCACTTGAAAAGGATCCGACCTATGACGCCGTCTCATTCTTCCATGATCGTCGGTCTCGCATCGTGCCTGTTGATCGGAATCATCCTCGGTAATCCGGCCCGGCTCCAAGCCGGATCTCCTCCCACCATCGAAGTCGGCGCCTTTTCGACCGCTGCGCCGGGTGGACCCTGGCCGGACGGCTGGAAACCGCTGACGTTCCCCAAAATTCCTCAACATACGACGTACCAGCTCGTGAAAGACGGTGATCGCGTGGTCGTCAAGGCCGCCAGTCAGGCCTCCTCGTCTGGATATACAAAAGAAATCCTGATTGATCCGAAGGAGTATCCCGTCATCCAATGGCAGTGGAAAGTCTCGAACATCTTAAAGGCCGGTAATGTGGCGAAGAAAGACGGAGATGATTACCCTGCCCGCATCTACGTCACCTTCCAATACGACAGTGCGAAAGTCGGCCTCTTCGGCAAGGCGAAGTACGAAGCGGCCAAACTCATCTACGGACGCTATCCGCCGCTCGGCGCTCTCAATTACATCTGGGAGAGTCGGGCCCCGGTGGGAACGGCGGTGCCCAACCCCTACACTGAACAGGTCCACATGATTGTCGTGGAAAGCGGACCAGCCAAGCTGAACACCTGGATGACAGAAGAGCGCAACGTCTATGAAGACTATACGCGCGCATTTGGGGAGGAGCCGCCCATGATGTCCGGGATCGCCATCATGACGGATACCGACAACACCGGTGAATCGGCAGAGGCCTACTACGGAGATATCGTGCTCAAGAAGAGATCGGAGTGATCTTAGGAGATCACGGCCTGCAACACTCGTCCATCAGCGACCCAGCACGTCCGGTCGTGGGTCGGAAATGAACCCATCCTGGTTGGGCATCCGGACGGCTGGAAGTGTCCGGGCGTCCATCATCGCATCATTGGAGATGATGCCGTTTTGATGCAGCAACCAGGCGACGAGGCTATAGACTTCGTCCGACGTGAGCGATTGCGGCGCGGTAAAAGGCATCGCGCGAAAGATGTAGTCGTACAACGTCGTGGCATAGGGCCAGTAGCTGCCGATGGTTTTGACCGGCTGCGATATTGCCAGCGACCCATGACCACCGACAAGCCGGTCTTTCGGCCCTTCGGTGCCGCTTGGTCCATGACAGAACGCGCACTTGTTCGCAAAGATGACCGCCCCCTGCTGGACGGTACCTCGGCCAGGCGGGAGCCCCGCGCCATTCGGGGTAACATCGATATTCCAGGCGTTGATCTCGGTCTCAGTAGCCAAACGACCAAGCCCATATAAACCATTCTCCTCCGCTCCCACAGGCCCTGCGAGCAGGAGTACACCGCAACCAAAGAGGACACGAGCGACGGCGCTATACCTGAACATTGCGCACCTGCCCTGCTTGATCCACTTTCCACGTCTGAATCGCATTATAGTGGTACGACGAATTGACGCCTCGCGCAGCCACAAGCGCGGCCCTCGTTGGTTGAACATAGTCGGTCTCATCGGTGCAGCGGCTCTGGAGCAACACCTCCTCCCCGTTCCAATGCCAGCCAAATCGAAAACGCGTGTGACAGTGCGGAAGCACAGGTTCTTGCAGTTGCGCCGGATGCCAGATCCGTCCTCCATCCGTGCTGATATCCACTGCTCGTACTGCCCCTCGTCCGCTCCAGGCCAGTCCACGAATCTCGACAAAGCCCGGCTCGATCCGTTGGCCGCCTGACGGGCTGGTGATCACCGATTTGGCCTCCATGACGAACGTAAACTGTCGGGCGGTGCCATCCGGCATCAGGTCGGTATAGCGGGAGGTTTCTTCATGCGTCATAAAAGGTGCGGTACCGAGCTTCATCCGCCTGAGCCACTTGATGCAGGTGTTCCCTTCCCAGCCGGGAATTACGAGCCGGAGGGGATAACCCTGCTCCGGCCTGAGCGCCTCGCCGTTCTGGGCATAACAGAGCAGCGCGTTCTTCAACACCTCTGCCAGCGGCAGGCTCCGTGTCATCGCGGCGGCATCGCTCCCTTCGGCCAACACCCAGAGCGCCTCCGGCTTGACGCCGGATTCGGACAACACCGTTGCGAGCGGCACGCCGGTCCATTCACTCGTGCTCATTAATCCGTGCGTGTCTTGCACCGTCTTGCCGGCCGGACCTTTCCACTCGTGTCCCGAGTTCCCCGAACATTCGATGAACAGCGTCCGCGTGACGGAGGGAAATCGGACGAGATCGTTCATCGAAAACATGAGCGGCCGGCCGACCATTCCATGGATCAAGAGTCGGTGCCGGTCGGGATTGATCAACGGCACCCCGTTATGGTGGCGCTCGAAATGCAGTGCGGACGGCGTGATGATGCCGTGCAAGGATTGATGCGGCGTCAGTGAATGGGTCGCCAGGGTGAGACGCTCAATCGTTTCTCCTTGAGCGCGCACTCCGTAGGGACTGGGGCTGCGGCCCGGCACATGGGTAGGGCGAGCACTCTCCCCTTCTTCGGCTGGAAGCCAGGCGGGAGCGAGCAAGCCGGCGGCGGTAGCCCCCACGAGAGAAGCGGCACCCGTGAGCCAGGTCCGCCGATCGATCCGTGGCTCCTGCCCCATATTCCCATTCTCCGTTGGTGATCTGGGCATGTCTTCGTCAAAAAGATTCATGTCCTTCCTACCTCACATTCATTCGTAGGTCCGACCAGTATGGCGGATTTGGCTCCGTTGACGCAATCACGCGGACGGTCAATTCAAACAGCTGGAGTAAGTCCTCCACCCTAAAACCAATCACCTGTATATCGAAGCAACACGAGCAAACAGGAACGTCGACAAATCGGTGTTCTGTGTCACAAGTGCGTCTCCATGGACACTCCGACGAGCGCATTCATCTCCATGAGTGAAGCGATGAATCGTCCGAAATCGAATTGCTGGTCCACCTCCATGGCCATTCGTTCGACTTCATCGACCTGTTTTCCGTCGGCCATGGCGGTGAGTAGTCGGTAGTCGAGAGCCGCGAGCTCCGCCATGCATATCCGCCCTTCCACTCTGGTGAGCAGGAGATACGCTTCCTCCTCCGGCAACGGCCTGCCGATCTCGGCGACTGCGATGCCATCGGCCTGCAATGCCTGCCACACAACATGGACGGAGGAGGAGAACCGCAACAGTCGGGCTGTCGGTTGGAGATGGACCCTCACACATGCCGGATCGACTCCGGCCAGGCCCTCGAACCAACCGAGATTCAAGGCCGGTCTCTCGGCAACCTGGGAAACTTCATGACAGGCCCATTCCAATCGTGCCAACTCCACCAGCACACGAGGTGCCTCCAGAGTAAACAGAAAGAATGAGAAGTGCCGGCCGTAGAGAAAGAGATCGCCGCTCTTTGAGGGATACCGCTTCATATATCCCCGTGCAAAAGTGCTGAAATAGCGTCCACCAATCAACCGCCGAAGCATCGGATAGGTCACCGTCAAGGCCTGCACATAGTTGTTTCGAATCAATCGGCGATAGAGGGCCAAGCCTCTTGATGAGATCCCTGTGGCGATCGACGGGACGACTCTCTCACCCGGTCCTCCACCCATGGCCGCTGCAAATGACCGCTGCAGCTCATGCAACGGTGTCATGACACGCTCCAAGAAGGGCATTGGCCTGTGTGGCTTGCTCGACCAGCTCGGCCAACGGTGGCAGATTCGTATCCCATTCAATCAACGTCGGACGCGGTCCGAGATGGTACAGGGTCCATTGATATAGGCTCCAGACTTCCGGATACACAGCCTGGCCGTGCGTATCGACCAGCCATCTTCCGACACGATCAAAGCCCGCCAGATGGATCTCCTGAACCGCATCGGGTGGAATAGCCTCGAGAAACTTCACGGGGTCCAGGTGGAAATTCACGGCATTGACGTAGAGATTATTGAGATCCAGCAGAATCCCGCAGCCGGTTCGCCGGACGACTGCGGCCATGAACTCCCCTTCCGGGATTGTCGAATCCGGCCATGTCAGGTACCGAGTCACATTTTCGATGAGCAGAGGCCTCTCCAGATCCGTTTGGATCGCATCGATCTTGTCGCACACAAGGTCCAAGCTTTCTTCCGTATAGGGGAGGGGCAACAGATCGTTGAGAAAACGGCCATCAACAGAACTCCAGGACAGATGTTCCGATATGAAAGTCGGTTGGAATCGATCGCATAACACCTTCAGCTTACGGAGATGTGTGGGATCGATCGGATCAGTAGAACCGAGGGAGAGTCCGACTCCATGGAAACTCAATGGATAGCCGGTCCTGATCCGCTCTAGGATGCGAAGCGCCGTGCCCCCTTCGCCGAAATAGTTTTCCGGATGGGTTTCCATCCAGGCCACCGGAGGCGGCGCTTCCACGATCTCGCGAAAATGATGTGATCGAAGCCCGATCCCGGCTCGCGCCGGGATCGGAGTGGGACAGTGAAGAGCCATACTTCACCTACATCTTTTTCTGCATCTCCATCATTTTCTTCACGTCTTCCTTAGACAGTACAGTGCCATGGGCGATCTTCTCGCACAATCCTTTCGGCATGTACACATAGGAATCGGCCTCATTATCGACTTTGGACAGGCCGCCGCACGAATGGAGTTTACTGGCGCAATCATTCATTCCGGCCTTGGCCACACCAGCACAGGGCTCCCACCCGGCTGGAATTTCCGGCGCCTTTGAACTTGCCGCATGCACGGTCTGCGCTCCTGCCAAGCTCAATGCGACAAGCAACGCGGAATGGACCATGGCGTTCTTTTTCATTTTCGTGTTCATAGGATTCTCCCCTTCATGGTGATTTGTTGAAACAGCTCTCTTGTTGACCTCCTGAACTTACCGTCCGTCCAATCCGGACGCCACCACATCCTCAACGAGGATCCTCCTTTCTACCATGCGAGAACATCATATTCCCGACCGAATGTGTTTGTGGGCACAGTGGTGGACTCACATCCTACTGATCGAGTCGACACCCCGCTGTGAGACAGCTTACAGTTCGGAAAAAGAGTCGAGCAAGTGGTACTCTTGATTCGAGCTGTTCCGCCTACCCGAAGCCATTCAGCGTTTCATGCCTCTGACTCTCCAACAGAAGAGTATGATCGCATTGTGAGCGGAGTGTGATCGAGAGGAGGGAACGCCGATGGAGTCCGTCGATCTCCTTCGGATTGGATCGTACGTGTCCGTCCTTGGGGCAATGGCAACGTGGGAACTGGTGGCACCGCGGCGGAAGCTGACGGCAGCAACGCTCTGTCGTTGGGGCGACAATCTGACGATCGTGGCGTTGAACACAGTTCTCGCTCGGCTGCTTTTTATGGGCGGCGGCGTGACAACAGCGGCCACAGCACGGGACCGTGGCTGAGGACTCTTGAATTGGATCGAAGGGCCGGTCTGGATCGAGCTCGTCCTGGCGATTCTCACACTTGATTTCATCATCTATTGGCAGCATCAAGTCTTCCATCACGTGCCCATTCTCTGGCGATTCCACATGATGCATCATTCCGATCTGGACCTGGATGTGTCCAGCGGGGTGCGCTTTCACCCGGTCGAGATCATCCTCTCGACAGGAGTGAAGGCTCTATCAGTACTCATCCTGGGCGTGGCTCCGCTGGCGGTCGTGATCTTCGAGATTGTCCTCAACAGTACGATCCTCTTCAACCACGGCAATGTTCGGATACCTTCCTCCATCGATCGGGTGCTCCGGTAGGTCATCGTCACACCGGACATGCATCGGATTCACCATTCGACGGATGTGCGGGAAACCAACAGCACCTACGGATTCAACGTGCCCTGGTGGGATCGCCTATTCGGCACCTATTGCCCCGAACCGGCCTTGGGGCAGACCGGCATGAAGATCGGCCTTGAGCACCTCGGTCCGCCGGTCTGCCTGAACCTCTTCATGATGCTCCGCTTCCCCTTCATGACGCAGCTGGGACGGTGCACAAGCCGCACACAATCGTGAACGCGGTTCAGACCCCCTTCAAGGCGTGTGTGCCGTGTGTAATGGCGGCACCCGCGCGCAATGCTGCAGCGATCATCACGACTTCGGAGATTTCTTGCTCAGAAGCACCCACTTCTCGTGCTTTGTTCGAGTGAATATCAATGCAGTACGGACATTGAGTCGTCAGCGCGACGGCAATGGCCATCAGTTCCTTATACTTGTGTGGAATCACGCCGCCGGACAACGCGGCCTTGTCGAAAGCTGCAAAGGCTTTCATGGCTTCGGGGGTATTGGTTTCTAGTTCCTTGAGCTTGCTCAAATTCTTCCTCTCATACATACGAACCTCCTTATCTTGGTCTATTGTTGAATCAGCGTTGCTATGCCTATAGATAAGTAACAGGTTTGCACCCTAAAAAGGAGCTTCTTTCCCGGCAGCTGATTAGTTCCGGCCCGCCATCACACCCCCATCGACATCCCAAATCGCACCGGTTACCCAACTGGCCTCGTCGCTGAGCAGAAATGTAATGGCTCGCGCCACGTCTTCAGGCGTCCCGATCCGGCCAATTGGATGAAACCCGTTGAAGGAAGACAATGTCTCCTCAACTTGACTGGGCTCGATGAACGCCTGGTAAATCGGAGTCTTCACCACGGCCGGTGACACGGCATTGACGCGAATATTCTGGTCGGCCAGCTCCATCGCCATGTGCTGCGTGAGCGCATGCAGGCCTGCCTTCGCCATCGAATAGGCAGCGGACGGCGTCGCTTTAATGGCTTGTCGCGCCCACATGGATCCGATGTTCACAATCGAGCCCCCGCCGTTTGATGCCATGTTCTTGGCGACGGCTTGCGAAATGAAGAAGAGGGCTCGGTTGAGATTCAGATACCTGTCATAGTCCTCGAGGGTGTGATCGAGAAACGGCGTCGGCTTGAAATACCCGGCGGCATTCACCAAATATTTGATATAGCGGTCGTGATGGCCAATGAATGCGATCAGGCGCTGCACATCCTGTGGCTCATACAAGTTGGCTTGAAAGGATTCTACTGGACCGGACGAGGCGAGGTCGCTCTTCGCTTGGTTGAGCTTGTCCGACCGATGGCCCACAATCACTGTTGAAATCGCTCGCTCAAGCAAGAGCTTCGCGGTGGCAAGCCCGATTCCACTGGACCCTCCCACGATAAGGGCGATTCGACTGTTCCATTGATAACCTCCCATGGATAAGACCTCTGTCATGAGGTGACGCGAGTCTCCGACAACATATTGAGCACCATCAAGATGAGAACCCAGGCTGACCTGGTCCGTAACTCGCTGAAGAACGAATGGGGTATCAGGACAACCGGCATCTGGGTCGACCTAGCTCGCGTGCCACGGCATCGATCAGAATCACGTCACGACCTTTTCTCATCACACCAAATTCCGTTTCATCTCGTCATACTGTTCTTTTCTGAATTCTCCGCCGGCATAGCGACGATCAAGAATCTGTCGTATCGTTTCCTGCTTATCGCGCCCCATCATTCCATGACAGGGCAACACCCCCCGCCGCCAGAACATGATCATCTTGCCAACCATGACGAGGAAGAACGGCAACGGAAGTATCCACATCCATCCTATCCCCGGTCCGCATGCTGTCCGGGCATTCATGGCTCCCTCCCACATCTTTTCAGACCCTTCACATACAGATTCCCGTGGGTTAAATGTATGTATTCCACCTTCCTAACGCTATTGCGTCCATCCGGCGGCGCCGATACCCCGCCGCTGCAATCGGTTGACCGGTTAGGTTCGAGAAGACACTTCTATTGCCGTTCGTAAATCCGGATTTCCGGATCCGCCGCAAGGCAGGGCTTCAACTCTCTCACGACGTCGTTGCC
>WBZU01002356.1_pt1 | contig 13105 bp, 14 predicted proteins | sample 5204311 | NCBI WGS metagenome assembly WBZU01 (sample SAMN12344359, study PRJNA552823) | activated sludge metagenome | biome: Activated sludge suspended growth; feature: Nitrification reactor; material: Wastewater; isolation source: activated sludge from nitrification reactor of wastewater...
CGCCGGCCCTGTCGACGCCAAGAATTTCGAGCCTGCGCATATCGCCATTCATGCCGGACGAGTGCGACGGATTTTCCTTTTTGTCCGACGGAACCATTCGTGTATCGTGTTCGAACGTCCCCATGATCAGCTCTGCTCGCTCATTGTTCTTCGCCGTCGGGTTGGGTTTGTCCAGCGTGGCCATCGCCCCTACGGCCTCTGCATTTTGCGGCTTTTATTTGGCCGGTGCGGACACCAAACTCGTCAACAATGCCACGATGGTCGTGCTGATGCGCGAAGGCACGCGCACGGTCCTTTCGATGCAGAACAATTATCAGGGGCCGCCGGAAGACTTCGCGATGATCGTGCCCGTGCCCGTCGTGTTGCACAGTAAGAAGGTAATTGCTAGACACAAGGAGGGTCCGGAACGTTCATAAAATCAAGCACTTACGGTGCACCGCGGACGCCCTGACCCCACCCTGGATCCCATGGTGTGACGTTTAATGTCCGATCTCGATTGGACGACGAAAATGCACGGTGATAACGTGGGCGATATGCGGGCGAGCGATACGAAGGGCAGCAAAGGGCATAGAGGCAAGGCAATACGTGCGAGCGTGCAAGCTTCGAGCGATGCGCGCACGACGGGTCACGCAGGACCGACCATTACGCGCGTTTTGGCGTATCGGCGCGTGAGCACCTTCGAGCAAGGGAAACAAGGCAATTCGCTCGATTTGCAACGCGACGAGATCCGGCGTTATTGCGAATATGCCAAACTGCCCGAGCCGATCGACTTCGAAGAAACGGAGTCGGGATCCGCGGAAGCACAAGAGCGACGCGAGCAAGTTGCAAAACTTCTGAAACAAGTTCGTCGCGGTGATCTTGTGCTCGTGAGCAAGATCGATCGTTTTTCTCGCGATATCGTTTTTACGATCAGCTCAGTTCGTGAAATCATAAAACGCGGCGCGCGATTTCTTTCCATCGCAGAGCACTTCGATCCATCGACGCCCGAAGGCGAGACGCAAATGGCATTATGGGCGAGCATCGCGCAAATGGAGCGCGCACGCATTCGCGAGCGTACGGAAGGGAATCGAAAGCGCTTGCGGGCGATGGGGTACTTTGTCGAGGGTAAACCTCCATTCGGTTACGTTCGTGCACAAGGCGAGCTTCCGAATGAAAAACCAAGGCGACTTGAAGTGGATCAGGAAAAAGCAAAGATTGTCCGGGAAATGTTCGATCTTTGCATTGCGGGAAATAGCGCGGTCAAGATTAGCGCGATTTTGCGCGATCGATATCCCGACGTCCTGAGCTTCGAGAGCGAATGGATCTTGAATGCATTGAAAAATCGTGTTTACGCGGGGCAACTTGCATTGACCGCGGTAAAACCCAAGGGGCACACGAGCACAATACGTCGTCCCGCAGAATGGGTCGACGCACACGAGCCGATCGTTTCGATGGAGACATGGTTGACGGCGCAAGATGCTTTGATCAGTCGTCGTGCCTATGGGGCCGTACCGAGGAAGGAATCGAAAACGGCAAATTGGATCATGCGTGGAATCGCTCGGTGTGCGATTTGCGGATCGGTCATTGCCGCGGCGCCAAACTCGAATACGAAAAAGCGCACGCACGCAGGGTATTACGTTTGCCATCGACGATTGAAATGCAAATCGGGAGAACGATGCAAAACGGCGCCGTTTCATAAGCAAGCCGAGACGGACGAATTTCTGTTGAACGAAACGGAAGAACACTTCGAGAAATTACGCGGCGAGTTAATGCAAAGCCCCGAACCACTGAGGAATCCGAATGCGGATCAATTCGAGAGCAAGCGAGCGGATCTCATTGCCGCGCGTGAACGTTTGCTCGCGCTGGTCATGGCCGGAACTTGGAGCCTTGAAGTCATCGATCGCAAAGCGAAGCAGATCGAATCGGATTTGATGGCCCTCACGATCGAGGAGCGGCGCAGCACCATTCAAGAGACGGACGACACGATCGAAAATCGAAATGGTGCGCGGCAATGGGTCGAGAAAGTCGCGGCGCGCTGGGCGAAGATGGATCCGAATCAACGACGCGCGGTCATTGCCGCGATGGTCGATCGGATCGTCGTGGGCGCGGACAAGATCACGATGCAATGGGCAAATGCCGCGACAATGGCGACGCGATATGCAAACGGTGCACTGATCAATCTGCGCGGCGAAGTGCTCGAACCGAGACGGCATGGTCGTCCACGGAAAATGGAAGCGGTCGACACGGGGGAAGGACTCGATTTGGAAGCGGATGACGTGGGCGAAGAGGTCTGATATCACCCAACGACGAACCTGGATGGATTCGGAAAACGGAAAAATCGTACGCGCACTACGCGCAGCAGCGTCCGCACTATCGAAACTCGTCAAGACGTGAGCAATTGAGAATGATTCTTCGAGAACGAGTTTCGAGATGCCATGATGCCGGTTATGGGACTCCTGCTCGCGCTTGGGAATGTCCCCCCCCGCTGTCTCACCTCGACGGACCCTGCTACGGTGATCGAGTAGTACAACCAGGGGGCTCTTTCCGGCTAGCGCAGATCTGCTCGTCAAGATACCCGCTAGGAGTAGGAGGTAGCCGAACTTTTGAAAGAAACTTATCCAATTCCTCCGCGGCGGGTGGGCGTTTTGTGGCCTTGTCCAGCTCCCCACGAACCCGCGCCAGTTCGCTATTTGTGCGTCCAAGTTCGCCTCTTAGAAGTTGTGCCTCTTTACTGGCATCGCCGTGCTTTTTCTGTTCCTCTTCCAGCGCATGCTGCAAACCAGTTGCAGATTTCTGCAACACCGCGATCAAGTTCTGTGCTTGATCGAGTGACCTCTGAAGTGCCGCAGCAGAATCTGTTGCGTCCTTTAACTCTTTTTCTAATTTGCCAGTTTTTTCACGCTCAGCATTAAGCAACGCCTGCGAGGCAAGCAGATCCTTTTCAATTCCTTCTTTTTCTCTGATGGCGACTTCCTTTTCTTTAGTGGCAATCTGTATCTTCAAATTGGCGTTCTCAAGTTCGAGTTCAACCACTCTTCCGTGAAACACAAAGTACATCAATATTGTCACGACAACCCCTGGCACCACCCAGCTTGCAACTCGCCACCGTCCTGTATTTGTGGAACTTGGCTGTGCATTCGTTGAACTTGGCTGTGTCGAGTTCACTTGTCAAACTCCGCATTGTTTAGATTAAGGACAACGTGCTCGCCAATTGCAACAATACTCTTGTGCTCACAACCGGAATACGCGCCTGCCTGACGCAAGTGAACAAGCAATAGATGATCCAGCGATTGCTGAACCATTCGTTCTAATTCACCAGGCTCAAGAGGGAGACCCTTGTCTTTACCGACAAGGGTTACAAATGGTGGGCCCGGAATTGCTTTTTTCCCATCTATTATAACCAGCGCCGAACCAGCTCTAAACTGCTCAAGCCATTCGTTTGAAGGTCTTGGATTTTCCGAAGTGAGTTTGGGAATAATTCCGTCTTTGATGTCGCCACGGAGCCATTTGGAGCCACCTGGTTTAATTGCATATACCTCGCCGGATTTTCCGACAAACTGTAGCCAAGTTAGATTATTTTTCTCCGTAATATAAAGGGTTAGCGGTCGAACAGACCAAAATTTCGGGCCAATAGCGACAAGGACGAGAGTTTCAACGCTGTAGCCAGGTGGCACAGGCGGATTTGCCGAATCAGGAGATGGCATATCGACATCATCATTCCTCGCCGGTCCCCTTGCACTGCTTTCAGGTGTCGGCGTGCGTCCAGACGATGACGTTTCGGGGCGCGACCGGGGACAACCGAGTCCTGCTCCCACAATCAACGCAAACAAGAAGACGTTCATCAAAGATTTCACGGTCGCTAGGTCTCCTTCGATTTGTCACCGCCCCAATGCAGCGATTACGCATACAGCAACACATGCAGCAAGAATAAGCAAAATGATCCTCATGACCACAATAACGCGATGGATCCATGGGATCCCGCTTGAGCTACCGAGCAGAACGATAACCGCTATCACTAATGTGACCAAGATAGAGCGCGGCGTTCGTTCTTGTTGTAAATGCACTCCCCAGACTGCCGCGCAAATTGCCAGGACAAATCGCGGCACTACACCGAACGTTGTTCTGTGCCTGAGCTGTTGTGTCAACAGCTCAGCACTCGGTTGTACTTCATTAACTCGCGGTGTGCTCGAATTGTTGTTGATACAGTCGGCTTGAGTTGGAGCATTATTTGATGCTATCGATTCGGTTGGCTTTGAATTATCATTTGGTTCAGAACGCGCGCTAAGCGTGGTGCTAGCCGACGATAGCACACTGGCGCCTTTTGGCATCGATGCGCCAGACATGAAGTGGGCTACTTCCGAATTGCTCGTCAGCGATGCCCCTGCGGCAGACGAGCCTATTGAGGGCGTGATTGCACCCCAGCATGCTGCAGGAGCGATTCAAGTGTCATACCGTCGTCGATCCATATGTTTTTGGGCTTGTTAGTTGGTGGTTTGGCGCCGCTCAACGGTTTTAGTGACATCATTATCGATGACCAACGAAGTGTTTCCGTCAAATGCGCGTTGCAATGAATTCGCTCGTTGTTAATTTTCAGAATTTTTTTCAGCGCAAATTCCACGAGTGACTGATTCTCGCCATCTACAGGATGGAAATCCTCCGCCCTAAAAGCAATTTCGAACCATATTGCATTTTCTCCTCGTGTGGGTCGCACTCCCTGCACGCGAGCATTAAATCGCCAATAAATCTTGGAATCCGCGGGTAGATCGAGCTGTGAGGCAATATGCTCTGGTGCGCGCCGATGGTCTTCATCTAGTTCGTCTGCAAGTCTAACAAGTGCAGCGACCAGTCGCGGTCGTACCATGTAGCGGCCGAGTTTTTCGGTCTGATTGAATTCGGCGCACATTTCATCAATGTTCGATTCACTTGAATGTGCCGATATTGCTTTACCTACAAATTTGGCAAAAAAAGGCGGTAGCAAGTCACTCGTTTTGTCAAATTCTACCAACAAGGCGCCATTCTTTGCATGGTCTTTGCGGCCTTTTAGCATACCGATGTCGTGGTACAATACTGAGAGCATCGCGACGAACAAGTCGCCCACTTGCTCTTGCCGTTGAACGAGGCCGTCCCTGGCAAGCAAGTCCAGATACTCCAGAACCCGTTTAATGTGTTCGGGGCCATGGTCGTTTCCGCCTGGGAATTGCGACATTGTAAAAGAATATTCCTGCGACAGCAGGACACTCTTCACGACCTGATAGCGTGAATAGGCTTCATTGTCCCATTCACGCAATAGCCGTTCGATCTGCAGTAGTCCCTCGTGAGGCGCGGTAGTCATACGCGTCGCTCTAGTAAACACTCGTGTTGTGTCGGCGTCAAGCAAACTTGTTTCTTCGGGAAAACGTGGACAGTGTGAGCATTGAGCGTTTCGTCGGTGCATCCCGCGACGCACTCAGTTTGGCCAAGCCCCTGATGAGTGAAACGCGGTGATGGACGAGCCCCGCAAAGAATTGGTGCCAGCCACTTTTTGGACAGCGCAAAATTCGTCGCTACATATGGTAATCCGCGTGTTGCGCGCGAGTCGCCCGCAACACGCGACGCAGTTCTTGGAGCGCTCGAAAGCCTCGGCGCTGCTCGGTCCCATTGAGTCAATCGCACCCCTGCTTAGGCCAAGCAACCCGCTCCGGTGTGCTGCATGGTCCGCTGTGTCACGACACAGTCAACGTGATCGACACACCGACGAACGCCCGCCCCCTACTCGCAAGGCGCGGCGATCCGCTACTCGCATGCGAGTTCGTGCCAGACTTCGTGCCATGGCACGAAATGCCACTCGCAACGCGTGACGATCCGCTACTCGCATGCGAGTGGCCCTCGCGGCGCAAGGTTACCCTTCCTCGGTACGCCTTCGAATCTCTGCACGATCACGCTGAATTCGGCTGTCAAGGGCCTCGAAGTCGGGCGCGTGAAAATTCTTGTCTCCTGTCTCGCGAGGGCCTGTCTCACGAGACACAGTGAGCGAGACATCGGAGACAGCACAAACGCGGGGGTAGGTCGTGCGGCGTGATGACGCTGGGCGCGTGCTTGCGCCTGCGCGTCATGCTTGCGTCGCAAGCCGCTTGCAGCTGCAAGCGCAAGCCGATTCGACGGGCGGTCCTTGACGGCGCCGCACGCTCGCGTGCGTTCTCTACGCGCCGCAATCCTGCATGGCGGGGCGACGTTCCATCACGACGCACCCCGAGCAACGGCTTTGCGCGTGCGCGATGCTCGTCCCGCCATCTTGCATCCCTCGGTTGCGCTCACGAGAGAATAGGGGCGTTCTCTGCGCAGAGAACTGTCCTCCGCGCAGAGAACAGTCCTCCGCGCAGAGAACAATTTGCGCGTGCGAATCGCAAACTCACGTGCTGGTCAAGGTTGGGGCGCGTCGCTCGACGGAGCGACGATTTGCAGGCGTCCTGTGCGCCCGCGTGGAGCGCGTGGACGGTTCTTCGATGCGGCGCATGGTGCGCGACGAACGAGCGCAGGGCGCGCTACTGCGCGTTGCGCTTGTTTTTCCAGTGCCAAGGTTTGGGTCGTTCCGAGGTTCGCTCAGGTTCGTCCCGTACCTCGACGCCCCACTTCACCGCGTCGAACAATTCGTTCGGCAAGAGTTCAGCGGGGAACACGCCAAATGTATTCGCGATTTGGAACAGGGTTTCGACGGTGAAATCCGACTTTCCTCTTTCGATGCACGACATCTGCGAAGGCGTAGGGCCGCCAAGCTTGTGCAGTCCGTGCAGGGACATCCCCCTTTCGATCCGAAGATCGCGTATGTGTGCGCCGATCAGAGGGCCATAAAGCAACGGCGTCTTGCGCTTCATGATGCCCCCCTTCGTTCCGTTGGGGGTTCGCGGTCGTGGTCTGCGCATGCGTCGAGCGCGCGATCGCTCGCGAGGGAAAGCACGCTTTCCGGCAGGTCGTGCGCGTACGGCGTACGACGCACGCGCCCATCGTGGCACGTGTCGCGGTACGCGCCGTGGTACTCGATCGCGTCATCCTTGCGCCGAAATACGAGCGTCGTGAGCACGACGTCGACTTCAACGATCAAGGTTTTGTCTAGATTTGGAAGGATTCTAGGTTTGGAAAGGGAAACAAGCTTGTCACTCGGACAAATGGATTCTATGTGATCCATAGGTCACACCTCGGTACAGTCGGGGTTTGGCTCAGCCGTTCCGGGGGTTGCCAGACCTTCCGGGACGGCGCTTCGTTACGTTCGACTCAGGTTCGTTTCGATCGTTTTGTCGTCGGTGATTTCTTCATCTCCTCACGGATCCAAGCGAAATCGATCTCGTGTTCCACCGGCAAGCCTGCCAATTGGCAAGCTGCTACGCGCACCAAATCGCCCCACGTGACTCGCGACGAAAGTCCAGCGTCAGCTCGCCGCTGATTCTCTACTTTTGCCGCGCGTTCGTACCATGCGACGGTTACGCCCGGAAAACGAGCTTGCTTGGGATCCATGCACGGACATGTTGCCCCGAACTGCCTTGCGTTGTCAACGATGCGTTGAACGAGAGTCCACGACGAACCTAGGACGGCACAAATTCCGCTAAAAAAGCGCTTTGCACGTCGCGACGTACCAGCTATCGCGATCATCGTTCACACTCGACACGTGCACGCATTCATCGTGCCGAGCAAGTTCCATTCGACGAACCACGCGATGAATGCCGAAAAAGAAGGGCGATCGTACTTCCTCGTGCATGGTCGGTGCGTGCGCGTAGAATCGTCGCACGCTCGTTCGGTTCTACGAACCTCGTCGGAATTGCGCCGAATTAAAGGCGATCGTGCATCCTCGTGCACGCGCGACACGTGCGCGTAGCATCAAGCCGAACTGGTCCGCTTCGACGAACTACGACAAATACTCGGAAAACAAAGGGCGATCGAGCATCGTTGCGGTCTTACAACGGGTCCTCGTGGACGACCGTCGCGCCCATCGCGTGGTGAATTCGTATGACCAAACGTTCGATGAAGCGACCGGAATTTGCCTCGTTATCCCGTGAAAGGTGAGCACTTCCGGAATTCATTTCCTCAGGTTGATAAATTATCAAGTCGTCGTGTTCGCGCCACAGTCTGCACGTGTGCGAGCGCGGATCGCTCGTCGCCGCATACGGGCCGCACGTGCGCACGTATGCGGGCGAGATAAGAGCCTCTTTCCGTGTGGACCTCACGCTGCGAACGATGGCGACCGTGCATCGCGCACGCCCTGCGCGCGCCGATTGACGCGCGCACCGCACGCCGGTACGCTCGAACCTTGGCCGAAAATTTGTTCCGCGATTTCGTCGCCGCATAACATTGAGGGGAAATGGAGCGTCGCATGATGAAGTCTCATTTGCGTGTTGCCGCAATCGTCCTACTCTGCTCGGTCGTCGCTGCTCCTCTGTCGTTTGCCTCAACCAACGGCGCAAATGAGCCGTCTCGCATTATAGAAAACCATACTTTTGCGCCGATCGTCGTAATGGAACCGGATATCGAATCACCGGATATGTGTGTTGACGAGAGCGCTCGTTACGATGACCCATACACGGACGCCTGGGCAGTTGGTGCGGCAGATCGACGGGGTGAACCGATTCTACAATATCAAACAGGGGGCGCATTCGATTATGTCAACAATGACTCACCGTGCATCGACGACGATTACGCTGGAACATGGCTAGGCTTGCATCGCAGTGCAAATGGCGCGGCGCCAAAGATTGGTGCCGCGCCAAACGAGTTGGCGAACCGTGCAATTTTATCGCTTTTGGGAATCGACGAAACTTCCGTGCGGAGCGTAAGCGAGCCCGCGGCAGAGCCAGCCGCTTTGAAGGTATTTTGCTTAAAACCCGAATATGGTGCGCCTTGCTCGAATCGCTGCATTAAGGCGGGGGTTGGCTGTGCACCGATGAGCACGCATCCGTACAAGCCTACCGCTGGATGGGGCAAGCTCTTCGCTTGCAACACGTTATTCCCCATCGGCCACATGTGCAGCTTCCAATTTTCCAACGGTGATGCCTGCCATGTTCCTTTTGGCGTCCCGCTTCCAACCTTATGTGTGTATGTCGGAGGCGATTAACGCGGCACCTGATTCCACGAGCAGACAAGTCAACAATAGGGGCAAAGCATGAGCACCGAAGCCATGAAACAATCGATGGAACTAGCGCACGACTTCTACAGTGGGGCGGGCGCACTCCAAATACTCTCAGCATGGGCTCGGGTCATGGCCGACCCGCAGGCCATTTGCGAATTCTTTCCCAAGTTCGAGCGCGCGTTCATCGAACTCAGTCGCCTGCAAGACGAGGGCAAACTCGATAAAATCAAGGCGCTTTCTTCGGCAGAGACCCTCGAAGCGATAAGGCGCATCAATGAATTGATCAAGCTGGGCCTGGATAATCCGCAAACATTCCAGCACGCAGCCGAGATCCATACTCTTGCCGAGCAATGTTTGGAAACGTTGAAATCGGAGAGCACGCCGAGATCGGACGACGCTTCCGACGCAAACAACGAGCAGACATGATGGTCCGTTGTGGCACCGTGACAATTGACCGTGAGACACTTCGCCACGCTCGGTCGCATTGTTCTCAATTCGGAGCGCTTTTCGACTCGTGCTTGCGATAGCGATTCGGATAGTTCCGATATTCTGCAATGGTCCGTATGCGCAAGTTAGTCGGCGCGGTTCGCGAATTCGAAGCGCGCCCCCTTTCCCTCGACGGTCGTCAGCCAACCCGCACGTGCGGCCATTTGCAGCAGTTCGAAGATGTCACCAGTAGAAGGAATCCTCGCCTGGCCACGAGCAGGCTGGAGTGAGCCATCGGGCCGTCGCCAAATGAAGCGATAGCCATCTTCATCGGCGGATCCATCGTCATACGTGTACGTGCACCATTGAAAGCAGAGTCGCCAGCTTCCCTCTTCGCCGAGATGTACCTCATGATGAATTGTCACAGTGCTGTTCATGGCTTTTCCCTGGTCCTTTAGGCATAGTCAATGAGGTACGCGTCAAGCTTGCGAACTGTGACTTTGGCGCCCGCGTCCATAGCCCCATTCTGCATATAGAGGAATCGGAGGCAGTACAGAGCGTACGTGGCATCGTATTCGCTCGGGTTGGGCATATTCACACCAAGATCATTAATGAGTCTAGGCGCATAATATGTTCCATACCAGTGCTTCCGACGCCGAATGACGCCGCAGGCGCGCGCATCGTAGAGCGGAACAATGGGACAATGGAAATGGAGATACTTCGATGCAAAGCTCCGCAGATGGTTGCCTTTTCGTGCCACTGAGTTCGTGATGTCAAGCACCACCTTATGCGCCGCAAGCACTGTGCCCAGATTGGCAGCATTCAACTTGTCCCGTATGGCGACTCGCCGCAGCGACGAGATGATTTGATCAAGACTTTGATGGTTCTTGTTAAACTCTTCCGCGGTGACTTCCACACCGTTTCGGCCATTACGCCGAATGATGTGGCGTTCGAGTCCCGCTTCGTACGCTCGCTGAATCAGCCCTACCTTTGCGATCACTGCGTCCAGTCGATTGTGGCGCGGATATTTGTTGCACAATGCGGTGAGATGGTCGTCATAGAGCATCCAACGCGAAGCCCAGTGGGTAACTCGGCGGTCATAATCGTTGACATCTTCGGGTGTCCAGGTCATCGGGGTTGTCTCCGGTTGCTGGGGATTCGTGGGACACATTGGCCAGCGCTGTGCGAAGCGTAACCGCCTCAGCCGGACTGCCGGTTTTTTAGGCCCTGCTACTACTTTCACGTGCAAAACGCTCCAGGTGCACCTTCGCGTCCTGAGCTGAGTTTATGTCGCCGCAATTGAGGTATCTCGTCCTGGCGTCATCCATTGCATCCCTCGCTTCATCAGTCCTACCGCGTTCCTCAAGAATGAGGGCTCTGTTGAACTGCGCATCCGCCATGGCCTTGCCAAACGTAACATGCCCCTCACCGATCAGCTTGGTCAGGATTTGCTCTGCCTCCGCGAGTTGGTCCATGTGCCAAAGGGTGTACCCTTGTTGCCCTCTGGCCATCACGTTCAATCGCTCACGGCAGACTTCGGCGGCAAGCGTTTCCAGTTCGCGAAAGTGTACGAGCGCCCTGCCACGGAGGGTCCTCGCACGTTCAACGATGGCACCCGCCAAAGAGGAAGGTACGTGCTCCGTTGTCTCTTCCAGTTGGTGAGCCGATAAATTTAGAGCATTTCCCATGGTCCCAAGGAACCCGATCGTCAGCTCCGTTGGACCGGTCGTCTTAATCAGGTGAGCTTGCAGGTCGACCAAGCGATCGACTTTTTCCAGAACACCTTCGGAAGAACCACGCTGAACGTCAAGTTCAATGGCGAGTTGCACGGTTCTGGCAATCTCGTACAGGTTTCCCTGGCTCTCATAGAATCGCAGAACATCCACAAACAGCGCCGCGGCCTCATCATATTCCTGATGCTGCGTCAACCCAAAAGCAAGATTGCCGGTTGCCCACCAATAATCTTCAGCATTGAGAACGGGATTGAGCAGTTCGCGAGCCTTACGGCTGTTTGTAATCGATTGCTGAATTTGTCCGATCAACGCTTGAACGCCCGCGAGAACAGCCAAAATCTTTCCCTCAAATGCGGGCGCCGCACCATGACCGCGCACAAGTCTGAGTGCGTCTTCCCAACTAACGATAGCTCGATGATAGTCCTCTTGGGCGCCGAGCGTGTGTCCTCTTTCGAAGTGTGTAGTTGCCTCGCGCAAAAGGACTTCGAGTTTTGCGGCGAGTTCTTTCCGAAGGCTTGGATCGATTTCAATCTGAGCAATCTTTGCTTCAAGTCCATGGATTGCGGCTCGGGTACTCTCCAGCGCACCTGCCACGTCTTCGAAGAGGGTGGGACGCATCCACGGATTTTGCAGCAGACACGTCCGTACCCATGAAACACCCTTAAATTCAAACGTGACGCCGTGTTGGGCAAGCGCCCATATCGCCAACTCATTCAGGCGTTCAATTTCGCCCTTCGAGCCAAGGTGACCCGGTTCAGGATCGATATTGATTACGACACAGAACTTCACCAGAGACGCTTGATGTTCAGCCTTCGTTCTCTTTGCGGCCAGTTCAATATTGTCTTTCAACGTGCTGATTTGCGAGTCGCCGAGGCGAGCGTTGAGTCGGCGAAACTGCCATCCCTGGATGCCTTCTGCGACTCTGCGCCATGCGTCGAGACCGTTTCCTTTTCCAAGTCGATCCTCAACTCGGTGCGTCTGGAAGAGAACATTGCAGATAGTATTGCAGAGATCTTCCCACTCGTCCCTGTCAAGTTTGACCACATCGTCGATGTTCGGAATTCTAGCCACGGTCCACCTCGTTGGCGTATTATGCGTCGCGAATGCTCATAGGCCGCAAGTTCGCACTGTGATCCGTCGACGAAATTGCGCGCCTAACCTCATAATCGATTGTCGAGACGCGCGCCATAAACCCGCCTTGTGCGTATTGCAATCGCGCGAGGCCAAGCTCCTACTACCGTGGTCGTCACGCGTCAAGCCGGATTGTCAGTAGCGGGCGGTGGCGCAACACAACCAAAGACTGCGTCGCGCGCATCGAGCGGCGCGCATGATCCTCGCAACCCCCCGCCCACGCCTCTACGTGACCGTACACACGCTCGTATGTCGCTTCATTCACGTATTCTGCTCTACAAGAATCCCTCGATCCTGACCCTTCAAAATAGGCAAAAAGCTACGAATTTACGAGCACTTATCCACGATCCACAACAAAAGTGTCTTGGAATCACTTTCCCCTTGCAAAAAGAAAACGTCAAGACGCTTCCGGCGGCCATTTTCGACAAAGTGGACAAACTCGCGGCACCGCGATTGGTCGAATATTGGGAGCAGGATCCGTGCGAGCAAGCCAAGATTGCCCACGCGGCCTCGGGACATAGTCGTCTTGCGAGCTCCATGCGGTCCGAACCTGAGCGTTCCACTGCCGTGCCGACCGGGGTGAAGGTCGAGGCTCAATTTCGTGTGGGTGAATATGACATCGTGATTTTGAGCGCGCGAGATTCCTTGGGATTGGACAGATGGTTGAGGCAAGAAAAGTACAAGATTCCGACCGGCGTCGAGCCTTTGCTTCGTCCCTATGTCCAAAGTGGAGCCAAGTTTTTTG
>WBZU01002357.1_pt1 | contig 13105 bp, 8 predicted proteins | sample 5204311 | NCBI WGS metagenome assembly WBZU01 (sample SAMN12344359, study PRJNA552823) | activated sludge metagenome | biome: Activated sludge suspended growth; feature: Nitrification reactor; material: Wastewater; isolation source: activated sludge from nitrification reactor of wastewater treatment...
TGGCAGTCATTTGATGTTATAAGCACCAGCACAGCTTTTACAAATACAGCAATACCTGCCACGTCTCTACCTAATACTACGCTTTATCCATTCTGGGATGATCTGGATATAAGAACTTCAGGAAGCGTATATTATAAAAATGATGCGGCGAATAACAGATTCATAGTTATGTATAAAGATGTTCCTCACTATGATCCGCCGGCAGGAGGTCCTTATACTTTCGAAACGATTATTTATAATGACGGCAGAATTTATTATCAGTACCTGAATATGGGTTCACCTGTAAATACATGTACAATAGGAACTGAAAATGAAACAGGAACCGTCGGCTTGCAGGTTGTATTTGATAATACTTATTTGCATAATAACCTTGCCATTAAAATTGAAAAAGGACTTGCATGGGTAGATGAAACTCCTTCAAGCGGAACAGTTGCTCCTTCAGGCAGTCAGCCGGTAGTAGTGTCTTTCAACAGCACCGGACTTACTCCGAATACAACATACACAGGTTTCCTTAACGTTGGAAGCAATGATCCGTTGAGACCTGTAAAAAATATAAGATTAAGACTCAATGTAGGACCTACCGGAGTTCAGAATACAGTAACTGGAATTCCTGCTGAATTTGAGCTCAGGCAGAATTATCCTAATCCTTTTAATCCTTCGACAATGATAAGCTATGCATTGCCAAAGGACGGATATGCTTCAATAAAGGTCTATAATGCAGTCGGTAAAGAAGTTGCAACTCTTGTAAATGAAAACAAGAAAGCCGGTTATTATGAGACAAGATTTGACGGCTCGGATCTTGCCAGCGGATTATATTTCTATAAAATAGAAGCAGGCAATTTTGAGCAGACAAGAAAGATGCTTTTAATAAAGTAAACGGTTTTAAGATTTAATTTAATTAAAAAAATTATTATCAGGAGGCAGAGAATTTTGTCTCCTGATTTATTAACCCAAAAAATAAAAAATAAATTAAAAAAATGAAAAAAGTAATTTTTCTTTTTTCTTTTGTCCTTGTGAGTTTTATAATATTCACCGGTCAGAAGAGTACGGACAACAATAAGCAGAGTTTAGAAGCTCCGCCAATCTGGAACATTCACAAATTAATGAAATGGTATACAGACAGAGGCATCACGCCTCCTCAGTATGTGAGTTCAGAACAAAAATCCGGAATTCAGAATTTTGAAACAGATGCAACAGACGTTCCGGACATAAGAGTTTTTACTTCAACGAATCCTCAGTCTGAAAATTCAATTGCGATAAGCGAACAGAATCCACAGCATCTTATGATATCCACAAACATGACTTTTACACAATCAGCTTTCTTCTCTACAAACGGAGGAGCGAACTGGTTCGGCTCTGAAAGCGATCCGGGAGGATATTCAAATTACGGAGATCCTGTCGCATTATTTGACAGAGCGGGAAATGCATACTGGGTAACGCTTACTCAGCCGGGAGGAGTCGGTCTTACAAAAACCACGAACTTCGGTACTACCTGGGGAACATTGTGGTTTGCTGATCCTTCTTCAAATCAGAATGATGACAAGGAACATGCAATGACAGATCTTTCAGGAGTTTATCCGAATAATATTTATGTAGCTTTGACTGATTTCAATCTAAGCGGACCGCCTGTAAGTTTTGTCAGATCAACAAACGGCGGATCAGTATGGAGCGGAAGGACAAATCTACCGATCGGAAGCGCAAGAGGACAAGGTGTAAATATTCAGACAGGACCAAACGGCGAAGTTTATGTTGCCTGGGCGCATTATCCCGGAACTACAGCAGAAGCCGGAATGGGTTTTGCAAAATCAACAGACGGCGGAGCAACATTCAATACACCTTCGGTAATTTTTGCAATATCCGGGATCAGAACTTCAAACGGAGGCATAGCTGATTTCGGAGGATCAAGAGTCAACAGTTTTCCTTCCATGGCAGTTGACAGATCAACAGGACCAAGAAGGGGAACGATCTATATAGTTTATCCTGACAGAAACACAGGTGATGCTGATGTATACATGAATAAGTCCACAGACGGAGGAACTACATGGAGCACACAGACAAGAGTTAACGGAGAACCTACAGGAAACGGAAAACAGCAATGGATGTCTTCGGCAGCAGTTGACGCTTCAAACGGTGCTTTAAGTGTTTCTTACTATAGTATGGATACAACAGGTTTACTGACAGCAAGATATCTTGCAACTTCACTTGACGGCGGTACAACCTGGGACAGAACTAAAATCAGCGATGTAAGATTCACGCCTGGTCCTATCCCCGGATTTGCTTCAGGTTATATGGGCGATTATTATGAAACCGCTGCATTCGGCGGAAAAGTAGTACCGTGCTGGAGCGATAACAGAGCAGGCGCATGGCAGGCATATGTCAGTCCTTCTTTGTTAGGACCCGGAATTTCACATATTCCTTTGCCTAATACTGAAAATCTTGCAGGTCCTTATATTGTAAACGCCACTATTTCAACTGCAGGATCAGGACTTGTTACCGGAAGGACAAAACTTTATTGGGGCAGGAACGGGCTTTCTGACAGCATTACAATGACAAACGGAGGCGGCAGCAACTGGTCAGCAAATATACCCGGAAACGGAACTCAGACTCAATACAGATATTACATAAAAACATTAGATTCACTCGGCAGGACAGCCGTTTCACCGGCCGGAGCTCCTGTTTCATATTATTCTTTCCTTGCATCGTCTGATACTTCAAGACCGGTTATCAGTACATCGCCGCTTGGCAATCAGCCAAAAGCATCCTGGCCTGCTACTGTCAGCGCTACGGTAACTGACAATATCGGAATTGATTCAGTATGGGTAAAATGGTACAAGAATAATACTTCTACATTGAAACAGTTCAAACTTATAAATGGCGGCGGCAGCAGTTATTCAGCAGCTTTTAATTCAGTTAATTCTGATGTAGCCATCGGCGATTCTATTTTTTATAAAATAATTGCACAGGATAATTCTCTTGCACACAACAGGGACTCTACGGCTTTATATAAATTTAAAATTGTAAATGTAATACTTTGCGAAGGATTTACGGGAACTACATTCCCGCCGGCAAACTGGTCTATTGACTTTTCAGGAACACTTTACTGGACAAGGGAATCAGTCAGCAGTTACGGCGTAGGAAACGGATCGGCTAAATTTAATTTCTTCAATGCATCAGCCGGAGTAATTCAGTCTCTTAATACTCTGACATTTGGCGCATCAGTTACAGGTGATTCAGTGAAGTTTGATCATGCTTACTGCACTTATACAGGCGGTGAAAACGATCAGCTCGAAATCCTTACATCATCAAACGGCGGAACTACATACAACTCACTGATACTCCTTAACGGAGGTAATTCCGGTCAGCTAGTAACAGCGCCGGGACAGTCCGGTGTGTTTACGCCAACGGCATCACAATGGGCAACGAAGAAATATGCTGTTCCTGTTGGAACCAACAGAATTTCTTTCAAGGCGATCAGCGCATTCGGAAATAATTTATTCCTCGACAGTATATGCCTTGTAAGCGGATCTACCGGGGTTACAACTCCAATAAGCAGTCTGATCCCTTCTGTATATTCATTGTCACAGAATTATCCTAATCCATTTAATCCAAATACAAAAATAAACTTCACTCTGCCCAAGCAGGGTTTTGTTTCACTTAAAGTTTATGATGTACTCGGTAAAGAAGTGATGACATTAGTAAATGAACAAATGTCAGCCGGAAGTTATGCAGTTGATTTTAATGCAGCTAATTTATCCAGCGGAGTTTATTTCTTCAGAATGGAATCAGGTGAGTTCATGGATATAAAGAGAATGATGCTTATTAAATAAAAATCAAAAAAATAGATTTATTTAAAAGCCCGCTTGATGCGGGCTTTTTTTTGGTCAAATTTAAAATGGAAAAGTAAATTAAATATTTTCCTTTCTGTTAAATATGATGTAAATATTTTCCCAAAGAAGATGAATACTGAAAACAAATAATAAATTTTACCACAAAGGCACAAAGATCTGTTTCATCAACATTTATTTCTTGTTGTTAGAAATATAAATTGAAATAGAATCTGATCATCAGGAATAAATAAGAGTATGTACTAATTTCACTGAAACTCAACTCTCGTGTTTATTTGTCAAAGTGAAAAAATATAAAGTAAGGAATAATTATTACTTGACCACAATTCTTCTCGGAGCTATTCCTGTCGTAAATGTATTTGAGATATTACCGTTTTCATCATAAACATTCAGACTTCCGTTAACAAAAAAATTCTTTGCGTCAGCGATAAAATGTTTTCTGCTGCTGCTGTCATAACAGTATCCGTAAAAATAATTTGAAGAAATGTTTGCATTATTTATGATAACGCTGTAAATTTTTGTAGTCAGATCAAGTTTTACTAAGTTGTTGAAGTTTGAAATGAAAAAAATATTATTGCTATTTTTATCAACTGAAATATCCTTGTCAAAGCCAGATGCAGCCCCGCTGTTAATGACAAAAGAATCAAGTATGGAATAACTTTGAGGATCAATTTTATAAATAATTCCATCAGCAGCATTCCCCGGACATCCGGCAAGAAGTTTTCCGTCATTAGATATAGCAAGTGAAGACGGTCTCTGTCTGACTTTTATATCCGCAATGCGCTGATCGGAAAAAGCGCTTATTACTGAAATAGTGGAATCCGTATCACCTCCGAATGTTCCGGTGTTTGCGATAAACACTGTGTTGCCAAATGATACTGCTTCCTGCGGATAAACTCCTGTACTAATATTTGTTATAAAACTGAGATTCGATTTATTTAACACAGATACATTATTTGCAGGTCCGTTAGTTATATAAAGCTTGCCGTTGGCAGTCACTAATGAATACGGATTTATACCGACTGATGCTGAATTCAGAACGTTACCATTCGAATCAAGCTTGTAGACCTTTCCGGCAGATCCGAAGTTTCCCTGTTCGGTAATATATACAACACCGTCATCATAAAGCAATCCGTCCGGAAATAAACCGATATTTCCCGGAGAAAAAATGTTAACGGAAAATGAATTGTCAGTAATGTTTAAAAAAGAAAGTTTTGCAGAACCCGGAGTCCCGTTTCCTTCAGACAAAATATATGTTCCTTTTACAGAAGTATTTGCAGGAGGATTGGTTATTAATTCGTCTCTCTGACAACCCTGCATTGAAAAGATTCCTGTGATAATGATTATTGCAGCAATGATTTTTTTCAAACTTTTTCCTTTCTGTTTATAAATAAAAAAACTCTTAATTTAATTAATGTCATGTGAAATGATTTAAAATAAATTAAGAGTTTTAATTAATTTAAATTATCTTTTCCCACGAAGATATTTAATCAGTTATTCAGGCAGGTCTCCTGACTCTTGAGTATTTCCCGGAATCCCTTCCCGTTCTATAATACTGAACAGTGGTCTTGATCCGTTTTTCTCAATTACAGTTACGGGGATAGCTGCGGATTTAAACCGCATTCCCTTTTAATTCTCAAACAGAAACCTGAAAACAAATTTAAAGAACAATTATTACTTTAATATGATCATGCTTTTTGTCTCAGAAAATTCACCTGCAGTAAGCTTATAAAAATATACACCGCTTGAAAGTCCTGAACCGTCAAACCTATACTCATAATTACCTTTAACCTTTTTCTCATTTGCAGATTCTAATATTATTTTTCCGTTAACATCATAAAATGTAAATTTTACTTCAGATGTTTTTGGAATGTAATATTCAATCTTAGTAGCCGGATTGAAAGGGTTAGGATAATTCTGATAAAGTCTGAAATTATTTATTTCGCCGCTTGCATTAGAAACTCCCTGGATTGTGCTTGCAGTTTTTAATACAATCTGATTATTGGGATCAAAAGCAACTGAAACCGGCTGCCTGCTGAAAGTAAAAGTAAACAACTGGTTATTCGAATTATTCATAACCTTTATAGTTGTATCGCCGCCGCCGGAAAAACTTGTTTTGATTTCAACCGGCATTTGAAAGAATGCAGGATTTGTCTGTGTTTGCTTTGCTGTAAATTTTAAATTCCAGGTACCGTTACCGTTATTGACAATGTTATATGTATTTGAATACAAAGGATGATTTGGCTGATAGATCCACTGATCAAAAAACCAGTTTAAATTCTGTCCGGTAACTGAATTAATTTTACTTACAAAATCTGCAGTTACCGCATTTTTATATTTAAACTCAGCAGTATCTGTCGCATAAGATTTCAGCGCATTAAAAAATAAGGTGTCTCCGAGCGTATATCTCAGCATGTGCAGTACGCAAGCTCCCTTCGCATAAGTGATTGCATAATTAAAAAGTGTATTCTGCGGAGGAGTGATCACTGCCCAGCTCGGATTGTAAATTGGAATTCCGGGATTTGACTGCATATAAGAACTTGCGTCACCTGTGATAGCTGTTTTGTATGAAGAATAACTTGTTGTAAATTCTTTCCACAATGCTTCGTTGTATGTGGCAAATCCTTCATTAAGCCATATATCAGCCCAGGTGCCCGGAGAAATCAGATCTCCGAACCACTGATGAGCGAATTCGTGTGCAACTACGCCTTCGTTCCAGTAATTAGGAGCCAGAATTATCAGAGTCTGATTTTCCATTCCTCCCCATGTAAAGAGATTGTTGGCAGTTGCAAATCCTACTTTCTCAAAAGGATATTCGCCGAATAAATTGGAATATCTTGTTACCATTGAAGACATTTTCGATTTTATGTTTGCAAGTCCTGATTCGCCGGCGTTCCAGTAAAATCTCATTTGTATGCTGTCATTCGGATTCGAAATTTTTCTCCAGTACATAAGATCAAGATTGTAATTTACTTTTCCAATCAGCGTCGTAAGATATGTCGTAACGACGTTCCTGCTGTTCCAGTGATAATATAACGTATCACCGGTTCTTGTCGAATCAGCAAGACTGCCGTTTGCTCCAAGCACAACTGAAGAGGGAACTTTAACAATCAGGTCTGTTAACGCTTTATCAGACGGCTTGTCCCAGCAGGGGAACCAGCTTCTTGCGCCTTCCGGCTCTGCATCAGTAAACACCATTCCGTTTGAAGCGTAAAATCCATTATCTGTTACATTGTTGTGTCTGTAATAAATTTTAATTCTGAATGTCTCGGAAGGATTGTAAGTCCTGTCAAGATTTATAGTCAGAATATTTGAAGTATGAGAGAAAGTTAAACTCAATGAATTCAGCTTTACAGAATCAATGACAAGAGATGTATTTACTGCATTTAGCTTAATCAGGTTAATCGCTGAATCCGCTCTTGCATATACCTCGTTACTGGCTTTGAATGATTTAGGGTAAGGTGAAATAAAGCAATTGTAAATATCAAGATTCAGTTTGTACTCAAGCACATCAAAAGAATGCCTTGGCGAATTCTGAGAGTCAAAATTATTTATCTCAGGGTTTCTGTTTATTGAAGATTTTCTTTCCGAACAAATTTTTGATCCTTCAATTATATCCTGTGAAAATAAATTTGCCTGAAGGAAAAATACGGAAAGTAAAATTAAGATTGGTTTTTTCATTTGGTTGATTTTTAAATTGTATACTAATTTAAACATATTTATAAAGACTATAAACACAAAAAACAGTATTCGTAAAACGAATTATCTGTCATCGTCTGATACAATTTTAAATATTGTTTCACCTGTTGCAAGCATTTTCTTTATAAACGGTACACATAGTCTGCAGTTAGTTGCTACCTGTAAAACATTTACAAGTCCTTCTATATTTTGAATATCATTTCTCACTGCAATTATTTTCATTTCTTCAAATGAAATGTTATTGCATACGCATTTCGTCGCTTCGTATTTCATGTTTTGTTTTTTTAAAAATCAATTCCTGTTCTGATAGGAATGCCTTTATCAAAATAATGTTTCACTTTTCTCATTTCAGTTATAAGATCGGCTTTTTCTTCTAATCCTTCCCAAAGTTTGTGTCCGGTAAGGACAAATTCAAAACGCCTGTTCTTTTTCCAGAGGTCTATCAGTTCTTCTATGTCTCTTTTCTCCAACAGATGATACACAACCGCCGCAATACCTTCGTCAAGAATAAGAAGATCCTGCTCTTCGTTAATTATAAGATCTCTCGAAATCTCCAAACCTCTTTTCGCTTCTTTAAAGTCTTCATCTGAATTTTTAAATCTGAACGTACCGTCTTCATTCATTCTTTCGCAGCCGGTAGAAAAAAACTCAACGTCATAACCGCATTCCTTTAGCTTTTTTAAAGTATTCAGCTCTGCATAATATTCTCTTTTGCCTTCATAACCTTTATCGAACTGCACCAGCCGGACTTTTAGTCCTGCTCCGAGCGCACGCATTATCAGTCCCATTACACAGGTAGTCTTTCCCTTGCCGTATCCGTAATAAATGTGCAGGCAATGCTTTTCTTCATCGGATAAATTTTTATAACCTTCAATAGTCTTCTTGATCTTATCCTTGTATTTTGATCCGCCCGCTTTTTTTGCCTCTTCTATATTTGCCATATAAATAAATTTATTGAAATCTTATTTTTTATTTTAATAATCCAGACTCACTGATACTTTAAAATTTCTTAATGCCATTGGATAACCTGAGATAATCTGATAATCAGTATTTAAAATATTATTTACTTCAAGTTTTATCATTGCGCTAACTTTGTTTAAATTAAATCTGTGATAAATATTGCCCTCAATCAAATCATTAGCAGGAAGAAATCCTATATTTTCCTGATCGGTAAATCTTTTGCCTGTAAAAACATAAAAGACATTCAGTCCCGAATTCAGAAAATTTAAATTCAGATTGATCTTGAAAAGATTTTCCGGAATGTAAAAAATCTGCTTGCCTGTCGTCGGGTCGTTCGCATAATCAGGTTCAGTTTTTTTTGAACTTGTATATGAATATCTGAAATCTATTTCCGAACTAAACTTACTTGAGAACTTTCTGTCTATCTTAAAGTCTGCCGAAAATACTTTCGATTCGGAGTTACTTAGGTTTTGAGGAGTCCAGTTTCCGTTATAATCCGGAGTCCATACGATTTTATTTTTTGCATTAATGTAAGTATATGTCAGCTCAATAGTGTTCGATGAAAAATACTTAAATCCATATATCATTCCCGCATCAAAATTAAATGCAGTCTCAGGATTGAGAGTTTTGTTTCCGAGATTTTTCCAGTACAATTCATTGAATGTCGGAGATGCAAAGCTGTTGCCTGAGCTTGCTTTAAAGTTCAGATTAATATCTCTTACAGGTCTGTAATTCAATCCGAGTTTTCCGGACACTACGCTTCTCTTAATATCTGATATGTAATCGTATCTTGCCGAAGGAAATAATTTAATGTTTCTGTTAATATTAAATTCAGAAACTAAAAATAATGCGTATTGAATTCTTTTTATATTATCTTCAAGTTCATTGCTTTTTAAAGCTGAGTAACTGATATCATATCCCGAAATCAGTTCAAAATTATTTCCGGTAAAATTAATCTGTGATGAATTAGATAAATATATATTCCTGTAATAACTTTTTGCGAATGTTCCGTTTGAATATTCGGAATAATTATTCTGATAATTCAGCTTTGTATTTGCAAGAATATTTCCGAAAAATCCGTGTCTGAAAGAAATTATACTGCTGAAGTTATTATCTTTTTGATTTGCATCGGACGGTGCTGATCCGGTTTCCTGACCCGGAATATTTCTATCAGCTTTTTTGTAATCAGAATATAAATTTAACTCTGAATTTTTACCTGTCCTGTATGATGCATTCAGCAAATAATCCGAAGCGCTGTAACCGGAATTCAGTCTTTCTTTTAGTATCCTGTTTATTCCGTCATTAAAATAATATTTGAAATTATTCGGCGATCTTTCTTTTGTATAATCTAAATTTAAATTTAACCTGCTGAATGATTTATTTACATTCATTCGGAACAATCCAGAATTATATGAGCCGTATTTAATTGTCATCCCGATTAAAGGTCTGTTTGAAAAATCTGTTTTGGTAATAATGTTAATGACGCCGCCTATTGCTTCTGAACCGTAAATCGAACTCGCTCCGTTATTGAGTATCTCTATTCTCTCAATATTATTTTTTGATATCATAGAAAGGTCTGCCTGCGCATTTTGCGTGGAATTGATTTTGAATCCGTTCAGAAGGACAAGTGTATGCTCCGCTCCAAGACCGTTGAGTGAAACAGTACTAAGCGATGAAGCATTTCCGTAAGATTTTATAAAAACTCCTCCGGCTGTCTGTAGAACTTCTGCAAGACTTTCACCGTTTTTATTATTGATTTCTTTGCTTGTAATTGTACGGATTTTAGTCGGAGCAAAGAAATTATCCGTAGAGACTTTAAAACCAAATACACTTATCTCTCCTGTCCTGTATAATGCAGTATCAGTTGACTGTGAAACCGCATTTTGACTGATAAATAAAAAATTTAACAAAAGTAACAATATTAATTTATGACACTGCATAAACTCTGATTGAATATGTTCCGGCTCTTTACACGACAAAATTTTCTGGGGAGAATTTCTCGCAGATGACCGCAGAATTTTCTCGCAGAATTTCACAGAAACAAGATTTAGATAGATTATTTGCGTAAATCTGCGAATTTTTTCTGCGAATATCTGCGAGAAAATATTTTTGTCGTGTACCAAGATCTACCGGTTTTAAATTTCATTATAAACACAAAAAACTCCTGACTTCTTTTTATCTCTTAATGGAAAACAGATGAGTAAAAAAGAAAACAGGAGTTTCTTTTAAATAGTCCGTCAATCTTTTCCCACGAAGATGAATGAAACAATATTCAGGCAGGTCTCCTGACTCTAAAGCAATTTCCGGATCTCCTTCCCGTATCAGATAATGTTACAGTGGATAAACTTCCGGTCTTCTTTATTACAGTTGCGGGGACAGCTCCGGATTTATACCGGATTCCCTTTTAATGCCAAAGACTTGGCAACCAAAATATTATTATAAAAAGAACTATACAAACTTAACTAAAATAATTCCAACAAACAAATTTCATTTCAGAAACTGTTTAAATGCATTTAACTGTGTTTCTGTTTTATCAAATACGAATTCATCTTTCGCAGGATTGTAAAACCTCTGAAGAATAAAATTTTTCATTACACCGCTTTCTTCATAACTCAGCAGATACAATGATGAAGATATTTTGTCTATTGTAATTTTACTGGATTTTGAAACCAGAGGATATATTTGCTCTTCAAGGTAAATCTGAAGTTCAATGTCTTCATCTTCACCCATTATATCCTGAACAAGCGAGCTGCTGAATATTTCTTCAGGAGTCATTACAGAATCTGTTTCTGACTCTGCAACTTCATTTGTTCCTTTTTCTGGCTTAGAAGAGTTTTGGTCTGTCTTTGTTTCTTTATTACATGAAATAAAAGCAGAACAAATTATTAATACAATTACAAGTTTACTGATGATCATTTTTAAATACATTAAAAAGTGATTCTATGAAATAAATCCCATCTCTTTGCCAATCTCTCCAAACACTTCAAGGATTTTATTCAACTGAACATCCTGATGAGTCGCCATGAAGGAAGTTCTGAGCATAGCCATACCTACAGGCACTCCCGGTGAAATGAATGCGTTTACAAAAATACCCGCATCAAATAATTTCCTCCAGAATTTAAAAACGTATTCATCTTCTCCGAGTACGACAGGTACAATTGCGGTTCTGCTGTCTATTACCCTGAAACCCATTTCTTTAAAACCTTTTCTCATTTTTTCAGCGTTTGCAATAAGTTTGTCAATTCTTTCCGGCTCTGCAATTAATATATCCAGAGCTGCATCGGCGGCTGCCACCGAAGCGGGAGTAGGTGATGCAGAGAATATCAGAGCAGGGGAGTTATGCTTAAGATAATTTATCACTACTTTATCGGCTCCTACAAATCCTCCCAATGAAGCGAATGTTTTTGAAAATGTTCCCATTACCATGTCCACTTCATTCACTAAACCGAATTCAGATGGAGTGCCTCTTCCTCCTTTTCCAATAACACCCGTTGAATGAGCGTCATCAATGAGAATTCTTGCGTTGTATTTTTTACAAAGCTCAACCATTTTTGGCAAATCTACAATCTCGCCGGTAGTTGAAAATACTCCGTCTGATGCAACTAATTTAGCAGCATCCTCTGGAATGGATTTCAATACTCTTTCGAGATCATCCATATCATTATGCTTGTATCTTTTGAATTCAGCGAATCCTCCTTTAGCCATCATATTTGCAGCTACTATACAGGCGTGATTATCCCTGTCAGAAATTATATAATCTCCTTTACTAACTAGAGTAGGGATAATTCCCTGAGCAGTCTGATACCCTGTGGAAAAAAGCAGCACGGATTCTTTGCCTAGAAAATCTGCAAGCTTCTCTTCGAGTCTTATGTGAAGGTCAAGCGTTCCTGTAAGATATCTGGAACCTGAGCAGCCGGTTCCGTATTTTTTTATCGCTTCAATTGCAGCCTCTTTTACTTTTGGATGAGCGGTAAGTCCGAGATAGTTATTTGAACCTGCCATTATTATATCCCTTCCTTCGATTTTTACAACTGGTCCTTCATTAGCTTCTATAGCTCTGAAATAAGGATACACGCCTAAAGCTTTTACTTCGTCGGCTCTTGTATATTTTTTACATTTATCAAATAGATCCATTTATACTCCTGAAATTGATTTTGAAATAATTACAAATAAGAATATTTATAATAATTAGAAATTAGGTTAAAGTTTTAAGGTGAAAATACTAATTATAATTAATAACTTCTATTTAAAATCAAAACAACTATTGAAAGCTTTAATAACCGGAGCTACAGGGTTTGTCGGAAGTCATCTTGCAGATAAATTAATAGAAAAAAATTACGAAGTTTATTGTCTGAAGCGTAAAACTTCTTCAACAAAATGGCTTGACGGAAAGAATGTTAAGTATGTAGAAGGAGATCTTTTTTCAAATGATGCTTTGGAGAATTGCATAAAAGATATGGATTATGTTTTTCATGTAGCAGGCGTAGTTAAGTCAAAAACGAAAGAAGGTTTTTTCAGAGGGAATTATGAAGCCACGAAAAATCTTCTTGAGATTACCGGGAAGGTTAATAAAAATATTAAAAAATTTGTATTTGTTTCTT
>WBZU01002360.1_pt1 | contig 13096 bp, 12 predicted proteins | sample 5204311 | NCBI WGS metagenome assembly WBZU01 (sample SAMN12344359, study PRJNA552823) | activated sludge metagenome | biome: Activated sludge suspended growth; feature: Nitrification reactor; material: Wastewater; isolation source: activated sludge from nitrification reactor of wastewater...
CATCTGCATGTTCTCCCGCATCGTCAGCATATGCTCGGCCATGGCCTTCTGGCGCTCATCGTCGGTCTTGGCCTTGGCAACACGATCAAGCTGAAGCTGCATTTTTTCGACGTTTTTCTGCATCGCCTTGACCGTCTGCTCCGATGCCTTTGCCGTTGCCTGTGTCGGCGCCGATTGTGCTGCGGGCGCACGTTCCGGATGATGAGCATCGTCGGCCACGGCCGGCATGGCCGTGGCGATCGACGTCGAGGCGATCAGGGTGGCCAGCATTAAGGTATTCAGTTTCATGATTCATCTCCTTCATTGAGATTAGTTGCCCATCCGCCAATAGACTGTCGAATGGAGTCGAGTGAGCCTTCTCATTGATCCCATGATGGTCTTTCAAACCTTACGGGAACATGAGCAGAACATTACCGATTCGTCAGTTTGTACCCGCCGAAGCGGAAACCGGGACTTAGCGCCCGCGCTTGCGGCACTACTCAATGATCTTTGTTGCGGTCGCTTGAAGGTGGCTCAGGGCAGCGGTGCCAAACTGCGACAAAGAATGGTAAAGAATGCAAGTGATGAGCAGTTTCGGTGCATCAAAATGGGAGCGACTCCCGAAGGAGCCGCCGAGTTCGCGTAACGCTTGTGATCAGCCGCGATGGTCCTGATGAAGGATATTGTCCAAACGCATAACTTCGTCACCGTGCATCATGATCTTTTGACCGTCTTTGGTTTCCATGACTTGGCCCTGTTTCATTCGCACGGCACGCCCAAGCTTGTCCTCCATGCCCATCTTGCCGTCCTTGAGGATATAGACCGTCGAGCCATCCTTGAGCTGGATCGCTTTCTGAACCTCTTCGGCGGGGTAAGCCGCGAAGGCGGAAACGGCGGCGGTACTCAGAGCGGCAACCATCAACAATTTCTTCAGCATTTCTTTCTCCTTGAGAGTATTTAACTTACATTTCAGATGCTAACTACGGATGTCTGACGATTTCCCAGTTGCCGGGTGACAATTCCGTCATCCGGCAGTCAGGTTGTTCAGCCCCCTTGATAGGCAGGGTTTTCAGTCACATAGACCGTGATGCCGTCGGCTCCCGGGACGATCCTGGACAGCGGAAAGGCCGCCGTGCCGAGCGTATCGAAGGTCCAGACAACACTCTTGCCACCGACATTGATCTTGATGGTTTCCAGGCGCGTGACGTTCAGATACTTGCCGCCGCTGGGCAGGCTGACCTCGCGGTCGGCGTTTTTCGTGGCAGCGTAGCCGAACGGAGCCTGTTGATTGGCCGTCGGAGTGCTCTTGCTTTCCGAAACGTGGCTCAACCAGTGGAGGGATCCTCCTTCCGAGTAGTCCTCGTGGGCGTACGCCGTTCCGGCAGCGGCAACACTGATCGCAGCAATCAGGGCCAGTTGGGAAAATTTCGCTTTCATGGTTCTCTCCTTGTGACATCGGGTTAATCGTATCGGACTCATTTCGTCCAACCGTGATGCCATCTTAGGAAGCCGATACCAACAGAACGCTGACCCGGGCGTTACGTTTTTGAAAGCTTTTCGCCGGAAATTGTCAGGAATGAAACCGGTGATTTCGTACCACTTCTACATGCTTTTTCCGTCCAAGCACGCATAACAATAAATAATCAACCATTATCACGTCTTAAAATTACGAATTAGTAGGCCTTGTGTTTTGTTAAATTGGTATGTAATATCGTATTACGTAATACGGTACGAAATTCGAGGATGCCATGGCCAGAGCCGGAATCTACAAGTCAGAAGTGGTGAGAGCGCGAGATAACCTGTTGGCGATGGGGCGCTACCCGTCGATCGATGCCATCCGTGGCGAATTGGGGAACACTGGCTCCAAAGGCACGATTCACCGATACCTCAAGGAAATCGAGGAAGAGGAAGGCGGGAACAACGGCACCCAGGTCGCGGTCAGCGATGCCATTCAGGATCTGTCAGCTAGGCTGGCCGAACGTCTGCATCTGGAAGCCGATCAGCGCATGGCGGCATTGACCGACAAACACAAAGCGGAAATCGCGTCTCTGAACGACGTCATGACTGCCTTGCGTAACGAGGTCGAATCGTTCCGTGGACAGGTCGAACGTCAAGCCCTTGATCTGTCCAATGAAAAAACCGCTCATGCGAACACCGTGGCGGCGCTTCAGGAAGAGCGGATTGCCCGTGCTCAAATGGCTCAGCGCATTCAGGGCATGGAAGAACAACTGGCCAAGGCGGAAACGCATCGTCTTTCCTTAGAAGAGAAGCATCAACACGCCCGGGATGCACTGGAACATTTCCGTTCAGCGGCTAAGGAGCAACGGGAACAAGATCAACGGCAATCCGAACAACAGATTCAGTTCCTGCAGGGCGAATTGCGGTCTGCCAAGGACGCGGCAAATACCAAGCAGCAGGAACTCATCCGCAGCCATGAGGACAATGCCCGGCTATCGAGCGAACTGACCCATGCACGTAGCGAACTTCATCGACAGGAGAGCGAGGTACGATCACTGCGTTCTGCCAAAGAGCAGTTGGCCGTCGCCGAGGTGAAAAACCAGCAGCTATCGGAGCAATTTGCGCAAGCCAATGCGCGAGTGGCCGATCTGGACAAGGAAAACCAAGCGAACGTCGGCAAGCTGCAGGAGACTGTGGCAACGGGGCAGCGGCTGGAGTCCGAACTGATGGCGGCAAAAGCCGTTGTCGTCAGCCACGAGAAAATCTTTGAAAAGCTCGCGGCTTTGCAGGCGCTGCCGGCGAAAAGTGTCAACGCAAAGAAGAATAGTGTTGACAGTCAGAATTCGCTTTTTAATTCAGAAGAATAGGCGGTTTTCGGGGAATTTTTCATGAATCCCGGCCGACCCTCTTTACCGGTGAGGACTCGCCGATGGCAAATCTCATGCTGTCGGTGATGGGCGCGTTTGCCGAGTTCGAGCGCGCCTTGATTCGGGAGCGGCAGCGTGAAGGTATTGCGCTGGCCAAGCAGCGTGGTGCGTACCGAGGTCGGAAAAAGTCCCTGAGCGAACCGCAAATTGTCGAGCTGAAACGACGCATTGCTGACGGTGAACAAAAAGCGGCTGTCGCCCGCGAATATGGCATCAGCCGCGAAACCCTGTACCAATACTTGAGAGCAGGATAGCTATGCCACGTCGTTCCATCTTGTCCGCCGCAGAGCGGGAAAATCTGCTGGCGTTGCCAGACACCAAGGACGACCTGATCCGATATTACTCATTCAGCGAAACCGACCTGTCCGTCATCAGACAACGGCGTGGGCCAGCAAACCGGTTGGGCTTTGCCGTGCAGCTTTGTTATCTGCGGTTCCCAGGCATCATCCTTGGCGTCGATCAACCGCCGTTTCCGCCTTTGCTGAAACTGGTCGCCGATCAGCTCAAGATTGGCGTCGAAAGCTGGAACGAGTACGGGCAGCGAGAGCAGACCCGCCGCGAGCACTTGACTGAGCTGCAAACGGTGTTCGGCTTCCAGCCCTTCACCATGAGCCACTACCGGCAAGCCGTGCACACGCTGACCGAGCTGGCCATGCAGACTGACAAAGGCATCGTGCTGATCAACACCTTGATTGAGCATTTACGGCGGCAGTCGGTCATCCTGCCCGCGATCAACGCCATCGAGCGCGCCTGCGCCGAGGCCATCACCCGCGCCAATCGGCGCATTTACGCAACACTGTCCGAGCCGTTGTTGAACGCGCATCGGCATTGCCTCGATGACCTGCTGAAGCGCCGCGACAACGGCAAGACGACCTGGTTGGCCTGGCTGCGCCAGTCGCCGGTCAAACCAAATTCGCGCCACATACTCGAACACATCGAACGTCTCAATGCTTGGCTGGCGCTCGATCTGCCCGCCGGCATCGAGCGGCTAGTGCACCAGAACCGGTTGCTCAAGATCGCCCGTGAGGGTGGTCAGATGACGTCCGCCGACTTGGCAAAGTTCGAGCCACAACGGAGGTATGCCACCCTCGTGGCGCTCGCCATCGAAGGCATGGCCACCGTCACCGACGAGATCATCGATCTACACGACCGCATCCTGGGAAAGCTGTTCAACGCAGCCAAGAACAAACATCAGCAGCAGTTCCAGGCATCCGGCAAGGCGATCAACGCCAAGGTGCGCCTGTATGGACGCATCGGCCAAGCCTTGATCGAAGCCAAGCTTTCTGGGCGTGACCCGTTTGCTGCCATTGAGACCGTCATATCCTGGGACGCCTTCGCCGAGAGTGTCACTGAAGCGCAGAAGCTCGCGCAGCCCGAAGACTTCGATTTTCTGCACCGCATCGGCGAGAGTTACGCCACCCTGCGCCGCTACGCACCGGAATTCCTCAACGTACTCAAGCTGCGGGCCGCGCCCGCTGCTAAGGACGTGCTCGAAGGCATTGAGGTGCTGCGCGGCATGAATGCCGACAACGCCCGCAAAGTGCCCGCCGATGCACCGACTGGCTTCATCAAGAAACGCTGGGAGAAACTGGTGATGACCGACACCGGTATCGACCGGCGCTACTACGAGCTGTGTGCGCTGTCGGAACTGAAGAACGCGTTGCGTTCCGGCGACATCTGGGCGCAGGGATCGCGCCAGTTCAAGGACTTCGAGGACTACCTGGTGCCGCCCGGTAAATTCGCCAGCCTCAAGCAGGCCAGTGAATTGCCGTTGGCCGTGGCCACCGACTTCGACAAATATCTTCACGACCGGCTGACGTTGCTGGACACGCAACTTGCCAGCGTTAACCGCATGGCGTTGGCAAACGACCTGCCGGACGCAATCATCACCGAATCCGGCTTGAAGATCACGCCGCTGGATGCGGCGGTGCCCGAGACGGCGCAGGCACTGATCGACCAGATGGCAATGGTTCTGCCGCACATCAAGATCACCGAATTGTTGTTGGAGGTAGATGAGTGGACAGGCTTCACCCGGCACTTCGCGCACCTGAAATCAGGTGACTTGGCCAAGGACAAACACTTGCTGCTGTCCACCATCCTGGCCGATGCGATCAACCTGGGCTTGACCAAAATGGCCGAGTCTTGCCCCGGCACGACCTACGCCAAGCTGTCCTGGCTGCAAGCTTGGCATATCCGCGACGAAACGTATTCGACGGCGCTGGCCGAGCTGGTGAACGCGCAGTTCCGCCATCCCTTTGCCACACATTGGGGTGATGGCACCACATCATCCTCAGACGGCCAGAATTTCAGAACCGGCAGCAAAGCCGAGAGCACAGGCCACATCAACCCGAAATATGGCAGCAGCCCAGGGCGAACTTTCTACACTCACATTTCCGACCAGTACGCTCCGTTTCATACCAAGGTGGTCAATGTCGGCGTGCGCGACTCAACCTACGTACTCGACGGTCTGCTGTATCACGAATCCGACCTGCGCATCGAGGAGCACTACACCGACACGGCGGGCTTCACCGATCATGTGTTCGGCTTGATGCACCTGCTGGGCTTTCGTTTTGCTCCGCGCATCCGTGACCTAGGCGACACCAAGCTGTTCATTCCCAAGGGAGAGTCCAGTTACGACGCGCTCAAGCCAATGATTAGCAGCGACAGGCTGAACATCAAGGCCATTCGCGCCCACTGGGATGAAATCCTGCGGTTGGCCACCTCAATCAAGCAGGGCACAGTGACTGCATCGCTGATGCTGAGAAAGCTCGGCAGCTATCCGCGACAGAACGGTCTGGCCGTCGCTCTGCGCGAACTAGGGCGCATTGAGCGCACGCTGTTCATTCTGGACTGGCTGCAAAGCGTGGAACTGCGCCGCCGCGTGAATGCCGGGTTGAACAAGGGCGAAGCGCGCAATGCCTTGGCCCGCGCCGTGTTCTTCAACCGCCTGGGCGAAATTCGCGACCGCAGTTTCGAGCAACAGCGCTACCGGGCCAGCGGTCTCAACCTGGTGACGGCGGCCATCGTGCTGTGGAACACGGTCTATCTGGAACGGGCTGCGAGTACCTTGCGGGGCCACGGCCACGTTGTCGATGACACGCTGTTGCAATACCTGTCGCCTTTGGGTTGGGAGCACATCAACCTGACCGGTGATTACCTCTGGCGCAGCAGCGCCAAGATCGGCGCGGGCAAGTTCAGGCCGCTACGACCGCTGCAACTGGCTTAGCGTGCCTCAAGGAGTAATTGATGACGCAATCACAAAGTATCTCAAATCCTGGTATCTCGGCTGCTTTGGGCGCAGCGGTATTGTTTGGCGCGGGCACCCCGATGGCCAAGCACCTGCTGAGCAGCATCAGCCCCTGGCTGCTTGCCGGACTGCTCTATCTCGGCTCTGGGATCGGGCTGACGCTCTATCGCTGGTTAAGCCGTGCGCCGTGCGCACGTCTACCGCGCTATGAAGTAAAGTGGCTCGCGGGTGCGGTCGTGGCCGGTGGTGCCATTGCCCCCGTCCTGTTAATGCTGGGGCTGACTGGCATGCCTGCATCAGGCGCTTCGTTGCTCCTGAACGCCGAAGGCGTATTCACGGCACTGCTGGCCTGGTTTGCCTTCAAGGAGAACTTTGACCGACGCATCGCGCTGGGCATGCTGGCCATCATGGCGGGCGTACTCGTATTGAACTGGCCCGGTGAAGCGCGATTTGCCGGATGGCGGCCGGCGCTAGCCATTCTTGGGGCCTGTTTCGCCTGGGGCATTGACAACAACCTGACGCGCAAGGTGTCGCTGTCGGATGCGACGTGGGTTGCTTCGCTGAAAGGCATGGTCGCCGGAACAGTCAACCTTGCGCTGGCCATAGCGCTGGGCGCATCCCTGCCATCGTGGCAAAGCGCGGCAGGCGCGATGCTGGTCGGCTTCTTCTCTTATGGTGTGAGCCTAGCATTGTTTGTCGTAGGACTGCGCCATCTCGGCACAGCACGCACTGGCGCGTATTTCTCGGTTGCCCCGTTTATCGGAGCGATAATCGCAGTCGCAATGGGCGATTTAGTCAACGCCTCGCTGTTGATCGCCGGATCGCTGATGGCATGGGGCATCTGGCTGCATTTGACCGAACGCCATGAGCATTCACACACTCACGAAGTGATGAAGCACGAGCATCAACACGTTCACGATGAACATCACCAGCATGAACACGATTTTCCTGTTACGCCTGGCACAAAGCACGACCATCGGCACCAGCACGAACCATTGACGCACTTTCACACGCATTTCCCGGACGCACATCACCGCCATGAGCATTGAGCTATTCGGCTACTCATTGGCTTAGCGTGCTTTATTTTCCGTTTTCTGAATCGACCCCAAAATGAAACAGACCCTGATTTCCCTGTCAGTGACAGCCCTACTTAGCAGCCTAGCCTTCCACGCAACAGCAGCTGGATTCGATGCAACGGTTGCTCGTGCCGAACGTCCCGAGAAAGTTGAAAAACTGGAGAAGAAGGAAAAAGTCGGTGCCCTCGACAACTCTTTCCTGATAGCTCGCGCCGAGCGTCCCGAGAAGGTCGAAAAGCCCGAGAAGAAGGAAAAGGTCGGTGCTCTCGACAGCTCGCTCCAGATGGCCCGCGCCGAACGCCCCGAGAAAGTCGAAAAGCCTGAGAAGAAGGAAAAGGTCGGCGCCCTCGACAGCACTTTCCAATTGGCTCGCGAAGCTACTGAACGTCCACGTGGTGCGGACAATGAGCGCCCGGGAGACCGCCAGCGTCGCGGCGGACGTAACGCCTGAAGACCTGAACTTTCCACCACAGAAGAAAGCCAGCGATTCCGCTGGCTTTTTATTTTTCGACGATCCAGAAGATATTAAGAACCGCTATTTCCTCAAACCAGCCAAAGGCACGACTTCTGCTTATAAGTCCGTAAATTCTATTGAAGAATCACGTCAATTTAACTAATGGAGGAAACACGATGAGGGTCACCAGTCTAGATGGCGCGCTACTCGACTTCTGGGTTGCCAAATCAGAGAATCTTCAACTGTTGCCACAGTTTCCCGAAAATGAGCAAACCCGCTTGAATGAAAGCGGATATTGGCACCCCAGTACTTACCACCCATCCAGCGACTGGTCTCAAGCTGGACCTATCATCTCCAATGAGTGGTATTCAATTGAGGACGCCCTGATCGAGTGGTTCGGGCCAACGTGGCCATCTATAAGAGCCATTTCCACTGCCCCCCTGAAGTGGCTAATGAGAGCCTACGTAAAAACAAAATTCGGGGATGAAGTGGAAGAGGTGGAAGAAGCCGAATATGCCCCCCCAGAGCTTTCGACGAACAAAGAATATCGAATCAATTCGAACGCAAAACGATGGCCATCTTGGCTTAGCGGTAACTAAATAGGTGTCACTCTAATCGGTTTTATGGAGCGTAGCGATTTGCGCAAGTAGGATTAGCTAGACAGAAAGAACTCGTTAGTTGCACCGATTCCAGCTTGGTGCCCCGGTACTATTGCCGACGACGTCGGCATTCACCATTGACCTATTCGGAAAAATCCATCAGCACGGATGCTCTAACTTCCAGAGTAAGCGCCAGTTTGACGATATTTTCGAGGGCGATGTTTCGCTGGCCACGCTCTACTCCACCCAGATAACTACGAGCCAAACCGCTATGGAGTGCTAGTTGCTCCTGCGACCATCCCTTTTCCTTGCGCAGCATGGCAAGGCGTTGGCCAAATAGAAGTTTTGGGTCGGTCGAAGCCATGTTCCGCTGCCTGGTAGGAATCAACGGATGCTAGGTAGCCGGCCACTTTAAAGCCACGCTCTATGAGTGACAATTGATTACATGAAACGTACTATTGCACTCAGGAAATCTAAGACGACGAGACAGTGGAAACGAGCCAGCCCGCACCTGATGTGCAACACCTGCAACGCCTGCTGGCCAGGCGCGACCACATCGCTTTTCTTTCAGCTTTTGAAAGCGACTGGATGCAGGTATCAGCCAGGAACCATGATTACTTGCAAGCGCTCGGCGGCGAAGGACTGTGTCTCCTGATCGCTGCTACTTCAAATCCCCCAAAGGATTGGGCAAAGCGCTACGCCAAGCTTCTGTTAGCCGAAATCATAGTGGCGCCGGCAGAAATTATTGAGCAGCTCGCCACCCTCCTCCACTCGTCAAGTCTGGCTGAACTAGCCAACCGGGAGAGAAAAAAGGAAGTAACCGGCGCTGAACACATCAACCCTGACCCGCGTGGTGGTGCCCAGGTCCCAAAAAGTCGACAAACGATCCTGCAAGTCAGACGAGTCGTCCAGATCATGCAGATGGTGATGGGCGACGGGCAATATTCCGACGCCAACGGCATTTGCCGTTCAATTTTCCGCAGTCCGCAGGAGCGCACTTTTCTGCGCGCCCTTTCCCTACGCTTTCCTGGCTTGCAGGCGCTGCCGAATTATCCGCTCGATCAGATCGTCGCACTTGATCGGGTGGGTGCAATCGATGCCGAGACCTTGCGCTACGGCCGAAATTGTCGCCTGGATGCCGTACTAGTCGTTCCGGATGAGGGCGATCCGGTAGCGGTCTTCGAATTAGACAGTCGCTTTCACGACCAACCGGAGAATGTTGGCCGCGACGCCATGAAAAACAGTCTGATCGCCGCGACTGGCCTGCCGTTTTTCAGATTACGCGCCGAATCCCCGGAGTCGATGAGCACTGACGAGTGGTATGCCCTGCTCTCTGACCAAGTACTACCGCACATCGAGCTCGGCAGCCGGATTCGCTGCCGGCAAGCGGGCTACAGCCTGATTCCTTGTTGATTCACTACTTTTGACATTAGTCCCCAACGGACAATTATTCCCGCTTCAATCAAGCGTTGCGCCCGGCCAAAGCAGGTTATCAACGGGGCCGTAACCGAGAACCGTCAAGGAGTCGCATACAGGACTCCAACCCTGCGGCACATCCGGCGGGGCACTCATCTCCATTAAATCCGGCCCAATAACTCGAGCGTATCCGGGTCATCGGCCGATAGCAGCAGACCGACCGCTTTCCCTGGCATGCGGTCGGAGCCATGGGCGCAGAATGGTTTTCTGGCCGCTCCGTCATCTCGATCATAAATGATCCGATTCACCGCATAGTCACAGAGTTCGCCTGAGATCGCGTCAAATAGTGGGCCACTAAAAAAATCTTCGAGCAGCATCCAGTAGCGCATGCCCAAATAGCATGCCGCGTCTGGCTCGAAGCTGAGACAGGCCTCACGGTACAGCGCACCTAGCTATTCGCAGACAGGTGCTAGTGAACAAAATGAGGAAAACAGGTGCAACAGCACGCTGCGCTTTGCCGCACTAAGCCTAGGTCCTGACCGAAATAATCATCTCACCAACCATCCGTTGAACCAGCGCCCAGTGTCGATCCTTACCAATGCAATTAAGGAGGCATTCCTCATAGTCAGTGATGTAGTTAGGTTCAAACGCCTCGGATGTGCATTCCTTGCTGATTGCCGGAGCGGAAAATCCACAGCGCTTGAAATGATTGAGAAGGAACTTACAAATGTCTTTCCGGAAGTGGCCTGTGAGCTAGTCAGTGCGATAGAGCATGACAAAGTCACCGAGAGAGTTTTCTTTGGTGACTTACTCGTCGCCTTTCGTCTTCCATACAATGGCACCGCCCAAGAGCGATATCAGCGCCTTCGTGCTGCATTCATTACGGCATGTACCGAAGCCGGGGGGAGGCATTTCATCTTGTTAGTCGACGAAGGACAAAACTGGGGCGAAAGTGAATTCACGTTTTTGCGTGATTTTTCAAACCAGCTACGTAAGGATCGCTACGTCCTTACTACAGTGATCTTTGGCGACCTAAGGCTTAATGAATTAGCTGCTTCCTTCCGTACTGCCCGAAAGGATCTATGGGCAAGGTTTCTGATGAAGCCTGAACCTTTTGAGTGCATTAGAAGCCTCGAAGACCTAAGGTATTTCATGTCAGAGCATGACAATGGCATTCGCAATGAATATCCATCTGGATCAAATATCTGTTACTCGGAATTTTTTCTTCCTAGAGCATACGCAAATGGCTGGCGTCTCGGGAATGAGACTCAACATGCATGGGAGGCGTTTGAGCGGGCAGCCGGCACGGTCAACCGTAAACTTCGTGACATTGGGATGCAGTGGGTGAGTGATGCAGTTACCCACTTCTTAACCGCGCAGATGTCAGCGGATGTAGAAGGATTTACTAGCCTACCCGAAAACTGGGATGAGGCAGTTCTTCAGTCCAAATTCATCAACTCGTTGATCTAGGCGCTCACCATGGCGATTTCCTCGCTTAGTGGACTAATTTGGCGTTCACAGTGAAATTCGCCCGGTGAGGGGCCCTATTCCATCGTCGCCAAGATACTCCATGCCAATTGTCCGCCTCCAACCTCGGCGAAATCGGGATGCAGTGAGTATGTGATGCAGCAACCCAATTCCTCACGGACAAGATGAGTAACGATGTAGCAGGATTTTTAAGCCTACAAGAAGACTGAGATGCGGCCGCACTTCAGTCGAATTTCAAAGACTCCTTGATATGCGTTCATTATGTCAATTCCCACATTTGACGGTCTAATTTGGCGCCCTCGATGGCAAGCACCTGGTGAGGGCCCCTATTCAATAGTTGCCAAACTCCTCCAGGCGAATAGCATATCCAGAAACCAGTTATTACGAATGCTACGTTGGGGTAGCGGCGAAGAACACCAACTGATACTTTCGAAGGCAAACTCACCATATATAGATAAGGACGGTTCAATCGGACAGCTGATTAAAAACTCAAGCCTCTCTAGGCGTACTCGGCTTATTCATAATTATTTGGCCGGTCACGAAGCGCTGCGCTACTGCCCAAAGTGCATAGCCACTGGCTTTCAGGCTGCCATAGCTCAAATTGATGGCGTGGACGTTTGCCCGATTCATGGGGAACCACATCTCCACTCATGCTTGCGATGTGGAGCTAAAACACCACCATATGCCATAGGAAAAAATGAGAGGCTCCCAAAGTTTTCTTGCTGGAAGTGCGGTGTTCCATATAGCAAAGGGGAACAGATTGATCAGAATCTTGACCTGTGGAGACCTCCTGAACAAATCGATCGTCTCGATTCTATCCATCGATGGCTTGGGAAAGTTGACGATTTAAGTCTTATCAACTGGTACGGGTTATTGCGATGGAGTACTACCCGACTTCTCGAAAATGGCGAGCGCGAGCACTTGCGGAGGGCTATTTTCGCGGGATATCAAAAATTTATTCGAGATCAAGATGTTCCGAATCCAATAATTGAACCAAATATTGAAATTCTGGGTGGAGTTTTCATTACTAAAAACCCTGATTCTGAGCGTCCACCACCAGTTTGGCGATATCCAATTCCCAAAGAGTTTATTAACAACAACGCCGACCAGGTTCGAAAATACTTTCGCACGCCAAGTTTTGGCGTTCCTGTTCCTGACAACCCAATTGTTCCCGCCAAAACTCATGCCCATTTAATATGGCGGGCTCAATTCGTGGAGTTCAAAGGTCATTTTGACGATTTTTCGGGTCCTCAGTTCCTAACTCCGAAACAAATCAGAGACGTTTTGTACACTGGCCAGACAGTACTACCCGAAAGAATTTACTTGGAATATTCCTTACAATGCATTTTGAAGGCAACTTGGGTGGCTTCTGAAAGAATTGCCACAGAATGGCATTCTTGGCTCGTCGAAAACCGCACGACCTCAGGCTGCCACAATGATGATGCTTGGCTCAGTGCTTGTAATCGCTGGCAGCATCTACTTGGACGGTGGCGGAATTTCAGATGCTTTCCGGTGGGAACAGTGGCTGCTACAGATCAGACGTCAAGAAATAAATATCTATATTTTGTTGTTGCATAAAATAAGTCCTAGCAGGATTAGCTTGAAGCAAGTCCTCTCCCAATTTGGGTCGTCTGGGGGACTACTTTGTAGTAATTTAGAAATGCTAGGGGGCTGATTTGTAGCCTAGGAAAGATCAGGGGGCTGATTTGTAACCTTCAAATGAAACACAACTCAGCCCCCTATACATTCGCTGACATATATAGATCAATACGTTAGAAAATTGCTTGGAACTTGGATTTGTGTCACCCGACTGGGTAAATGCATCACGTTGATCCCCTCATCACGTAATGCATCGCACTCATCAACTGTCGCCTCACCACGAATTGGCCGTTCAGGTGCTTCGTTGTAGTGAATCTTGCGCGCCTCTTCTGCGAACGACGAACCAACGTCTT